>Ga0172379_10011414_pt1 | contig 10583 bp, 7 predicted proteins | sample GrowelOW334metaG_FD_119756 | JGI IMG/M metagenome (GOLD analysis project Ga0172379, IMG submission 119756) | Groundwater microbial communities from an aquifer near a municipal landfill in Southern Ontario, Canada - Groundwater well OW334 metaG | ecosystem: Environmental > Aquatic > Deep... | reverse complement strand
GAAGGGTAGTAAAGTTGAAGCTTAGGTTTTAGTCTTTAGTCCTTCACCATTCGCCTTTCGCCTTTCGCCTTTCGCCTTTAATCTTAATTAAAAGACCCTGTGTTTTATCAAAACGTTACAGAAAATCACTCCGCATCGACGCCTATAAAAGTTGACTTTTGGGGCAAAATCATTAAATTTAGGCCCCTAGAGTGAAAATTTCCTGTATCCATGGAACATGAAAAACACCCTAAAAACTAATATTAGTCCTAAAAAACACAATCACTATTCTGTCAAATTAACAGAATACCAGGAGAAATATAATATGAAGAAGCCTTTGAAAAGTTGGCTGCTTGCTTCCAGTGTGGCTGCTATTCTAGCCGCACCAGCAGTTTCAACTGCTAACAGCGAAGTTGAAAAACTGACCCAAAACCCAGCCAACTGGGCAACTTGGGGTGGTGATTACGCAGGTACTCGTTACAGCAAGCTAAGCGAAATCAATACCAGCAATGTGAAAAATCTGCAACCAGCCTGGTCTTTTTCTACAGGCGTCTTGCGTGGCCACGAAGGCGGCCCCTTGGTTGTTAACGATGTTCTTTACATTCACACACCTTTCCCTAACACTGTTTACGCAATTGATCAAAAAACTCAATCCGTAATCTGGGAATTCACGCCGACACAAGATGCTGACGTAACTATTCCTGTTATGTGCTGCGACACTGTCAACCGTGGTTTGGCTTATGGCGACGGCAAAATCTTCCTGCAACAATCCGATACCGTTTTAACTGCACTGGACGCTAAAACCGGTAAACGCGTATGGAGCGTACAAAACGGCGACCCTAAACTGGGCATGACCAACACACAGGCTCCATTAGTTGTTAAAGATACTGTTTTAACCGGTATTTCCGGTGGTGAATTTGGTGTTCGCGGTTTCTTGGCGGCATACAACATCAATACCGGCGCGCTGGTCTGGAAAGGCCACAGCATGGGTCCTGATAAAGACACTCTGATTGATCCCAAGAAGACAACCACCTGGAAAGACGGCAAAGTCACTCCGGTTGGCGAAAACTCAAGCACCAGCACTTGGCAAGGCGACCAATGGAAAATCGGCGGCGGCACGACATGGGGCTGGTACAGCTATGATCCTAAATTGAACCTGATTTACTACGGATCAGGCAACCCATCTACATGGAACCCGGTTCAACGTCCTGGCGACAACAAATGGTCCATGTCATTATGGGCTCGTGACGCCGACACCGGTGCGGTTAAATGGGTTTACCAAATGACTCCACACGATGAGTGGGACTTTGACGGTATCAACGAAACCGTTCTGGTTGACCAAGAAGTTAAAGGCAAAATGCACAAAACTATCGTGCATTTCGACCGTAACGGTTTTGGCTACACGTTAGATCGTGAAACCGGCGAACTGCTTGTTGCTGAAAAATTCGACAAATCAGTTAACTGGGCAACTCATGTCGATATGAACACCGGCCGTCCACAAGTTGTATCTAAATACAGTACTGAGCAAAACGGCGAAGACGTTAACACACAAGGCGTTTGCCCTGCTGCGTTAGGAAGTAAAAACCAACAACCGGTTTCTTACTCTCCACAAACCGGCTTGTTCTACATCTCAGGCAACCACTTGTGCATGGACTACGAACCATTCGAAGTATCATACACAGCAGGTCAACCATACGTTGGCGCTACTTTGACTATGATGCCTGCCGGTGCGGACGTTATGACTGGCAAAGCAGATGGTACAACCAACTTGGGTCAGTTCACAGCTTACGACGCAAAAACAGGTAAAATCGCTTGGTCTAACAAAGAACCATTCTCTGTTTGGTCAGGTTCTGTTGCAACTGCTGGCGGCGTAGTATTCTACGGCACTCTGGAAGGCTACCTGAAAGCGGTTGATGCTAAAACAGGTAAAGAACTGTACAAGTTCAAAACACCTTCCGGCATCATCGGCAACGTTAATACTTGGGAATTCGGCGGCAAGCAATATGTTGGCGTTCTTTCCGGTATCGGCGGATGGGCAGGTATCGGTATCGCTGCCGGTCTTGACACTGGTGAAGCAAACTCAAACTCTGAAGGTTTGGGAGCTGTGGGCGCATACAGAAGCTTAAGCTCTTTCACTAAACTGGGCGGTACATTAACTGTATTCACATTACCCAGTAACTAAATCGATCTGATTTTTTAGATTGTATTAAAAGCCTCGGTTGATTTTCAACCGGGGCTTTTTTTTGCCTGTTTATGCAGTAAACTATGAGACCTTAACTGTTCGATACACCCAAGGAGATTTTAATGAGGACTTTACCTCACATTAACACCACACTCGCCATCCTGTTCTTGGCCGCCTTCAGCTTTAACGCCTCATCCGAAGAAAAATTCAAGGTCTGTGCCGACCCGTTGAATCCTCCTTATTCCACAAAAAACAAAGACGGCTTTGAAAACAAAATAGCTGAACTGTTTGCCAAAGAGCTCGGACAGACTATTGAGTACACCTGGATGCCGCAGCGAATCGGCTTTATCCGCAACACCTTAAATGCGCCGGTAAAAGACACCGACGTGGAAAGCAACGACTATAAATGTGACGTCATTATGGGGGTTCCAGCCGGTTATGAGCTCACGTTGACAACCTCGCCGTACTACCAATCGACTTATGTGCTGTTAATCGCCAAGGGTCGCGGTTGGGACGATATTACCGATGCCGCCCAATTAGCCGATCTGCCGTCGCAAAGACAGGACGCATTGAAAATTGCGATGTTCGATCGAGGACCCGGAACGACCTGGATGCAAAAACACGGTCTGCTCGATGTGGGCATACCTTATCAATCGATGTCAGGCGACGGTGAAAACAATGTGGCCATGCAGATAGAAAAGGATCTTAAAGCGAAGAAAATCGACATGGTTATCCTATGGGGACCTATGGCGGGCTATGTCGTGGCACAAAGCCCAAAAAACAGTTACGCAATGATTCCAATGAAATCAACCCCGGATATGAAATTTGAATTTGCGATGGCGATGGGTGTTCGTAATGGCGATAAAGCAAGAAAGGAGACCCTTAACAAGCTGATAGCGGACAAAGCGGATAAGATTCGAGCCATCATGAGCAGTTATAACTTTCCGTTGCTACCGCTCCCTAAGCAGGCTGTTCGCGAAGACGGCGATTAATGCCGGCTGATACTTATCCAAGTGGAAGCGGAAATATTTTTGCCGACTTTGGCCTGATGCAGAAGAAGCCCATGCTTGGGGTTTGCCGGATCAACAGAATAGTACAAATCGTAGAATGGAAAGTGTTGAGCCTACCTGATGCCGCTGAACTCATGGGGACTCGACCAGTCCAAGGTTTCTGCTTTGATGCGTGAGCGGTTGCTCAGCAAGACTTACAACCAAGTTGCACGCAAATTTCTCTGTGGATGCGCTCAAATGCTTCCGGTTTGAGGCTGCCCAACGTAACTATGACGGTGTCGCGGTTCAGAGAAAACAGCCTAGTGCCTCGAATCCAACTTGTTTTCGGCAATCGGCCTTCAACAAGGTCATCGTCTTGTAGCAGAATGGCATCATCATGCCCTGACTGAGAGGTAACTGCTGCTGCGAGAAAATCACCAAAAGCATCTGGCGTGGTCAGCAGCAATACCGGGCGACGCTTTTGGTGAGTCAGGTCAGAAAATGGAAATGGGATTTGGACGATGTCATAGATTTTTAACATCGTTCCAAATCTCGTCATCCTGATTATCCCAAATGTGCCTCATCACAATTTCTTGAGCGCGTGTCAGGTCAGACATCTCTGCGCGATCCGCATTTTTACTGCTCAAATATTCGATAAAATGCAACGCTTCCAGCGCCAAAGATTCCGGTAACGGTTTGGCGACCTCATAAATTTGTTCGGCGATTGACATCAACACCCTCCTTAACAAATGATATTTAAATTAGCTTAGCTTCCAACTTCCGCAAAGGCAAGAAAGAAGTGAAGACACGAATCCGTGGTGCACTAACACAAAAATGGATGAGGAAATTAGCGGGCTTATTTCGTGCTTTTCGTGGACAGTAAATTATTTACGATTAAACAATCCAACCAGATACGCAAATCTGACTGCCCGTTCATGCGACAGCTGATTCCACTGAAAACGCCACTTCCAGTTACCTTCGATGGTGCCGGGAATATTCATGCGATGCTCAGAACCCAGCTCCAGAATATCCTGCATCGGGATTACCGCAAGGTTCGCAACCGACGCCAATGCCGCATGAATCAGCGCACAATGCAACGGCATTGCCGGACTGCCGAGATAATCGTAAATGTAGTTTTTCTCATTATCGCTAATACTCTGCAACCAACCTAAGGTTGTGTCGTTGTCATGAGTGCCGGTATAAACGACGCAGTTTTTTTCATAATTGTCCGGCAAATAAGGATTGTTGGGGCCGTCGCCAAATGCAAACTGCAAAATCTTCATACCCGGCAAATCAAATTCATCCCTTAAGGCCTCGACTTCGGGAGTAATGATGCCCAAGTCTTCGGCAACCAGCGGAATCGAGCCGTGCTCTGCTTTGATGGCATTCAACAACGCCTTGCCCGGTGCCTTAACCCATAGCCCATTGATTGCAGTATCTTCAAAGGCAGGTATTTCCCAGGCAGCTTCAAGGCCCCGAAAATGGTCGATCCGGATAATATCGAACAGCTCAAGCTGGGTTTTCATCCGTTCGACCCACCAATGAAATCCGGTTTTCTTTAGGAAGTTCCAGTTATAGTGCGGGTTTCCCCAACGCTGCCCGGTTTCAGAAAAATAATCAGGCGGTACGCCAGTCACGACCGACATTTCGCCGGATTCATCGAGCTTAAAAACCTCGCGATGCGCCCAGACATCCGCGCTGTCGTAAGATACGAAAATAGGGATGTCGCCAAACAAAAACACGCCATGCCGGTTGGCATAGGCTTTTAATTCCAGCCATTGCCGGAAAAATACATATTGCTCAAACTTAATGCATTCGATTTGGGTTTTTAACCGGCGACGCGCCTCTTTTATGGCTTTTGCATCCCGTTCCTTGAAATGCCCAGGCCACTGATTCCAGCATTGCTGCTTGAATTCAACCCTGAGCGCCAGAAACAAGGCGAAATCATCGAGCCAGAATGCCTTTTCCCGGCAAAACTGTTCAAAATCATGGCTATCCTTTTGCTGGGCGCGCTCCAAAAAACCATAATAAGCCTTGGTTATCATGCACCTTGTGGCGCAGTTTCCGGCGCATTCTGTACATTTATCGGCGCGTTGCAGCCAACCCTGCGTCACTAGCCAATCGAGATTGATTAGCTCCGGGTTGCCGGCGTGGGCGGATAGGCATTGATAAGGCGAACCATCCGCATGAGTCATGCCTATAGGCAAAACCTGCCATACGCTAACTCCGGAATCATGCAGGAATTTTACAAAATGGTAAGCTTCTTGCCCTAAATCGCCTTGTCGCCCCGTACCCGGTAACGAGGTAATATGCAGCAGGATGCCGGCGCGGCGTTTATTTAAGATGTCATTCACGCTCAGTGATCTCTCATTTAAGTCAAGTAGGGTACGCTTTTATCAATTATACAAGTTCGACACCTGGCCGCATTGCGCCGCCCATAGCCGGAGCGCCGGAACCCTGTGTAAATGACATCGCCAGATAAGCGGGCGGCTCTTCGCCCAACAGTCTATACAAGTTAGCCAAATTAAGCCGGAATTGCTTTTCAAAATTACTGACGGCTTCCCCCGGGTTGTAATCACCAAACCACCAGAACCAATCGGAGCCCTCGCAAACGGCCAGTTGAAGTTCAGCCTGCCGCACTTGTTTATCCGTTAATCGGCCGGCTGAAATCACCTTGTCGAATGTCCATTTGGCATCGCCGAGCATATCCCAGCCGCGATTCTTATCGGCATCGCCTATCCAGGTCGAGAACGTGCCGTAAACCCAGCTGCCAGCAACCATTTTCGCCAGGGGTTTGATTTCAATCTTGTTTTCCAGGCATTCCGAAAAAGTGGTCAATTCAATGCCCGGATGACTGGCCAGTCGATGATACAGGGCGCTGAGAAAGTGATAACCGTTATCCGGATAATATTCCCAGGCATTCTCGCCATCCATGATAATTGAAACCACCTTGTCGCCGGGTTCATGCACGGCAATATTTTCCAGATGGTGAATCAAATCGCCAACCGCATCATCGGCGTGCCATTTTGAATATTCGAAACCGATCAGGTCGGATAAGCCGTCATCCCGGAAAAAACAGGCTATATCGGTTTTGTTAAGCTTGAAAGGATGATGTATTCCCGACTGTTTGGTGTTTTCAGCAAGATTCAAACTGTTATGCAGCACAGAACCGCCGCTTGCGGTCCAATCAAAGCCGAAATCGCCCAATATTTTTAGTGTCTGATCGCTGATACCGCCTTCCGAAGGCCAACAGCCTTTAGGTTCAAAACCGAATAAGCGCTTAAAGGTTTGCAAGCCTTTTTCAAGATGCCACATTACCCGTTCTTCTCCCCCCGGATAGGCATCCAACTCCGGCAAAGGAGCATTCGGCATCGCCTCATGGGTGGCATTTAAGTCCAGCAACAGCGGCATGATAGGATGGGCATAGGGCGTCACGGAAAGCTCAACCTGTCCTTTTCTGGCTAATGCTTTATACCGACAGATAACACTGCTCAGTTGTTCGGCAATGACCTCTACAATTTCGATCCGGTCGTGCAGGGTATAGCCGGAGCCTTTCTCTATCAGGCGTTTTACCCGGCTATCCGTTAACTTGACGGTTTCCCCCATCCAAATCAGATGATACCAGGCCAGAATATCGCTGATAAACTGGGAGTTGACATAAGTTAAGGAAGCATAATGGTGCTCAAGCCAATCGGCCATTTCAACCAAGCGTTTGAAAGCCGGATAGCGGTTGATTTGCCGTTCCCGGTTCGCGCGCATGCAGTCTTTAACCAGTTTCATGCGTTGTTCGAGATCTGCCGGGATGCTCGGATCGACCAGCGCCGCCAATAAAGGATCGGTGATCGAAATGCGGTCATGCAAATAGCCGTTGACTTGCCGGGCATATTCCTCGATTTGTTCCAGCAGGATGGGCGCAAAATTCACGACCGCCTTGGCCTTAGGCACCGCTTCCAGATGCGCGACCATATCCACATAATCTTTAATAACATGCAGATAGGTCCACGGCAGCTTAAATTCACCGGTCTGTAAGTCCCTGTATTCCGGCTGATGCATGTGCCAGCACAACACCAGTTTCAATTTAGCTTTATCTGACATAGTGTCTTTTTTGCCCCAGCATGTCTGTCGTAACCAAAACGACTCCGCCGGGGCTCACATGGAACCTTTTTTCGTCTTCCGCCCTGTTTTCACCGATGATCGTGCCTTCCGGGATTTCACAGCCTTTTTCTATGATCGCCTTGGTAATTCGGCAATGGCGGCCGATATTAACTTCCGGCAAAACGATGGTATCTTGCAAGGTCGTGTACGAATTAACGCGGACATTCGAAAACAACAGGGAATGTCTGACTTTTGCCCCGGAAATCACACAGCCGCCTGAAACCATCGAGTCCACAGCCTGTCCGCGCCGGTCGTCATTGTCAAAAACAAACTTGGCAGGAGGCGTTTGCGCCTGATAAGTCCAGATAGGCCAGGTTTTATCGTATAAATTCAAATCCGGGTTTACGCCAATCAATTCCATATTGGCAGACCAGTACGCATCGATAGTACCTACGTCGCGCCAGTAACTTTGTTCCCCGCTTTGCAAGTCCAGAAAAGGATAAGCATTAACGATATATTTTTCGATTACGGCGGGAATAATATCCTTGCCGAAATCACGGGTTGAGCCTTTGGTGTCGGCATCTTTCAGCAATTGTTCAAACAGGAATGCGGCATTAAAAATATAGATCCCCATCGATGCCAGTGCCGTATTTGTTCGGCCCGGCATAACAGGGGGATGCTCGGGTTTCTCCACAAAAGCCCTGACTCGCCGGTTTTCATCGACGTCCATCACGCCAAAGGCCGTTGCATCTTCCAGCGAGACTTCTATACAGCCTATCGTTAAGTCTGCGTTTTTTTCAACATGGTCGGCAAGCATCGCGCCGTAATCCATTTTATAAATATGATCGCCGGCCAGCACTAAAATATGTTCAGGCTGCCGACTGCGCAGAATGTCGATATTCTGGAAAATGGCATCCGCGGTTCCCTGATACCAGGAGTTCTCATCGTGCCGTTGTTGGGCGGGCATCAAGTCGACATATTCACCGAATTCGCCGCGCAAAAAACCCCAGCCCTGCTGAATATGCCTGATCAGTGAATCGGCTTTGTATTGAGTCAAAACGCCTATCTTGCGGATACCGGAATTCATGCAGTTTGACAGCGGGAAATCGATGATTCGAAACTTACCGCCGAATGGCACCGCCGGCTTGGCGCGCCAGTCTGTCATGTTCATTAACCGTGACCCGCGACCGCCGGCCAATATGAGTGCAATGGTATTGCGGGTTAAATGACTGACATTATGCTCATGCTTTTGATTACTTGACGCTGACATTTTTCATCTCCATGTGGAATAGACTGACAACTCTTGATGTGTTTGGTAACATTCACGCAACTATTATTCCACTACGCCGAGGCTATTCATAGTGAAAAAGCAATCTAAGTACGCACTTGATTCAGATGCTCTAAAAATCATGGAAGCCAGACATCATGATCCTTTTTCAATTTTGGGTCGCCATCTCAAGAACAATCATATTCAGGTTAAGGTGTATCTGCCTTACGCAGAAACAGTGTGCTTTAGTCACAACGGCGCTGAATTAAACCGGCTACCCGATACGGACTTTTTTGAATATAGCGCCGACAATGTCATATTGCCAGAACATTATCGATTGTCCTGGGTTGATAAAGACGGCAACAGCCACGAAAACCATGACCCCTATGATTTTGGCACCCAATTGCCGGCATTCGACCAACACTTATTCGGCGAAGGCAAGCACTGGCATATTTATCAAAAGCTGGGCGGACATCTGCACAGCGTCGACGGCATCGACGGGGTTTTGTTTACGGTCTGGGCGCCCAATGCCGGGCGGGTCAGCGTGGTCGGCGATTTCAACCGCTGGGACGGACGCTGCAACCCGATGCGCAGCCTGGGCGGCAGCGGCATCTGGGAGCTGTTCATGCCGGATTTGCAAGCCGGCTGTTATTACAAATTCGAGATATTGAATAGGCACACCAACGAGGTTCTGTTAAAAACCGATCCTTACGGACAGCAGTTTGAGTTCCGTCCCAATACCTCGTCAATCGTCATTGATGAACACAGCTATGTCTGGAAGGATCAGCAATGGATAGAAGACCGCATCGGTCAGAATTGGCTGCACGAGCCGATGTCCATTTATGAGGTTCACCTGGGTTCTTGGCGGCGCGATAACCTGGGTAATTTCCTCAATTACCGTGAATTGGCAGTGCAGCTGGTCGACTATGTCAAGGAAATGGGCTTTACCCATGTTGAATTATTGCCGGTGACTGAGCACCCGCTGGATGCCTCGTGGGGCTACCAAACCACCGGCTATTTCGCCCCGACCAGCCGCCACGGCACGCCGGACGATTTCCGTTATTTCATCGACACCTGCCATCAAAACGGCATCGGCGTAATCCTGGACTGGGTGCCCGCGCATTTCCCCAAGGACAGCTTTGCGCTGGCCCGCTTTGACGGCAGCGCGCTGTATGAGCACGAAGACCCGCGCAAAGGCGAGCACCGCGATTGGGGCACATTGATCTATAACTACGGCCGTAATGAAGTTAAAAACTTTTTGCTGTCCAGCGCCATTTTCTGGCTTGAGGAATTCCATCTTGACGGCCTGCGCGTCGATGCCGTGGCCTCGATGCTGTACCTGGATTACTCCCGCAACGATAACGACTGGATTCCCAACATGTACGGCGGCAACGAGAATCTGGAAGCGATCGATTTTCTCCGTGAACTGAATACCGTCACCCATGACCAGCACCCCGGCACGGTGATGATGGCTGAAGAATCGACATCCTGGCCGCAGGTGACCAGGCCGACCTGGACCGGCGGCTTAGGCTTCTCGATGAAATGGAATATGGGTTGGATGCACGATACGCTGGCGTATATGAGCCAGGAGCCGATACATCGCAAGTATCATCATGACCAGCTGACTTTCGGCATGCTCTATGCCTTTACCGAAAACTTCTGCCTGCCTTTTTCCCATGATGAAGTGGTGCACGGCAAAGGCTCGCTGGTCAGCAAAATGCCGGGGGATGAATGGCAGCGCTTTGCCAATCTTCGGCTGCTGTATACCTTGATGTACACCTATCCGGGCAAAAAACTGCTGTTTATGGGCTGCGAATTCGGGCAAGGTACGGAATGGAATTTCAACAAGGCCTTGGACTGGTATGTGCTGGACTATCCGCATCACAAGGGCGTGCAATCCTTGGTAAAAGATTTGAATCATCTTTATAAAAAGCACCCGGCCTTATACCAGCATGATTTCGATCACCAGGGTTTTGACTGGATCGATTGCCATGACGTGCAGCAATCCATTATCAGTTACCGGCGCAAAACCGAACATGAAGACTTGATTGTCGTGCTCAACTTTACTCCG
>Ga0172379_10011413_pt1 | contig 10583 bp, 10 predicted proteins | sample GrowelOW334metaG_FD_119756 | JGI IMG/M metagenome (GOLD analysis project Ga0172379, IMG submission 119756) | Groundwater microbial communities from an aquifer near a municipal landfill in Southern Ontario, Canada - Groundwater well OW334 metaG | ecosystem: Environmental > Aquatic > Deep... | reverse complement strand
TTACGGATTGTGAGGGTCAATTCAAAAAGTTTAACAAGCATGTGCCGTTAGAAAACTCTATTCGTTTAGATCAACCTTGGCCAAAGATTTTAGGTTGTCAGGAGCCAAAAATGCAACGGTGACTCTCCTCTGAGGAGAGGGGTTAGGGGTGAGGTAGGTTGTCTAGGAGGAAAGGGTTGGGGATAGAGGTAGGAAGTTTAGGAGAAATGGCCGGAGGTGAGGTAGTATTTTCTCAACAAAAAAAAGAGAGTATCATTGTCCTGGCGATGACCTACTTTCCCTTGGTAAGTATCATCGGCACTAAGAGGCTTAACTACCGTGTTCGGAATGGGAACGGGTGTGGCCCTCTTGTTTGAACCACCAGGACAATAACACTCTCTCAAAAAAACTATTCATGATTATTATAACTTAATGCATAATTAATCATGAAAGATTTTTTATATTTTCAAAAATAATATATTTAATTTACCAACAATATGTCGGGATGACAATGGATTATTAGTACCGCTCGGCTCAACACTTTACAGTGCTTACACCTGCGGCCTATCAACCTCGTGGTCTACGAGGATCCTAGGAACACTAATCTTGAAGACAGCTTCGTGCTTAGATGCTTTCAGCGCTTATCTTAACCGAACATAGCTACCCAGCCATGCCCTTGGCAGGACAACTGGTGCACTAGAGGTTCGTTCTTTCCGGTCCTCTCGTACTAGGAAAGAGCCTTCTCAATGTTCAACGCCCACAGTAGATAGGAGACCGAACTGTCTCACGACGTTCTGAACCCAGCTCACGTACCGCTTTAATTGGCGAACAGACAAACCCTTGGGAGCTTCTTCACCCCCAGGATGCGATGAGCCGACATCGAGGTGCCGAACCTGGTCGTCGATATGAGCTCTTGGACCAGACTAGCCTGTTATCCCCGGAGTAACTTTTATCCGTTGAGCTTCCGCCGTCCTATTTCGTACGGTCGGATCACTAAGTTCTACTTTCGTAACTGCGCGACATGTACGTCTTGCAGTAAAGCTGGCTTGTGCCTTTACGCTATCGCTCCCGTTTCCATCGAGAGCTAGCCAACCTTTGTAAACGCCTCCGTTACATTTTAGGAGGCAACCGCCCCAGTTAAACTACCCACCAGACACTGTTTTCCTGCCAGTTTCATGGCGAGGAATTAGCTATAATATCACATAAGGGTGGTATCTCATATTTTGGCTCCATTCTAGCTAACGCCAGAATCTCAACGCCTCCCACCTATGCTGAACAAACGAAACATCATAGCAATGCCAAGTTGTAGTAAAGCTTCACGGGGTCTTTTCGTCTAACTGCGGGTAACCAGCATCTTCACTGGTCATGTAATTTCACCGAGTCCCTTGTTGAGACAGTCTTCAAGTCGTTATGCCATTCGTGCAGGACGGAACTTCATATTTAGTTACATTATGTTACCATAATGATCAGACTATACCTTCATCTTGCTGACTATTTTTAGGAGATCATTTCTTTGATATTTTTTATTACCACTTGCATTTACTTTATCGCTTAGCTCAATTATTTCCATTAAACCTTTTTTATTAAGATGTTGATTTGCATAAATTAATTTGCAAATTTTGCAGAATTTTTCAAATTCATCTTTTTTTGAAGTTTGTAATGGATATATCTGAAAATGAGGAATAATAATTTTCATTAGATCTTTAATGCTTCTACATTCATATTTGTAGTTTTGATCTTTTTTAGAAAATCTTACTCCACCACATTTATAAAATTTCTGGATAAAGAAAATTATTTCTTTACTTCGTTTATGCTGGCTTACAGAAAAGCTAGGTCTTACTTCTATGCCGTATTTATATCTTTTTCTTAGAGAAAAAGACACTGAAAAGCATCCTTCACCGTCTACAAATCCAGATAAATACGAATTTATATCCATAATTTTATAATTTTGTCTCCATAAATACTCTTTTGTGTAGCAAGAGCTGACATGTTATCCAAATTGGTTGGATCTCGCCTTTCGGCTCAGTCGTTACGGGTCCCTTCGATCCTTCGATAAACTCAGGACTTAGGGTTCCCACGGTGTTGTCCAAGTATTGTCCAAAATATTGGGTTTTCACCGTTATGAGTCAGTTTACTAATCTTATCTTGCGATAAGATACGGGCAGTTCTCGTTTACCCGTCAAGGAATTTCGCTTTTCGCTTCCTATATTGCGAAGGACTATATCTTCATCCGAAAATTATTTTTCGGAGGACGGCGTGTAGTCTCTGAGGGGTTAATTACAACTTCCCTGCTGATTACCTCACGAAAGGTTTCCAGCATATAGCCATCTATTTTTTAGGATCTATTTCATATTACTATGAAACGAGGCAGCTTTTTATATTTATGTTTACCTGTATATATTCCTACAACCGTCCCAATCCTTAGCCAAACTTTATTAAAATTTGGCTAACCTTAGGACGATTATAGTTATCGCCGGCGTTCATCTGCGCTTCAGCTCGAAGCTTCGCACCACTTGCGTGGCACTAACCCCTCACCTTAACGTTCAGACACTGGCCAGGCATCAGCCCCTATACATCACCTCACGGTTTAGCAGGGACCTGTGTTTTAGGTAAACAGTCGCTTGAAGTCTTTTGCTGCGGCCCCGATTGCTCGGGGCAGGCCTTATTGCAAACTTACGGCCGCTTTTTTGCCGAGTTCCTTAACAAAGGGTTATCTCGTACACCTGAGGATACTCTCCTCACCTACCTGTGTCGGTTTTGGTACGGATACCAATACACTAACGTTAAATCAATTTTCTTGGAACACTGTCTGACTAAATTGAGATTGTCGAAACGCTCTCTTTCGCTTAAGATTTCGCAATCGCGACGACTATAGCCAAAAATCGCTTAATCATGCCAATGCCCGTCCTGATTTAACAATGTATCGGTAGTGCTGGAATATTAACCAGCTGTCCATCAGCTACGCTCTTCAGCCTCGCCTTAGGACCGACTAACCCTGGGTTGAATTGCGTTGCCCAGGAAACCTTAGGTTTACGGTGTTTATGGTTTTCACATAAATTTTTGTTACTTATGCCAACATTCTCACTTCCTATGTCTCCACCTTGCCTCGCGGCTTAGGCTTCGCAGACGTAAGGAATGCTCCTCTACCAATTACTAGATAAATCTAGTAAGTTCGCATCTTCGGTGCATAGTTTGAGCCCCGTTATATTTTCAGCGCAAAACGACTTGACCAGTGAGCTGTTACGCTTTCTTTAAAAGATGGCTGCTTCTAAGCCAACTTCCTGGTTGTTTAAGTCGTAATACCACTTTTTCCACTTAACTATGGCTTAGGGACCTTAGATGGCGATCATGGGCTGTTTCCCTTTTGACCAGTGAAGCTTAGCCCTCACGGTCTGACTCCCATAATAGTCTCTTCCGGTATTCGGAGTTTGGTTAGGATAAATACGGCGAACCGCTTTATCCCATTCAGTGCTCTACCCCCGGAAGGTAGTTTATGAGGCTAGCCCTAAAGCTATTTCGAGGAGAACCAGCTATCGCCGAGTTCGATTGGAATTTCTCCGCTATCCACAGTTCATCCGATAGTGTTGCACGGCTAAACGGTTCGGTCCTTCATCCCACTTTCGTGGGACTGCAACCTGACCATGGATAGGTCACCCGGCTTCGGGTCTTATATGTACTGCTAATAATTCGCCCGTTAAGGCTCGCTTTCACTATGCCTCCGGTCTATCGACCTTAGACAAGCAATACACATAAACTCGTTGGCTCATTCTTCAATAGGCACGCCGTGACCCATTACTTGCGTAACGGGCTTCGACTGCTTGTAGGCAAATGGTTTCAGATACTATTTCATCCCCCTCACCGGGGTGCTTTTCACCTTTCCCTCACGGTACTTGTTCACTATCGATCATAAAGAGTATTTAGCCTTACCGGATAGTCCCGGCAAATTCAGATGGAATTTCACGTGTTCCATCCTACTCAGGAAAGTTACCAAGAGAGAAACTTTATTTCGTATACGAGGCTATCACTCGCTATGGCCAGGCTTTCCATCCTGTTTTACTATAAAATACTCCGCTCTTCTTCATTAAAGAATAGTAACTCCCTATAACCCCTAAACAATTTATATCTCGAGGATATAAACTCTCTAGGTTTGGGCTCTTCCCCGTTCGTTCGCCACTACTAAGGGAATCATTTATTTATTTTATATTCCACTGGGTACTAAGATGTTTCAGTTCTCCAGGTGCGCTACAACTACCCTATTTATTCAGGTAGAGTTTCTTAAGGTTTACTTAAGAGGGTTTCCCCATTCGGACATCTCCGGATCAAAGGTTGCTTGCCACCTCACCGAAGCTTATCGCAGGCTGCTACGTCCTTCATCGCCTCTTTATGTCAAGGCATCCACCATTCGCCCTTATTTCATCCCGACATATCGTCGGTAAATTCTACACTATATACCTACATATATAATGATAGAACTCATTCAATACTTTATTACACTCGGTATTGAATGACATTAGTTTATTGTTGTTGATACATTATTTTTATTACTCACTCGAATCAATTGTCAAAAAACAGCTATTACAACACATAATTACATTTATTGTCAAGCTTAGTAACAATAACTACACTTATTTGTTGTAATTTTTTGTAAAAGTTTTTCCGCCGAAGGCGGATCAGCCTTTGGCTGAAAAAAAAGCCGCTTGGAGCGGCCGACATTAAGCTACACCTCTTAATTTATCAGCCGTGCTTGATGATAGTTGTGGTGTAGTACATATATTTTTATTAGCTTTCTAATAATACAACCCCACCCTTTCCCTGTCAACTACCAGTTTACCCCGGTTATGAACCGGTTATCCACAGAAATGCCTGCCTCACCCGAACTAACTCCTAAACTACCTTCCATCCCCGGCCCTTCCTTCCTAAACGACCTACCTCACCCCTAACCCCTCTCCTCAAAGGAGAGGGGAAAATTATCTCCTTATATATAATGTATATTGTGTATTTTTTGGGGAAGGGGGATAATAATAGAAATTTGATTTAAAACAATCAAAATTCAAATATTTATGATTCACCTAATTTATTGATACAAATCGATATATAACATTATATGGATTTCCTCTAGACAAACTTGAAGAGTGTAAAGAATTGTTATACTCAATTAAAAGGGCGGAAATTACTCTTTGGTTACCAGAACAAGTAAAAAATGAATTTTATAGAAATCGTTAAAATATTCCGATGCAACAATGCGATAGATTGAATAAATTAACCCAAAAAAAAGCACCCTCTATTCCAGATTTTAATAGCGATGTAAATGAAATAAATCAGAATATTAATAAAATTAATTTAATAGTTGAAAAAATCATTACCTCTCTCAAACAAAAAATAAAAGAGGAATCTTTAAGTGCTGACAAATTTATCGAGGAATTATTTTCTGTTTCTAGATTATTAGAATATTCGGATGAGATAATAAAAAAAGCAAAAAATAGATTTGATTTAGACATACCTCCTGGGAAAAATGGCTCATATGGTGATGCGACGATATGGGAAAGTTTGTTAAAAGAATTTCCAGCAGGAGAAGATCTTCACTTTGTTGGATTTGATAATGACTTTAAATCACGGATTGATGATAATGATTTTTCTCCATATTTATTAAAAGAGTGGTCAAAATTAAAAAAATCAAAAATAATTCCCTATAAAGATTTAGGAAATTTCACAAGAAGTAAGATCCCAAAAATTAAACAATCTGAAAAAATAATAAAACAGGAAGATAACATTGATAAAAATTATCTAGTTACTTCAACTGCATTAAAATCTGCTATAAAAGAAATGAGTAAGGCATCTACTGAAATGCAAAATATAATTGCTAGTTGTTTACAACCATCAAAGGAGTTTCTACGTACACTTTCTGCAATTAATGCCACCACTATTCCTATTGACGCAATAAGACAATTCCAAAATACTATACCATCACTATCTAATAACGTCTCGTATACATTAAGAGAACCAGCACCAAAAAATATAAATGATAAAAATCGAACAAACATAATAGATAAATGATTTAATTGATAAAAAAAATTTCATAAATATTTATTTAATAATTTTTATTGTCCAACATCATATAAAATGTTAAAATAGCCATACTAATTAACACGATCATGCTTTTATTAATCTCGCTGGAGAGATAAGTAAAATCATGGTTAGGTAACTTTTACATATTTTATGGATAAACAATTTTCCAAAGAGATTATTGTTCAAGGTTCAAAAATATCATTGTTATTGAACTCAAATAATAATGATTATATTTCATTAACGGATATGGCTAAAAAATTTGGTGATGAGGTGATGATTTACCAGTGGATGCGCAATCGCAATACTGTTGAGTTTTTAGGCATTTGGGAACGTATGCATAATGTTAATTTTAAAGGTATCGAATTCGAGACCTTTAAAAAGCAGGCGGGAATGAATAGTTTTTCATTAACCCCAAGAAAATGGATTAACGCTACTAAAGCTATTGGCATTATTTCAAAATCCGGTAGATATAATGGTGGCACTTACGCTCATGTAGATATAGCCCTAGAATTCGGAGCATGGTTGTCGGCTGAATTTAAACTCTACCTTATAAAAGAGTTTCAACGATTAAAAACAGAAGAAAATGAACGATTAATGTTAGGATGGGACACAAAACGAACGCTTGCTAAAATAAATTATCACATTCATACTGATTCGATTAAAACATATCTTATCCCTAATCGTATTTCAAAACATCAAGCTACTTGTATTTTTGCTAATGAAGCAGATTTACTTAATACTGCTCTGTTTGGCATGACTGCTAAAGAATGGCGAGAACAAAATCCTACAAAAAACGGAAATCTTCGTGACTACGCAGATGTATCACAATTAGTGTGTTTAGCTAATTTAGAAACACTCAATGCAGAATTTATTAGACAAAAAATGTCTGCTTCTGAACGCCTCTCGAAACTAAACGAAATAGCTATTATACAAATGCGCTCGTTACTTAATAATCCTAGTTTAAAATTGTTAAAATAAATCAAATCAAAAACCCGCTTTAATAGCGGATCTTTGACAGAGCCTTTTGGGAATGTCTCTGTTTCACTGGGATGTTCCGAATTGAGAACTCCCTCCACAAAGCTTTACCCGAAGGACTTATCTTGTAATTAAATGCTACCTTAGACATGCATTTTCGTCAACTTACTCGGTCTTTGCTCATTGTCACGCCCACTCTCGCCGCTACGGTGAAAATTGTTGGTGATTGTGATAAAGTAAGATAATTGATGATATATAATTAATGGCAAAAAAAATTAATGTATAATTTATGAATCTACCGACAATATTACTTATTATATTCTTAGTAACATTGCTTGGATTTACGGTTTATAAAAAACAGAAGCTCTCTTTAACAACGAAGAAAAAGTTGGTTATTCTTGGGGCAGCAATAGTACTAGTAGTGGCATCTTTACTAATTTCGCAAACGAGAATTGCGGGCACCATTGAATCTACAACGTATGGTTGGCCGCATTCTTTTCTTCATTATGCGATAAAAGATATCATTGATAATAAAACAATAAATCAATGGTCTTTTGAGACAAGAGCTTTTTTATATATTTTAGCTAATTATCTTTTTTATCTGTCCTTTGTTTTTCTTTTTGTTGTTTTATTAAGGAGCTATAGAAAAAACAAATAAAATTGCCCCACCACCGCTCGCCGCTAGGGTGAAAGTTGTTGGTGGTTGTAAAATTAGATTAATGTGTTTTTGAGAAAAAATAAAAATGTGATAAACTCATTTTATTAATATGTCCTTAATTGAATTATCAATTGTTCTTAAAGCATTGCTTTTTTTGGGATGTGTAGTATTACTTATATATATTTTTAATGAAGCGTCAGCTACTGTAAAAATCATAACATTAATTTTAATTGTGCTCTTCGTAGCTGGACTAGTGGGATTTTACTACGTTAGCGAAACCAGTAAGATAAAATATAGCAACGGATACATACAAAACACCTATTTTGGAACAGCTTGTTCTAAATTATCTGAAGCAGAATGTAAAAGTAGCAATCACTGCACTTGTATTAGAGGTAGCAAGTTTCCAGAGGACTGTTATGGATGTGAGGAAGTTTCAAATACTAAGAATCAAAGTTTGCAAAACAAAAATTAATTATGAAAAAACCATTAAATAAAATTGAAATTTTAAGAAATATCTGTTACACAAAACTGGTTTATGGAAGGATAAACAAGAAGCTTAATATTAGATTTTCAAAAAAACAAATTGAAGAATTCATATTAAAAGTTTTACATGAAACCGATGAAAAATTTTTCAAAAAGACTGGAAAAAATTTCTATGTTACCAATACAGAAAATAATATTATTATAACTATCAATTCAAATACTTTTAGGATTATAACCGTTGATCGAATTGAAAAATAAATATTAAAAACATGCAAAAAAAATTGAACATTGAATTTGAAAAAGCTGTGCGGTTGCTGGCGACTCACTTTCCGCTGTCTGATACAAATAGTCGCAAACCAATTTTGTTTCATAGTATTCGGGTTGGTGTTTATTTATATGAAAAAAGCTATGCACAAGAAATTGTATTAGCCGGCTTACTACATGATGCCCTAGAATGGTCGAACATTACTAAAGATTTGTTGCGAAGTGAATTTGGTGATCATATTACACGCCTTATTTTAGCGAATACAAAAAATGATACCATTACAGATAATGAAAATAAAACAAATGAATTAATTCAACGCTGTGTACAGGCTGGCCAAGATGCCCTAATTGTAAAAACTGCTGATATTATTGATAGTTATAAATGGTATACTAACCAAAAAAACGCGGAAGAATTAAACTATTGCACGAGATGTGTTCAGGCTATTTTTAAATTTAAACCAGCTACTTTTAATGATTTAATTTTTAAAGAATTAAAAAGCTTATAAATATGGAAAGAAAGAAGATGTCCAGAACATAGAGGCACCGGCTTAACGCCTAAGGATAATGAGTGCCATAATCATAGCAGTGATACCCAACAAAAATTTCACAATCTTCATTGCCGAGCTATTGATTGTTCTGATGCTTTGAACGGAACAGCACTACATGAGGATGTAGAAACTATAGCGCCAAGAAATGCGCTTGAACAACTATTGAGCCGACTCGATAAAAAGAATAAAACAGGGGAATAATTTTTTTAATTCCCGCTCGCCGCTACGGTGAAAATTGGTATTGACACTATTCCAAATTTTGCTACAATTAAATTACAAAAAGACTTTCGGCCGTGGTAAAATACCACACTTAGCGGGAGGTCTTTTTTGTTTAATCTTCGGGAAATATAGACATTAGCCATTTTTCATTGGTTTTCCTATCTTCTTTAATCTGAATACAAAAACATTCGTTATGTCGTGTCACTCCTAAGAAACGATGCCATAATTCAGCTGGCTTGAATGGATTCTGTTTGGTAATTGGATTAAATCGAGTATTCTGAATTAACTCAATCCCACAAGAGAAAAATTTTTCACGTCTAATTCTATCTCGCCAATTGTTTTTATCAAACAACCGTTTCCAAAATAGTTCAAGAAATATTTTATCTTTTTTAAAATAGGCTGCCCTCACATAAGGACGACGTTTAGTTCTTCGTTTAATGGTTTGGTAAAGACACAATGCCCGGTGATTAACTTCGCGAAAATTGGTACCAGACAATTTAGCTGCTTTAACTCTATAAGCTTGTATCATTTGTAAAATAAAAAGCACTGCATCTTAAAAAGGTGAGCGCTCAATAGTATTTATGGTAGCAGTTAGGATTAAATTAAGCAATTATCACTTCCCGCTCGCCGCTAGATGGAAAATTTTCATATAAAATGCTAAAATAACCACGCTAATTAACATGATCATGCTTTTTCTGTGTCTCGGGAAAGAGGCCGGTAAAATCATGGTTAGGTAACTTTTATTACTATGACCAATACTAAGCAGGTTACACACCTAGCTATATTTAAGGGAAAAACGATTCGCAAAACCCTATTTCAAAAAGAATGGTGGTTTTCTGTAGTTGATGTTATTCAAGTATTATTAGATCAACCCGATGATTTAAAAGCTAGAAAATACTGGAATAAACTAGCCCAAAGACTTAGAGAAGAAGGCAGTGAAGTGGTGACAAATTATCACCAGTTGAAATTAGATCATCCATTGCCGGCACAGCCAGAAAACAAATTGAACGAAAATTAAAAAAATCTATTGTTTCAGAACAGAATTTTTTAAATCAAAAAACAAACCAAAAATTACAAATAGACACTTAACTAAAACGGACTCTTTATATTCTTCAACTTCAATCTAGTTACCTGCGTATAACGCTGGGTGGTTCTGATATTATTGTGCCCTAACAATTCCTGAATATAGCGCACATCTACACCGTTTTCTAGTAAATGCGTAGCGAAACTATGCCGTAAACTATGAAACGTAGCGGGTTTTTTAATATCAGATTTTTTTAAAGAATTTTCAAATACTTTTTGCGCAGTTCGCGTAGTAAGCTTGCCGCCGCGTTCACTGCTAAAAACAAAGTCGTTTTTGTCTTTTTTGTCCATAAAATATTGCAACTCTA
>Ga0172379_10011412_pt1 | contig 10584 bp, 7 predicted proteins | sample GrowelOW334metaG_FD_119756 | JGI IMG/M metagenome (GOLD analysis project Ga0172379, IMG submission 119756) | Groundwater microbial communities from an aquifer near a municipal landfill in Southern Ontario, Canada - Groundwater well OW334 metaG | ecosystem: Environmental > Aquatic > Deep... | reverse complement strand
TTTTTGCAGCCAAAACTGCGGTTCATGTTCAATTTCATTTAAAATAGTTTAAGGGGTTAATAATAAATGTATGAGAACTTTATGTAAATTGTCAATTGACAATTATTTAACGAATAATTCCGGAGTTATTTTGAGTTTCGAATAAGCGGTTTATCGTTACTGTTAAGTTGAAAATTGGAAGAGGTCAAAAAAAGAGGTTGAATTCCTTTTTCAATACATTCAATACCCGAATGGCATGAAAGGTTACCCTGATGGATCCGATAGTCATCCAATGACTTACTTACTTGGCCATTCCTTGTTAAAATCTTTTTATTGAATTTACTGAAGAAATAAGTATTTTTAGCAATATTACCAGCCGTTTGAATCTTACAATTCCAATATCGATCTCCTTTTAGCCGGGAAATTCTTTGTGATTCCTGCGATAAAAATTTATAGTATTAAAAGAAAAGATCTATGCAAAGTAGTTTCATTACCAATCAAACTAAATTCCTGTCAGAAATCATTAACGGGATATTGCCAAAGTGTGATAATGCCCGTTTTTTGGTGGGGTATTTCTACTTTTCGGGATTTGCCGAAATTTACCAGAAGATTGCGGATAAGCCACTTCGCGTATTGGTTGGATTGGATATCGAACGTGATATGATTAACCGGGTCAGAGAGGTTGATTACCATACACAAATAAATAAGTCTCGCGGACAGGCCAAAGAAGGATACTTCACTTCGCTGGTTGATCTTTTTAATGAAACCGACTATTTTGATAGTGCCGACAAGGAGGAGGCTTTCAAAGTATTCTACGAGAAGATAAAAAACGGAACATTGGAGATCCGTAAAACCAAAGAGCCGAACCACGCAAAGATGTACCTTTTTGAAAACGGAGAGGATTTTAACGAGTGCGGTACTTATCCCGGTTCTTTGATCACCGGTTCGAGCAATCTCTCGGTATCCGGATTAAAAGGGAGGTTGGAATTGAATGCGATTCTTAGAGGTAAAGGCGATTATGAAGAGGGTAAAGCCATTTTTGAACAACTTTGGGAAAATGCAATTGTAATAGCCGACAAGGATAATATCAAAGAGTTTGAAAACGGGGTTATTGAAAAAACATGGTTTGAAAAGTTGTATTCACCTTATGCTTTCTACCTTAGGGTTCTGCAAGAATATTTTTCGATTAGCTACAGCAAAGAGGTACGAACTGCCCATGAAATTACCGACGGTAAATATCTTAACCTTAAATATCAGGCCGATGCTATAAAAATGGCCCTTTCTACCATCGAGAACCATAATGGCGTAATAATTTCTGATGTGGTAGGGCTTGGAAAAAGTGTCATTGGTTCGGCAGTAGCCCATAATCTCAGACTGAAAACCATTATCATAGCGCCTCCTCACCTTGTGCCTCAATGGAACGAATACAAAACGGAATTTCAATTTGCGGCAACCGTTTTCAGCAGTGGCAGCATTATAAAAGCTTTGGATTTCTACCGTACACTTTCAACTGAAAAAGATAAATGGCTGATCATACTCGATGAAGCGCATAAATATCGGAATGATTTTACCCAGGATTATGCCGATCTGCATAAACTTTGTCAGGGAAACAAGGTGATGCTACTTACTGCCACCCCTTTCAATAATAAACCACAGGATATTTATTCGATGGTCCGGCTCTTTCAAATCCCATCAAAGTCAACACTTAAAACTGTTGATAATCTGGGGCGTGAGTTTCGGGAACTGATTAAGAACTATACCGATCTGACCAAAGACCAAAGGAAGAAGAAACTAACCGAGGATGAGTTGAAATTGGCAGTTGATCATATCGCCCGAAAAATTCGGGCTATTATATCGCCACTTGTTATTCGACGTTCACGTTTGGATTTGGTGGCAATCACCGAATATAAAGATGACCTTAAACTTCAAAAAATAGAGTTTGCCAAGGTTGGCGACCCCGAACTGTTGGAGTATCCTCTTGGTAAGCTGGAAGAACTTTACGTCAAAACGCTTAACCTGATTGCCCCTCCCGAAGATGACGAAGGAATACCGAAAACAGATAATTCATTTAAAGCGGCACGCTACCAACCGATAGCCTATATCAACGAGGAGAAAAAAGAGTCCATCAAGAAAAAAATCGAAGATGCAGGTTTCGACTACAATTTGTTTAGAGGAACACAACGAAACTTGTCAAGGTTTATGCGACACCTCTTAGTCAGGCGTTTTGAAAGTTCAGTGAAGGCTTTTGAAAACTCGCTCAATTTTATGATTATTTCTTCGGAGGGGATTATTGCCTGGATGGACAAACGTCAAAAGGTGCCTATCAACAAGAAGGGGTATTTGCCATCGGTTGATGATTTTTACAGATCGACCAACGACAATACTGATGAGGAGTTGACAGAGATGTTCGACAAATTCACCCAAAAAGGGATGTTTGAGATTGATGTTAACGACCTTCGCGATGATTTTAGAACCGACATTTTAGCTGATATCGAATTGTTAAAATCGATACGTTCGGAATGGTTTGAGCAGCCTGATCAAAGGGTTGATGTAAAACTTGAATCATTTAAAGAAATTATCAGGCTGAAATTGCTAAATGAGCCCCACCGTAAGATTATCGTATTTAGTGAATTCGCCGATACAGTAAATTACCTGTATGATCAGATCAAAAATGAGGATTTGCAAATATTCAGTTATACTTCTGCCGATGCTTCGCCAACAAACAAAGAGACAATCCGATCCAACTTTGATGCGGGTTTAAAGTCGGAAATGCAAAGAGATGATTATAAGGTTCTCATTGCTACGGATGCCATCAGCGAAGGATACAACCTTCACCGTGCAGGTGCGATATTTAATTACGATATTCCATACAATCCCACAAGGGTTATTCAGCGGGTTGGCCGGATCAACCGGATTAACAAAAAGGTGTTTAACGAACTACATATTTTCAACTATTTCCCTACTGACATAGGTGAGAAAGAGACACGGACAAAGGAAATTTCAACCCTTAAAATGGCGATGATCCATGCTATTATGGGCGAAGACACTAAAATCCTGACCAAGAATGAAGACCTCCGCTCTTATTTTAAAGAACGATACGATAAAGAGTTGCAAACCAGCGAGGCACTTTCATGGGAAACGCCCTACAGAGAACTTTTTAATTCATTAATGAATAGTGAGTATTACCGCGATGCGCTTGCAATCCCCCACCGTGCCAAAATTGGCCGTAAGGTTGAAAAGCCGTCACAAGGAGTACTGGTTTTCGGTAAAAAGGGTAACGATTTTGTCTTTAAAATTGGTGAAGCACCCGAATCAGTTGTTGCAATCACCCCCGAACAGGCCATCCCCCTTTTCGAAGCCACCGTTTTTGAGCAACCACATAAAATTTCTGCAAATTACGATGCCATCTATCAAAGTGTGAAAATAAACCTTTTCCAAAACAGCAAAGACGATAAAGTGGAGAAATCGAAACGTGAAGCCCTCGATAAGATAAATGCCATGCTCAAAGAGAATATTGTGAGCCACGATTACCTGAAAGACCTTGCCAAAGTGATTGAGATGGATGGTTTATCGGGGCACTCTTTGCGGTTCATCAACAAATTAACTAAAAATGATTTTGCAACGCTGCCGGATGAAATCGAACAAAGCTATATCAACAAGATGATTGACACTGCCGGAGAAATTGAAGCAGGAAGCGAGGTGCTGATTTTGTCGGAAGAATTATTATAAAACATCGATGCAAAATGACCAAACAAAACACCCTAAAGCTATTTGAAGATAAGAAAGTTCGTACCGTATGGGACAACGAACAGGGGAAATGGTATTTATCCATTGTTGATGTAGTTGAAGTATTAACAGATAGTCCAAACCCCCGCAAGTACTGGAGCGTATTGAAAACACGGCTCAAAAAAGAGGGAAGTCAGTTGGCTACAAATTGTAGTCAACTGAAAATGCAATCGGCTGATGGAAAATTTTACAAAACCGATGTAGCCGATGTTGAGCAGATTTTTCGTTTGATACAATCCATCCCATCGCCCAAGGCTGAGCCATTTAAGCTGTGGCTTGCCGAAGTCGCCCGTGAGCGTTTGGACGAAATAGAAGACCCCGAACTGGGTATCGACCGGATGTTGGAGTATTACCATCGCAAAGGATACTCAACCAACTGGATCAATCAGCGGCTCAAAAGCATCGAGGTACGCAAAGAACTTACCGATGAATGGGAGCAGCGAGGCGTTCAAAAAGGTCAGGAATATGCCATTTTAACCGATATTATTACCCATGGCTGGTCGGGCCTGACCACAAAAGAATACAAGCAATACAAAGGATTAAAGAAAGAGAGCCTTCGTGATAATATGACCAACCTCGAATTGGCGCTCAATACCCTGGCCGAAGCCACTACAACGGAAATATCGAAGGAACACAAACCAAAAACATTAGCCGAAAACAGGAAAGTAGCTGCCCGTGGTGGTTCGATTGTAGGCAATACCCGAAAGGAGATTGAGGCCAATATCGGCAAAAGCATTGTAACACCCCTGAATGCTAAAAAAATAGACGCATTACCTGAACCAAATCCTAAAAAATGATCAACTTTAAACAAACCTACAACCGTGCCGAGTTCCTGAATTTTTTAGATAAATTTCTGCCTGAAGATTTTCTGAATGAAATAGAAACCATCAATTTTGAATCGAATTATACGCGCCAAGTTACCTGTTTAGGAGAATGTAATTCGTTGGGAATAGTCGTGTTCGAGGTGCAACACACATCAACCCACGATGCACGTGTAGCTTTATCTAAAGAGGCTTTCCGGTTATTGTACAACCGAAGTACAAAAAACAAAGCACTGGTGTTGTTCGTACCCATCGACAATCCCGAAACTTATCGTTTTTCCCTGGTCTCCATTGATGTTGAGCTGGATGAGCATAAAGTTCGCAAATCGTACTCCAACCCTCGGCGTTACTCTTATTTACTGGGCGAAGGCGCCAAAGTTTATACACCAACCAAATACCTTTCAGTGAAAGGCCGAGTCAAGGATTCCAAAGATTTACTCGACCGCTTTTCGGTGGAAGTGCTTACCAAAGAGTTTTATAACGAGCTTTTTACCTGGTACCAATGGGCATTGTCCGACGAAATTGGCGTTACCTTTCCGAATGACCGGAGCACCGAAAGTGATGACCGCAAAATAGAAGAGCATTTAATCCGGTTGATTACCCGCCTGATGTTTGTATGGTTTATCAAACAAAAGAAATTGGTGCCCGAGCTTCTGTTTGAAGTTGACCAGCTAAAATCGTTGCTGAAGAATTTCGAGGCGACTGATGGTAAGCAGGATACGTATTATCGAGCTATTTTGCAAAACCTCTTTTTTGCTACACTGAACAACAAAATTGAAGAGCGCGACTTTGCCGTTGATGGAGGTTTCTACGAAAATAAGGTACAGTACGGTATAAAAACACTTTTCAGGTATGCCGACGAATTTTCAGTTCCGAAAGAAGAGGTAATTCAAATCTTTGGCAAAGTTCCCTTTCTGAACGGTGGTTTATTCGAGTGTTTGGATAAAGATACCCCCGACAGCAATGGGAAAATAATGTACAGCGATGGGTTTAGCCGGAGAAAAGACAAGCAATCGAGGGCATTTATCCCGAATATTCTGTTTTTCGACCCTGTAAAAGGGATTCTTTCCATTCTGAACAAGTACAATTTTACTATTGAAGAGAATTCACCACTGGATATAGAAGTTGCCCTTGACCCGGAACTGTTGGGCAAAGTATTTGAAAACCTGTTGGGTACTTACAATCCGGAAACGAAGGAAACGGCCCGCAAACAGTCAGGTTCGTTCTACACGCCGCGCGAAATTGTGCAATACATGGTCGATGAAAGCCTCGTCGCGCACCTGAAGCGGACGGTTGGCGATGAGCTGGAGGCCGAATACCGTAAGCTGATTAACCATACCGACGATCCAATTGCCTTAACCGACCAGCAAAGGAGTGACATATTTAAATCATTGAAAGCCTATAAAATACTCGACCCGGCTTGCGGTTCGGGGGCTTTCCCGATGGGGATACTGAACCGGATGCTGGCGATCATCGAACGGCTCCCAATTCCTGCCAATATCTCGATTTATGACCTGAAACTCTATCTGATCGAGAACTGCATTTATGGCATCGACATCCAGTCTATTGCAGTTCAGATTAGCAAGTTGCGGTTCTTTATCTCGCTTATTTGTGAGCAGCAGCCCAACGCCGATAGCGCCGATAATTACGGCATTCAACCGCTGCCCAACCTCGAGACCAAATTTGTAGCAGCCAATACACTGATAGGTTTGACGCCCCAAAATGCCCAGCGCAATCTGTTCGAAGACCCGCAAATTGAGGTTACCCGCAACGAATTGATGCAGGTACGGCACAAACACTTCCTGGCGAGCACTTCGAAACAAAAGAAAGAGTGTCGCGACGAAGACAAGAAACTCCGCGAAAAATTGGCCCATCTACTTGACGACAACGGCAATTTTGCCCCTGAAGATGCCCGCCAATTGGCCGATTGGAATCCTTACGACCAAAACACCAGCTCCCCGTTCTTCGATGCTGCATGGATGTTCGGAATATCATCAGATATTTTAATTCAAAAGAACAATATTCAAAGTTCTGAAATATCAGCATTGAACCTTCAAATAGAGGCCATTAACAAACAAATAGCAGCTATTAATTATTCTTTTAAAGAGAACCACGAACCTGAAATATTAAAATTGCAATTTATTACTGCCAACCTTCAGGTTTCAATAATTGAAGTTGAGTTGGATATGATTAGAAGCAATATAGACAAACTCTTTGGCTCAATTAATAATCAAATATCCAACGTTTTCAAAGAGCCTGAGAACCTTACCTATTTGATTAAATCGCTCAATACGTCTATAAAAGAGGTGAATAGAAAAATCACCCAAATTGAATCGAATTTACAATCGGCGAAACCAATTGAGAGTGGTGGTTATTTTGATATTGTGATTGGGAACCCACCTTACGGGGCGAAATTTACTAATGAAGAGAAAAAATACTTTAACGTTAAATATAAACATCAACAATATCAGCCTGAAAGCTATTTGCTTTTTATTGAAAAAGGAATCAAACTTTTGGCCTCCAATGGGATTTTGTCTTTTATCATTCCAAATACATGGTTGACTAATTTAAAGACGACGAAGATTAGAAAATTTATATTTGATACTATTACTGTAATAGACATTGTTCATTTCAGAAATTCTGTTTTTGAAGCTGTTGTTGACACGGAGATAGTTGTATTCAAGAATTCTGTTGCCAAAAATAATACAGTTAACCTCAATATTAAAGATTCAAAAGATAATTACATAAATATCTTGCAGACTAAGTTCGTTGAATCAGAAGGGTTCCCGATAAATATTTTTGAGGACAACGAAGCGTCTTTAATACGATTGAAATTAGCAAACATAGAGAAATTGGATTTGTGTTGCAAAATCACCCAAGGAACTAAACCATTTCAAGTTGGGAAGGGCAATCCCAAACAAACTCGTGAGATAGTTGATGAAAAAGAATTTGTATCAAGAACTCGTAAAGATGAATCCTTTTTGCCTCTTTTAAGAGGTAGCTTAATGAATCGATATTCTATTTTGTGGGATAACAATTATTGGATAAGTTTGGGAGATTGGCTTGCAGAACCTAGGTACTCCGCTAATTATCAAGCAGAAGAAAAAATAATTATCCGCCAAACAGGAGATAGTCTAATTGCAACACTAGACAAAAAACAATTCGTGGTTAGGGATAATCTATACACTATTGTACCGAAGTCCCCATCAATCAATTTAAGATACATTCTTGGTGTAATCAATTCAAAGTTAATGAATTGGTATTATCAGAACCTTTTAAATTCAGAGAAAGGAGAGGCGTTAGCACAGGTAAAGAGAGGCCATATTGCATTGTTGCCAATACAAAGAAATGAAAATCAGCAACCCTTTATCACTCTTGTTGACCGTATCCTCTCCGCCAAGCAAGCCAACCCGAAAGCCAACACCAGTGCATTGGAAAGTGAAATTGACCGGTTGGTGTATGAGTTGTATGGGTTAACGGAGGAGGAGATAAAAATTGTGGAGGGGAAATAATATGAAAAAAACATTAATCAAAGATACGTCCATAATCTTATTGAAAGCAGGGGTTGCCGCAATTCCTTATCTCGGTGGACCAATAAACTCTATCTGGTCAGATTTGCAAGGACAACAAGTACAAGAAAAAATTGAAAGGCTTTATTCGATTACTAAATCGATTCAAACTGATATGGTCTTTATTGAGACCAAAGTTAATAAGGCCTTTACATCAAGATCTGATTTTGCGGATGTAGTTGAGACAACTTTACGCCACATTATTAATGAGCGCAAGGAAGAAAAAAGAATCATGTTTAAGAATATTCTATTAAATAGCATGATAGCCAAAGAGGTAGATTTCGATAAAACCGAAAAATTTTGTAGCCTACTTGCGAATATGGGAACAATGGAGCTAATAGTATTGGCAGTATTTTATTCTCCTGAAGAGTATAACAAAAATAACGGTGAGCCAATTAAACATCTTAATCCCGAAACACCTGGAATTATTCGCATGTCATCGGTAAGAAAAAGAGTGCATATTATTGATGTATTAAAAGAGCTTTTTTCAAAAGAATCATACTCAAATGATGACATAATTGATGCAGTACATTTTCTTGAGTCGAATAGATTAGCAATACCCCAATTAATAACAGTAACCTTAGAAACCAATGGACATCCGATTGATATTCTCAAAGATAGATTAACACCAAAAGGAAAAGAATTTGCAACTTACTTAAAATTAACTCCCGCTGGCGAGGTGTGTGTCCTGAAGTAAACGGACGAATTTAGCAATAAAGAGCGTTCATTTTTGTTATAGAATAAACCAAGTATTATAGGGCACGAATTACAAATCCCCGCAGGCGGGGGTTTAAAGGGGAATTGTGACAGGAGATGTGCATATTTGAAAAAATGAATCTTTTAAAATATTTTTGATTTAATTTGTGAAATAATTAACTAATAGCTTAACTTTGTGATCCGAAAATCGTTAAAATATAACACAGATCAATTCAAGAAGGAGTTTGCTGAACTGCAAAATTCACTTGTCGAGATCTATTTTGACGTGGAAGACCAAAAAGATTTTCAGAAAATTAATGAGGTTTTAAAGCAAGCTGGTGCGAAAAAGGTTAAACGAATTATAGCAGTAATACTTAAAAATGAGTATTACGATCACATTTATAAAATTGAGGATAAAAGCGTTACCGCAATTAAATTAAAAGCAGGAAAGTCGAAAAATCAAAATTACCGGATTTATTGCAAAGAGATTTTTAAAGATGGGAAAAAGGTGGTACTCATTACCGCGCACATCAAAAAGGTAGAAAAAAACCAAGACGATCAAACCATTATCAACATCATTGAAAACATTAAAACCTACCATTATGAGTTTTGAAAACGAGAAAATGGTGAATGAACTTGAATCTTTGTTGTCATTTAACAACAAAGAGGAGAAACTTGAGCTTGAAGCGGAACTGCTTCACCTCAAATTTATGAAAGTAATTGAGGAGGCCATGAAAATGGATGGCATCTCAAAAGCAGAAATTGCCGGTCAGCTGGCTACTTCTAAAAGCTATATCACACAGCTTTTTTCAGGTGATAGACTGATCAATATGAAAACACTGGCCAGGCTGCAAAATGTTTTGGATATCAGTTTTGAAGTCGAAGCCAGGCGTAAAAAACCCGTCTTCAAAGCTGTTGAATGCGATATTTTCAAAAAAATCTATGGTATTAATAGTGTAAATCCTGGCAGGAAAGGAAAGAAATACCGCTTAAATCCATCCAAATCAACATTAAAATTAGTAGGCTAATATGCATGCTCAAAAATCGCCTCTGATACTTGAAGAGACATTTATTATTGCCAGTAATATCTTGTCGGTACCCAGCCCTGAAGAGTTTCAGGGAGATTTAAATGATTTTTCCATCGATATTGATTTTGATATTTTCACCAACGAAGATGATGCCGAAGCCCGTAGAATTGTAGTTAGTGTACAAGGAAACGACCAGGAGAATCCGGTACCAGGTTATTGTTTTAGCATTGTCGCCCAGGGAACATTCAATTACGGCAAGAGTGTTAAAGTAAACAAGAAGGATAAAGATGTCTTGATAACCCATTCAGCCATCCCAATGGTAATTGGCCAAATCAGAAGCTATTTATCGACCTTAACCGCACATGGGCCATTTGGAATTTACTTACTGCCAGCCATTGATATGAATGATTTGATCAAACAAAAATTTGACACATCAGGGAAAGATGATCAGGTGTAAAACCATAATTCTGTAATACAAAATGATCTCGGGAACTTTCAAATATTCGGTGTTACAATATATTCCTTCGCAAGTTCTGAACGAACGGGTGAATGTCGGGATTGTATTGTTTTTTGCTGAAAGAAGCGAAGTTCGTTTTATCTACCCGAAATATCTTGTCCGCTTAAAATCTTTATTTCACAAGGTTCAGGAGAAAAAAATAAGGTTGTATCTTGATCAGACAGAAAAAAGGGTAAGAGCCCTTAACA
>Ga0172379_10011411_pt1 | contig 10584 bp, 10 predicted proteins | sample GrowelOW334metaG_FD_119756 | JGI IMG/M metagenome (GOLD analysis project Ga0172379, IMG submission 119756) | Groundwater microbial communities from an aquifer near a municipal landfill in Southern Ontario, Canada - Groundwater well OW334 metaG | ecosystem: Environmental > Aquatic > Deep... | reverse complement strand
CGCTCGTACTATCGAAGTAACATCGATACCGTGGTGACTGTAAAAACTACTGTCCTCAGTGGCTATGGTCGCCTGTCGCATCACATCGGGGATTTGATCGTGCGTGAGTACTTTGCGATTTTCTTCGCCGTGGAGTTGATAGAGAATATGTGTTCCTGTGCGATCATAGATCATCGATGTCTGAGCGAGGGGTATTGCGGGCAAAGTAGCCGCATCCGGCGTACCAAAAAAGTAAATACCCGCAACAGCGAGTATTCCGCCGACAACAGCCAAAGTGCCGACATAGACCGCCTCCACACCCAAACGGATCGCCACACGTGCAGCACGCTTCATAATCAATGTAATTTTAGCCATAGATGTAACCGTAAAAAATCCCTCTCCTATCGAAATGGAACGGACACCATCCAATGCGTAGCCCGCACCCCATCAATATGCCGCGCATGCCACCGCCTCTCAAACAAATCTTTCCGTATTCTGCGAAAACCCCACTTCTCTTTGGGGACACTTTTTTCTTTAGCCGGATCAGCTACAAAGAAGTACGTTTCGTCAAAGCCGAAAATGACAGAGTAGTGGCCATCCTTGGATCCATCATCATACGCCTGATAATCAACCAAACACAATTGGAAATGACGGATGCTCTGTTCAATCGTGTGCAACGTGGCATTTTCAGGCACAAAATGTTCCACATCAAGCTGTTCCAAAGCAGCGACCATCCTATCGGGATCAGTACCAGTCTTGCTATTCGTCAGGCATAATTTCTCAACCTCTGTTTCGCTCGGGAGTTTGTCCCGACCATTGAGCGTTTCGAGAATAATCCGTATCGATGCCGGGCCGCACGTATACTCCGCGTCCTGTAAATGCCTGTGTATAGGCAAAATAACCGATGAATAGATATTATGTCCCTTCATATATCGTTGTAAGAGCCTCGCTTAAATCTCAAGGCGTTTCCGCCTACGTATGAGACTCTGGCCAAACTCCAATAAATAATCAACTTATATTTTACTGTAGCAGAAAACCCTATTTTTGTAAAGGACTGCGCGTTTAAGATTACAAAGACAGAGTCCCGAGAGACCCTGTCTTTGATTGTGCATTTACACCCTCATTCCCCTGAAAAATCTACTGTTGAAAAGCGGCTTTCAGATCAGTTCGCGCTTTTTCCATAGTCGTTTTGAAATCTTGCATCGCTTTATCGATAGCGGTCTTTTTTGTGGCTGCGAGTGCTGGAATAGTATCTCCCGCTGTCACAACCGACTGTCGACTCACTTGCAATTTTGCACGGGCATCCTTGAGACTGGCTCTCAAAGTGTCTCGCACTGTTTTTGGATCCGCTCCGCTCGCGCAAGATGTTTGAGCTGTCTCAAAAGCCGCCTTGACACTTGCTTGAAAGGTATCCATAGCGCCCGTTACCGCCGTAGTTTTTGATCCCATAAGAGCATCGACATCTTTTCGAAACGCGGCAATGGCCTCATCAACGGCTGTTCGTCGATCGGTAACGGCCTGTTCCACGGTTACCTTGAAGGCTGCGACGGCTGCTTTTTGCGCATCTGTCTGCGCATTTTCTTCGAGCTTCATATACATCGTGTTGCGCGCTTCGTCCTGCTTGCCGCGCAAATCGTTGAGCGCGGCGTCGCTCGTATCACGACTTGTTCCAAAGGCCGTTTTAGGATCACTGAATTTTTCCCGGAATGCGGGTAACTTGGAAGAAAAATCTCTAAGCTGGTTCTGTCCTTGGGTATTTATCCTATCACACGATGGAGCTTGATTGACATCTTGCCCACCATTGGTCGTATCTGCATTTCCCTGCTGATTATTCTCTTGGGAATTCGCGGGACGTCTTCCCTGCCACTTTGCTTGTTGCTCTGATTCAATTTCATTATTTCCATTTCCAAGAAGCTCGGGTCGTCCTCCCATTCGTCTCTGGCGATTTCCCATTCTCGGATTTTGCGGGTCTTGTGTGCCGGTAGGTGAACCAACCTGTTCTGTGTTAGTAATAGTAGGATCCGCCACTACCGCAAAAGCAACGGGCGACACGATAACAACCTGCAAAACTGATAAGCTAAATATAAAGACTACGGTTTTTTTAGAGTTTACTTTCATCATATGTTTGGCTCAAATTATTAATTTCTGTTCCGCTTGTCGTCACGGCGTCTTTTTCATTGGTGACTTCATTCTGCAGAGCCTTGTCATCGGAGGATGCATCATTGATAATAGCGTCTACCGTACTATCCGGCGTGACCGGCACCACTACCGCTGCCGCGTCCTGCGATTGCGCTCCGTCTTGTGCGCTTCTCACCGTATCTCTCCACGTTGCTTTTCCGAGAGTCGTATCTTGTTGCGGCGGTGTCTTTTTCGAGAAATGATTATATAAAAAGCCAAGAGCTACTATGACAATGAGTGCGGCTATACCCGCAAACACCTTTTGCTTTTGAGACATCTGTTTTAGAGTGATTAATTTTTAGTATGCCGTGATCGACGGTTGCATATACCATTGTATCACAGTATATCAAATTTTGCTTTCAGAATCACAATCTCGTCACGAAGAATAGCCGCTGTTTCAAAATCCAATTCCTTGACGACGATTTTCATCTGCTTTTCTTTGAGCTTGATAAGTTTCTGCGGATTCTTTATAAACACTTGTTCATCAATCTTGATATTGGCCGACACTGCCTTTTGATGTTCGCTCTCGAAGTGTTCGGTGATATCGTGAATTTTCTTGCGAATCGTTTGCGGAGTGATATTGTGCGCCTCATTGTAGGCTATCTGGATAGCGCGCCTACGATCAGTCTCGCCCATCGCGCGCTCAAGCGACCCGGTCATCGTGTCCGCATAGACGATTACACGTCCGTCCACATTGCGTGCCGCACGCCCGATAATCTGAATAAGCGATGTCTCAGAACGCAAAAATCCTTCTTTGTCAGCATCCAAAATACCGATAAAAGTCACTTCCGGCAAATCCAATCCCTCTCGCAATAAGTTGACTCCCACGAGACAATCAAATTCTCCCTTGCGAAACGCGGTAAGAATTTTGATACGATCAATAGTCTTCACATCACTGTGTAAATATTCCGCTCGCACTTTTTGTTCTTTGAGATAAGTCGTCAAATCCTCTGCCATCCGCTTGGTCAATGTCGTCGCCAATACGCGTCCGCCTTTCTCAATATCTTTTTGCGCCTCTCCGATAAAATGCCAAATTTGTCCGGGGTAATTCCCTGCCTCACGCACCGGTTTGACCGTCACCTCCGGGTCGATGAGTCCGGTCGGCCGAATCACCTGCTGCACAATCTGATCACTTATTTCTCGCTCGTACACACTCGGTGTCGCGGAGACATAGAGCGTCTGACCCACCCGCTTCTCAAATTCCTCATAACGCATCGGTCGATTATCCAAAGCACTCGGCAAACGGAATCCAAAATCAATCAGTGTTTTCTTGCGAGCTTGGTCTCCCGCATACATCCCTCGCAATTGAGGCAGTGTCACGTGCGATTCATCGATCATCGTCAAAAAATCAGGACTCCCGTCGGATTTCTTCGGAAAATATTCAAGCAAACTATCCGGCGCCTCTCCCGGTTTTTTCCCAGAAAAATGTCGCGAATAATTCTCGATACCACTGCAATACCCGATCTCTTCTATCATTGCCAAATCATACTGTGTCCTGCGTTTCAGTCGGTCTGCTTCCAGAAGTTTTCCCTGCGCATTCAATTCTTTCAATCGTTCTTCGAGTTCCTCACGAATAGTTTGCAGCGCATTCACCTGTTGATCTTTATCGGATACGAAATGTTTGGCGGGAAAAAGAAACATCGAATCCATCTCACCCACTATTTTTTGCGATACGGGATCGATGCTCGTTATGGACTGTACGATACCGCCCGCAATATCAAGCGTATACATCACCCGCTCTTGTACCGGCATAATATCCACCCGATTACCAAGGCTGCGAAATGTCCCGGGCGTCAAATCGGCATTGGTACGTTCAAAGAAAATCCCGATCAATTGACGCAAAAAATCAGGACGGGAAATCCTGTCGCCTTTTTGCAAAATAATATGTTCCTTCTGATATTCTTCCGGACTGCCCAAACCGTAGATACACGAAACCGACGCCACGATAATCACATCGCGACGAGTCAGAAGCGACTGCGTCGACGCGTGACGCAACCGATCGATCTCTTCATTTATCTGAGCGTCCTTCTCTATGTACGTATCCGTAATCGGCATATATGCCTCAGGCTGATAGTAATCGTAGTATGAAACAAAATAGTGAACAGCATTGTCCGGGAAAAATTCCTGAAACTCCTGCGCCAATTGCGCCGCCAAAGTTTTGTTATGCGCAATCACCAAAGTGGGTTGCTGAATATTTTGTATGACCTGCGCCATAGTAAAAGTTTTTCCCGTACCGGTGGCTCCCAACAGTGTCTGCTTTTTCAAACCGTTTTGAATACCCGAAACCAGAGACTCAATCGCCTGAGGTTGATCCCCCGCCGGCTGATACGGACTTTTAAGATCGAATAAATTGTTATGAGGCATTGACATTTTCATATATACAGGCTATCATAAGTCTTCCATTGAGCATAGCAGAAATCTGTCGTCAACTCAAGGAAACGTAGTGCGTTTGGGATATCTTGTTTCAAATTTTAACAATCAGCAGGAGAAAACTAATGAGTGCAAAAACCAACGCAGTGCAAACATATACTGCAAAACAGCAAAAAATTGTTGAAGAAGTAATCCGCTTACTTCGCGGAAAAAAAGTTTCCATAACAACTTCAACGGCCGATTGTCTTTATGATATTGGAAATATTATGGTTTCGATTCCAGACAAAGATCCATCCAAAAACTATCCTTATCCGCCGTATAAGAAAATTGGCAATGATAAAGTTTGGAGTTCAACTATTGTCTGGGTCGATGAGAACATAAGCATACTACTCCCAATTGAGGGAGTATATATTGACCACAGCAAAAAATACATCAATATCGTAGTTGCAGATATTGTTGTCAGTATTTATATACACGAAAACACTTACGCAGAATTCTTGGCGCAAATATCGCCCTACCTCGAAACCGATTCAGTTGCCTCTCGCAATTGTGTCTACGCCTATGACTGGGGTCAACTGACTCCGGAAAACATACGGGATTTGACCCGAAAAGTATGTAACTGCAAATATGGCTACATACTCATTGACAGGGTGCTCAACCTGGACAAATGTCCTCTGCGATTCGAGGATTTCGCCTTTCTGTCAGATGACTGGACAAATCCTGACTATAGGCTCACCGAAAGATGTATGAACAGGGCAGAAAAAATTGGGCAGGCGGAAAAGAAGTCTGTTAAAGAAATCGGAAGGATTATCCGTAACTTTAGAACAAAAGGCTCTCCCAGCTGGGAAGCAATACGTTTTGAAAATTCCGACTAGCGGTAATCCGAATACATCTAAAGTTAGTTGTTGCTCTTTTATCATCAATGCCCGCGAAGCAAAAGTTAGTATTGCCGAGCGGGTTTTTTTATGCCCATTTTACCACAGCGATAGTTTCATTTTAATGGCTTTCTAGAGCTCTATTTAAAACATTTCTTTATCCGGAAAACTTGACAAAAAAGGAAAAATGAAGTACGCTCGAACTAATTTCAAAGTGAGAGAAAACACTCCTCACCCAAAAAGAAACTTCTTTACCAAATACACATAACCTAAAAAGGAGGATGTGTCATGAGTGCAATTAAAAAATCAAACACACATCCTTCCGGATGCTCCCCTCACCACCATTACAAAGACACTGGAATTCTTATGAGGAAACTCGCTTATTGTCGTAAAAGTCACAATATTGTTACGTGGCAAAAAGTGGCCACCGAACATAACTGGCACGAAATAAGAAAAGATAGCGAGTCCCTTTTAAAACTTATCATTCTTTATGTGTGCCACCATCCGCTCGGGCACATAGTGATAGTACCTATTTTGGAACTCAATGTCCTCAATTTTGAAGATATTGAAAGAATATCACAAAGCAATCCCGTCCCACATCCGACTGTCATAGAACTGCTTATTGCAAAGCTCTATGAAATCGCAACCTGTTACCCTGCTTTATGGGTAAATGTGGAGACTGTTGTAAATAACTTCAGCGTAGTAAGGACTTCTATCGATCAAGAAGATGAAGACGCATAAATCATCACTATACCGCCCTGTGCAATAATTGCAGGGCGGGTTTTTTACGTAAAAAAGCACTTTTTTTGAAAAAAACAATATAGTCACTATTTTGGCTATACATAGCCTTAAATCGACACTTTTTCGTTCAAAAAACTTGACAAGAATGAAAAAAGGGTCTATATTCGAATCAATCTGAGAGTGATAGGAAAATTCCTACCATATACTCAGCGCAGGGGTTAACAAATACACACAACCGATGGAGGTATGTGTCATGAAAACAATAGTAAAAAAACGGCCTTCAGCCTCCGTAAAAGTAAGCGCTGAAGAAAGATCTGCCTTTCTTCAAAAATTCGAGGTCTGTATGAAATTAAGCACAGATTTATCTGATGTCATACAGCTCCTTTTGAAAAAGGAATCACAAGAAGAAGACTGGGTTTGGGTTGCAAACCATTACCAATGGAAAAGCCAGGATGAAACTATTCTGATAGATATTATCAAATCAACAGGCAGTCAGCTGTTTGGAGATATACTCGTGAGTGCGATTCTTGAATCAAACAAGCTCAACGCTATTGAACACTTCGAGGAAGTTTATCAACAGTTAAATAGTAGCAACTTCCATACCATCGACGCCATAATCAAGAAAATCGATGATAATGGCAAGTGGTTTGGTGATGAAAACTGGTGGTTGTTAGCGGTGAAATTTGCCAATAAAGCGATAGATCTGTTACATAAAAGCAACAACCAATTTGTTTGGCAAGCGGTAGCCGACAACCACCAATGGGATACAATTCATCCTTGGTTCGCTCGAGCAATCGCATTGTGGGCATTTAACCACGAACACGGTCAAATTCTTTTGGCAAAGCTTATTCCTCTTCGTATTCTCCATATAGAAGATTATAGCGAAACAAATCTAGCTAAAATAACCGAACCGCACATACGGTGGAATGTCTATGAGCATATATGTCATTTGACGCTAACATTCAAACGCCGGGATCTGCTGGAAAACATCGCCCATAAGCTTGTGCCGCCGGTAGAATACCCACCAATAAACTACCGGGATACAACGAACAACCCATTCCCTGGGTTTTACCCCAAATGGTGGAGACAGGTTATGAACTCCCAACGATGCTTGTGGTTCTAATGTGCCCCCAAAAAAACTCCTTGCAAAAGAATTTGCGAGACCATAAAACAACCAACCTCTTCTCACACAAGGATGTGTCAGAGGTTTTTTTACACTCTTTTTTATATACTCAATCCAACGTCCCGTTGCGCATAGTACCGTTTTGATATTTCGAGCGAGACGAAGTGAAAAGCATAAGGCATATCCGTAGATACGGTGATTGATTTTCACAAAGTCGCAGCCGAAATATCGGAATGGTACGCGTAAGGAGATGTTGGATTGAGTATATATTCTTTTTAAGGTACAATAGGGTATAATCCTCGTTCTGTACTATATACTTCGTCAATCTCCGTTACCTGTATATACGAATGTATCACGATTTTCTTTCAAAAGTATTCACTTTTTTATACCACCCGTATGCGCATATCCTATTCTTCGCTTGAGACCTACCGCAACTGTCCTTTGAAATACAAGTACAAAGAGATAGATAAACTCAAGGAACCCAAGTCCAAAGAAGCCGTCTTTGGTACACTGGTGCACAGCACGATGAAATTTATCTATGATCCCGCGATCATCCCACCCGCCATCGAGCAAGCACTCGATCATTTTTCACGCGGATGGAATAGCGAGATCTGGGAAAACGAACTCGAAGAACGCGCTGCTTTTTCGCAAGGCATCGAGATGCTTCAGAAATATTACCGCAATAATGATCCGAAAGACGCGACTATCGTAGCACTCGAAAGCAACTTCTCACTTGAAATTGAGAATCCTCTGCGCCAAGGAGAGATACACACCATCCGCGGTATTATCGACCGTATCGACAAAACCGAAAACGGCTACGAAATCATCGACTACAAAACTTCCAAAAAAATGCCGTCGCAAGATTTTGTCGACAATAATTTACAGCTCTCTATTTACCTCAAAGCCTTTCTCACCCGCTATCCCAAGGAGGTGGAAAATATCACCAACATCACCGTGAGTCTCTATTTCCTCAAGCACGGGGTCAAGCTTTCTTCCACGCGTACTCTTGAAGACTTGCAACACGTGGACAATCTTTTTCTCGAGGTCATCGGTCTCATCGAAAACGGTCAATTTGAGGCGCACGTTTCGCCACTGTGCGACTGGTGCGGATTCCAGAAAGTCTGTCCGATGTGGAAACACAAATTCAAAGAGGAGCGCAAGATCGATTCTGCCGAAGTCAATCAGGCTATCGAGGACTATATCGCCACCAAACGAGAACTCACCTTGCAAAAGCTGCGTATGATGAAACTCCAGGAGACTATTATGAATTATATGGATCAAGAAGACGTGGAACGCGTCTTTGGCGGAAACGGTATCGTCGAACGCGCCAAGCGTATCTCCTATAAATATGATCCGGAAAAAGTCCGCTCGTTCCTCGAACCGATGGATAAATGGGAAAGTGTTCTCAAACTCGATTTGACCGCGCTCAAAAAAACACTCGCAACATTTCCCAAAGATACGCAAAAAGAAATCGATTCGACCGCAAAAGTGATCGATAAGGAAAGCGTGAGTCTCAAAGTCAAAAAAGGTGGTATGGAGGAAGAGGATACTGAGGTATAAGCGCTTTCTAGTGTACCTTTACTTCCCCTGCTGCATTTGATTTCTTTTTACCCACCAACCAATAGATAAGACCGGCGGAAACTATCACAAATATGATGCCAAGCCAAAAGTTAATATGATGTATTCTGCGTACCACAAAATGAATCGCCTGCAGCCCGGCATACCCTGCATAAAGATACAAAAGGCTTTTGACGATAGTACCAAAAAACGTTGCGAGAATAAAAACCCGCATATTGAGACGAATAATACCGCATACTATCGAGACGGACACACTGGGAAAAATCGGCACACAACGAAAGAGGAAAAACCCGATTCCCTCTCCCCATCCGCCACTAAACCTCTTGCCAAGACTTTCCACATCTTGATGACGAATACCGACAAATTTCCCGAACTTTACGACCACAATATCTTCAAACTTATCCCCCAACACATAAAATATCCACGAGGCCAAAATTTTTCCGGCCGAACCGGTAACAGCAAGCCAAAACAAAAACAGCCACGAATGGTTTTGTTGGAATGCGATCGAACCGGCGGTTGTCAAAATGAGCGCAGCTGGAATAGGCGGAATCATCTCTTCTATAAAAGAGCCTAAAAACGAAAAGACATCCAATGGCAGAGCATTAGCATAGGATATGACCAGAAATTCAATTTGGTGGAATGAATACATAGAACTCTTACTACTTTATCAAGCGACATCGTATCTCTTGACAAGGTGTGCGCAACCGTTTTTGTCTCCTCCTCCAGTCTAGAGTTTCTTGCATCATCCGTCAAATAAAGAGGTGTATCTTGAAGCAAAGTTACTCTTTTGGTATACTGAACAGGCGTTCAAATAATTAAACACCCAATGCTTATGAAACTAAAACTCCTCGCCACGATAGCATCCGTGCTGCTCCTTTCGGGATGCTCGCAGGAAGCAGCCAATCCGCCAAGACCGTCCGCCACTCTCGGAGATGCGGTGCCCAAAGCCATAGACATAACGCAACAGGCGAAGCAAGATATAAACAATAGCGTGCAAAAAACAAACAATGATCTCGCGCAACAACAGCAACAACAGAATCCGCGACAAGAAGTTAAATCAACTGATAAACCCAACGATATGCACTACGTAGCACAATATGATGGAGCCGTACTCCACACAAGTCAAGGCGATATCACGGTAAAGTTTTATAATGATGTATCCCCTATCACTGTCAACAATTTCCTCAAACTCGCCAATGACAAATTCTATAATGGCACGCGATTCCATCGAGTGATCAAAGATTTTATGATACAAGGTGGTGACCCGAATTCCAAAGATGCCGACTGGTCCAATGATGGCACGGGGGGACCCGGGTATTCTTTTGCCGATGAGTTCAACAAGCATCCTCTCGTAAAGGGATCTCTCGCGATGGCCAATTCCGGACCAAACACCAATGGATCCCAATTCTTTATCGTTACCGCAGCCGCTACTCCGTGGCTTGATGGCAAGCACACCAATTTTGGCGAAGTGATTTCCGGTATGGATGTCGTAAGCGCTATCGAGGGCGCAAAGGTCAACGCCAATGACCATCCTCTTGAAGACATCACCCTCAAAAGCATAGACCTCATTAAGAAAAAATAAGACGAGCTCAATCACCATCGTTTAAAAAGAACTCCCGTACGGGAGTTCTTTTTTGTTACTCAAGAAAATACTATCTTTATCAATGACTAATTCTGTAACAAGCGGAAAAGCCATCCGAAAATACCTTTCTGAGTTTCTTTTCCATCCACAAAACTTTG
>Ga0172379_10011410_pt1 | contig 10584 bp, 2 predicted proteins | sample GrowelOW334metaG_FD_119756 | JGI IMG/M metagenome (GOLD analysis project Ga0172379, IMG submission 119756) | Groundwater microbial communities from an aquifer near a municipal landfill in Southern Ontario, Canada - Groundwater well OW334 metaG | ecosystem: Environmental > Aquatic > Deep... | reverse complement strand
GGCTGGCACACGGTCGCACTCAAGTCCGACGGCAGCCTGTGGACCTGGGGCGAGAACCTGAACGGCCGGCTCGGCGACGGTACCACCGAGAACAGCTACGTACCCAGGCTGATCGGCACCGGTTTCACCAAGATCGCCGCAGGCAGGTATCACAGCGTGGCCCTGAAGACCGACGGCAGCCTGTGGGCATGGGGCTACAACGGACAAGGCGAGTTGGGTGACGGCACCACGGTCGAGAGCCATGTGCCGAAACTGATCGGCAGCGGCTATGCCGCCATCGCGGCCGGCGGCAACCACACCGTTGCCCTGAAATCCGACGGCAGCTTGTGGGCGTGGGGATATAACATTCACGGCCAGCTTTCGGACGGCACCACCACCAATAGCCACATTCCCGAGCAGATCGGTACGGGCTACACCGAGATCGCGGCGGGGCTCGAGCATACTGTGGCGCTCAAGGCCGATGGCAGTTTATGGGCGTGGGGCTGCAATGAGGAGGGCCAACTGGGTGACGGGACGGCCACCGATAGCCATCTGCCCAAGTTGATCGGGCCCGGCTTTACCGAGATCGAGTACCCGGACACGATCGCCCCGGAGGTACCGGCCGGATTGAGCGCAACGCCGGCGGCAGCGACCGAGGCGGACCTGGCCTGGACGGCATCGGCCGACAGTGTCGGCGTCAAGGGCTACAACGTCTATCGCGACGGCATGCTGGTGGCGAGATTGGGCGATGTAACGAGCTACCGCGACACCGCGCTGGCCGCCGCGACCGGATATCGCTATACGGTGTCGGCATGGGATGCGGCCGGCAACTGCTCTGCCCAGAGCCCGGTCGCAGTCGTGACCACGCTCCCTCTGCCGGACACCGAAGCGCCGACGACCCCTGCCGGACTGACCGCCACCGCGGCCGGCGGTTCGCAAATCAATCTTGCCTGGACGGCATCGAGCGACAATGTGGGCGTAACCTCCTACAAGGTCTATCGTGGCGGCATACTGGTGGCGACGCTGGGAAACGAGGCGCGCTATATCGACACCGCGCTGAACGCGGCGACCAACTACAGTTACCAGGTGGCTGCCTGCGACGCGGCGGGCAATTGCTCGGCGCGCAGTGCGCCCGCCACGGCCACGACACTGCCGACCGGGGCCAGCGGCGCCACCAATGCGGGCGCAACAGGCGATACCCTGTTCAACTGGATAGAAGTGAATTACCCCGCGATGTTCGCGCCGCCCGGTACCAGGTCGATGAGCTTCGGGCCGTATTACCTGCGCTACTATTCCGGGACCAACGCCTATCTGGTGATCTTCTCCAGCAACGATCATCTCTATTACGTAGGTCCGCTGTCGGCCAATACGCTCCAGGACCTGGGTGCGGTGCAGACCTGGTATGCAAATGCCGGTTGCGGCCGGTAAACCGCGAATCGGCCAGCGATTTCCAGGTCCCGGCAGACGCCGCCAGGCTTTCGCGCTTGCCGGACTGAAGCGGCGCTGACGTAGTTCGTAGCCAGCTATTGAATCCTGCTCAGATCATGGTGCTTGAGCGGCAGCGAGCGCACGCGCTTGCCCGTGGCGGCGAAGATCGCGTTGCAGACCGCCGGGGCGACCCCGAGGATGGCCGGTTCGCCATGACCGCCCCAGAAACCGCCGGTCGGCACCAATATCGTCTCGACCCTGGGCATGTCGGGCAGGCGCAGCAGCTTGAAGTTGTGAAAGTTCGATTCGACGATGCGCCCATTCCGGATGTTGTTTTCCTGCTGGAAGACGCTGCCGAGCGCATAGACCACATTGCTCTCGGCCTGCGCCCGGCAGGTATCTGGATTCACCACGTAACCCGAGTCGATGGCGACGATCACGCGATGCACCTTGACCACCCCCTTGGCGCTGACCGATAGCTCCGCCACCACCGCGGTGTAGCTGCCGAAACCGTCGACGCTGGCGAGGCCGCGGTGTACTCCCGCGGGCGGCGGCGAACCCCAGCCCGCCGCCTTGGCCGCGGCTTCGAGTACCAGCCGGTTCTTGTCGTCCGCCGCGAGCAGGGCGCGCCGGAAATCCAGGGGATCCTTGCCGGCGGCGCTCGCCAGCTCGTCCATGAAGCATTCGCGGTAGTAGGCGTTTTGCTGCCCCGGTGCGCGCCAGAAGCCGACGGGGATATGGCCATTGCGCATGGCGTAATCCACCTGCTGGTTGGGTATGGCATAGGGCGCATCGTTGAACGAGCGCACCGCGGAGAAATCGAGGCCATCCTTCCTGATGGCCTCGGGCATCAACACCGCGAGGATGGACGGGCAGGCGATCCGCGTGTGCAGCACCATCAGCCTGCCCGCGGCGTCCAGGCCGCCTTGCATGCGCACCACGCTGGCGGGGCGGTAGTAGCCGTGCTGCATGTCCTCCTGGCGCGACCACATCAGCTTCACCGGCACGCCCGGCATCGCCTTGGCGATGGTGACCCCCTGGCGGACGAAATCCTGCGGTCCGCCGCGCCGGCCGAAGCCGCCGCCCAGCATCATCTTGTGCACTTCGACCTTCTCCGGGGGCAGGCCGGCGGTCTCGGCCGCGGCCAGCAGGGATGCCTCGCCGTTCTGAGTGGACGTCCACACTTCGAGGGAGCCATCGGTCTTGAACCAGGCGGTGCAGGTCTGCGGTTCCATGGTGGCGTGGTTGAGGTAAGGCGAGTGGTACTCGGCCTCGACCACCTTGGCGGCTGAGGCCAGCGCCGCCGCCGTATCGCCGAGCTTGCGCGCCTGCGGCAGCCTGGGGTCGGCGAGGCCTTCCCGCAACATGGCGGCGATGGTTTCATTGGACGCGTTGCCGTGGATGCCGGGGTCCCACTCGACGACGATCTTGTTCAAGGCCTGATCGGCCCGCCACCAGCTGTCGGCGATGACGGCGATGAAGTGTTCCTGGCGCAGGATTTTCTTCACCCCGCGCATTTTTTCGGCGAGGCGCGCATCGAGGCTCTTGACCTTGCCGCCGAATACCGGGCACTGGGCAATAGCCGCGTGCAGCATGCCGGGCAGCGCCACATCGACGCCAAAGACCGGTTTGCCGAGGACCTTGTCGGGGATGTCGAGGCGGTGCATGGATTTGCCGGCGATCTTCCAGTCTTTCGGATCGCGCAGCTTCACGTCCTGAGGCGGTTTCAGCTTGGCGGCGGCGCCCGCGACCTGGCCATAGCGCAGCTTGCGCCCTGACGCTACATGGGTGATGACCCCCTTGTCGGCGTGGCATTCGACGGCCGCCACCTGCCATTGCGCCGCCGCCGCGGCCACCAGCATCGTGCGCGCACTGGCGCCGGCCTTGCGCACATAGTCCTGGGAACTGCGTATTCCCGTGCTGCCGCCGGTGGACATCGAGCCCCAGATGCGCTTGCGGCGGATGTGCTCGTTCGGTGAAGCGAATTCGGCGTTGACCTTGGCCCAGTCGCAATCCAGTTCCTCGGCGACGAGCTGGGCCAGCGCGGTATAGCTGCCCTGTCCCATCTCGGAGCGGGCAATGCGGATCACCACGCGGTCGTCGGGGTGGATCACCACCCAGGCGTTCACTTCCGTACTGGGAGCGCCGCCTGCGGCATTGGCGGCAACCGGAAGCCAGAATTCGAGGGCCAGCCCGCCGCCGATGGCGGCCGAAGCCTTGATGAACTCGCGGCGGCTTAGCGTGATCGACATGCTGAATCTCCTCAGGCTTGCTTGCCGGCCTTGGGCGCGGCAAGCAATTCGGCGGCGGCATGAATGGCCTTCTTCACCCTGGCATAGGTGCCGCAGCGGCACAGGTTGGTCATTGCATCGTCGATGTCCGCATCGGTCGGCCGGGGCTTCTTGTCGAGCAATGCCGCTGCCGACATGATCATGCCGGTCTGGCAGTAACCGCACTGCGGGACTTCGTGTTCGATCCAGGCCGCCTGGATGGGATGCAAATCCCGCTTGGCCAGGCCCTCGATGGTCACGATCTTTTTGCCCACGGCAGCGGAGACCGGTACGGAACAGGATTCCACTGCTTCCCCGTCGATATGCACGGTACAGGCGCCGCATAAGGACATCCCGCAGCCATACTTGGTGCCTCGCAGGTTCAGATGATCGCGCAGAACCCACAGCAAGGGCATTTCCGGTTCCACGTCGACAGTGTGATTGCGGCCATTCACGTTGAGTTTGAACATGTTCGAATCCCGGGGCGGGTGAAGGAGGGAAATGGCAAATAGTAAAATGCTAGTCCAACGACTCCCGGATGTGAAGGGTTCCGGTCAATCACCGAATTAGCGCCCTGATCCCCTATGGATTCCTCGGTGGCCAGATTGGTTCCACGCGCCATCGAATTCGGTTGGCGGCTGTTCGCGAGTGAATTCGAGGAGCCCAATTTGGACGCAAATTCGAGACATGAACGGATCCCTTGTATATAGTGAGAATATCGTAGACGAGCGACTTCGCTACCTACTTGCATTTTTCGTCATCAATGAGCGTTGCCTGGTCGGGCAGCCAGGATGAACCACAGGTCGTCTGGGAGTAATTGATTTGGCCATCGTTTTTACCGCAACTACGGTTGTAACGACGTTAACTGACGCGGAACTTGCCGGTCTGACGCCGACCCAGATCAAGATAATGACGTCTGAACAGGTCGTCGCCCTGACGCCGAGTCAAATCGGGGTTCTGACCAAGGCTCAGATTGCGGCGGTTACGACCAGCGCAATCGTCGGTTTATCGATTGCCCAGATCAACGCGCTATCGCTGGAGAAATTGCAGGCGTTGACGACCGGCCAGATAGCGGCACTGAATACCTTGCTGGCCGTCTATGTGACGGATTCTTCCCTGTCGGCGGCCTTCCTGTCGTCGTTGAAGGAAGCCCAGGTTGCCGCATTGTCGACCTTGGTGATTGGGGCGCTGTCGACCGTCCAGATCGCAGCGCTTACTTCCAGGCAGTTTGGCGCCCTTAGCGTGAGTCAGGTGCCGGCGCTATCGGTTAGCCAGATCCAGGCTATGACGGCCAATCAGGCCTCGGGCCTTACCGCCAAGCAAATTGCGGTTCTGACGACCGAGCAATTGGTGGCGCTTGAAACCACGGATCTGGCTGCGTTGAAGGCGGACAAGATTGCCGCCTTGACGACTTTTCACATCGCCGCATTGACCACTACACAGATTGCCGCGCTGACGTCTTTTCAAGTTGCTGCAATGTCCGCCGTTCAGGTTCAGAACCTGACCACCGACCAGGTGCTCGCTTTGGGGAGGAGCGGAGTCGTTGCCTTGAAGGACGCTCAAATACCGGCACTGACCACCGCAGCAGTTGCGGTGCTGACGACGGATCAGCTCGCCGGTCTGAAGGCCACGCAAGTTGCAAAACTGACGACGGTACAACTACGGATCCTCACCACGAGCCAAATTGCCGACCTGAGCCCCACCCAGGCGGCGGCACTGGTGGACAAGCAGCTTGTCGCCCTGACGCTGAATCAGCTCGCCGCACTGGAGACTCGTGATCTTGTGGCCATCAAGGAGACTCTGGTCGCCAAGCTGACATCTGAGCAAGTTCAAAATCTGACATCCAGCCAATGGACTGCTTTGACGACGAGGCAGCTTGCCGCCCTCGACCCCAGGAAACAGATCCCCTTCCTGACGACGGATCAGGTGGCCGCGTTGGGAACGGATGACCTAGCCTCCCTGAAGGACACTCAAGTTGCGGCGCTAACCACCGACGCCCTTGCGGTACTGACGACCAGCCAGTTTGTCGGCATGACTGCCAAGCAAATTGCGAAATTGACCACCGTGCAGGTGCAAAGCTTTACGACGGAGCGTATCGCCGGCCTGAGCTCAGGCCAGGTGGCGGCACTCGTGGTCAAGCAACTGCTTGCCCTGACGACGAGTCAGATAACGGCTGTGGAAACCCAGGATCTTGTGGCCATCAAGGAGACTCTGGTCGCCAAGATGACGTCCAGCCAAATCCGAAACCTGACTTCCAGCCAATGGATTGCGTTGACGACCAAGCAGCTCGCCGCCCTCGATGTCAAGAAGCAGATTCCCTTCCTGACGACGGATCAGGTCGTCACGTTGGCGACGGATGACCTGGCCGCGTTGAAGGACGCTCAGATCGCCGCACTGACCACCGAAGCACTTGCGGTGCTGACGAGCAGTCAGTTTGTCAGCATGACGGCCAAGCAAATCGCAAAATTGACGACCGTGCAGCTGCAAAGCCTGTCGACGGATCAAGTTGCCCACCTGAGCACCACCCAGGTGGCGGCGCTTGCGGCCAACCAGCTGGCCGCGCTGACGACCAGTCAGTTCACGGCGCTGGAGACGTTGGATCTAGCCGCCGTCAAGGACACCGTGGTCGCCAAACTAACCTCCGGCCAGCTGCAAAGCCTGACCTCCGCCCAGTGGGCCGCGTTGACCACCAAGCAGGTCGTCGCGCTGGACTCGAAGAAACAAATTCCGTTCCTGACGACCGATCAACTGATCACTTTGGGAACGGCTGGCTTGGCCGCGCTGAAGGGGACCCAGCTCGCCGCCCTGACGACGTCTCAGGTTTCCATCATGAACCTGGCTGCGCTAACGTCCAAGCAGATATCGTCGCTGACCACGCTACAGGTATCGGGCGGTTTGACAACCGCACAGTTGGTCGCACTCACCACCCGGCAGATCGCCGGGTTGAGCCAAAAGCAAACTGCCGCTCTCACTACAAGTCAAATTGCCGCGCTCGCCACAGACGATCTGGCGGCCATGAGCGTCAAGCAGATCGCCGCGCTGACGTCCACGCAACTCGCGGCGATGTCGGCGACCGTTCAGCTGACAAGCCTGACTACGGCACAATTTGCGGCACTGAGTACCAAGCAGATCGCCGGCTTGACCACCGACCAAATCGACAATTTGACAAGCAACCAGGTCGCCAGGCTGACCACCAAGCAGGTTGCTGCGATGACATCAAGCCAGCTTGGGGTACTGGACAAATCGCAACTTGGCACCACCCAGATCGCCGGGCTCAGTAGCACCCAAATCATGGCCCTGACGACGCAGGAGATCGTCGATTTGACGACGAGGCAGATACAGGCATTGACGACCCGGCAGATCGCTGCGCTGAGCACCGCTCAGATTGCCCAAATGCAAACGGACGATGTGGCCGCCTTGAAGTCCAACCAGATCGCCGGGTTGAGTACGGCTCAGATCGTCGAATTGACGACCGCCCAGGTGTTTGCCCTGACCGCGGTGCAACTCGCGGCACTGACGACGACTCAAATCGCGGCAATGGAAACACAGGATGTCGCTGCCTTGGCCAGTAACACCAAGGGTATCGGGGCGCTGTCCACAAAACAAGTCGCGGTGATGACCACTACGCAGATTCTGGCGTTGACGCCGGCGCAGCTCGCGGCATTGACCACGCGGCAGATCGCGTCGCTTGCCACAAGGGCGATTGCCGCATTGGCGGCGAATACCAGCGGTATCGGGGCACTGACATCCAGCCAGCTCCCCGCGCTGACGGCCACCCAGATCGGTGTACTGACCACAGCGCAAATCGCCAGCCTTACCGTTGACGCGAACGGACTGGGCGCACTGACGACGAACCAGATCGTGGCGCTGACCACCAAGCAGGTATCGGCCTTGACCACAGCGCAGATCGTGGCCTTGTCGACAAAACAGGTCCAGGCGCTGCAAACGATCGACGTCGCTGCCCTGTCCAACGATACCTACGGAATCCAGACGCTCACCACGTCTCAGGTGGCTGCTTTGACCACGTTCCAGTTGTCGAGCTTCACCACGGCGCAAATGGTGGCGTTGACCACCGGTCAGGTCCAGGCGATGGAAACGGGAGATATTGCCGCCCTGACCACGAAGCAGGTAGTGGCATTGACGCCCGACAAGGTGTTTGTCATGAGTTCTGCGCAGGTCCAGGCGCTGACGACCGGCCATATCGCGGTGCTGGAAACCTTGAGCATCTCCGCGTTGACGGCTAACACCAACGGTATTCGTATATTGACGACGAAGCAGGTCGTGGCCTTGACGACGGCACAAGTGTCGGCCCTGGATGCCAGTCAACTCGCGGCATTGACGACCAGCCAGATCGCGGCACTGGAAACCCGCGATATCGCCATCCTGGCGGCAGGCGCCGCGGGCATCGGGGCGCTGACGACAAATCAGATCCCGGCCCTGACGGTCGCGCAGGTGGCGTCATTGAACACCTCGTTGCTCCAGGCCCTGACGACCGGCCAGGTGAGGTCCCTGAAGACCGCCCAGATCCAGGCTTTGACGACGGCGCAGATCCCTGCGTTGGCAACGTACCAGGTGGGTGCCTTGCAGACCGCCCAGATCCAGGCGCTTACGGCCACCCAGATTGCGGCAATGGAAACCGGGGACATCGCCGGCCTGGCCAACGACACGACCGGTTTGGGCGCGCTGACGACCGGCCAGATCGTGGCCTTGACGACCTTGCAGGTGGCGAGCCTCAACACCGCGCAGATCGTGGCGCTGACGACCAGCCAGATCGCCGCAGTGGAAACCGTGGATCTGCTGGCTTTGGCAACCGGTGCAACCGGCCTGCAATCCCTGACGACCGCTCAGATCAGCGCCCTGACCACCAAGCAGGTATCCGCGCTGAACACCGCGCAGATCGCGGCGCTGACGACCGACCAGATCGCGGCATTAGGAACGCTGAATATCGTCGTCCTGACGGCGAACAGCAGTGGAATCAACGCGCTTACGACCAAGCAGTTCGCCGCCTTGACGACTTCCCAGGTGCCGAGTTTGACCACGACCCAGATCGCCGCACTGTCGACGACCCTGATTGCGGCCATGGAAACACGAGATATCGCGGTATTGAAACTGGCCCAGGTCGGTGCGCTTACGACCACGCAGACGGCCGCCATGACCACGGCGCAAATCCAGGCATTGCCAATTACGCCAGTGCAAGCCATGACTACCAGCGAGATTGCGGCTCTGTCGCTCATCCAGATCGCCGCACTGTCGCTCGACACCATCGGTATCGCCGGCTTGTCGACGAGCCAGATTCTCGTCCTGTCCACGACTCAGATCATTGCGCTGACATCGGTGCAAGTGCCCTACCTGACGACGGCGCAAATCGCGGCTTTGAAGACCAGCCAGGTCGCCGCGATCGAGACTCGCGATCTGGCAGCCTTGGCCGTCGGCACCTCGGGCCTCGGGGCGCTGACCACGGCACAGATCGCCGCGTTGACGACACTCCAGGTGTCGAGCCTGAGCACGGCTCAGATAGTGGCATTGACGACCAATCAGGTCGCCGCGATGGAGACCGCGGACGTCCTGGCGCTGGCAACGGGGACGACCGGCTTGCAGGCGCTGACGACGTCGCAGATCGCGGCGTTGACGACGCTTCAGGTGGCTAGCCTGAACAGCGCCCAGATCGTGGCGCTGACGACCAATCAGATTGCCGCCATCGAAACCACGGACCTGCTGGCGCTAAGAACCAATTCGACCGGCATGCAAGCGCTGACGGCCGCGCAAATAGCGGCGTTGACCACGCTTCAGGTGGCTAGCCTGAGCACGGCGCTAATTGTGGTGCTGACGACCAGTCAGATCGCGGCACTCGAAACCGCTGACGTCCTGGCCCTCAAGGCGGACACGACCGGCTTGCAAGCACTGACGGCAACGCAGATCCCGGCGTTGACGACGCTCCAGGTGTCGAGTATGAATACGGCGCAGATCGTGGCGTTAACGACCAGCCAGATCGCCGCGCTCGAGACCGTGGACATATTGGCCTTCAGGACGGACACGACCGGCTTGCAGGCGCTGACGACGTCGCAGATCGCGGCGTTGACGACGCTCCAGGTGTCGAGCCTGAACACGGCGCAGATCATCGCCCTGGCGACCTCTCAGACCGCGGCGCTCGAGACCGTGGACATCTTGGCCCTCAGGACGGACACGACCGGCCTGCAAGCGCTGACGACGGCGCAGATCGCGGCATTGACTACGCTCCAGGTGTCGAGCCTGAACACCGCCCAGATCGTGGCGCTGACGACCAACCAGATCGCAGCCTTGGCTACACAAGATGTGGCGGTGCTGGCGGCGAACAGCAGCGGCATCAATGCGCTGACGACTAACCAGATCGTCGCGCTGACGACCTATCAGGTGCCGATCCTGACCACCGCTCAGGTTGCCATACTGTCGACCACCCTGATCGCGGCCATGGAGACGGCGGATGTTGCTGTCTTGACGCCGAATCAAGTCGCGGCACTGTCGACCACGCAGACGGCGGCGATGAACACCGCACAGGCCCTGGTGTTGCCCAATGCACCTGTGCAATCCATGACCACCAGCCAGATTGCAGCGCTATCGACGACCAAGATAGCGGCACTGGTGCTCGACACTACCGGCATCGCCGGATTGTCGACGACTCAGATCCTGGCGCTGACCACGACGCAGGTGCCGGCACTGACGACGGCGCAGATGGCCGCCCTGACGACGAGCCAGATCCAGGCGCTGACGACGAGCCAGGTTCCGGCACTGGAAACGACCGATATTGTGGCCCTGAACACGCTTGGGCTTGGTGCGCTGACCACGACGCGCGTGCCGGCACTGACGACGGCGCAGATGGCCGTGCTGACGACGAGCCAGATCGAGGCGCTGACGACGAGCCAGATTTCGG
>Ga0172379_10011409_pt1 | contig 10584 bp, 6 predicted proteins | sample GrowelOW334metaG_FD_119756 | JGI IMG/M metagenome (GOLD analysis project Ga0172379, IMG submission 119756) | Groundwater microbial communities from an aquifer near a municipal landfill in Southern Ontario, Canada - Groundwater well OW334 metaG | ecosystem: Environmental > Aquatic > Deep... | reverse complement strand
TTTCAACGGATTGCCGGGCGATTGTTTTTCCTGCCATCAAAAAGATTATTTGACATCCAAAAATCCGAATCACGCGACTGCCCAGTTCTCTCACGATTGTCTTGAATGTCATACTATGAATGGATGGCAGCCCTCGACATTTAATCATAGCAGAACAAACTTTGCTCTTGTGGGAATTCATGCGACGCTTGAATGTTCGTCATGTCATAAGAACGGACAGTTTAAAGGGATCGCCACGGATTGTTTTGGATGCCACCAGAAAGAGTACACTGCGACCCTTAATCCAAATCACGCATCGGCGCAATTCGACCATAATTGTGTTACGTGCCACACAACGAATGCGTGGAGTCCTTCAACGTTCGATCATGCAAAGACCGAATTTCAATTAACCGGTGCGCATATTTCCGTTGAATGTTCCAAATGTCATACGAACGGAGTTTTCAAAGGAACATCGAAGGATTGTTATCCCTGCCATCAAACTGAACTTGCGGCTGTTGTAACTCCGAATCATATTAAGGGACAATTTTCACACGATTGTCTGACATGCCATACCAATGTCACATGGAAACCTTCCACGTTCGATCACAACAAAACGAACTTTCAACTGCTCGGTGCGCATATTGCTGCTGACTGTGCGAAATGCCACACGAACGATCAATTCAAAGGCCTACCGGGCGATTGTTTCAGCTGCCACCAAAAAGACTATGCCTCCGTGATTACTCCAAATCACGCGACGGGACAGTTTTCCCATGACTGCATTACGTGTCATACGAATTTTGCATGGAAACCGTCGACATTCAATCATAGTAAGACAAGTTTTCCGCTCCTTGGTGCTCATGCGTCCCTTGAGTGTGCATCATGTCATTCAAGCGGACAGTTTAAGGGATTACCGGCAGACTGCTATAGCTGCCATCAAAAAGATTTCAATGCCACGACAAATCCGAACCACGTGACCTCGCAGTTCTCGCACGATTGTGTAACGTGCCATTCGAACACGGCATGGAAACCGTCGACATTCAATCATAGTACGACAAGTTTTCCGCTCCTTGGCGCTCACGCGTCCCTTGAGTGTGCATCATGTCATTCAAGCGGACAATTTAAGGGATTACCGGCCGATTGTTATAGCTGTCATCAAAAAGATTTTAATGCGACAACAAATCCGAACCACGTGACGTCGCAATTTTCACATGATTGCCTGACCTGTCATTCGAATGCGTCATGGAAACCTTCTACTTTTAACCACGCAAACACGAATTTCCCGTTAGTCGGCGCACATGCCGCCGTCGCCTGTCTTGATTGCCATAAGAACGGACAGTACGCCGGACTTTCGACCGATTGTTTTTCCTGTCATCAAGCTGATTTTAATTCGGTTACAGATCCGAATCATGTCGCAAACAATTTTGATCATAATTGTCTGACCTGTCATTCGATGAATGGATGGAGTCCGGCAACGTTCGATCATAGTAAAACCTTGTTCCCGCTGACGGGTGCACACAGTTCCGTTCCGTGCAGCAACTGTCATGCCGGGGGGAAATATGCCGGAACATCAACCGATTGTTTTGCCTGTCATCAAACCGATTATAACGCAACTACGAATCCTGCTCATGCAGCGGCAAATTATCCGACCGCCTGTGTAAGCTGCCACACCACCACGGTCTGGAAACCGTCGACCTTTAACCATACTCCGCTCTTTCCGATCGGATCGGGCGATAAACACCGGCCGGGACGCTGGACTACTTGCGCCGATTGTCATACGAATCCATCCAATTATAAAGTGTTTTCATGTATTGACTGTCATGAACACAATAAAACAAGTATGGACAGCGAGCATCGAAATCGCACAGGGTATGTGTACGACAGCAATGCGTGTTATAAATGTCATCCTAACGGGAGGAGTGACTAGTGTATCGCTTAGCACTTATTGGTATTTTGCTCTCGGGATTTCTCTTTGCGCAGGATTCTCCTCACGGAGCAATTGAAATGAAATGCGTCGATTGTCACACGACTCAGGGATGGAATGATTTGTTAAGTCCGATGAAATTTAATCACTCCAGCACATCCTTCGTGTTATATGGACAGCACCGCACGGCAAATTGCAAACAATGCCATACGACTCTCCTTTTTGCAGGGACACCGTCGAATTGCGTCTCATGTCATCAAAAAGATTTTGATAAAGCTGTTGCCATTGATCACCGCAAAGCCGGATTTCAAACGGATTGCAAACAATGTCATTCCAACGAGGCATTTTCCTGGAACACCGGGTTCGATCATAATAAAACACAATTTCTAATCCGCGGCATCCATGAAGCGGTCCCGTGTAACAGCTGTCATTCGAACGGATTGTACCGCGGGACGCCGACCCAATGCGTTGCCTGTCATGTAAAAGAATATAACGCCGCATCGAACCCGAATCACATCACGGCAGGATTCTCCACCGATTGCGCAACATGCCATCGGGCGCTCACATGGCAGCCCGCTGCATTTTTCCCGCACCAGCAATTTTTCCCGATTGCCGCAGGCGACACGCATCGGCCGGGACGATGGCAGAGCTGCACCGATTGCCATACGGCATCTCCGAATTATTCCACATTTGAATGCATCAACTGTCACGAACATTCACAGTCATCGGCCGACAGACATCATGAGGAAGTATCCGGGTATGTGTATCAAAGCAGTGCCTGCTACCGCTGCCATCCGGGCGGAAATGCAGAATAGGATCTTTAAAATAAAAAGACCATGAAGCGAAATCTTCTCATCCTCTTGATCATCAGCTCTGCTGCTTCTCTGCATTCACAGGAGAAATCGGTATTACGCTATTCAGTGTCGTACGTCGCCGCCTCCGTCGTCTATATCGGTGCGGGACGGGACGGGAATATCGCCGTCGGGGATACGGTCAAAATTTACCGGGACAGTTCGCAGATAGGTGTTGTAGTTGTTTCCGCTGTTTCAAAAAAATCTTCTTCCACTCGAATTATATCCCAGTTACGTCCCATTGCTGCAGGCGATGGAGCTGTTCTGGAGAAGGTTGTCGCAGTCGAACAGAAATCGAAAGAGGCCCGGCCGGTTCTTCCGGATTCAGCAGCGAAATCCGAATTGCCGTTACAACGGTCTCCCGTCAAAAATACCGATGAAAATAGTGTGACGGGCAGGATCGGATTGCAGTACTCGGGGGCGCTTGCCGAAGATTCGCGTTTGAATCTCAGTCAGCCTTCCGTTTTGCTGCGGCTGAATATTCAGAATCTCTATAATACCGGATTGCTGTTTTCGATATACGGAAGATCGTATTACGAAATGTCCGATATCTACAGCCGGTATGGGGACAATACTCGATTCAAAAACCGTATGTACGATTTTTCTCTGCGCACAAACGATCCGGATGGGGCGATAGGATTCGGTATCGGGAGGCTCACTTCGGAATATGTCGGCGGAATGGGGACATTTGACGGCGGACATGCTTTCTACCGGTATCAAAATTTTACGTCGGGATTTTTATTCGGGGCGAAAGTGCAGGACCGGACGCTGGGGGTCGATCCGGACGAAACGAAAGGAGCATTTTTTGTCAGTGCAAAATATGGGACCGATTTCCTTCACCAGTATAACGGAACGATTGCCTACGGAAGGCAATTGGTGAAAGGAAATCTCGATCGGGAGTTCCTCTATCTTCAGAATTTTTGGATGATGGGATCAGAATTATCCATGTACGAAAGTTCGGAGGTAGAACTCAACGACATCAACAACGGTGTGAAAAAGAAGACTTTTAAATTATCGAATACATTTCTCTCCGTAAACTATTATCCTGTGGAATGGCTCTCGACCAATGTCGGATATGACGGGTCCCGGACGATCTACCTCTTCGAGACCATGAAATCCATTTCAGATACATTGTTGGATAAGAATTTAATGCAGGGATATCGGGCCGGTGCCACTCTTCGTTTGCCGTATTTTATGTCGATTTCCGGCAATCTTTCTTATCGGACGAAAAAGGGGGACGCACGGGATGCCCGGACGATCAGCGGGACATACCGAATATCCGACATTATGCAGACGGAAATCGGGGCAGGTTTGCGGTACGCCGATATTATCGGTGTGTATTCCAACGGCAAAAATATTACGCTTGATCTTGACCGGACATTTTTCTACAAATTGTCGCTGGCGCTGCGATATGACTATTATAAGTACACCATTCTGACGTTGAAACAGACCTACACCACACACACGGGAACGGTAAATGCAAGCTATCGGTTCTCCCGATCGCTCTACTCTACTCTGGCGGTAGATGGGATCCTTGACAATACGATGAACAGCGTACGGGTGTACGCTGAAATCGGAATTCGATTCTGACGCGACGATGAATGATACGCTGATCACTTTTGGAATTACCATTGTACTGATTGCGCTCACGGTTATTCCGTACCTGAAGCGGTTTCGGAAAAAGGAATCGAAGGCTCGGGCGAAACTGCATCAGATGAAGATCACAGGACTGCAGGAGGCAACGATGGTGCACCCTCAGATCGATGCCATGCAGTGTATCGGATGTGCGGCCTGTGTTCGGGCTTGTCCTGAGGGAGAAGTACTCGGCATCATTGAAGGGAAGGCAACATTAATTCATGGAGCGAAATGTATCGGCCACGGCATGTGTGCCGAAGCATGTCCGGTCGGAGCAATTCAATTGCTGATGGCGAAACCGGGGCGGAGCGCGGATCTTCCGGTTGTCGGTGAAAATTTTGAAACGAATATACCCGGCATGTTCATCATCGGCGAACTGGGAGGACTCGGATTAATTAAAAACGCGATCACGCAGGGCACAAAGGTCGTCCGTCACATCGCCGAACGGCAGCATTCTTCGGATGATGATGTTGTTGATGTCGCAATTATTGGAGCCGGCCCGGCGGGATTTGCCGCCGGGCTGACCTGCATTGAACAGAATCTCCGGTACGTTGTTCTCGAACAGAACGATATCGGCGGAACGGTGTTTCAATATCCCCGCGCGAAAGTGGTGATGACATCTCCCGTCGAATTTCCTCTCTGGGGAAAAGTGAAATTGACTGAAACGAGGAAAGAAGCATTGCTTGAACTCTGGCAATCTATCATTGCAAAAACAGGATTGAAAATTCAAATTCATGAAAAGATCAGCAATATTGTCGGATCATCCGGCCACTTCGTGCTTACGTCGACAACACAAGAATGGAAATCGAAATATGTTGTTCTTGCGCTGGGAAGACGTGGCACTCCGCGAAAGTTGAATGTTCCCGGCGAAGAGCTGCACAAGGTTTTCTATCGGTTGATCGATGCTTCGACATATACTAACAATCACCTCCTTGTTGTCGGCGGGGGTGATTCGGCGATCGAAGCCGCCGTTGGTCTTGCTTCTCAGAAGAATAATGTCGTGACGCTTTCCTACCGAAAAGGAGAATTCACAAGAATTAAAGAACGGAACAGGGTTCATATTGATGATTTTGTGAAAAGGGGGAAGATTACAGTGATCTTTAATTCAGAAATTAAAAAGATAGACGAAAAGGGAATTATCTTGACAACCAGCGAACGAGAGATCGAAATTTCAAACGATTTTGTCTTTATCTTTGCGGGGGGTGAATTACCGAATGAATTTCTTAAAAAGGTCGGAATTCAAATGCAGATGCAGCAAATTCAATAATTTCTACATTATGTGTTGACCTTTCTCTATAAAATAATTATGTTAACGGAGTTTTCAGTCCGATATTCCCACAAATTAAAAGGCCTAATTTCTCCCAAAATTGAAAAAATAATAGCTCTTTAATCAAAGTTGAAAAATTAAACACCCAATTTCGATTAAATACTAAACAATTCATCGGCATACTCTTTGCCTACAAATTAGCCGAAATACCTTTATTCATTCTGTTACTACCTTCACCACCAAAGGTTTCGTGCAATGCAATTGTTAAAAATTATATTTTTCTCCTTTCTCTTTCTTTCTGTCACCCCGGTTTTTGCCCAAACGAACGATGAATGTCTGGCGTGTCATTCGGACAATACGTTGACGATGGAAAAAAAGGGGAAAACCATCCCCCTTTTTGTTGACGAAAAACATCTGCAATCATCTCCCCATAAGAAATTTTCTTGCACTGCATGTCACTCCGGTTTCGATCCGAACAATATTCCTCACAAAGAAAATATCACTCCGGTTCAATGTCAGAAATGCCACACGAAGGATATTCCGAAGCATGCCTTCCATAAAACTGTGGTGGATGAGGGATCCGATAAGAGCGCAATGTGCAAGGATTGTCACGGTACGCATAATGTCCGATCGCCGAAAATTGAAGGGGCAAAATTCAGCAAATCAACCATGGTGAACGATTGCGGTGAATGCCACAGTGATGAGAAGGATCACTATCTGAACTCAGCACACGGAAAAGCATTCTCGGCAAAAGATCCGAGTGCGCCGACCTGCATTGAATGTCACTCGATCCTGTATCCCTCCTCAATGAAGTCCGATAACGAAGCTGAAGTGAAAATGCAGCAGGAAAAAATGTGTATTTCCTGTCATGGGAAAAATCAATCCAAGACCGGACCGACATCGGAATTCATCCATGCATACGAGCAGAGTGTGCACGCCACTGCCATTAAAAACGGGAACGGAAAAGCGGCAACGTGCGTCGATTGTCATACAAGCCATGATATGCAAAAGGGAAATGACCCTTCATCAACCGTCAACAGGAACAATATTCCTTCGACCTGCCAGCAGTGTCACAGCAAGGAAGTCAGCGATTATAAGATCAGTATCCACGGAACGGCATTCGCGAATGGAAATATGCAGGCTCCTGTCTGTACGGATTGTCACGGCGAACATAAGATTCTTGCCCCGAAAGATCCGAACTCCCCGGTCTCAAAATTACATGTGTCTGAACAGGTTTGTTCTCCCTGCCATAATTCGGTAAAACTTTCGGAGAAATTCGGATTGCCGACCGGACGAAGCGAATCGTTCTTCGACAGCTTTCACGGGTTAGCCGTAAAAGCAGGGAGCAAAGAAGCGGCAAACTGCGCAAGCTGTCATGGATTTCACGACATCCTGCCGTCGTCAGATCCCCGTTCAAGAGTGAACAAAGCGAATCTTTCGAAGACGTGCGGCAAATGTCACCCGGGTGCAAATGAAAATTTCGCAAACGGATCGGTGCACGTTACCGCCTCCGCAACAAGCGAAGATGAAATGATCAAATTCATCTCGAGTGTGTATATCGTTCTCATCATTGTGACCATCGGCGGGATGGCAGCGCATAATATTTTGGATTTCTTCAGAAAATCAACCCGGCAGCTCCGGCATCGGCGTCACGGAAATTACGAGGAAGAAATCGGACACGGTCTCTATGTTCGTATGACATTGAGCGAACGGATCCAGCACGGATCGTTTGCGCTCGGTTTCATTACATTGGTCATAACAGGATTTATGCTGCGGTATCCGGATGCGTGGTGGGTTGAAACGATCCGCTCCATCGTTCCCGGAGTGTTTGAATTGCGGAGCTGGGTACACAGAATTTCTGCGGTTGTCATGGTAACGGCGAGTCTTTACCATCTCTATTACATTTTCTTCGTGCCGCGGGGGAAAGAATTGATTCGTGACCTGCTTCCCGTACTTTCGGATGCTCACGATGCAATCAATGTGGCAAAGTACAATCTCGGAATATCAAAAGTAAAACCGAAGCTGGATCGTTTCAGTTACATTGAAAAAGCCGAATATTGGGCGCTTATCTGGGGAACGATCGTGATGGGAATAACGGGGGTGATCCTGTGGTTCGACAACACATTCCTCGGAATTCTCGGAAAACATTTCTGGGACGTTGCACGGGTCATCCACTACTACGAAGCATGGCTTGCGACCCTCGCCATTATCGTGTGGCATTTTTATTTTGTCATTTTCAATCCCGATGTCTATCCGATGAATCTTGCCTGGCTCAAGGGAACGCTCTCCGAAGAGGAAATGGCGGACGAACACCCGCTGGAACTGCACAGAATAAAGGAGCAGGAAGAAATGCTCCGCATAGAAGAAGAAAATAAAAAGACCAAGGAATCAGAGTAACACTATCACAGAGAGGAATCCGCCATGGATTTTAAAAAGCTCCTTCCGTCATCATATTTCAATATGACCAGTTTTGTGGGGACGGCGATATCCGGCGTCAGTTTTAGTCTTATCGTCTTTCTTTTTGTGCTCGACCTGTTTTCCGGGCACTCAAAAGCCTATATGGGAATTATCACATTCGTGCTTCTTCCCACATTCTTCATCGGCGGTTTGATCATCGTACTTCTCGGCATGCGTGCGGAGAAAAAGAGAAGGGCAAGAACAGGACTCGATGAAGGGGAACTCCCCAAAATTGATTTTAACAATCCTTCCGACCGTAAAAAATTTGCATTTCTCTCCGTTGTCACATTTTTTGTTTTAATTGCCTCTGCGTTCGGAAGTTTTCAGGTGTATGAGTTCACGGAATCGGTCCGATTTTGCGGTGAGATTTGCCATTCGGTGATGAAACCCGAATATACCGCTTATCTTCATTCGCCGCATGCCCGTGTCACCTGCGCACAATGTCATGTCGGTGCCGGTGCGGATTGGTATGTTCAATCAAAAATTTCGGGAGCGTATCAGGTGTATTCGGTGCTGTTCAATAAATTTTCACGTCCCATCCCTACTCCCGTGCACAACCTTCGTCCGGCTCAGGGAACATGCGAACAATGCCACTGGCCGAAGCATTTCTTCTCGGACAAGCAGGTGAACAAAACGTATTTCATGCCTGACGAGAAAAATACGCCGTGGGCCGTTTCGTTGCTGATGAAGATCGGCGGAGGAAATATTCAAACGGGGACCGCATCGGGAATTCACTGGCATGTGAATCCGGACAATAATGTGACGTACACCTCGATCGATTCCCAGCGCCAGGTGATTCCTGTCGTCAAGATGAAATTGGCGGATGGAAGTGTCGATGAATTCGTGACGACCGATAGTTTTGATGAATCGAAATTGTCTGCAGGGGAAACCCGCCGGATGGATTGCATCGATTGCCACAATCGCCCTACCCATATTTATCACACTCCGGAAGAATCGATCAACTCTTTGATGGCACAGGGATTAGTCTCCCCCTCGCTTCCCTCTATTCGGTCGATCGCCTCAATGGCCTTTTCAAAAAATTATAAAACGGAACAGGAAGCACTGACCGGCATCGAATCGATCATCAGGGAAAGTTATACGGTTACATATCCTGAAGTAGGGAAGAATCAAAAAGCGGAAGTAGATTCGGCGATTAGTAATCTGCAAAAAGTATTTGCTCGTACAATATTCCCCGAAATGAATGTGAACTGGACTCACTATCCGAATAATGTCGGACATTATGCCTATGCCGGTTGTTTCCGGTGCCATGATGGTAAACATGTCTCAAAGACTACCGGCAGGGTTATATCGAAGGATTGCAACAGCTGTCATATCATTTTAGCTCAGGGGTCGAGCAGTTCATTTGCTTCTATCTCACCCAAAGGAGAAGAATTCAAACACCCTGTTGATATCGGTGATGCCTGGAAAGAGATGAATTGTAATGAATGCCATACAGGACAGTGATGTCTTAATGCTTCTTACCTTTGCAAATTGGTCAGTGTGGGATTTCCCAACCGTAAGAATGAATGCATTGTAATGCTGTAAATTTCAACGGTTTTCGTGCGTTTAGTTCGGCATACAGTTTGTCACATAATTAACAGATTAACTAATTCTCCTAACAAAATACTCCAAAGGAGACATACGATGAAAAAAGCATTATTAGCAATATTAGTTGTTGTATTCGTTCTTCCGGCGTTCGCCCAAAACAAATTTGTCGGAACCAACACCTGCGCATGCCACAATATGCCGAAGCAGGGGAAGCAGGTGGAAGTGTGGAAAAAATCGAAACACGCTGAAGCGTTTGAAGTTCTGAAAACTCCGAAAGCAGCAGAATATGCAAAAGCAAAAGGAATTAAAGTCGCAGCAACGGAAGCAAAAGAATGTTTGGACTGCCACACGACAGGTTATGGTGAAGCGCAGGATAAATCGTTCAAGATGGAATTGGGTGTTCAATGCGAAGCGTGCCATGGTGCAGCTTCGGGATATAAAGCAATCCACAATAAACCTGAGAACAAAGAGAAAGCGGTCGCTGCCGGTTTGGTATTAAACGGCGGAGAAAAATTATGTAAGACATGCCATCAGCCGAAAATGCATCCGATCAACGAATTTAATTTCAAGAAAATGTGGGAAGAAATTAAACATCCAATGCCCAAAGGATGATTGTTATGAAAAATATTTTCATATCGCTTGCTTTGCTCCTGTCGACTGCATCTGCGCAGTTGATCACCGGAAGATCGACGACCTCGTTATATTCATTCCAGGGACTTGACAGCGCACTTGCAAAGGTTACCAATGTTCGAGCATATGAAAATGTATACCTCAATATTGCCAAAGATGATATCAGCTTTACGATGAATGCTTTGGTATCAAACGATTTTGGTTCCACCATCGCAACAGATCCGGAACTACGAATCTCCTCCTTAATGGTGAAGGTGAGAAACATTGGCGGTTTGGCAGATCTCTCTGCCGGCCGC
>Ga0172379_10011408_pt1 | contig 10585 bp, 13 predicted proteins | sample GrowelOW334metaG_FD_119756 | JGI IMG/M metagenome (GOLD analysis project Ga0172379, IMG submission 119756) | Groundwater microbial communities from an aquifer near a municipal landfill in Southern Ontario, Canada - Groundwater well OW334 metaG | ecosystem: Environmental > Aquatic > Deep... | reverse complement strand
GTTTGCTTAAGCAAAGCGTCGGTCAAGGTTGTCTTGCCGTGGTCCACGTGCGCGATAATTGCGATGTTGCGAATTTCCATATTATTTGGGTCTACAAACAAAAAATGGCCGAGGCCGTTTAATACCCAAAATAGTACTATTTCTTGAGCCGTTAGTCAATAAAAGAAAAAACCCCGGCCGAAGCGCGGGGCTTCTCCGGGGTTCAGACGGGCTCGAAGTATTCGAGCGCTTCAAGTTCGGCATAGGCAGTCCCGATAAAGATCAGGGCATGGCGGCGAAACATGAAGTGCTCGGACATAATGGCGATTTGCTTGCCGTAAGCTTGCGCGAGCTCGAGATGCGCCTTGATATACTTGAGCTTGCCAGCGAGGCGAATCAGAGCCTCGTCGTTGCCTTTGCACTTGGCCTGAGCCACTTTTCCAAGCTCACGCGCACGTTCAAGATTGTCGGTGCAGAATTTGTCGAGAAATTTTGCGGCGCCTGGCCCGTCGACTTCGACGGCAAACACATCTTTCCACATACGCGCCCGTTGCACTGTGATTTCGGGGCTACCGAATAGAGGCGTCAAGGCACTCGTTGCTTTCATTTTCCTACTCCTCAGGGACGTTGACCAAACCTGACTATACATCAAAAAGCATTTATGCCAACTTCTGTGCTTTCACCATCAAAAAGAGTGGGAACTCTTTGCGGGCAATGTCTTCGGCCTTTTGGCGGGGGCCGGATTGGGACTTTTTGTTGGAGATCCACTCCTCAAAGCCGGTCACCGCAAATCCGTGCTTTGCGAGCACCTTTATATAGAGCTGGAGCGGCCGATGAAAAGAAACGGTTGTCCGTTTGCCGCTCTCCTTGCCCGGATCCATATCAATCTCCTCTGCCGATTCCGAAAGGTAGGCATCAAGTCGGCGATATTGAACATTGTTTTCTTCATCAAAGCCCCAACTTGAGCGTTTAGGGATACGAAACACCGGATGATTGAGCACGAAGATGAGGCTGCCACCCGCCTTGAGCACGCGCGAAGCTTCGGCAATCGCCCCGGAAAGATTTTCTATATTCTGGAGCGCGAGCACCACGACCACCGTGTCAAATGACGCGTCTTGCGCGAAGTCGAGTTTATCTGCCGGCGCCGTGTGCCACTCGATCGACGGCTCGCGCTTCTTTGCGTGCTCGATCATCTCGCGCGCGATGTCGCTCCCCGCTACCTGTGCACCTTTTTGCGCAAAGGCGCTGGTAAAGTAGCCGTCGCCGCAGCCGACTTCAAGGATTTTCATACCGGGTTTAGGATCAACAACGCGCAGCAAGTTCGGCAAAATCACTGTTGCGTGATACGAACCCTCTTTTTCAATAAAAGAATTGCCGTACTCCCCCGCCACCTTTCCCCAGCCGGTTTGCTTGTATGCCATATGGCCTTTATTATGCGCTTTTTCTTTAAGGACACAAAACCCGCCAAAAGGCGGGTTTTGTGTCTGCGCTAGCGAATCAGATTATCTCTGCCCCCACGGAAACCCGGCAAAACGTTCAAAGAAGTTGAGCCAGCCGAGGTGTTTACCTTTGTCGCTGCCCCTACCTTTCTGATGATCATTGTTATCGTCATCATCATCGTCATTGTCGTGATTTTTGTTTTTGGTAGACGATGCATTAGCGAAGTCGATGTTTGAGACGCTAGAACCGTTTTCAATAACGAGCTTTCGGTAGTCGCTTGAGGTTTGTCTCCAGCCGGCTTTCCGTATCTCCTTTACTTTGTAGATGCCACCGACCAAATTTACGAAAGAATAGTTTCCGTTTATATCCGTTGTCGTAGACATAAATGGGACCTTAATTTTATTTCTGTAGTTTGAGGTGGTGCTGTGGTAGAGGTTGATAGTGAAGCCTGCGATTCCCGGCTCGCCCGCATCAAGCTTCTCGTTGCGGTTGATGTCTTGGTACGCTTTGCCCGAGATCGAGGCGGTTGAGGTGCCAACCGAGGGAGTCGACGTTGCAACATCTGCATGCGCAAACCCGGCAAGCGACACAAACGCGATTACCGCCATCCCTGCAACGAGTGCCGTTTTGGAGACGATCGGCATCGATATTGCTTTTGTTTTCATAATGTAATGAGCTATCAATTAATAGATAATGATAAAGGCGTAATAAGCTGCCGAACACTAGTGTTGACGCCTATCCCTACCTTGAAGTTACACTAAAAAGTGTGTTGCAATATTTTAGAAACTCCGCTTCTTAATCTCAAAAATGAAGCGATATTCTGCCGCGCTTATTGTGTGTGTTGAAAGCGGTTTCGGAGATACCGATATAAGTGTTACCTCCTCGGCTTCAGTGGTGATGGGCGAGTTGAGCGTAAAAGTCATAATGCTTTCGCCGAGCCCGCTCACAATTTTTGCCTTAACGCGGACAGTCCCCGCCTGGATGCACTGCACGTCGATGGGGCAGCGGCTGTCTTCGAGCACCTGAAGCGGTGTAATAGAGACTCCCAGGGCAGACACCTCATTGTTGAGCATAACTTCAAGTGTTACTGGGCTTTCAGGAGTGGTTGAAGCGGTCGGGCACGCGGCAAACTCGCACTTAGGACCCTGGCGGCCGACATAGGTAACTCCGTCAGGACACAGCTTTGCCTCCATAGTGCAGAAAATCTGCTCCCCGCCGTTGGTGCCAAACATACCACTCGAATATGCGTAAAAACCGCCCAATCCGATGAGCATTAAAGAAACAATGCCAAAAATCAATTTTTGCATACCACTGAGACGTCTTAAACCCAACATACTTACAGTATACTCTATGGCATGCAAGAGGTATGGGATGTAGTGGTGGTAGGCGGCGGGCCCGCCGGTATGATGGCTGCGGGCCGCGCGGCACAGGCACTTCGAGAGCGGGGGCAAAAACCGCGCGTTCTGCTGCTCGAGAAAAACAAGTCGCTCGGGCAAAAACTCCTCATCACCGGCGGCGGGCGCTCAAACATCACCAACGCCGAGTTCGATACACGCAAACTATTAAGCAAATTTAAAGAGAGTGACCAATTTTTATTCTCTGCATTTTCGCAGTTTGATGTAGCAAAGACGCTCGATTTCTTCCACACTCGCGGGATGGAGACCAAAGAGGAGGCGCTCGGCCGCGTCTTCCCCGCCTCAAACAAATCGCAGTCGGTTTTGGAGACGCTGCTGCGCTATATAAAAGAAAGCGGGGTCGAGATTCTCACCAATGCTTCGGTAGAGGGGTTTGTTGCCGAAGGCGGCAAAATAACTTCGGTGCGGCTTAAAAACAAAAAAGAGATATTCGCAAAAGCATTTATCCTTGCAACCGGCGGGCTCTCTCACCCCGAGACAGGCTCAACAGGCGACGGCTTTTTGTGGCTCCAAAATCTTGGGCACACGGTTGTGCCGCCCTCAACCGCGCTCGTGCCTATCACAACGAGCGACGAGTGGTCGCACAAAATCTCGGGGGTATCGCTCCAAAATGTAAAAATCACGCTGTTTCAAAACGGGCAGAAGCAGTACACAAGCGTCGGCAAACTCCTCTTTACCCACCTAGGGCTCTCGGGCCCCGGCATACTTAACGCCAGCTCCGAGATCGGTGAGCTCCTTAAATATGGCGAGGTCGAGCTTCAGATCGACCTCGTACCGCACTTCTCCTACGACACGCTCAACGCCAAGCTCCAGGAGCTTTTTAAAACGCATAGCAACAAAAAATTAAAAAACGTGCTCGACGACGTGGTGCCGGGTGCGCTCATCTCCCCACTTTCAGAAATTTCAAAAATAAATTTCGACACATTCTGCAACAGCGTCTCCCGCGACGACAGGCTAAAACTTGTAAAGCTCTTCAAGCACGTCCCCACCCACCCCACAGGGCTCCTCGGCGTCGACAAAGCAATCATCACTTCAGGCGGTGTCGCACTTGAGGAAGTTGATTTTAAAACAATGCGGTCGCGCAAATACGAAAACCTCTACGTGGTGGGCGACCTCCTCAACATCGACCGCCCCTCCGGCGGCTACAGCTTGCAGCTGTGTTGGACCACCGGCTTCGTGGCTGGTACAAGCGCTGCGAAGTAGGATGATCGTTACCTGTCACCTCGAGCAACTCTCTCGGATAAACTGGTGTTTAAAATACCTCTTTATTCAGTTGGAGCTACTGGCGCAGTCTCAGATAATGCAGGGGTAGGTGCGACTTCTTCTACTGTGGGAGCAGGTGATGCCTCAGGAATAAGGGTCGACGGTTCAATAGGAGCCGGAGCCACTTCTGCTTGTTGAGGTTCTTCTACAACTGCTGTAGGTACTGGGTTCAATGGAGGTGTAGGTTCAACGACAGGTTCTGTAGAAGGAGATGCGATTTCAACTTTAAGAGATTTCTGGGCAAGGATCTCTCGAACCTTCAATTCTATCCGCGCATCTATTTCTGCCTGTGTTGGAGTATGTTCTGGAGGAGTGGCATAAGAAATTGTCCCTGGTTCTGTTGAAGTCGCGAATACAGCGGCGGCGGCCACCTGTTCATCCGGAGTTAGAGGTGCAGGCTCCTCGTCCACTATGGGAGCATAGCCAGGGAATGCCTCTTCTTTTGTATCGAGAAACTTCCCGATGAGTCCTGAGTATTCCGTCACGACAACCTTACTACTTGCCCCGCGCGACTTCTCTGCAGCCTGCACCTCTCTAAGATATGCGCGATCGTGTGCAAGAAGTTCTCCCAGCTGCCGCGCTACAAAAAGACCGAGGTCTTCGCCTTCAATCTCCTTGTGCGACACCGTGAGAGTACCTCCTGTAACGTACTCCTTCCACACGTACTCCACTGGCCCAATACTGCGATATGTATAAACAACATAATAATTATCAGAGTCTTCAGTGATATCAGTGATCTTTAATTGAAAATCGAAGTTGGCAACATCAACAGACGTTATATATGTCGTATCAGAACTTACTACTTTTTCCTGTCCTGCAATAAACGCCTCAGGATTAGTAGCTGCGAATGCACTCCCAGCACCCAAAATAACTACTGCAAAAATGATCGGAACAGCATTGTTATATTGGAAAAAATAAAGAAAGCGTCTCATCTCATATGATATGCAATTATTATACCACTACAAAATAGGTCAGCGCCCCTGCACTGTCCCCGCATTGGTGATAACAGCATTTGCCGCGTTCGCGACGTAGTAACCAGCGAGGCCACCTGAAGAACCGGCGACTCCGGCACCGACGTTTCCTGCGGCACCCGTTGATCCAGTGGTGCCAGTTGCACCATACGAGGCACCGGCTCCTCCAGTACCTCCTGTGCCGGCGTTTGTGCCACCGGCTGCACCTGCGGAACCAGAGGCGGCTGCACCATCATATCCTTGACCACGGGCACCGGAGCCTCCGGCTCCGCCGGAAGAAGCAGTGCTTTGAGATCTTTGGACTGAGTAGCGATAATTTCCTTGATACACAGCAGTTGCATATGTCCAGCCACCGGTCGTATATGTGGAACCTCCTACACCATTATAGATATTCCCGCTTTGAGCAGTACCGCCGTTCCAATTAATTTGTATATTTGACGTTGGCGTATAATTGAAATATTGATACATCGGGGCAGATTGTGAATAGTACGGCCCTTCTGTAGTTGTATACGACCCACTCCCCCCAGCCCCTCCCTTTCCACCACCACCTCCTCCACCACGAATGATGCCACCGGAAAGGATGTTGACGATGAGTTTCTGAGAGGTGGCACCTAAGCGGTTCGCATCAACTGCGTTGCCACCCACACCTCCTGCACCTGCAGTACCTGCTGCACCTCCAGAGCCTGAGATAGTGCCCGCGACTTCAAGTGTTAAGTCTCCACCCCAGGCGGTTGTGCCAATGGTGATGGCAGCACTGGAGTTAGAAGAGCCCAGGTGGACTCCTGCAGGGACAGTGACTTTCTTTGCGGTGGCGCTGGTCCACTGAGTAGGAGTGAAGAGACTCTCCATAGTGAAGGAAGTGCCGCTTGCTGATGCGGCAATGGTGAGGCCGCGTGATCCTGCAGGCATTTTCATTCGATGGCCTAGCATAGGTAAAAGAATATCACGTTCATTTGTGATAGATAATGTGGAATAGAGAAGTTAGTAGTTTTGCCCAGCGGTAAAGCCGTACCAGTTCGTGCCAGCATCGGATGTATAGAATGTAAAGAAATCTTTCTTGGTACTCGTACTCGTCAAGGTCGGCGCAGTACCACCTGGCCATTTAACTGCAGCGGGCCAAGATACGGTACGGGCGGTACCGTCTGCAGTGAACATGAGTGTAAAACTACATGCGTTCCCTGTAGGCGACGGATTACTAATGGTGAGCGTGGTGATGTTGGCATTGAGAGATACCTCAAATACATTCCCTAAAGCCAAATTAAGAGTAAGTACACCAGCTGAAATAGAAGGAGCAGTTTTCGTCTCTCCATAGTCTTTGAGGATCGCCTGATCAATGCGAGCATCCTCCATGTCAATACGTGATGATGAAACCTTTACCATATATTCTATCCATCTATACCACTATCCTTTTCAAGTACTAATATCTCTTTTCCACTCTTGTCGTAAAAGCCGAGACCTTTGCCATTCTCAACAACTGTAAAATTATCAAACGTATACGTTTTGCTCCCCATCCCTCCTTCAAGAAGAGGAAGGGCTGGATTCACCAATTTTCCCAGAACAAACGCACCGATACCAAAAAACCCAAACTTAATGAGGTTACGGCGACGCTCATTTATGTTATCCGACACCTGCATACTCGCGAATTATACCTCTTCTGACGAAGGAGTTGTGGTCTTATCAGCGCTTAATTCCTTTTCTATTTCTTGTTTCCCTTTCTTAAATTCTCCAGATGCACGCCCAAGCGCGCGAGAAAAATCGAGTACTTTGCTTCCACCAAAAAAGAGGATGCCGAACGCAAGGATGAGAATCAATAATTCAGGAATACCGAGTCCAAACATATATTTATAATAGCATAGATTAGGGATATGCAAGAGGGCTCTTTGATGTGAATAACTTGCTTCCGAGCCAACCCGCTCCATACGCAAGGAAAAGCGGCAGCGCGAGTAATATCATGCTAATACCACTTCCGTCTGGCGTGATGATAGCTGAAAAGACAAGCAGGATAGCAAGCGCATAACGGGCATATTTTCCCCATAAGTGACTCTTCACAATCTGCAGACTACTGAGAACTATCATGACGATTGGGAGTTCAAAAAGACATCCCGTAAGTACCGCAAGTCCCGATACAAGGGATACCAGCTCCCGCAGTGAGAAAAATGGAACAGAACCCATCGGGGTAAATTTGTATAGTGCGGAAAACGTAAGCGGGATCAGTAACATATACGCAAACCATACCCCCGCAATAAACAGGAGAACACCTGCACCCATAAGGATTCCAAACAAACGACGTTCTCGTGCATACAACCCCACCCGCACATACATCCACAACTCAAACACAAAGAGCGGCAATACCGATAAGAACGCGAGCGTACCTGCGACTGCCATACGTGCCATAAAAGGGTCGAGTGGAGTGAGCGCAATTAAAGACACTCTGCTCGGCACCAGATCATGTTGTACCTGGATAATCGCCCGCTCACTCACTGATATCGACCCAGAAAAAATGGGTACAGAAAGAAAAAAGAAGGCGAGAACAAAAAAAGCACCGAAAATACGCACAAAAGCGCCACGTAATTCCTTCAGTTCTACAAAAAAATGTTCCACATTATATGCCCTGATCGAATGTCACCATGAGGACTCCTGAAACATTATAGAGGCCGAGTTCTGTAGAGGATATCTCACGCAAACTGAAACCAGAGCCAATCGTGACAGCGTTCTCCACAAAGAGGTTGCCTGCGGTCGAGGTCGCAGTCGAAGACGGGCACGCACCGCTTTGACAGATATAGAAATCTTGATTCCCCAGTGTCGCCTTTGTACCTGATGGCGAGAACGTCAAATTACCAGTCGCATCCACGCTAAATTGTGAAAAGTTAAGTGTGTCATATGAAATACGTAACTGATTCGTCGTATCGCTCAAGCTCAATTTGTTCGTCGGTGCCGATGTGCCAATGCCAACATACCCATTCTGCAATACATAGAGCGACGAGGCAGCCATGATGGCACCTGAAAATGTCGAGGTTGCAGTAGTCGAGGTTGCAGAGAAGTATTCTGCTGCAACCGGCCCAACAACGCTCAATTTCGCATATGGCGATGTGGTACCGATACCAACATTTCCCTCGGTCACCGCAAAATATGCAGAGCCGCTGGTGGTAATCGCCGTCGTCGACGCATAGGAAATAGTCGAGGCAACTCCATCCCCCCGGATGGTCGTGGTGGCACTGCCTCCCACCGCGACATACTCAAGTACGTCAAGTCGCGTGGTCGTCGCATTCGTTGCAGTAAGGGTGGTTGCTGTGAGATTCCCGGTCAATGAACCGCCAATCAGTGGAAGATAGTTGGTGGCGGTGATGCCATCGGGGATGTCGGCATCCGTTAGGCCCGTAAGCCCGCTAACCGTAGAGTTTGAAATAGTTACCCCGGCGAGCCTGTCGATGATTTGTGAAAGCGCAATATTGTTGACTACTCCGCCGCTTGCAGGAAGCGAGTTAGGGGCACTGATGTTTTGATAGAGCAGCTGGCGAAGCGTGTTGTCGAGGTTGCCCAGTTGTGCGGTGAGTTCTTCATGGGTCACAACATCGGTTGCTGCGCCCAGCACTGCACCCTGAGCGGGCTCAATAGTCCTCACGATAACAGGCGTGGTGCGGTTGTTTGTAGTTGTTTCATGCCTCAGCTCGCCTGAAGAGGCCTTACGAGCGGCAACAGAAGACGTCGCGGCAGGCGCTACGAGCGTTGTGGATATATGAGGAAATGCCGCCACAGCGGCTTGCTGTGGCGGATTATGGATGAATATGCCTGATACAAACGTAAGAACGCCGAAAAAAATGGCAGTCAGTTCATTAACAAAGCCCCGGGAGTATTTTTTACTCCTTCTATTGCTTAAAAGCGACCCCTTTGCATGGTTTTTTTGATCCCTACCCAACATAGCCATCGTATTTCAGTATACCAAGCAAAGATAACGGTATTTTGCAATTATCCCCTGCTGAACAAGGTAAAACCTTGTTCAGCTATTTCCCTAAATCGAGAGTTTCGTCGATGCGGATTTGTTTAACAAACTCCGGCACGTGAGACACGAGGATCATCGCGCCCTCATACTCATCGAGTGCTTTGGCGATAATCGGCAGGTGGCGGAAGTTGATGTGGTTGGTCGGCTCGTCGAGGATGAGGAGGCCCGGTTTAAGCAGCACGAGGCGAGCAAATGCCACCAAACCTTTTTGGCCTTCTGAGAGATTGCCGATTTTCGTGTTTACGAGCTCGCCCGAGATCAAAAATCCTGCAAGGAGGCTCCTTATAGTCTCTTCATACGGCCTGTCCATCGCCGAGGCGAGCTCTTCGTATACAGTCTTGTCGAAGTCGAGGTTCGAAAAATCCTGGCGATAGTAGCCGATCTTCACACCCTCGGCCACCTCGACCCCCTTTGCGGTGCCGTCGGCGATCGATTTAAGGAGCGTCGTTTTGCCGATACCGTTTGGGCCCACCAGGTGCATATGCATATTCTTGCGCAGCGCCAGCTTAGTTTTAGGAGTGATTGCTTTTTTTGATGTTGCGGTGGTGTATGAGTTAAAGGTCACCAAATCGCCCGAGAGATCCTGCTGCAAAGGGATCACAAATTTGCGGATCACCTTGTCTTCCTTGCGCACATTAACAATCTCCTCCTCGAGTTCTTCGGCTTTCTCGCGCATACGCTTTGCCACCATACGCATCTGGCCGCCCTTGTTGGCAAAAAAGTTTGATTTGTCCTTTTTCTCCTGAATTTCTTTTGCGAGGAGCGCGTTGGCCCTATTTTCCTTTTCGATGCGCGCGGTAATCTGCGCCACTACATCGAAATAGTTGCCGACGTATTGCTCGATCTTGTGCGTGTGCACATCGAGGTAGAGCACGCCTTCGGTAAACGAGTTAAGAAAGTCGGCGTCGTGGGAGATCACGATCACCGTCTTTTTGTAATTTTGTAAAAATTTGGTGAGGTGCTCGATGCCGGCGTGGTCGAGATTGTTGGTCGGCTCGTCGAGCAGAAGCAGGTCGGGGTCTTGGATGAGTGCCGAGGCCAAGAGGAGCCGCGCCTGCTGCCCGCCCGAGAAGGTGCCGACTTTTTTCTCTAAATCTGCTTTAAGATTTACCGCCTCGAGCACCCGAGCGATGCGCGGGTCGATATCATATACCTTTTTCGGAAATACTTTTTGAAAGAAGTCGCGCACCGAGAGCTCAAGCTCATCACGAGGGATCACTTGGCGCCCGATAGCTATAGAGAGGCCTTGCGCCAGGTGGATCTGCCCTTCTTCGGGCATGTGCTCGCCCAAGATCATCTTAAAGAGCGTCGATTTGCCGCCGCCGTTTTGGCCCATAAGAGTGATCTTGGAGCTGCGGCGCACCGAAAAATCCACTTCTTGTAGAATTGGTTTCTTAGGGCCGAAATCAAACGACACCTTTTCAAATCGGACTATAACTTCGCCGCGCGACATTGCTCTATACCATACGCTATTTTACAAAAAATAGAAAGTGTTTTTTGGTAAAACCCTTCGACTC
>Ga0172379_10011407_pt1 | contig 10585 bp, 7 predicted proteins | sample GrowelOW334metaG_FD_119756 | JGI IMG/M metagenome (GOLD analysis project Ga0172379, IMG submission 119756) | Groundwater microbial communities from an aquifer near a municipal landfill in Southern Ontario, Canada - Groundwater well OW334 metaG | ecosystem: Environmental > Aquatic > Deep... | reverse complement strand
AATTGATCTAAAAGGAGAGTCTCTCAGAAAGAAAATTTAATTTATATTTGCTTCATAAATCAACCCCCATTCCGGTTGTACACTTTACTCCGGAATCATTGTACACATTGACCGGAATAATCACTGTTCGACACCTTTTCTAAAAAGAAAGTGAGGTGAGGTGACAAAGATAAGGAAATTAAGAAAATAGGAAACTACGGGTTTCATATTAAATGAACAAACCTTATTATAGTTGGCCGAATTGGCTGATGATTTTACTGACCTTTAATAGGAATTGGTGGGTTATTTATTAGTAGAGACTTTTCAAAATTTCTTTTTCAATATGTGAATTCAATGTCCATAACTCTTGTAATTCTCAGGCCTCTAAAGTTAGTCAAAAAACAAGGGAAATGGTAACAATTTGTTTTTCAAATTATGAATTAATAAAATTTGAACAGTTTCTAAGAACATTTTAGAAAAATATCACAGTAAAGAACAATTGAACAAAAGAGCAAATGAAAAAATATTTTTTAGCATTAGGTGTTTTGGGAATCATGCTTGTTAACATGATAATGTTCGATTTCAATAAGGAAAAATCATTTTATTCACGTGATGCAGTTGCTTGTGAATCTATGGTTGGAATAGAATATTCTATAATCCTCTTAATGGATGAATGTTTGTATTGGAATGGTAGTACTTGGAGAATAGGATGTGTCGATTCAAGTGATACCTGTGGTGCATACGATAATTAATATGAGAGTTTGAGGTTGTACAAGAGGGTTCAGATGAGGTTTTTGATACTGTTGCAAAGTAAAAACCAAACATATAAAGCTCAGTATTTTAAGATGCTTTTTGATACAACCTCTCTTTTATTTTGTACAATAAAATTTTAAAAATAAGATTACAATGGCTCTAAGATTTACTATGCTTGTTTTAGCATTTGCAATAATTTCGTGTAATAAGAAGGAAACTAAAGAAAATGTTGCTGGTAGTATTAAAATTACTTTTAATACGGCTAATCTCTTATATGAAGATGTGTTCAAGAAAACGTTGATAATTCCATTAGAAACAAACTCAAACTGTTTAATCAGCAAAATAAGCCAAATGAAAATTTATAAAAATAAGATTTTTATTTTGGATATTAATTTAAATGCTTTGTTGGTGTTTAACATGGAAGGTAGATTCCTAAATAGGATTGGGAGTGTCGGTAAGGGTCCGGGAGAATACATTCGACCTAGATATTTTTTCATTAGCGAAAAAGATGGGTTAGTTAAGGTATTTGATGCGCCTATGAAAAAATTAATATGTTTTGACATTGAAGGTAAATATAATAAAGATATTACGGTAGATAAATATTTGAGTAATGTTGGTGAAACAAATTCAGGATATTGGGGGTATTGTGCAGACAGAATAAATGATGGAATAAATTCAAAACAACAAAGAACATTGAAATTTTTCATCTTTGATTCTGAGGGTCAGCTAAAAGGCCATATTTCAGGAAGAGAGAATATAGATAATATTAATTTGTCCAATGCTTATATTTTAAATGATATGGGGGAAAGTGTTTCTTTTGTAGAGCCATTCTCTCCTGATATTTATTATTTGAAGAATGGAGAAATATCTGTAAAATATAAAATCGATTATTCAGGTTTTTCCCCTCCCCAAAGTGTATTATCCAAAGTTGGAAATATGAAGGCCCCGATTAGCAAGATGGGAATGGAATTTTTAAATACTATTACATATGAATATGCAAGCTTCTTTATTAATTTTCTTGAAAATGAAAATTGGATACTATTATCTACTCCATTTAAGACCAGGACGATAATCTATAATAAAATCGAAAAGAAATCCACTGAATTTTCCAATATTTTTTGGTCCAATAAAGAGCGGAAACCATATTTTTATCCCTGTTGTATAGAAGATGATAATCTAATCTGTTATGCTGGATATGATGATATTAAAAGAGAATTGAGTATTAATAATCAAATTTCTATTGGTAGGAAAAAAAAGTTAGAAAGTTTAGTAGCGGAAATGAAAAATAATGATAATCCGGTAGTTTTAATATGCACAATGAATGACTAATCGGATAATATATTTATTGTTGATATTTATGTTGATATTGAATACATATTTGTTTTTTAGAATAAATAAGCAAAGAGTTAATTTGGAGCAAGTTAATGCTAATTATAATACAATTAAAAAACAATATGATGTATTTAATGCTTCAATCACATCCAGAATGATTTTAAGCATAAGAAATGACGGAAAAGCTGTTGAAAGTAATTTGCTTAATAAAATTGATGTTGGTGATTCAGTTCTGTATTTGAGGCTTAATTCCGAGCAGTGCCAAGCATGTTTAAGCAGTATTTTAAATTCAATTAGCAATCTTTCCGAAGATAGCCGAAGAAGAATAGTTATTTTAGGTACTTTTAATACAAAAACCGAATTTCTTCACTATTTGCACAATTTAATCAAAAATAATCTGCTGATTGAGATTAAATGTGAAATTTTAAGAAATAGTCAGCTTGAGGAAAATAAAATGTCGTATTTTTTTACTATTGATGAAAAAAAGAAAATGAGGAATATTTTTATTCCAGATAAAAATTTTTCTTTTTTAACAGATTCATATTTAAAAAATATTTTACGATGTATAAATTGATTTTGGTTTTATATTTAATTATTTCTTGTAATACGAGAAATAGAATTGATGATGTTTCTAAAATTGAGTACGAAAAAAAAATAATTGATATTGGGAAAATAGAATATAAGAGCAATCAAAGATCATTATTCCAGTTTAAAAATAATCGTTCAAAGCCTTTGAAAATTGAAGCCGTACGTCTTTCTTGTTCTTGTATTTCAGCGGAATGGCCTAAAAATGAAATTTTTCCCAATGAAGTAGGAATTATAGAAGTAAGAGTTGATACCGGACATTTAGGTTTTTTTCGTGAGAAATTAATTGTTTATTATACTGAAGAAAAGATAATGTCAGATACGCTTTTTATATCAGGAAATTTAGTATATCATGGAAATAATTAGTTTTTCGCTTCAAACTCATATGATTATGATCATTAGGGAGATACTAAATATTGATCTTTTAAAGTAAGTCAAGTTCATTAGGCCAATTATTGCAGTGGCCCGGGGCATGCCAATTTTTCAATTCAAATCCTTTAACAATAGAAACATGACAAGCAATAGGGGCCGTTTAAACAGCTAATTCATAAACTATTGAGCCATTTATCTAAATACCAGTTATCTACATTTTCCACCCTTATCATCTTCATTCTGCTAATGATTGTAGGGGCGAGTCTGTTGCCATTGCTGAATGTACAGTTAACCCCGTCACGTTCGTTACCGGGGATGTCGGTCAGTTACCGATGGCCCGATGCATCTGCTAGGGTAATTGAACAGGAGGTTACGGCAAAACTCGAAGGGCTGTTTAGCTCGGTCAAAGGTATTAAGGGAATCTCTTCTGTTTCGTCGAAAGGTTTCGGACGTATCAATTTGTCTTTCAAGAAAACCGTTAACCTGGATGCCGCCCGTTTTGAGGTGGCCTCATTGATCCGGCGGGCCTACAGCGATTTGCCGGAACAGGTTTCGTTCCCCGAACTTTCCATGAGCACAAGTGGCGAAAACAGCAGCCCGATACTGACCTATACGCTCAATGCCAGTGAAAGCCCGTTTTTTATCCAGAAATTCGCCGAGAGCCATTTGGTTCCTAAATTGTCGGTTGTTCCGGGTATCAGTGGCGTGAAAGTTTATGGCTCTACCCCCTATGAATGGGAAATCCGGTTTAACAGTGAACTGTCGCAACAGTTGGGCATCGGCTCGAACGAGATAGCCCAAAGCGTATCCGGCTATTTCCGCAAAGATTATCTTGGGCAAGGCACTCTCTCGGAAGTAACCCGGAATGCCGAAACAATTACCGGTATTTATCTTGGCAATGGCATTGCCGACACCATTGCCTGGCGTTCAATCCCCATAAAAAAGGTAAACAACCGGATGGTTCTTTTGGGGGATATTGCCACCATTGCCTACAAAGAACAGCAGGCCTCGTCGTACTTCAGGATAAATGGCTTAAACACCATCAACATGGTTATTTACCCCGAAGACAATGTCAATAACCTGGTCCTGGCAAAAAAGGTAAAAGAAGAGGTGGAACAGCTAAAGGCCGGACTGCCCCCTGGTTATTCGTTGCTGCTTGCCAACGATACTACCCAATACCTGAATGATGAATTAAATAAAATTTCGGAGCGGACGGTTTTTTCCCTGGTTATCCTGCTGACCTTCGTTTTTCTGATCAGCAGAAAATTCAAATACTTGCTGCTGATCACGATCGGCATCGTTGCCAATCTGTTGATCGCCTGCATTTTCTATTATATCCTGAAAATCGAGATCCATCTGTACACGCTGGCCGGCATTACCATTTCATTCGGTATGATCATCGACAACAGCATCATCATGATCGACCACATCCTGCACCAGGGCAACCGGAAGGCTTTTTTGGCCATCCTGGCCTCCACCATGGCCACGGTCGGGGCGTTGTGCGTGATCTTTTTCTTTAAGGAAGAGCAGAAAATCAACCTGATCGAATTTGCGCAGGTCATCATTGTCAATCTGTCGGTATCGATGGGTATCGCGCTGTTTTTTATTCCCGCGCTGATGGACAAGGTGAGGTTAAGGATTACAAAAACATCGCGAAATATCAGAAGGAAAAGGCGCGCCGTTCGGATCTCGCGGTTTTACCAGCGGTCCATCCGGTTCAGCAAGCGGTATAAATGGGCTTATGTTCTCCTGTTTATCCTGGGTTTTGGAATCCCGGTGCAGTGGCTTCCATCGAAACTGGAACAGGAAGGGACCCTGGCCAAATGGTACAACAAAACATTGGGAAGTCCCTGGTTTACGGAGGATGTGCGTCCAATAGCCGAAAAAGCCTTGGGCGGTTCGTTGCGGCTTTTTTCCGAATATGTATTTGAAAACTCCTATTATTCAGAACCTTCGCGCACAACGCTGTATGCGCAAGGGAAGATGCCCGAAGGGTGTACCGTGCAGCAATTGAACGATGCCGTGGCGCTTATGGAGAACTTCCTTAGTAAATTCAACGAAATCGATATTTTCCAGACATCCATCACCGCCTATAATAATTCGTCCATTACCATCCAGTTCAAACCTGAATATGAGTTTGGTTCCTTCCCCTATTACTTAAAAGAGGAGATTACCTCGAAAGCCATTGGCCTTGGTGGGATGGACTGGTCGGTTTACGGGGTAGGACAAGGGTTCTCCAACGCATTGAATACCGGGTATAAAAATAGCCAGATTATCCTCGAGGGTTACAATTACGACCAGCTTTACGGCTATGCCGATCAACTGAAGGGTAAATTACAGGAAAATGAGCGGGTCAAAGATATCGAGATAACCGGTTCAACAGGCTGGAACGCCAAGACCCTGTATGAATATTCCATTGACTTCAACTATGAAGGCCTGGGTATGAACAATGTTGATCCTAGCCAGTTTTATTCCTTCCTGAAGGACAAAGTATACAAAGCCGGACTTGCACCGGTCTATGCCGGCAACGAACTTCAACCGGTATCGCTCGTTTCCGATACGTATGGTGTTTTTAATGTCTGGGACTTGAACAACCGTCCCGTTTCCATAGGTGAGAAACAATTTAAGTTGGCCAGCTTTGGAACGTTGGGAAAACAGAAATCAGGCAACGATATTTATAAAACCAACCAGCAATATCAACTGGTGGTGGCATACAATTTTATCGGGCCGGAGCCGTTGTCAAAAATGGTCAGGGAAGAACAGGAGAAGGGGTTAACACAAATTTTGCCGTTGGGATACACGGTGCGGCAGATGAGTTGGGGCGGCTGGGACAGAACGGACAAAAAACAGTATTTTCTGATCCTTCTGGTTATTGTGATCATCTATTTCATTTGCTCCATCCTGCTCGAATCGTTGCTACAACCTTTGGCCATTATTTTCATGATCCCGGTCTCGTTCATCGGGGTTTTCCTGACCTTCTATCTGTTCGATTTTAACTTTGACCAGGGGGGCTTTGCCTCGTTTATCCTTTTGTGCGGAATCGTGGTGAATGCCGGTTTGTACATTATCAACGATTACAACAACTTCTGCCGCGCAAAATGGGTTAGGAACAGCCTTCGCACCTATATCAAGGCGTTCAACCACAAAATAATCCCCATCTTCCTGACAATCACTTCAACGGTATTGGGACTGGTGCCTTTTGTCTGGTCGGGACAAAAAGAGGTATTCTGGTTTGCCTTTGCTGCCGGCGCCATGGGAGGGCTGATCTTTTCGCTGGTTGCCGTATTTATTTATTTGCCGCTCTTTTTGAAACTGTCAAAATCAGATTAAAATTATTGCATGGAGATAGAGAGACTGTTTAAAATTTGTTTTTGTCCCGTTAGGGAATATCATTCACTTAAGAAAATTTATGCAACTCTTAACAGATTGCTTCTCCGCCAGTTGGCGGATCGCAATGACGAATCATTTTTTTCGGAGGTGAGGGTGGAGAGAAAGAGGCGGGTCATCAGTATTCGGTAATAGCAGAATCGCTGTCCGCCTCTTTCTCTCCACCCTCACAAAATCAACAGCATACCGTCATTGCGAGGAGGTACAGCCTGTCCCGATATTTCATCGGGAACGAAGCAATCTTTTGATAATCAGTAAAATATACAATATGCCGACTATTCAAATATTCATAATCTCCAAAGTCGAACAATCCCATTATGACAGTTTTGAAAAATCTGTCATAGGTAGAAAGAACGATAAAGCAATCTGTTGATTATATGACAATTAATAATTTTCAAAATTTAATATGAAACAAGGTAGAATCTCATTCAATTTTCGCACGGCCTTATTTATCTTCCTCTCCTCCATCATCATAGGATCATGTAGCGATGGTGATCATGAAAGAAAGTTCAGATCGGCGTTGGAACAAGCGGGAACGAACAAAGAAGAGCTATTGAAGGTGATTGATCATTACAAGAAAGATCCTGCCGACAGCATGAAACTCAGGGCGGCATATTTTATCATTGAAAACATGCCTGGACATTTTTCTTATGATACCAGCTATTTGTACAAATACCGGCCTGTCATTGAGAAGATAAAAATATTGAGGGAAAAAGGCCTGACAATAGATGTTATCAGACTACAGGTTAATCCGGTTATGGATAGCCTGATTGAAAAATATCCACTCTCAAATGTTTATTCGAACATCGAAAATGATCTGACTTTTATTAAATCAAAGCTGATAATCAGCAATATTGATCAGGCATTTGAATCATACATTGCCAATCCGTTTAAGGACAGTATCAGGTTTGAAGATTTTCTTGAATATGTTTTGCCTTACAGGGCACAGGATGGTAGTTGTCTGGAAGAGTGGAGGCCATTTTTCACTCAAAATTATGCTTTGAAAGCAGGAGAGAAATTTTCCAATGTCCATCAACTTTCTGATTCGTTGCTGTACATTCTTAATAAAATAAAAGTTGCATGGAGGGTAGCCCACCAATATCCCTATCTAAAACTCAACGATTTTTTGATATCCCGGATGACCCATTGCCCTCAGAAATGTTGGTTCAACTGCCTTCTTCTCCGTTCATTTGGCATACCGGTTACAAGTGATTTTGTCCCGTCATCAAGGGTCCACGAATCAGGACATGAATGGAACGCTCTTAGGCTGAAAGATGGCCTTTACCCTTTTGACCCATATTGGGAAGATAGTTTACGGTATTTAAAAGCAATTTATGCCAGGGAAAAACTGCATCCCAGAATTGGGCCGATCGAACACACAAAGGTGTACCGCAAAACATTTAAAATAAATATTACAGAATTGCTGGAACATGCCATTCGCTCCGGTGAAGAGATTCCCCCCTTCTTCCGAAACCCTTTTCTGAAGGACGTTACCGATGAATATCTTAAAACTTATGCAATTGAAACACATGTAATTAATAATAAAACAAAAGCTGATTATGCTTATGCCTGTGTATTTGGATATAACCAAGTCTGGACGCCGGTCGAATTCGGAAAAATCAAAAAAGGAAAAGTGACTTTTAATTCGATGGGATCGGTAAATGTTTACTTGCCCTCTTTTTACCAATTTGGGGCCATAATACCGGCTGCATACCCAATTCTTTTAAACAAGGATGGTAGTTCTACTGTACTTTGCCCTTATAAGTCACGTACGCGAAGAATTGAAATTGCCCATGTTGCTTATCAACGCCCGGAATTGGAAGTATATAAAAAATCCTTAATTGGATGCACAATCGAAGGTGCCAACAACAAGAATTTTGACAACAGTGAGGTGCTTTACAAAATTCCTAATTCCTGTGAACCAGGAAATTACAGAGTTCCAATTTCTGCCGACACCAAATATCGTTTTGTCAGGATTACAGTACCGCACCTCTCGCTTGTATTGAACGAAATCAAGTTTTTTCATAAAGAAAATGGAGCTGAAAGGGAAATCCGAGGCAAAATAATAAGCTCATATCCCAAAGACAGCACACTCTTAACAAGGATTGTCGATAATAATTTTTTGACCGGCGTTGACTTCAATTCCATCAGTGAAGAACATAAACGTATCAATAAGGTCTGGGTTGGTTACGATTTCAAGGTTCCGGTTTCAATAAGCGCTTTTGAGTATTATTTTGTTTATTACGTAAATATCCGGAGAGAAGGAATCTATGAACTCTTCTATTGGGATAATGAATGGAAATCATTAGGCGCCAAGAAGACAAGTACCACTTCAGTTTGCTTTGACGATGTTCCCGAGAATGCCTTGTTAATGATAAAAATTCATGATACGAATAAATGTAGCCGGATATTTACCTATTCGGATGGGAAGCAACATTGGTGGTGATCAAACATCAGAATCATATATACTCAAAAAAACATAAAATTTTTATCCATCAAGCAACAATTTCAAAATTTTGTAGTATATTTACGTAACGTATATATATTTCTAAATAAATAGAGAGCTATAAATTGTTAATCCCCGCTTTCTGCCTAACACTCGCTTACACAAAGGAAGGAGGTGATGTGACAAAGATAAAGAAATATGCACTAAGGAAACCTAATGTTTCAAGCTTGTAAAATAACAAGCAAAACAAGATGAATTAATAACATAATAATTATAGAATGAAAAAACTAATTAAAATTTCAGCCATTGTTGCCTGTGCAGCAGTATTGTTTTTTAATGTATCCCTTACCGGGAAAAACAGTTCAAACAATATCGATTTGTCTTCATTAACAAAAATTAGCGAAGCAAATGCTGAATGTATCCCATACATTTTTAATAATGGCAGATGTCTTGTTTTGAATCAGTTATGCGTTGGTAATCCTTTTCCAGAGGACCAGAATTGCTATACATACTTTAATTAAAAATAAACCTAAGATAAGGCCGGTCAGCGAACAGGCCTTATCTTCCCTGATGCCCTATATAACATAAAATATGAAGTTCAAACTAATCTTTGCACCAATCTTGCCGTTGATTTTGGTTGCCTGCGCCACCCATACAGTTGGGATAAGAAACGAAAAAGTGGGGCAGCTAAAGACCGCCTTTCAACTTGAAGTGACTGGCATAAAAAGACTCATTCTGGATTCCATTACTGCCCCCAAACCACAATATACCCAGGTTTATGCTGATTCGACAGGTAGCCGATACTTTACCTTTCTGAACACCTATACCAATTCCATCTATTTTTTTAATTACAACACGTTGGAATTTATTAAAAAGATTGCTTTCAACAAAAAAGGGACGGACGGTATCCAAAGCATCAAGGGATACCATATAAAGAATATGGATTCGATTTATGTCTATAATATGCCTGTTACCGAAATTGTACTTGCAAACAGCAACGGCAAGATTCAGAATAAAATTTCGCTCAGAGGCGGAGGGAATCCGAAGGCTTGGACGATGTATTACCCTCAATATTATCCTGAAACGGTAAATCCTTTTATTGAAATACCGGGGAAACTATTGCTAACCGGGCAATATTTCTTTTCAATTCCAGATTCGATGATTGGAAAGTTTAAGATCACTGCAAGTATTGATTTAAAGACCAATAAAGTTGACTTCAGGCATTCCTACCCCGGAGAATTATATGGTTCAGGCTATAACTGGGAGGGCGGATTTTTTACTGAAGGGTTCCCTGAACTCCATCCTGATGGGGACAAGCTCATCTTTAGTTTTCCAGTTTCGCATGATTTGTTCATAGCAGGATTGAACGCTAATGCCTATAGAAAAGTTTACGCAGACAGCAATTTTGCAGGGACCATTTATTCAATTGATAGAGATAATCCTCACAAAACGCCTGGGGAGATGATCCTTGTCCATTATGCCCGGCAAGATCTGTATGCCGCCATTAAATACGATAAATACCGGAAGGTGTACTACCGTTTCCTGCTAAAAGGTATCCCCAACGCTACAATCCGCACGCAGAAAGAAGTCAAGCCCATTGCTATAATCGTAATGGATGAAAATTTCAACTACCTGGGGGAGACAGTTATTGGTACCGGTAAAGAGTGGTACTGGCAAAATTCATTTGTTACCAGTGAAGGGCTTAACATTGAATACATAGAAAAGGATTTT
>Ga0172379_10011406_pt1 | contig 10585 bp, 9 predicted proteins | sample GrowelOW334metaG_FD_119756 | JGI IMG/M metagenome (GOLD analysis project Ga0172379, IMG submission 119756) | Groundwater microbial communities from an aquifer near a municipal landfill in Southern Ontario, Canada - Groundwater well OW334 metaG | ecosystem: Environmental > Aquatic > Deep... | reverse complement strand
TAAGATTATGGATCAAAAAGTTGATATTCGGGAGTTGAACGAACGCATCCAACGTGAAAGCTCGTTTGTAGACCTTATCTCCATGGAGATGAACAAGGTTATCGTCGGACAGAAACATTTGGTGGAGAGTTTACTGATCGGTTTGTTGTCGGATGGGCACATTCTGCTGGAGGGTGTTCCGGGATTGGCAAAAACACTGGCCATCAACACACTGGCACAGACCATTGATGCAAAATTTGCACGTATACAGTTTACCCCCGACCTACTCCCAGCCGACCTGCTTGGTACGATGATTTACAGTCAGAAGAAAGAGGAGTTCATGGTCAAAAAAGGGCCAATATTTACCAATTTTGTGTTGGCGGATGAGATCAACCGTGCACCTGCCAAAGTACAATCCGCCTTGCTCGAAGCGATGCAGGAGCGCCAGATCACTATCAGTGACCATACTTACAAACTGGATAGCCTCTTTCTGGTAATGGCGACCCAAAATCCTATCGAACAGGAGGGTACCTATCGCCTGCCGGAAGCACAGGTCGACCGTTTTATGCTGAAGGTAGTATTGAACTATCCCAAAAAAGAGGAGGAGAAGCTGATCATCCAACTTAACCTGATGAAGCAGTTTCCAAGGGCAAATGCCGTGGTAACCCCTGCCGACATCATTCGCGCCAGGGAGGTGGTCAAAGAGGTATACATGGACGAAAAGATCCAGAAATACATCATCGACATTGTATTCGCTACCCGCGAACCTGCCGAACACGGACTCGCGAAATTCAAGGAGATGATCACCTATGGCGCTTCTCCCCGTGCCTCAATCAGTCTGGCCCAGGCCTCAAAGGCATACGCGTTCATCAAGCGTCGCGGTTATGTCATTCCCGAAGATATCCGTGCCGTGTGCCACGATGTAATGCGCCACCGTATCGGCCTAAGCTACGAAGCCGAAGCCAACAACCTGACGGCTGAAGAGATCATCAGCGAGATCCTCAATACCGTAGAAGTTCCATAGCGGAGTTATGAATGATGAGTGATAAGTTATGAGTGATTTGCAACTTTCGACTCTTGAATAACTTTAGTCACTTTAGGCACTTCACGATAGTGCTTAGATTTTAACCAATATCACGATAGTGGAAGCAACTGAACTATTAAAGAGAGTCAGAAAAATTGAGATAAAAACCCGCGGTCTCTCCCGGAATATCTTTGCCGGCGAATACCACAGCGCGTTCAAAGGGCGTGGTATGGCTTTCAGTGAAGTAAGAGAATACCAGTTTGGCGACGATATCCGCAACATCGACTGGAATGTGACTGCCCGCTACAACCACCCTTTTGTTAAGATATTTGAGGAAGAAAGGGAGTTGACTGTGATGCTGCTGATCGACGTGAGCGGATCCAATGATTTTGGAACCGTTGGCCGGCTCAAACGGCAGCTCATTACTGAAATTGCCGCCATCCTCTCTTTTTCTGCCATTTCGAACAACGACAAGATTGGGGTGATCTTCTTCTCCGACAGGATCGAAAAATTTATCCCGCCAAAAAAGGGACGTACCCATACCCTCAGGATCATCCGAGAATTGATAGAATTCAAGGAAGAATCCAAAAAGACGGATCTTCCGCTGGCCTTGCAGTACCTGACCAATGCCATGAAACGGCATGTCACCGCCTTTCTGATCTCCGACTTCATGGACCAAAGTGCCGGAATGGAACAGGCCATCTCCATTGCCAAGAACAAACACGATCTTGTAGCATTGCATATTTTCGATGAACGAGAAACAGAACTGCCCTCCATTGGAATGATCAAACTCAAAGATGCCGAATCGGGCGAATACATCTGGGTAGATACATCGAGCAGCTCGGTGCGCAAAGCATACTTGTATCACTGGCTGAATTCGAAAAAAGAGATGGAAACACTTTTGAAAAAGACGGGCACTGATTATGTATCCATCAGTACCCGGGAGGATTACGTCAAATCTTTGGTTGCCCTTTTCAAAAAAAGAGAACACAAACTTTGATCTACATTATGTTGAGACTAAAATATATTCTACTCTTTCTGGTTTCCCTCACTTCACTCGGCCTGGCGCATGCCCAGCAGCCAAAGGTTAGTGCATCCCTGGAAAGGGATTCCATTTGGTTGGGAGATCAGATCAAGATGATTCTGGTAGCGGAATATCCAGCAGGGAGTAACTTTACTTTTCCTGCACTGAAAGATAGTCTTCCGAACGGAGTTGAGATCATTTCCAAATCTAAGATCGACTCCTCTAAAATTGGGGATGGGATGATGCAGATGCGTCAGGGTTACATAATCACCGCTTTTGATAGCGGACCTCATCCGATCGGGCCGTTTGTGTTTGCCATGCATTCAGCCATTGCAAAAGATTCACTGAAAACCAATTCATTGAAAATTTTCGTGAAGGTGCCAAACGTGGATCTCAAGAAGGGATTTACCGATATCAAAAAACCTTATGGGGCGCCTGTCACATTCAAGGAGATAGCGCCATGGATCCTAGGGATCATCTTGATCGCCACCATCGTCTTTTTCATCCTGTATGCCATCAACAGAAGGAGAAAAAATATCCCGCTTTTTACTTTGCCAGTTAAACCAAAACTGCCCCCGCATGTTATTGCATTGGGCGAATTGGATAAACTAAAAGAAGAGCAACTCTGGCAACACGACAAGGTGAAGGATTACTACACACGCCTTACCGACATCATCCGGGTTTATCTGGAAGAGCGGTACGAGGTTCCGGCTATGGAACAGACCACCCACGAAATTCTTGCTGAGTTCAAAGGGGATAACTCCCAGATCAAAGGCAAGCTTTTTACAGGTTTGCAGAAAACGCTTAACACCTCCGACCTGGTGAAATTTGCCAAATATACCCCTTTGGCCGACGAAAATCATTTCGTGCTGGTGCAGGCCTATAATTTGGTGGAGGAGACCAAACCCGAACCGGTGGAAGCAGCAAAAAAACAGATGCCGAAGGAAGCTGAAGCTGAAATTGCGGTAGATAATACAGGTGCAAACGAAACTGAAAAGCAGCCATGAACATAACATTTGCACGTCCCGAATATTTCTACCTGCTGCTGGTGCTACTTCCTTTGATTGGATGGTACATCTGGAAGCAGAAGAAGTCGAGTGCGAGTATGCGTATCTCGACGATCTCTCCGTTCAAGAACGCGCCCAGAACTTGGAAGCACTATCTGCGTCACCTGCTGTTTGTGATGCAACTGGGAGTCTTGTCCCTGCTGATAGCGGCCCTGGCCAAGCCACAGTCGTCGAGCAGTTGGCGCAACCAGACTATCGAAGGGATCGACATTATCATTGCCCTCGACATCTCCGGATCCATGCTTGCCCGCGATTTTCAGCCCAACAGGCTTGAAGCGGCCAAAAATGTGGCCAGCGAATTTATCTCAGGCCGGGAATTCGACCGGATGGGCCTCGTGATCTTCTCTGCCGAAAGCTTTACCCAATGTCCGCTGACAACCGACAGGGCTGTCCTGCTCAACCTCTTTCACAACATCGAAAGCGGTATGATTGAAGATGGAACCGCCATCGGACTTGGATTGGCCAATGCGGTATCGAGGCTTAAAGACAGTGAAGCCAAGAGCAAGGTGATCATTCTTCTTACCGATGGGGAGAACAATCGCGGCGAAATTGCCCCGATCACGGCGGCAGAAATCGCCAAGACATTTGGTATCAGGGTATATACGATTGGAATAGGGACCATCGGTACAGCTCCATTCCCGGTTCAGACCCCTTTCGGCATCCAGATGAGGGATATCGAGGTAAAGATCGACGAGAAGACGCTTCAGTCCATCGCCAATCTGACCGACGGAAAGTATTTCAGGGCTACCAACAATCTGAAACTGGCCGAAATTTACAAAGAGATCGACAGATTGGAGAAATCTAAGATAGACAGCAAGGAGTTAAATTCCAAAACTGAAGAGTACAAAAGATACGCTGTTCCGGCCATGCTTCTGGCGCTTTTAAGCCTGTTTCTTCAATTGACCTATTTAAGAAAATTACCGTAACGCACTGAAAATTAATTTATATGGATTCGTTCAGATTCGCTCATCCCGAATATTTCTATATCTTCCTGGTTCTCCCTGCGTTGGTCTTCCTCTTTCTCTTTAACAGGATCCTTCGGGCCAGAAAACTGAAAAGTTTCGGAGAGTTGGAGTTGCTGGAGCAGTTGATGCCCAATATTTCTACCGGAAGGCCGGTCGTCAAATTTATTCTGTGGCTCCTCGCCATCACCTGCCTGATCACCGCCCTTGCCCAACCGCAGTTTGGATCAAAACTGACACTGACCAAAAGGAAAGGGGTAGAACTGATTATTGCCCTGGATGTTTCAAACAGTATGAAAGCGCAGGATATCAAGCCCAACAGATTGGAAAGGGCCAAACGTGCCATCGCTAAACTGACCGACCGGCTCAAGAATGACAAAATCGGATTGGTGGTTTTTGCCGGTCAGGCTTATGTCCAGTTACCAATCACTGCAGACTATTCATCGGCCAAGCTTTTTCTTGAATCTATCACAACTGATGTCGTGCCGGTTCAGGGTACTGCTATCGGCGCATCCATCGAGATGGCGATGAAATCTTTTTCCCCTAACTTTGAAGGAAGCAAAGCCATCATCATTATCACCGATGGTGAAAATCACGAAGACGATGCAGTAGGGATGGCAAAAAAAGCCAAAGAGAAAGGGATTGTGGTGCATACCATTGGAATGGGCCTGCCTCAGGGCGCGCCAATCCCGCTGACAGAAGGAAGCAGCGACTTTCTGAAAGACAAAACTGGCAGCATCGTGGTAACCAAATTGGACGAACCCATGCTGACCCAGATCGCAGAAGCCGGCGATGGCTCCTACATTCGTGCAAACAATGCTGAAGTTGGACTCAACAACCTTTTTAACGAAATCGAAAAGATGCAGAAAACGGAAATGGAATCCCGCGAATATTCTGAATACAACGACCAATTTGGGGTATTCCTTGCCTTCGCATTTTTCCTGATCCTTGCAGATCTCCTGATTCTGGACCGGAAAAATAAGTGGCTTAAGAACTTCAGGTTATTTGGAATAAACAAATTAGAGTCATGAAGAAATTTCATATCCTAATCATACTTCTCTTACCCTCATTTCTGGCCCTGGCGCAAAAGGAGAGGAAGTTTGTCCGGGAGGGCAATAAATGGTTTGAAACAGGCTTGAAGGATACTGCCAAACTGGATACTGTCAGTTTTGGAAAGGCTGAAGTGGCCTACCGCAGGGCCCTGGAGATAAAACCCGAGGACCACCAGTGGCAGTTCAACCTTGCTGATGCACTCTACAAACAGAAGAAGGCCGAAGAGTCGGCAAAAGAGTTCGGGGATATCGCGGAAAAAACCCCGCTTCCTGCCGACAAATCGATGGCCTTTCACAACATGGGAAACTCCTATCTGGTCCAAAAAAAGCTGGATGAAAGTATCGCCACCTACAAAAAGGCATTGCGCCTCACTCCTAACGATCCTGAGACCAAATACAACCTCGCCTATGCCATGAAAATGAAGAAGGAGGAAGAGAAGAAAAAGCAACAAAACAAGGACAAAGACAAGGATAAAAAAGACCAGAACAAGAATCAGGAAAAAGACCAAAACAAAGATCAGAACAAGGACCAGGACAAGCAAAAACAGAACCAAAATCAGGATCAAAACAAAGATCCGCAACAAAATCAAAAACAGCAGCCACAACAAAACAAGATATCAAAACAGAATGCTGAGCAGATGTTACAGGCACTGGAGAATGATGAAAAACAGACCCAGGAAAAGGTAAAAAAAGCCCAGGCATTGAAAGCCGGGAAAAGGAATGTGGACAAGAACTGGTAAAGGGAAGTGCCTAAAGTGACTAGAGTGATCTAAAGTGATTAAAGTTGGTCGTTACGAATACAAATAGTGCGTAACTTTAGTCACTCTAGTCACTTTAGTTCACTCTAGTCACTTGATCATAATAGATAAAATAACGATTATATACTTATGCTTTTTAAGAAGTTAAAACTCATACTCCTCTCCCTCCTCTTCGCGTTGCCCGGATGGGCGGCCGAGAAGGTCGTTTTTACCATGGAGGCCCCTCAGGTCGTAGAGCTTGGAGAGCAATTCAGGTTGGCCTTTTCGGTCAATGCCAACGGACAAAATCTCAGACTTCCGAACCTTAGCGATTTTGATGTGCTGATGGGGCCGTCCACCTCACAAAGCACCTCTTTCCAGATTATCAACGGAGTAAGCTCACAGTCTGTTTCCTACTCCTATCTGTACGTCCTTCGTGCAAAAAAAGAGGGACGCTTTACCATCAATCCAGGATCCATCACGGTAGGCGGTACTGAATACAGTTCCAATTCACAATCTGTTGAGGTGGTGAAAGGTTCGGCAAAACCTTCAACCGGAGGTGTCGACGAACCCACATCCACACCTGGTACGGTTTCCAAAAAGGACCTTTTTGTTAGGATGAACCTCGACAGACGGTCGCTTTACAAAGGGGAACACCTTACTGCCACTATTAAAATCTATTCTAAAGTGAACCTGAACGGTTTTGAAGATATCTCAATTCCAAATTTCGAGGGTTTCTGGTCGCAGGATATCCAGCTTCCGCAACAAATATCTTTGCAAAGAGAGACTTACAATGGCGAAATCTATAACGTAGGTACGCTTAAAAAGACCCTGCTTTTCCCGCAGCAAACAGGAAATATCGTCATCGGCCCAGTGAAAATTGATTGCATTGTGCAGCAACGGGTCAAAAGATCCCAGAGCATGTTCGACGATTTCTTCGACTCTTTTGCCAATGTGAAGGCCACCATTACCAGCGATCCTGTTTCGATCAGTGTATCCCCGCTGCCCACTCCTCCTGCAGGATTTTCGGGTGCCGTCGGTAAATTTGATATTCGCTCTTCCATTACTGCCAAAAGTGTCAGGGAGAACGATGCCATTACCATTAAGTTGGATGTTACCGGGAATGGCAATATTAAACTTATCAACCCTCCAAAAGTCAGCTTCCCTGCCGATTTTGAGGTGTACGATCCCAAAACCAACAGCAATTTCAACGCTTCCGGGCAAGGCCTCAACGGAAACATTACCTTCGAATACCTGTTCCTTCCCCGCTTCGCCGGAACCTATACTATCCCGGCCGTTAACTTCGTCTACTTCGACACCGATTCGAAAAGGTATGTGACCAAAGCTACGGAGGAGTACCAGATTAAAGTTGCGAAAGGGGATGGAAGCCGGGCACAGACTGTCAATGCTGTTGCCAAGGAAGACCTGAAGCAAATCGGCACAGATATCCGTTACATCAAGACTTCCGGGTCAGAACTCAAGTCCAGGGGATACACCTTCTTCGGTTCCTTTCCCTTCTATCTGCTCTACATAGGCGGATTACTCACCCTGTTAGCCATTTACCTGCTCAATCAAAAACGGATTAGGGAAAATGCCAATGTCGCCAGGATGAAAAACAAAAAGGCCAGCAAAGTGGCGCTTAAAAGGCTTAAGGAGGCCAGCCAGCACCTACATGCCGGATTGAATGAAAAATTTTACGAATCCGTTACCCGTGCCTTCTGGGGCTACCTCAGCGACAAACTGACCATCCCGGCGTCGGAACTATCCAGGGAGAAGGCTTCTGACGAACTGGCCAAACATGAAGTCACAGCGACAATCATCGAACGTTTTGTACAGATCCTGGACACATGCGAATTCGCGCGTTTTGCCCCCGGAGGAGGTTCAGCAAAGATGAAAGAGCTCTTCGATGAGGCAACCGAGGTAATGTCGGTAATGGAGAAGGAGATTAAATAGCCCCGGGTTTCAACCCGGGATCAGGAATCGTGATTGACCTGCCATCCGCGATAGCATATCGAAAAATGGTTTTTGATTGTTTCGGACGGAAGGAACATTTGGATAACAAAAAATAAATATAGTAACAGATGAGAAATTTCACCCTAAAATACCTGCTTTTGCTGCTTTTGTTTGGCAGTACTCATCTCCTTAAAGCACAACCGGCCGGATTGCAGGATTCGATCGCCAAGGGCAATCAGCTTTATACTTCGGGGAAATATGCCGCAGCAGTTAAAACATACGAAGCGGTTTCCGCCAAAGGCTTCGAGTCTTTCGAACTCTATTACAATCTGGGAAATGCACTATACAAATCCAACAACATCACCTATGCCATCCTCAACTATGAGCGGGCGCTGAAACTTTCACCGGGCAACGAAGATGCCCTCTTCAACCTCAATATGGCCAAGCGGCAGGTAGTCGACAACATCGACCTCCTCCCTGAACCCGGATTTTTGCGCTGGTGGCACGAACTCATCAGCTCACGGCCGGCCGATAGCTGGGGTAGACAATCACTCATCAGTTTTTTTCTCTTCCTCTTATTAATTGCGCTTTTCCTTTTTGCCACAACGATCCGGAACAAACAGCTCTCTTTCTGGCTGGCCGTGGTAGCCCTTTCTTACAGCCTGGTGACCTTCTCCTTTGGCTCCAGTCAGCGGAGTAAACTGGTTCACCACAACAGCGGCGTCATCACCGAGCGAAGTGTCCGCATGAAAGGCTCTCCAAGCGAAACCGGTACTGAACTCTTCATCCTGCACGAAGGGCTCAGCGTCCAGATAACCGACAAACTTGGCGACTGGATCGAAATTCGCCTTGCCGATGGGAATAAAGGGTGGGTTAAAGAGAGCGCGTTGATCCGGATTTAGGAACCTGTCGAAGGGGAAAATATTTTAGAAGGAAGTACCGGTCCCTGAGCTTGTCGAAGGGGAGAAGGGTCAAGTGAAACGATGAAACGGAGCGACGGTCCCTGAGCAAAGTGATCCCTGATATCCTAGGTGTGGCGCAGCGGAACCCCGTAGAATTCTGATCAATTTCGTGCATTTGTATGATAAATAATTGACTTATATTATTTATTTTCACCATTTGTTTTCACGCAAACATTTCAATCTATTTCTTCTGCGCTACCATTTATATACCAAACTATCATGTCAACCTACATCGATCTCTCGCACCCTATCTGCGACAGCATGCCTGGTTATCCAGGAGATCCTCAGGTTTCTTTGCAACAAACTGCCTCCCTTGGAAAAGAAGGCTATACAGACTTTACCCTCTCTACAGGTATGCATTCGGGCACCCATCTCGATGGTCCCATGCATCTCACCTCCAGCCTTACAAGGATCGCTGATCTCCCCATAGGGCAGTTCGCTGGAAAGGGATGGATCTTCAACGTGGTTGGTCAAAAAATAATCGATTTACCCGCATCGGCCTTCAGCCATGTCACACCCGGCTCAGTAATCCTTTTTTATACCGGATTCGATCTCTACTTCGGACAGAAACAATACTATCAGTCTTACCCTAGCTTCAGCGAAAAAACGGCGCACGAATTGGTGAATAAACAGGTTAAAATTGTAGGTATGGACTCGCCATCGCCCGACTACGAACCATCCAACATCCACAATATCCTACTAAGTAATCACATATTTATCCTTGAAAACCTGACCAACCTATCGTCCTTACTGCCCTACCGGAAATTTGAAATCCTTGCTTTCCCGCTCCGGATAAGGGCCGACAGTTCCCCTGTTAGGGTTGTTGCAAGGATAGAATAAGAAAAAGCAGCTATTGCAATGAGTCACTCTTGGGTTGATGTACTTATTGTATCTTCATCTTGTAAACCTATAATCAATGAAAAAATTGAAAATCTCACTGTTGTCGCTAACCATTGTTCTGGCGCTTTCCATGTTTGGCCAACCATGGCATCCAGCCGGTGACCATATTCTAACAAAAAGGGCTGAAAATGTCATACCACAAAATCCGTTGCCCGAATACCCCAGACCCATCCTGGTAAGGAGCGAATGGCAAAACCTCAACGGACTTTGGAACTATGCCATACTGACCAAGGGGCAAGGTCCTCCTGCCAAGTTTGACGCAAAAAATTTTGGTCCCTTTCGCCATCGAATCTGCTCTCTCAGGGGTTCAGAAAAATGTGGGTCAAACCAATGAGCTCTGGTACGAACGCAATTTCGTGGTTCCAACGGCCTGGAAAAACAAAAAAGTCCTGCTCAATTTCGGGGCGGTCGACTGGAAAGCTATCATCGACCAGCACCGGTCCAATCCATGCGTCGTTACCTGGGTGCCTTTCAACGAAGCCTGGGGACAGTTCAAAACCCCGGAAATAACGGCATAGATAAAGCAATAAGATTATAGTAGGATGCAGAAGCCAAAGGATCAATCCAGACGCGTATTTGTCAAACTTGTGGCAGGCCTGGGGACTGGCCTATTTGCCTGGTCATGGTATCGCTTGAGTGAGGTTCAGACAGGGAAAGATAGTCTCTCGGAATTCAGGCATAACGCGGATATTCGGCTGGGGGTGAGCTATTTTGGGAAATACTACCTCATTCGTGATGAAAAGGGCATCCGGGCTTTTTCAACCACCTGTACCCATGCCGGATGCCGCATTGGAAAAGGCAGTGGCACTCTTCTTAGGTGCGGATGCCATGGTTCGCAGTTTGATGCCAAAAGCGGTAAACCTGTAAAGGGACCAGCCATCAAACCTTTGCAGGAATTGGATTGTTATTTTGATAAATCATCCGG
>Ga0172379_10011405_pt1 | contig 10586 bp, 8 predicted proteins | sample GrowelOW334metaG_FD_119756 | JGI IMG/M metagenome (GOLD analysis project Ga0172379, IMG submission 119756) | Groundwater microbial communities from an aquifer near a municipal landfill in Southern Ontario, Canada - Groundwater well OW334 metaG | ecosystem: Environmental > Aquatic > Deep... | reverse complement strand
TTAATGAACAAGTATTACTTGATTTAATAAATTCAAAATCTATTCAAAGATTAAAGGGAATTGCACAATTTGGTATTCCTAGAAAATATGATTTTCGTGAAGGGTATTCTAGATTTGATCATTCAATCGGCGTTTTAATTTTACTTAGACGTTTGGGCGCTGGACTCGATGAACAAATAGCGGGGCTTTTACACGATGTTTCGCATACGGCTTTTTCGCATGTTGTTGATGGAGTTCTAGGCGATCCTATAAAAGAAGATTATCAAGATATGCATCATGAATATATAATTGAACATTCAGAAATTCCAACAATACTTGATAATTATGGTATTGATTATAAAATGATATCTGCTGTTGAGAATTTTTCGCTTTTAGAAAAAGAGGCGCCGAGTTTATGTGCTGATAGAATAGATTACACTTTAAGAGAATTACGCCTTTTAAAAAAGGATGCCGATTTAAAAGTGTGTTTAGATAATTTAATTAATAATAAAGGTCAAATTGTATTTAAGAGTAAAGATGCAGCTAAAGTTTTCTTTTTCGCATATCAAACTTTACAAGAGGATAGTTGGGCCTCTGCTAATTCTTCTGCAAGATATATGGTGTTGACAAGTATTTTAAAAAAAGCATTAAGTTTAGAAATAATTTTAAAAGAAGATTTTTGGAAAGATGATAAATATATTATTGATGTGCTTGAAAGAAGCGAAGACAATGAAATTATAGAAAATTTAAATATATTAAAAAATGGATTTGATATAAAATATAGTGATGAGGGTATAGAATTAAAAACTAAATTCAGATATGTTGATCCGGAAGTTTTAATTAATAATGAAGTGGTGTCGCTTTCTAAAATATCTTCGGAATGTAAAACTAAATTAGATTATTTATTTACTCAAAAAAACAAATATGCCAGAGTTGAAATAATAAAGAAATAATTCTTAATTATTAATAAAAATGTATAAATAATAATTTTATAAACATAAATCAAAGTTTAGTTAATTAAATTTTTATAACTTCAGATCCTTCTTTATCGTCTTGAACTTTGTAGCCTTTTGTTAAAAGTAAGTCTCGAAGTTCATCAGATTTTTTCCAATCTTTGGTTTTTCTTGCAAGGTCTCGTTCTTCTTTTATTTTTAAAATATTTTTAGGAATAACTTCAAGATTGATATCTTTTATTCCAAGGCCTAGAACGGTGTCAAATTTTTCAAGTAATTCGAGTTTTGTGATTGGATCAAGTTCGTCATCATTTATAACTTCCCAAAGTGTGGCTAGTGCTTGAGGAGTGTTTAAATCATCATTTATTTCAGATTTAAATTGATCGACATAATATTCAAACTTATTTTCTTCTTGAAGTTCTTCCTCAATTTTTTCAACGAATTTTTCTTCTATGTGCTCAGTTTCTTCTAATTGTTCTTCTTTTCTTAATTCAAGAACTCTGCTACGAATTTTATCCATCGTATTCTTAGCACCATCAAGAATTTCAAATGAAAAATTCATTTTCTTTCTATAATGTGTTCCAAGTAAAAGATATCTAAAATCCATTGGAGTATATCCTTTATCAATTAATGATTGAAGTTGTAAAAACTCTCCAGTTGATTTAGACATTTTACTTTCGCCCATCACAAGGAATTCAGAGTGTAACCATATGTTTACTGATTCATCATGAAATGCGCCAACACATTGAGCAATTTCATTATTGTGATGAATGCTTGCTAAATCTATTCCGCCAGTATGAATGTCGAACACTTTTCCTAGATATTTTGTTGACATGGCAGAACACTCTATGTGCCAACCAGGAAATCCTTCGCCCCATGGCGAATCCCAAATCATTGCATGATCTCCATGTTTGTGCCTTGTAAACCATAAAACAAAATCTGCTTGATTTTTTTTATGAGGATCTTTTTCAACTCTTGCTTTTGAGTCTTCTTCATTTTGTTTTAATCCAGTTAATTTTCCGTAATTTGGAATTTTTGAAGTATCAAAATAAACATTTCCTTCAGAAATATATGTGAATCCATTTTGTTCTATTAATTTAATGAATTCAATCATTTCAGTAATGTGTTTTGTTGCTCTCGCAATTGTATTTGGTCGTCTTATATTTAACGAATCTGAATCTTTTAAGAATGCGTTGGTATAAAAATCAGCAATTTCCCAAACTGTTTTGCCCTCTCGCTTTGCGCCTTTTTCTATTTTATCTTCACCAACATCAGCATCGCTAGTTAAATGGCCTACATCCGTTATATTCATTACGTGATTTATACTATAATTGTTGAATAAAAACATTCGTTTGAGAAGATCTGTAAAAACAAAAAATCTCAAATTGCCTATGTGTGTAAAATGATAAACTGTAGGTCCGCAAGAATATATTCCTACGTGTTCAGGTATGAGTGGGGTGAATTTGCTTTTTTTTCGTCCAAGTGTATTTGTTAGGAAAATGTCCATGGTGTGTGAGGAGTGTATCTTGTTTATAATATTTTGCATCAAAAGCTTTTTAAGTAACATATATTGTCTTAATTTTGATGCATGAGGTAATAATAACTGAAAAACCTAACGCTGCAAAAAAGATTGCTGAAGCTTTAGCGTCAGGAAAAGTAAAAACGGAAGTGATTGATGGAGTTCAGATTCTAGATGTCCATCATGACGGAAAGGATATAAAAATAGTTAGCGCAGTAGGTCATTTGTATAGTCTTGCTGAAAAAGAAAAATCTTTCAAATATCCTTCTTTTGATATTGAATGGAAGCCAATTTATGAAGTTGATAAAAAAGCAGGGTATACAAAAAAATATTTTACTGTTTTAAGAAAAGTTTCAAAAGATGCAAAATCATTTGTTATTGCTTGCGATTACGATGTAGAAGGTGAAGTTATAGGTCTTAATGTCATGAGATATGTTTGTAAGCAAAAAGACGCCTCAAGAATGAAATTCTCAACTTTAACTAAAGATGATATAGTTAAGGCGTATAAAAATAAAAGCAAATCTATTGATTGGGGTCAAGCAAAAGCAGGAGAAACTAGACATTTTCTTGATTGGATGTATGGTATAAATTTAAGTAGAGCATTAACTCTTGCTGTTAAAAATGCAGGTTCATTTAAAATTTTAAGTAGCGGAAGAGTTCAAGGTCCAGCACTTAAAATTATTGTTGATAAAGAAAAAGAAATTAAAGCCTTTGTTCCTGAACCATATTGGCAAATTACGCTTAAAGCTATGTGTGATAAAAAAATAATTGAAGCATTACATGAAAAGGATAAATTCTGGAAAAAAGAAGATGCAGAAAAAATATTTAAAGCAATTTCTAAAGAAAAAACTTGTGAAATTGCAAGTGTTCAAAAAAAGAAATTTAATCAAGCACCTCCAAATCCATTTGATCTTGGAGCATTACAAGCAGAATCATATAGGGTGTTTGGAATTTCTCCAAAAAAAACACTTCAATGTGCTCAGAGTTTATATTTAGCTGGAGTTACATCATATCCTAGAACATCTTCGCAAAAATTACCTCCTGAACTTAATTTGAGAGGAGTTTTAAAGGACTTGGGAAAAGTTGCAGAGTATAAAGCTGCAACAACTAAATTGCTCGCACTTAAAAATTTAAAACCAAATGAAGGAAAGAAAACTGATCCTGCGCATCCAGCCATATATCCAACAGGCGCGCAGGCAAAAATAACTGATGTTGATGAAAAAAAAGTATATGATTTAATAGTTAAAAGATTTTTTGCAACATTTGGAGAAGAAGCTGAAAGAGAAACCATTACAATTTTAATAAGTGTTAAAAAAGAAAAATTCTCAGCTAAAGGAACAACTACAACAAAGAAAGGATGGCATGAATTATATGAGCCTTATGTTAGAATTGCAGAAGATGAAATGCCTATAGTTAAAGCAAAAGATATTTTAAAAGTTTCAAAAATAGAAAAATTAGAAAAAGAAACAAGACCACCTAATAGGTATACTCCTGCGTCAATAATTGTTGAACTTGAAAAAAGAGGCCTTGGAACAAAAGCGACAAGAGCTGATATTGTTGATTCTTTATATCAAAGAGGATATATTAATGAAAAATCTATTGAAGCCACAGAACTTGGAATGAAGATAGAAATAATTTTAGATAAATATTGTCCTGAACTTAATGATGAAGAATTAACTCGTGGAATAGAAGAAGAAATGGAGCAAATTCGTGAAGATCAATCTCATCAAGAAAAAGTAATTGAAAAAGCTAAAAGTGCTTTAATAAAAATTCTTGATAAAATAAAAAAGAATGAACTTAAAATCGGAAAAGAATTAATTGTTGCAAACAACGAAACAAGAGACGCGCTAAGTGCGCTTGGCCCATGTCCTGTTTGCAAAGAAGGAACCGTTCAAATAAGACGAGGAAAATTTGGAATGTTTGCTGCATGCAACAGATATCCTGATTGTAAAACAACGTATAATTTACCTAAATTCGCACTTGTAAAACCTGCAGGTAAAATTTCACCTAAAGGATTTCCTATGATACTTGTAATACGTGCAGGCAAAAGACCTCAAGAATTAAGTTTAAATCCAGAAGAAAATTCACAGCTTGATAAAGAACAATCAGAAGAATATTCGACAATAAAATCTGGAGAATTAAAAAAGAAATGTCCAAAGTGCGGTTTAGATTTAAGAGTTATGAGCAGCATATTTGGTGAGTTTTTAGGTTGCTCGGGTTATCCAAAATGTAAATATACTGAGAGTCCAAATGGAAAAGATTTTGGAAAGAAAAAAGATGATGAAGAATCAGATGGCGATAAACTCCCTGAAGACGTTGCAAGTGTTGAGGACTTGTGAATTCTGAATTTGTATTGATTTTTTGGCAAAGTATACTTATTTTTCAGCTAGTTCCCAAAGATATTCGAAGTAAGCTTTCATTTCAGTTGTAATCATTTTGTTCTTGATTTCAATAAAACTATCGTTCTCTTCTAAGAATGCAAAAACTACGTGCCCATCGTAGATGAATGTTGTTGCTTCATTTGGTAGTTTTTTTAGAAATTTGTTTTTTCCAAGTTTTGCAAATTGTTGCATGAAGTTGTGATTTCTAAATTTCGTGTTCCATATAGCTCGACCATCTACATTTTTTAGTATTTTGGTTTTTTTTAAGTCAGTTAATAATCTTTCATGTAGAAGTCTGGAATTTCTAGTCGTCAAATCTGGACTGTTGCTTATCATATACAAAAATGAAATTTGTCCTTTTTTTGCTAATTCATATAGTTTTATGTTGAACTCTGAAAATGAGTTTAGGTTTTTAACATGTTTTACAGTTGTAGTTTCATTAGACTTAAGTTTTTCAAGTTCAGGCATTAAAGATAGTAATATTGATTCTTTGTTTTTTATTTTTCCAAGTACATTTGTTAAATCATTTGCTAAGTATGTTTTTTTGTTTTCTAATTCTATTACATAAACAAATCCTTTTGTTATAAGTCTGTCTAAAATATTATAACAGTTAGATCTGTGGATGTGTAAATCTTTTGCTATCTGATAGGCAGTTAGTTCTTTATTTTTGACTAATTGTAAGTATATGTTAGATTCATTTTCATCTAAACCGTATTCTTTTAGTGAGTATAGTATATTGTCATTCATGATATGTGGGTAGAACTTATTATTAATAAATGTTGGTATTAGTCACTAAAATCTGACTAATTTAATTTATATGTTATGTTGCATTTCTTTTAGTTATGGGATTGACAATTAGTTTTTCGTGGAATAAAGAAAACAGAGAGCTCAAAAAGAAAGAAAAAGAGCTAGAGCAAAGAGTAGCAGAGGAAGCATCAAATCAAGATACGATATTAGAACGTAAGAGAACAGAGTTCATACAAGGTGTAGATTATTTTTCAGGGTCTTTGAACGAATACGAGGATCTAAAGGGTAAACGGTACACTCTTATTGATATGTTAAATAAGGGTCAGCCGATTCAGATTTATGATCCTGGCCAGTTTTGGTTATGTGTTAGTCAAAGTTGGTTTAAACGTGATGAAAATGAGCAAATAATTAAAGATAAACGCGGAAAAAAGATATTTACGAATTTTTATGATGGTGTGCAAGGAAGATTAGTTGATAAGCTTATTGAGGAAAAATGTGTCGGGTTGATTCGTGCGGAGTATAGTGCTGGCGGATTATTTGGAAATAGGCCTACTTTTTGGGAAGGATATCCTGTTAAAGAAAAATAGAGAAATTGAAGACGTTGCAAGTGTTGAGGACTTGTGAATTATTTCTTGAAACTATAATTCGTGTTGTAAAAATTAAAGATAAAAGTTTTGTTTTTCCAAAAAGTTTATATTTTAAATAGAACTAAAGAGATTTATGACTTTCCTGTTTTTGTTGTTGGTATTCTTGCTTGGTTTTGTGACTATGTTTTTTGGTGCAATTAGTGGAGGGGTTGGTCTTGTAACTAGGCCTATTTTGGTTTTTATGGGGTTTCCTGCGGGAGTAATTATTTCGTCCTCTAGAGTTGCAGGAGTTGTTGGAGACTGGCCAGGATTGTATTTATTACATAAAAAAAATAAATTAGATTGGAAAATTGTTTTTTTTCTCGTTGTGCCTATGACTATAGGGTCGGTTCTTGCAAGTATTGCAGTAATAACTTTTTTAAAATCAAGTTTAGATATTGTTTTAGGAATATTACTTTTTTTTACAGGAGTGTTTTTGTTGTTTAAACCAAAGTTAGGAGTTGTTGTAAGCAATAGAGAGTTTTCAAAAATGAAAACAAAAATTATGAGTTTCTTATGTACATTACCTATTTCTTTTCTAAATACTATTACTGGTGGGCTCGGGCCTCTTTATAGTTTAATTTATGTTTGGATTTATGGTAAGACATTTATTTCTGCATCTGCGTTGTGGAGAACTGCATCTAACATCTCAAGTGTATTTTCAGCTATAATATTTATAGTGGGTGATAGTGTGGATTGGCAATTATGTATTGCACTTATGATTGGTCTTGGGCTTGGTGGATTTTTTGGAACAAAATTCGATTTGAAAAAAGGAGAAACATGGGTCAAATACATTATAATTGTGGTTATTTTTGCGGGTGCGATAAAACTTTTATTTTTTTAGGGTAATTAATTTGCAAGTGTTGACGATTTGTGAATTTAAAAGAATAATTTAGGAGTGTAAAATGAGATTTTTGTTGTTTTATTTTTAGATAAATTAGTACTATTAAATGGTTACATTTAAATATGATTTATTCGTTCCTAGATGAATGGATATACTTGAAAATATGATTTGTGCATCTGGTGCAAAAAATAATTGTAATATGCTTGATAATCCATCCTGGTTTTCAGAAAGGTTTAATTCTGAACTTTTGAAAGCTGCCTTAAACTCTGAACATTCTTCAAAAATTATTTCTGCTTTTGAATCATATCCTATTTTAGACTTGGCTTGCGGTGATGTACAAAGTGTTAGAGAAATGTTAAACGCAATTAAACTTGTTAATTTTAAAAAATATGTTGGTGTTGACAAATTTACCATTCATAAGATGGGCAATGGGACAATTCCATGTAGTGCGTATAATGTATCTATTAAAAATTGGAATTATGAACAATATGGGCATCTTAGTACTTTTGAAGGTTCTGATTTTAGAGATGTTGTTGATGCTTCTAAAATTTCTTTTATGAAAGAGGATGTTTTAATATTTGTTTCATTATTACAGCCAAAGCACAGTTTTAATGTAATACTCGGAGGACTCGAAACTAAATTATTTGTGCATACTCAAGATTTAGAGTATCATAAACGGTTAGGTGAAGCAATTGCAGAATTGATGGCCCCTGGCGCTGTTTTTTTAGATGCGGGTAATGAGTTTGATTTTAAAAATATTGTTCAAGGAGAAAAAATATTAATTGAAAATAAAAATAAAAGATATGGTGGGTTTATTCACATTGATTCTAGAGAAAAGATTTCAATTGCGCCATTTGAAATTGAAGAACAAAAAATAGATCTTAATTCTGTAATTGTGGAAGATCATTCAGGATATGGTGGCTATGGCAAAAATGATTTTAGTTTTTTCTATAGGTCTTTGTCTCCAGAATTAATGTCATCACTTAAAGAATTTGAAACATATTCTGTACGTTTAATTTATGAATCTAACTCAAAATTTAAATCAGCAGAACAATTAATTGAGTTGAAAAATTTAAGAGAAGACTTAAATGGAGTAATATTAGATTTAAATAAATCTGAAAATAAATATTTTATTTTAGAGGCTTTAAAAAATACTAGTAATTCGTTGCCATTTTTTAAAGAATTAATAGGTAAATTGGATGTGTCATATTTATCTGAAAATTTAACTATAACTGGGGATTTATCTAAAACTAGAATTGACGATAGATTAGAAATTTTAAATAGAACGCCTGAGGGTTTAAGAAAGGTAAATGAAGTAATTAATGTGTTTAGATATTTTTCTCAGTTTTATGTGTCGGTGAGAGATTATGATATTTATGAAAACGCATATCCGTTTTTAAATCAAATTTTAAAGTTGCAAGAAAAATATGAATTAGCATCTCAGATATCTTCAAATGAAATTAATGAGTGTAATGAATCTATTGCGCATATCATATATGGGATGAATGATGATCTTCCTTTTTAGGTAGTAGGGATTGAGATGTGTGTATATGTAGGATTATGTAGTTTAATTATTAGATTTTTTTGTATTTACTTAAAAGGGAGAAAATATTTAAATTAAGTAGTTGATCTGTATTTATGGTTGAGTATTTATGGTTGATGGAATTTTATTTGATGATGAAACAATGAATAGTATGTTAAACAGAACTGATACAAAGGCGTACAAAAAAGAAAAATATTTACTTGATTTGGGTGTGCGAGTGGAATTGAGTTCTGAAGATTTAGAAATATATGGTAATTCAATTGATAAAAAGATTCTAAGACTGTATTATTGTGCTGAAAAAATTTATGAAAATTCGGGTTATGAACAAGAAATTAGTTCACTTAAAGTATCAACTTTTTTGGTTAGAAGCATAGCTCAATATGTGAATAAACCTATTGATGACGTTACAAATGCAGATTTGTTGTTGATGTATAAATCTATAAAATCTATTTTCAAAGAAGATGAATTTAATAATAGCAATGCTAGAGTGTGGAGAAAAGTGAATAATTTGACTTCTTTTGGATGCAGTCAGTATAGTTTGATGGAAAATTACGTTGCGTTATATTTAGCAAAAATAAATTCTGATGTACAAAAATAAATTGAAGGTTTAATTTTACAGTTAAGATGAGAAAGGAGGTGTTGAGAATTTTAAAACGAGGTTTTAATTTTAGTTTCTTGCAATGCTCCATAGAAGTTTTGCATAATTTTTAAATGAATCTGCAACTTCTTGATTTTGTATTATGATTGAAAATGATTTTCCTTTGTTTATTCCAATCGTTACTGTATCTGCATATATTTCCATCCATGCGTGGGTGATTACTCCTTCAGGCATGTATTTTACTTCACTTAGAGGATAAGTTTTTGATATTTCTCCGAATGGTTTTCGAGCATATTCATTGTATAAGTAGTTGCATTTGATGCCTTTTTCGTATCGTTTTTTATGGTAATCTCTAAAATATGGAGTTAGTTTATCATAGGGAGTTGTTGCGATTCCAATAATCCACATCTGTTCGCCTTTTTTCATTATTTTAAGAGTTCTCTCTCTTGCAGTTTGAATGCCTTTGAGTCCGTCGTAGACTTGAGCTGTTTCTTCAGATGCGTGAATTTGTTGAGTTAGTTCAAGTTCTGGAATTATTTTTTTTAATTTTAGTTCTTGTTCTTTTAATGAATCTTGTTTTTCGTGAAGATACACAAGTAGTCTTTGAGGATCTGATGCCTTGAAATATTTAGTTTTATTTTTTATTATGTGTGATGTTAGTCCTTTTTTAGAGAGTCTTTCAAGAACTTCGTAAACTTTTGACATTGATACTTGACTTTCTTCAGCAATTGGGCCTGATGTAGTTTCTCCGAGACTAACAAGTGCAGTATAAACTTTTATTTCTCCTTCAGTAAGGCCGAGTTCTCTTAACGGTTCAAGATTCATATTTTTTATTTCATCCTCGAGTATTTAAATATTTTGTTTTTAACCCCGTTAGGGGAATATTATATTTCCCCCCGCAAGGGGAATAAAGTTTATATAGTTAATTATACTTAATAGTAGTAACAAGTTCAACAGTTAGGTTGACTTGGAGATAAAAAACAAAAGAACAAAAAATGAACAAAAAATGAGGTGAAAAAATGAGTATAAAAAATACAATAACTGGATTATTAATTGGGGCAACAATTGCAGGAAGTGCGCTATTTAATGTTGGATGCGCTTCGAAGGAAGATGAAAAAATTAGAAAAGAACCCATGACTTATGAATATATGTATGATGTGGCGAGATGCGATATAAGTAATTCCGGCGGATCTTTTAAAGTAGTTGACAAAGATTCAGATGGAGTTGCTGATTTAATAAAAGATGGAACTATTTTATTTTATGTTGGGTCTAATTACGTTGCACAAAATTCTGTAGAGAAACGAAAGGTGGAGGAATGGATTTTAGATGGCTATGCAAGAGAGATGAATTATGAACTTCAAAATAAAAGTACGAAGTTTTTAAGATCATATCAAGT
>Ga0172379_10011404_pt1 | contig 10586 bp, 8 predicted proteins | sample GrowelOW334metaG_FD_119756 | JGI IMG/M metagenome (GOLD analysis project Ga0172379, IMG submission 119756) | Groundwater microbial communities from an aquifer near a municipal landfill in Southern Ontario, Canada - Groundwater well OW334 metaG | ecosystem: Environmental > Aquatic > Deep... | reverse complement strand
TCAGGGACGAAGTGAAATGAGATTGGGATATGATATCGGGCAGACAGATCCTCCAGCTGAAGCCACAGCGGAGTGTCTGCCGGAATATAGACAGTCGGAGGTGGAACGAGCTTACCACTGTAGTACCTCAGGTTAGTTTCGCCAATGCCATAATATTTTCCTGTCTTCAACTGCGCATCGGCAGATGTGACGAATGCCTGGCCTTGAGTGAGCCAGTTGGGCGGCGAGTCGGGAGTATCTACGAATGTTATAAATCTTCCGGGGTATTGAGATGTGGTATCGAGCGTACCTGAATACAGGTTCGCCATACTCACACCTGCTTTATTCATCTCCGCAATTATCTGAGACATACTAACTTTGGGATTTATATGGACATGGGAATCAAAAATATCCATATGCCCCGTATCAGTAGGACTCGTGCATGAAATGCTGGGAGTGGATGAACTGGCGCGTGATGTTTGAATTCCTTCAGAAGAAGACGACCCGCTTCTGTTCAGTAAGTACTGATAGATGGCAATGGCGACGTCCTCGCGGCTGAGGGAGGATCCCGGACGGAGCAAGGATGATCGACCCGGGAAGAGTTCGTATTTCTGTGCGATTCCCGCATAGGGGGTAAACCAGTCGCCTGCAGAAACATCAGCATATGAGTAGGGCATGTTCAGCTGCAGGCCGAAACTAAGCGAAAGCATTTTGAGGAATTCCGCCGTGTTCACCTGATTGTCGGGACGGAACAGGCCGTCAGGATAGCCATTGATGATGCTTTTCTGTGCTGCAGTCACCACGAACTTCGTGTACCACTGATTATCGAGCACGTCGGGAAAGCTATTACTATTGCTCACGTCAGCCACCGCTTCAAAACGAGCGAGCAGCAGGAACTTCGCAGCTTGCGCACGGTTGACAGGTTGACCGCCTTTGAATTGACCGTCGGGAAAACCGCCAACGACCGCCCGGCGATAGAGTTCGGCTGCCGCTTTTCCGACGAGCTGACTCATGTCCGTGTCGGGAAAAGGATTTTGGTAGTCTCCGATGTTCGTAAGGACAGTGTCCTCGTAGCCTGCAGGAGGGATTGCTGAAGGCTGCGTCGCAGCAGCAAAAAGCGGCATTCCTATCGCAAACACGGCGATAAGGCCCACAAGGTATTTCTTCATAGGAGTTGGAGAAGTGGAGCTATCGCGGCTAACGTAGAGCACGAGACAAATTGTATCAATTGACTTTTGTAATACAGACTCTTTTCCAATATATATGGGTCTATCAGGCCCGAAAGATCATTCCTTTCGCTTATCACTGTTCTGTGATGCTGTTTTGTCCCCCTTCGCTTCTTCGGAGCTTCGGGGGACACCCGCCTTCGCTGAAGCTACGGACGGGCAGGCAGTATCTTCGGCTTTGCGCTCGAACAGCCCGCCTTCGCACTTGATGGCTTGCCGGCCGTAGCAACGCGGATCTGATGCAAGAAAAATTTATACCAACCTCAAGTGCTACGGTGGGCAGCCTACGCGTTGCGTAGGCTGGCGGAGAGGGTGGGATTCGAACCCACGAGACCCTATAGGGGCCTAACGGTTTTCAAGACCGTCGCCATCGACCACTCGGCCACCTCTCCATGAGTTGATTCTACCAGAAGGTGTGGGGCAAGCCGTCACCTCTCATACCAAATTAACCTGAATTGTCGCGCACCCCGCGCCCTGAAAGGGCGCTGCTGTTGTGTAATTTTTTGAAACAGCAGCGGCCCTTCGGGCCGCGGCGTTTTTTGTGAAACATACGGATTCAGATTAATTCGGTATTACTTCACCGACTCCTCGATCCAATCGAGATATTTCTTGTTACCGCCGGTAAGTGGAAGGGTAACGATGCACGGGCATTTGTAGGAATGTAGTTCCGATATGCGTTTTATAATCTGTTTACTGAGCCGGGCTGTCGTCTTAACAAGGAGGAGGGCTTCGTGCGCTTTTTCGATTTTTCCCCGCCAACGGTAAACCGAATGGATATTTCCGATGACATTGGCGCAGGCTGCCAGTCGTTCTTTCACCAGCGTTTCGCCGATCAGCCGGGCTTCGCGCCGGTTGGCAGCGATAATGTAAACGATGATTGCCGCCGGTTTTCTCAGACGCTGTCGCTTCATGGCTGATGGTGTGATAATTTGATTAACAATGAGTATACGTGATAGCGATACAACTTCCAGGCGGTCGGCAGTTTTGGCCTTATTACACGCAAGTCCAAGCGGACTAAAGCCTGATGAGGTACTGCTTAGACGGCAGGAATTCGGATGGAATGAGGTTCCGGTGTACCGATCCTCACTTATAAAACTGTTTTTTACGCAGTTCCAGGACATGATGATTTACATACTGCTCGGAGCAGTCGCTATTTCACTGGTTCTTCCATTTTTAAGCCACGGAAACTTGAGCCGGGAAGACCTGATTAATGCTGTCGTGATTTCGGCGATTGTGATCTTTAACGCTTTTTTTGGTTTTATTCAGGAGATGCGCGCCGAAGATGCGATTGCACTGCTTAAAAAGCTCAGCGCTCCAAACGCCAAGGTCCGCCGTAATGGAATTGTTCAATTGATTCCTTCCCGGGAGATCGTTCCCGGGGATCTGGTTCTTCTGGAAGCCGGAGACCGGACGCAAGCCGACGGGAGAATCGTAGTCAGTTCGTCGTTGGAGGTGGATGAATCAAGCCTGACCGGCGAGTCGGTTCCGGTTTCGAAAACGATCGAAACAACGCCGAACCTGGATTTTGGTTCCCCGGGAATGATGTACGCCGGGACGCATGTAACCAGAGGCTCCGGCGAAGTCGTGGTTCTGTCCATCGGGCTTGGAACCGAAATCGGGAAAGTCACGTCGTTGGTTATGAACCTGAAACCGCCACCGACGCCTTTGCAGATTCAGCTCAAGAGTGCCGGCAGGGTAATTGCTTCCCTGGTCCTGGGACTATGCGCGGTTATTTATCTGCTTGGAGTAGCCCGTGGGATTCCGGCCTTCGAAATGTTTTTCACGGCGGTGACTCTGGCCGTTGCCGCAGTTCCGGAGGGGCTGCCGGCCATTGTTACCATATGTTTGGCTTTGGGAGTGCAGCGGATGACCCGGAAGAAGGCGCTGATAAGGCGTCTGGATTCCATCGAAACACTGGGCAGTGTCACCGTAATCTGTGCCGACAAGACCGGAACGATGACCGAGAACCGCATGCAGGTCCGGACGGTCTGGGTTCCTCCCGGCAGCGACGAACTGAAGGCACTTGAAATCGGTGCAGCTTGCAACCGGGCCGAACTGCCGGATATCGGCGATCCGATGGAAGTGGCACTGATCGATGCGGCCAGGAAAAAAAATCTGGTCCGGCTGCCGATCGTTGAAGAAGAGGAGCCGTTTACTTCCGAGACGAAATACATGGTCACTATTCACCGGCAAAATGGCCGGACACTCCGCTATCTGAAGGGCGCACCGGAGGTAATCGCCGGTTTATGCCCGGAGGCAAACCGCGCCGAGATGCTCAGGGAAAACGAAAAATTATCAGCCGAAGGCTGCCGGGTGATTGCGGTAGCCGAAGGAACGCCTGGCGAAGTTGTCTGCCGCGGACTGATAGCATTTATCGATCCGCCACGACGGGATCTGGATATTTCGATAAAGCAGGCGAAAGAGGCGGGCGTCCGGACGATAATGATTACCGGCGACCATCCGGCTACGGCTTTGGCGGTTGCCCATGCGGCCGGCCTTGCGACCGAACGGGTCATAATTGGCCAGGAGCTGGAGAAAATGAGCGTCGAAGAACTTCAGGCGGCGCTTCAGACGACATCGGTGTTTGCCCGGGTCCAACCGGCTCATAAGGTGAAAATCCTGAACGCTCTTCAGGAATCCGGCGAGGTAGTGGCGATGAGCGGCGACGGAGTAAACGATGCTCCGGCCCTGAAGCGGTCCCATATCGGTATCGCCATGGGACTTAAGGGCACGGAAATCGCCCGTGAATCGGCGGCGATGGTATTGATGGATGATAATTATGCGACGATTGTTACGGCCATCGCCGAAGGCCGGAGGATTTATGACAATATCAAAAAGTCGGTTCTTTTCCTGATGCGATCAAATATCGGTGAAGTGGCTATCATTGCCCTGGCAATTTTCATCGGTATTCCGTTGCCGTTTATGCCGCTGCAGATACTCTGGATGAATCTAGTGACTGACAGTTTCCCGGCACTGGCGTTGGCCGCCGAAGAAGGAGAGCGGGATATCATGCAGCGACCGCCGCGCGGCGGGGGTGATGGGATTTTCACCGGACAATGGTCTCTTATTGCCCTGACTGCCGCTTTGAGCACAGTGGTCACGCTTGGTTTGTTTGCCTATTCCCTGAAGGTTCTGGTACTGGATCTGGATGCCGCCCGGACGGTTGCTCTTACGGCTACAATCGTTTTTCAAATGTTCCTTTCGGTTTCGACTCATACCGATAAAACCGTTCTGTCCGAACCAGTCAATTCCATCACCAGGTGGCTTATCGGATCCATAGCTTTGTCGTTATTGTTGCATCTGGTATTGCTTTACACGCCGCTCAACAATCTTTTCAAAGTAGTGCCTCTCAGTTTCGGCTTATGGGTTCTGATTATTGCGATCAATATAATCGCTTTTCTGATTATCGAGGGTGCGAAGTGGTGGGATGGGATAAACCGGGAGGCCGGAAGGGTTGAACGCGCCGTGCGCTGAACGGTTGAATGCGGCGGCAAGCCTTCTGCAGACTTTCGGTGTCATGCTGATGATCAATTCATCGTCCTTGAAGAATCCTTTCGCCTGTATTTGACGATCGAAATAATCTATGAAGTTGATGTGGATTGCCCCGGAGCGGATCAGCGGACGGAACACGGCGGCACACGTCGGCGCGGCGGGGATGATATCCACAGAGAAAATCCCTTCGTAAGCCGCAAGACCAAGCATTCTCCCTGCATTCGGCGGCCGCACGATGCAGGCGATGACGGCCGCCCTTCGCCGTGCGCCGGGCACGAACGAAATGTACCGGGCGTGCGTGGGATTTCGACCGACGCCGCGGAGGAAATCTCGAAGCGTGCGGCGATCCGCGAAAATCCGTTCCCTACGAAGGTAGATCTCCTCCAGGAGGGCCGGGCGAAGCGGCTGGTTGCACGCGAAGTAACTGTCGGCGGACACCGGCATCCGCCGACAGTCTATGCAGACACTCTTCCCCTTCTTTGCAGCCCGGACGAGCGCGGTGCCGATGAGGTCATCCGTAACCGCAATGCTGCTCGGTTTGCGAGCCGAGAAGAACACGGAAACGGGCCGGAAGCAGGAGAGGAAGGGGCGCATGATCAGCGGACGGGACCCTGGGGAATCGTGCCGCACTCCTCATTATCTTCGAGCGGGCAGCCTTCGCAGGAGGCAGGTGCCATCAATGCTCTGTCTTTGCGAACGTCGGGAGGGATATGGTGACAGGCGGGAGAGCTCGCGCGCGGGCATCCGAATTTCAGAACCGCTTCTCCACGGCATCCGCCCTTACAAACAGGGTAGAGTTCGCAGTCCTTGCAGGGGCCGACGATGTAGCGGTCTTGGTCGCGGAAGACCGTAAGCGTGGGGCTGCGCAAAATCTCTCCGAGCGTTTGCTCCTTAAGGTCGCCATGACGGACCTTCTGAGCGCAGCAGGAGTAGACACCGCCGTAGTCACCCTCATCGAGATTCTTCACGTGCAGCCCCGTGATGGACATCGTGCACGGATTGCCGTAGGCGGGCGGGCTGATGATTGCCGGTTCCAGTTCGGGGAAATGCTCATGATCGTACTGGCGGCACTGCTCGAAGAGGGTCGCCACCTGCTCCGGCGTCACATGCGTTGTCGGCTTGCCGTTGTCGGCCCGGCGGCTGATTTCAATGAACGGTGTGATGCCATTCCCACGACAGTGCACGAAGAAGAGGAACGCTTCGGCATAGAGTGATGCCGTGAGAGGCATCTCCAGCACCAGGCGCACGCCCGGTGCGCTCCGCAGCTTCCCGATGGATTCCTGGAGCTTCGCCGCATAGCCGCTTCTGCCGGCCGCGTCATCAATCGTTTCCCCTCTGCCCGGAATGGACGCGTGCGTGACGACAACCGCTTTCGATGCGGAAAGCGCTTCGACCAACGATGGCTTCAAGTTCAAGCCGTTGGTCACGAGAATGGGGACAAGGTCTCTCTGCCGGATGCCATCGACAATCTCTGCAATGTTCGCATGCATTGTTGGCTCTCCGCCGAGCAGTGCGACTTCTTGAAAGCCAGCCGCTTTCGCTTGTGCAGCGTAATCCAGGACGTCTTCCGCCGGCGTATCCATACTCGCATCCGTCGTGCAGCCTATGTAATGTAAACCGCCGACCCTGCTCATCCGTTGCCGGATCAATTTGTAGCAGGCTTCGCACGCCAGCGTGCAGCGGCGGCTCGGGACGATTTCGATGCCGAAGCATTGGTTGGGACTCCCGTCTTTTTCCCGGAATGCCTGTGGTGCGTAGAAACTTTTTTCCATGGTGATGAATGAAAAGAAAGAAATACAAAAAAAGCCCCCGCCGTAGAGCGGTGGCTTATGATCGTTAAGTCTACGTCAGCACCAGCTGTACAGCGGTTGGAGTTTTAATGCCCACCAGGAACCTAGACGGAGGACGTTGTACTGATGCACCGGTACATCATTACAGGAGTCATTTATGAAGTCAAGAGATATTTGTTTTGATCACATGGCGGAGAGGGAGGGTCTGCTTCGCGCTTGAACAGCCTGCCTTCGCACTTGATGGCTTGCCAGCCGTAGCAACGCGGATCTGATGCAAGAAAAACTTATACCAACCTCAAGTGCTACGGTGGACAGCCTACGCGTTGCGTAGGTTGGCGGAGAGGGAGGGATTCGAACCCTCGAGGCCTTGCGGCCTGCCACGTTAGCAGTGTGGTGCCTTCAACCACTCGGCCACCTCTCCACCGGCAGAAAGTATACCGCCTTTGCAAGGTTCCATTACAGGTCTTTTTGATTTTCCGGCGTAATCGTGTGTATCAGGTTCGCGAAAGTGACAATGTCGCTCATTAATCCGGAAACAGTGATTACCGGCAATTTGTTTCCATTCAGGTCAAATGTAGTTTCGATAACCGAAAGAACCTGGTCTGAAACTATTATGCAACCCATGCTCTTGTAACGGTCCTGTTGGTCAAGCATGCGGTCCCCGTAGGCATGAGCGTGAATGCCGTAAGAAGTCTCTTCTGTTCCGTCGTTCTTAAAAAGACGGAAAAAGATGCCGTGCTTTCCGAATGTTATCCGGTCGCCTTTGATCTCTCTCGAAAGTGCGATCCAGGAACGGTTGGGTGTTGCCGCGGCATAAACCCTGCCGATATAACGAACTACCCGGCGTTGGCCGGTTGCAACCGGAAACTCGACATAAGCGCCGTTCGGATGGGTCAGATAACCCACGTTGTATTTTGTATCGATAATTACCATGTCTCCCGGAGATGGTTGCCAATTACTTAATGGTGTCGGCGGCGTTTCTGACGGCAGTATCGTTCCCTCGGCTTGGGCTTTCATCGATAGAAAAAAACCAACGAAAAGCGCAAAGAAAAGAAGCCGGCGGGTGGTAGGGGAAACCTGCAAAGCGCAATATCCTATACCATAAATCCTGATTGTCAAGGCTACAAACTGATGCCGTTTGAGTGCCTATTGTATTCACTGTGTTAACATCCGGATCCGAACCTCTTCCCTAAGTTTCGTTTATGCACGTTGGAATTGTCTCTTATGATTATTCGCCTCCAATCGGCGGACTCGGGATCGTTGTCGGAAACACTGCCCAGACACTGCGGGAAATGTTCCCGGAAAATATTTATTCGGTTATTTCGCCGAGTCCCGGTGCCGATGAGAAAGTTTCGAGATTGGCCGGGTACAGATGGAAAAAGAAAGGCGGTTGCCCGCTTTTTTCTTTGCTGCTGAATTTTCGTCTGAAGAAAATAATTAACGCTAAAAAAATAGATGTTCTTCATGTGCACTCCGGTTCGGGCGGTGTGTTTCTATTGAAAAAGCCTGCGTGCCCGATGGTAGTTACGGCTCATCACAGCTATCTCCAGGAAGCGGAAACCGTTTTTTTCAGAAATCCGTTACTCAAGCTCTGGAAAAAAATGATGGCAAAGCTTGAAAAGCGGACTTATATATTGGCCGACCGGATAATTTGCGTTTCAAATGACACTGCGGATACGGTGATCAACCGTTACAAGCAGTCACCGGAGAAAGTATCGGTAATCGAAAATGGCATTCCGGCCTGGCGAAATCATATATCCGGAGAAAAAACATCAAATGTGGTGTTCTTTGCCGGTCGTCTGGAGGAACGAAAGGGGATCTGGGTTCTTTTGAAGGCATTTGATCTGGTTCACAAAATACATCCTTCCGTTCGCTTGCGGGTTGCCGGACAAAATCTGATAGGGCAGCCGATCTTCCGGTTTATCAAATCACATGATCTGCAATCATCAATCGATGTAATGGGTTTTTTGAAGGAACCGTTGCTGCAAAGGGAACTGCGCATGGCAACCATGATCGTCATTCCGTCCCTGCTCGAGGGTTTCGGTCTGGTGGCGGCTGAAGCGATGTCGGCCGGGACGTGTGTGGTTGCCAGCGACAGTCCGGGCCTTAGAAGCATTATAAAAAATGAACAATCCGGTTTGCTCTTCAGCTCCGGGAACTCTGAAAAATGTGCGGATTGCATTAACCGGATATTGAATGACTTAAGCCTCAGAAAATCACTGGAAGATCAGGCAAAAATCGAGTCCGAAAAGCGTTTTTCTTTAAGGGACCGGACGCATGACGTTCAGAAAATTATTGAGAAAGTAATTACATCCAAAGGTTAAGAACAAATAATTTGTACAAGTAAACTACTTTAGCGCTTATGCAAGGGATAAATATTGTTTTTATAAATATAAAATTATAGGTTTGTACTTGTTTGATTATGATAGCGCATACACCCGTTCTTTCGTCTGCCACCGTTCGTCTTCTTGCGGCTGAAGATGATGTCAGGATTCTGGATGCAACGGTCGGACTCGGGGGTCACAGTGCGGCACTTTTACAAGCCTCCGGAAAAAATTCACGACTGACCGGACTGGATGCCGATATGGAAAATTTGTCGACCGCCGGAAAGAATCTTTCTTCATTCGGTGACCAGGTCCGGTTGATTCATTGCAACTTCAACTCTTTGCCGGACTGTCTGCCGGAAGACGAGCGAGGCTTTGACATTATCTTTGCCGACCTGGGTTTAAGTTCGCCGCACGTTGACGATGCTTCGCGGGGCTTTTCCTACCATTCAAACGTGCCTTTGGACATGAGATATGACCGCTCAAAAGGTCTGACTGCCGTGATGATGCTGGCTTCCCTGGATAAAAAAAGCCTGCAGCAGATTTTTCAGATTTTCGGTGAATTGCCGAAAACAGGCAAGCTTGCCGATGAGATCATTTCCCGGCGGCGCTTAAGTCCCGTCCGGACCGGAATAGATCTTAAAGATGCAGTTCAAAAGGTTTATGGGCGAAGTTCCGGCCGGTTATTACCGCAGGTATTTCAAGCCATAAGAATTGCGGTAAACCGGGAGATTGATTCGCTCAAGCATCTTTTAACTGTCGGCCCCGGATTACTTGTTCCCGGCGGCCGGCTTGCTGTCATCAGTTACCATTCTCTGGAAGACCGCATGGTAAAACAGTCATTTCGTAAATTGTCGGAAGACCGGCAGGATCCGGCGACCGGAATCGTGACAGAAAAAGCGCAGTTCGAACTGATAAACCGGAAAGCGATCAAACCGGACAAAACCGAGATATCGGAAAATCCGCGTTCGCGCTCGGCGCGCTTGCGTGCAATCAGGAAAAAGCCTGTGTATAATACTAACCGCTCTGAATTATGCTGAATCCGGTTCCAGCAATGTCGCTTCGTGCATTTCCGACGTCCTTGCGCCGCAATTCTTTGGGCAGGATGATGTCGAGCAATACGGTGTTGCTGCTGGTGGTCATCGGAACTCTGATAATCGTTCTGGCGTTGCTTATACTTTTCCATCACAACCTGAACGCGACCAAGGGGTACCGTCTCCGTTCATTGGAGCACGCCCGGACTGAGCTTTTGCATGAACAGGAGGTTTTAAACATGCAGATCGCCAAATCCCAGTCGTTGGCCGCGCTGGAAAATGATCCGCAGATTCAGGATATGCAGAAACCGGTAAAGCCGAAATATATCCGCAGTGATCTGCCGATTGCCGGTACTGCCAAAGCTTTCGCGGATCAATCCTTATAAAAAAAGACACACGTTATCCAATGGTCCTTATCTGGATCGTCATTACCGAGGTCGAATCGGTACGGATATCGGAAACGACGACGATCCGCTGACCTTTTTTCAAATATTTTTCCCGGCGTCCCTGACTTAAGGCGGTCACCAGCGTCTGCTCGCGATCCAGGGAAAAAGTAATATGGTGCGGTACCACTCCCCAAAGCAGCGTCAGCTGGTGTGCCCGGGTTTCGGTATCGGTGAAAGCATGGATCGGGATAAGCGGACGGCAGGTGCTTACGGCCCGGGCGGTCGCACCGGTCCGGGTAATGACGATTATCGCGTCGGCCTGCAGTTTTGTTGCCAGCACGCAGGCCGAAAGGGC
>Ga0172379_10011403_pt1 | contig 10587 bp, 9 predicted proteins | sample GrowelOW334metaG_FD_119756 | JGI IMG/M metagenome (GOLD analysis project Ga0172379, IMG submission 119756) | Groundwater microbial communities from an aquifer near a municipal landfill in Southern Ontario, Canada - Groundwater well OW334 metaG | ecosystem: Environmental > Aquatic > Deep... | reverse complement strand
ATGCATTTGGCCAGTCGAACCCAAAAGAAGAAATAGGAGGTTGCTATGAGCGACTTAAAAGGGAAAGTGATTGTGCTGACAGGCGCGTCAAGCGGGTTCGGACGAGGCGCTGCAATTCAGTTTGCACAAAAAGGAGCAACTCTAGTTCTCGCAGCCAGGCGCGAGAATTTACTCGAAGAGCTGGTTAAAGAATGCGAAAATCTCGGAGCTACAGCACTCGCTGTTCCAACAGATGTTTCCAAAAGCTACGACATAGAACTTTTGGCGCAAGCGGCGATTAGTCGTTTTAAAAAAATAGATATTTGGGTTAATGATGCAGGTGCTGGGGCCATTGGTAGGTTTACCGATATTCCACTAGAAGACCACATCAAAGTGATTGAAGTCGATTTGATTGGTACCACAGTTGGTAGCTACCATGCAATGAAGCAGTTTGAAAAACAAGGGCATGGAACTCTGATAAATATCGCTTCAATGTTAGGTAAGGTGCCTGCACCATACTACGCCTCATATGCAGCGGCAAAGCACGGTGTAGTTGGCCTTAGCGCCGCTTTAAGGCAAGAGCTGTTAGCTCAGAACATTGAAAATATTCACGTGTGCACAATCATGCCAATGGCAATGAACACACCGTTCTTTGAACATTCTTCAAATTACACACGACATGAAGCTACGCCAGTACCGCCACTTGATGATGCTCAAAAAGTGATTGATGAAATTGTCAAAATGGCTACAGCACCGAAAGATGAGGTTCCTGTCGGAATGACCGGTGGCTCTAATCTGTTGCTACACAACGTCGTTCCTGTCGTGAGCGAAGCGACTATGGCAGCTCTTACCCATAGAGCTCAGATGATTGATGCTCCCGCAGCCTCTACCACCTCAGGAGCATTGCAAAAGCCATCGAACAAAGGTTCAGGAGTTCGCGATCTGAAGCTAAAGAAATAAGAGCAGTAGGTACACAAAAGAAAGAGAGAGGGGCTTTAAACTCCTCTCTCTTTCTTTTGTAATAGATCAATGAATACTCAAAGGTAGCTGAACCGTCCTAGAGATAGCGCTTTCGCCTGTCTGACTCTCTTCAATTTTGTCTTCCGCTAAACCGGAGTTCTTCTCAGAAGGAGACACTTCACTGGCCTCTATGCGAGCCACATGCAGCTTCCGTCTTATCTCTGAAGAAACTCTATCTCTTACTGCCAACATGGTGGCATTTTCTGGAGCAGACCAAAAATAAATTTCAGCCTGATTGTTGCTGCCATCTTGTGCACCAAGATAGACATGAGGCTGCGGATTCTGCAAAACACCTTCTGTATAGCCTAAAACATCGAGAATAATTGGCCTGGCAATATCGAAGTCGAGGGTACCATCGAGCTTGAGCGTCAAATGCACGCGACGTTTATTGTTTGATGTTAGAACAATAATTGGATCACTATAAATCTTTCCATTAGGCAAGACAACGCTCTCCCCGGAATACATTCGCAATATAGTGGCGCGGATATTAATCTCCTCCACTTTCCCTTCATAGTCGCCAGTTTTGATTTCATCACCAACTCTAAAAGGCTTTTGCCACAAAAGAAGAATGCCAGCAAAGAAATTTTTGAGTATGTCTTGAAAAGCAAAACCAATGGCCACAGAAGTGACGCCCAAACCAGCAACTAAACTAGCGGGGCTGAATCCGGGTAAAACAACAACCGCTGCAACCAAAAACCCAGCAATGCTAACAGCAAGCCTTGTCAGGCTACCTAATACTACAGACAAAGCAGGATCCAATCGCGCTCTGCGAGTCAATTTGAGCACGACCGTTTGTGCGTACTTAGAGCCAAAAAGAAATGCGGCAAAGACAAAGATTGCAACAATAATGTTTGGCAAAGAGAGAAAGAACGCGTCTATTGTTGTCTTAATCGTGTGCCAGGCAAGCAGTAATGCATGCTCCATTTCAAATACCCCTCGAATTGACTAGCTTCTAGCCCTCAGACCGAGCCAAAAGACCCGCAGTGAGCGCAGAAGTTCCTTCCAATTACCAGGGGCTTGTCAAGCCATCAAATCGTACTGCCCTTAAGCGGTCGGCTGGTCAGTTTGCTATTGTCTTTGCCAACCGTCCATGAGCATCCAGCCAACACCCGACAAGGAAGTGTGTACCTAGTTCCCTGGAATGGACTACCGGCATTGGCGAGCAAACGCTGATTCAATGCATTCTCTACACGTACATCAATTGACGCAGGCAGATAAGCATATTTCTTATGTAATCTCTGCGGAATTTGCCAACCACCGCTGATACCAACCATAGTCAATGTGGGGGTGCGGCCACTATGCTGACCAAAAAGCTCTTTATCAATGCTATTTTGCAAACCAGTCAAGACCTGCACGTCGCCTAGCACCCACCAGTTGCTGCGCCCGCGATAACCAAGACCAGCAGTCGATTGAAAGCGTCTATCGTGATCGGGATATTTTGCGAGTGGTGCCTCAGGGTAGTCATAAAATCCGCCGCTGACGCCATGGGTGCCGCGCAAATAGGCTACTTGCACAGTGTTAGAGAGAAAACCGTTAAAGCCATAACCATCTTTAGCAGGTTTGAGATCCATGCGGGTCTCCACACCATAAGCCTCTTGAGCGCTATTGGTGAGACGGTTATAGATAGGCAGATTGCCGATGACACCAGAGTCACCAAAGTTGCGCAACTTCTTGTAGAAGAGATTGGTGCTAGTGACAAAGCGAGGTCCCATCTGAGTTTCTAAACTAATGTCTACCAATCTGCCGCGAGTAGGCTGTAGCGGCCGCGGTGTACCCTGATAGATGCCATTAACAATGGTGCCTGTAACGGGAATTGGCGTGAGGAAATAATCAACAGGAGTAGGAGTAAACAGGTCAGAGTAAGAGCCACGCAAAACGGTATTCTTGTTGATGACAAAAGCCAAACCGTAGCGACCGCTAGCCTGTGCGGCAGTAATGCGCTGGGTTTGGAATGGCTTCAGCGAAAAAGGCTCCACACCTGGTGTTTGCGCTAAGGTCTCGGCCAAGCGTTGAGCATTGCCATAAACACTATGTTGCACATCTAAACGCACACCGGCATCGATTGTAAGGCGCTTCCAAAAACCTTTCTCTGGCTTCCAGCGATCTTGCAAAAAGGCACTCTGCAAATATCTGAAACCTTTATAGTTGCCGATGTTACCTTGCATCTGCGGTCCTGCGACCTGACCAGTGAAGGGACTAAGGATGCCACCATACGGAAATGGATTTGTATTAATGGCATTAGCGCCATCGAGGTCTCCATCGGCCTGTAATTGAGCTACTTGGCCAAGAGCATCGTTCTGTGCCTGAGCCGCGCCGACATAATCGGCATTAAAATAAGTAGCTTGAAAACTAGTTTTAACTGGTCTAACTTCGCTTAAAAAGCCGGTTTTGAGGTGATGTGTTTTGAAGAGTGTTTTAGTCAGATCGCCTTGGGCCGAGAAAATATAATTGAATCTCTTCGCATGTGCTGCGATCGAAACCAAGGGTTGGTCGGCATTGAAGTCAGGGTTTGGATCAAAAACATTAGTTGAGCGAAACGACTCTGAATAAAAACCATTGAGTAAATGCAAATTGAATTCGTCAAAGAACTTCGAGAACTTGTGCTTATAGCTCAGAGTGAAATAGTCTTGCCTATCCTGTTGGAACTGTTTGACACCAAATTGTCTGGATAAATTTGAGGTCGGCACTCCCAAAAAACTTTCGTTAATTGCCACAGTAAAACGCAGCGTATCGCGCGGTGTCAGCAAGTATTCAAGCCGGGCCAGAACATTAATGTCAGCGCCACGATTGTTGGCAAATACTCTTGTTGGCGGAGCAATGCGCAAGGTCGAACCACGAAATGAACCTGACGAATCAAAGCGCAAGCGATTGAGTTTACTAGCCGGGTTCTGACTAAAAGCTCCGCTGGTGTTGTAGTAAATGCTGCCGGCAAGAGGGCCGCCTATTTGCTGACCAATAGTGAAATTAGGCTTTGGCAAAATTGGCAAAGTCTTCAAGTGCGCCACTGCCCCTAGTGGCCCACCGCCATCTTGGGCTTCATAGCCACCAATATCTATTTGGGCCGACTGCAATGAACGCGGGCTTACAGGCTGAGTTTGCTGCAATACTCCAGCGGCCTCAGGAATAATCACACCATCAACTACATAGTTGATGGCATTGTGCTCACCTCTGGTAATGATATTGCCGTAGCTGTCATTCATCACACCGGGTGTGCTTTCGATTAGCTGTTTGAGATCGTTGCCGCTTTTGTACTCTTGTATAAATCTGTGATCAAGGTTGGTTTCGCTGCCAATTTTTTCAGGGTGAATGAGGCTGCGCTTGCCCGTTACCCGCAGTACATCTACCGGCTCTATGTCTTCTAACGCCAGACTCAAATCTTGCACTTCACCACCAGCCAGCTTTACGGCTTGGGTGTGGGAAAGCATTTCTTTAGCTGAAGTTGTGATGTGCCAGTTGCCCGGTTCAATATTATTGAAATGAAAAAGGCCGTTAGCGTCGGATTCGGTTTCAAAACGCTTGTGCTCATTGTCGTCGAGTGTAAGCACTATCTGAGCATTGGCGACAGGAAGCTTGCCGTCGGCCGATGACACCTTGCCAGAGATTGAAGCTGTGTTAACCGACTGACCACTACCAGCCTTGATAGCGTTGTCTACCTTAGCTTGAGCGGCCGCCTCACGCTTGTCTAAGAGGTCTTTGACCGAATCAGATTGCGCTAGGGCCCGACCACTGGTAAGGGCCAGGGAAAAGGCGCAGATAAAGCTAAAACTAACGCGAGAGAAAAACATGACACCGCCAATCAAAAATGGAAACCATTTCCATTTCCAAAATGTTAGCAGCAATACAGAAAAATGGAAATGGTTTCCGTTATAATTTGTGTCATGAACTCAAAACGAACCCACTTTGCAGCTGCCCCAATTAAGGCACGCACAGCTAAGCTAATGGCTCTCACTTTAGTAGCCATCCCTTTGGGCGCCGGCCTTATTGGTACGCTCCAGGCTGCTCAGGCTGAGACCTTCAAGCTAGGCACTCAAGAGTCAAACCATCTAGTGCCCGCAGAGCCTCTGGACTGCCCGCAACCCATCATTACTGAAGAGATGCTCGAACAAGGCATCAAAACCAACTGCACGGCAAAATTTGCCATTGCCCCGACCGGCAAATCAACGGTTGAGCTACTTTCATCTACCGGTTCAAGTGAAGTCGACGAACTCACCCTAGGCACCCTGCGCACGTGGCGCTTCCGTCCGGCCAGCTTAAGCGGTTCACCCGTGGCCTCTGTGCGTAAGATCAAAGTTGAATTCGAAGTCGACTAGTTTAAGCAAGAACTTTATTGACTATTTCGAAGTAGTTATTGCTTCTCGAAAGCATCTACTTCCGCACCAGCGGGGGAGTTTCTCGGGACAACGGCGCCGCTGAGAGATCGCACAAATTTCCTCTCGCCAGACTCGCTACCGCCATAAAATTTATCGATTTCAGCATTATCGTAATTTTCTACTACTTCATACAACTTTGGGCTTGCATCGAGCAATCGCCTTCTTGACTCTGCACTATGGCGGAAACTGGTTAGGCCCTCCGAAAACATTTCCCTTGGATTGGGAAAGTAATACGTAGCAGGTTTAACCACGGCATTGGCGGCTACTTCGTCATTAGAAAAATGCTTCGCCTCTCCTCGATTCTCTGTACCAGCTTCATCTGCGGTAATGTATTTTTGGCCTTTGCGTCCTAGCCACGCGGTGTTTTCACCGCAACTGATAGGGCTATTGGTGAAGCTTTCACCACTCTTTCCCTTAAGTGAGTAGGCTTCGAATACAACTTTGGCACCATTCTCGATTCGATTAAATGCCTTCCAGCCCATCGCTTCAGGTAATTTATCTGGCAAGAATGGATAGTTTGGCCATTGGTTACGCTGACTGTTGTGTGTCAACTCGTGTTCGATTGTAAAATCAAGCGTGCGATCGGGCGAATCAAGAGCGTCTAGAGTTGTCGGAGGAAGCTTCTGACCTTCCGGCGTTATATACATTGCAATTTGCTTGTTTTTGTCTTCACTGATGTAAGCGGCTAGGGCTGGCTTGTCACCGTAAACCGACGCTGAATACAGATTCTTGTCCAAGAAATATGCTTTAATGCCGCTCTTGCCATCACTAGTGAGCTGGCTTGGGCTTGAATGCTCCAGCGCTGTTCTCATAGCAAAGACGTCTGAAAAAGTCGGCTGCTTTGCGAAAATCGGCTCACCAAGTATTGTCTTGCAATCGCTACCCACAGTTATTTGCTTCTCTACAAGTTCTCCGGGTTGCGCAAACCTGACCTTATATGTGTCCTCTACCTGCCTAATCTCTGCCTGCAAAAGCTCACGCACATCTACTTTGGGTTGCTCGGTTGCCTCTCCAGTAGAACTGGCATCACGACTTATGACAATGTTATCCTTACCACCGGCGCGATAAAAGGCCTGGCTTGTACCGTTTAGAGTTCGTACCTTCAGACCAAATCTCTCTTGGTCTGCAGGTGAAATTATTGGAGCTGACGATGCTTCGGCAGCAAATGCTTCCCGTGCCTTGCTGGCGGTGGTTTCACTGTTCTCTAAAGAGCCGTTTAATTGCTTCTCTCCTTCATTTGAAGAAGAGTTTACTGGTTCAATAAATGAATAATCAGCACGCTCTGTCATGGACTTACCTTTTGGTCCCACGCCTAAACGATTATCGCTGTTACAGCCGCCTTGTAAAGTGGTGAAACTCCCAAATTTGGATTGGCCAAACATTTGCGCCGTCACGCACTAACCAAATCGCTTTGTCATGCCAATGCAGGGAATACCAACTCCATTGCGCTCTTCGCTTTTGAGACCACCAGTGCTCTGCCAACCATATTTGATGTAAAAATTTTCTGCCGTCAAAGTTGCATTCAGGTGCGCTTCTTCCCAGCCAGCACCTTGCACTTCGTCTTCAACAGCTTGCAAGAGCATGGCACCAATGCCACGCGCCTTGAAATTTGGATGAACATAAACCGAACAAATTTCATCATCGTAGCAAGAGGAAAAACCGACAATTTTGTTTTGACTGACGGCGACGAACATTGTCTCGCCGCCTTCCTCCATAGCCCAGCGGTAGCGGTCAACATTGCGATTGGCCGACCAAGCTAATATTTGTTCAGGAGTATAATCCGGCGCGCAGGTTTTGCGAATGGCCGCCACATGCAAGTCTCTAATTTTGGTTGCATCTTCTACACGCGCTCGGCGCAATTTAACTTCCAAGACCTTTAGCCTAATTGAGACAACTCTTCTAGTATAGAGACTCGCTCAACCTCTTTTTGCTTTTTGTCTTGCTCGCGCAATACTTTCATATGTTCGAGAACACGTCGGCTTTCGTTAGCCATATCATCGGTTTGCAGTTTGATCTCAATTTCATCAATCAGCTCGCTGTCTTTAGCAATGGCGCGCTCAGCAGCGTCCAATTCAAGGCGTTTAAAATAAATCGCTGTTCGCTTTCTTTCTTGCTCAGCCTGCTGACTGCGCTCATTGATAGCTCGCTGCGGGGTCGGCAGCGCCTGTGCTACTGGCGTTAAACCTCTGAGATCATGCTGGCCTTGGGGCTCTGTAGAGCCAGTCTTGCGCCGCTCCATGTTTTCGCAGTAACCGGTATAAGCAATATCAACCACAATGATTATGGCAATGGCATACCAGGCACGTCTCAGCTTCGTCTCACTGGACAGCTTGATGGGCTTGTCTAGCTGTTCTAGAGCGTCATCCCAAGGCGCTCGCTTTTCCATTTTCTTAAACACATCGAGCAGTTCGGCATTGAGACTTTGCAAAATTTCCTGCCACCATTCCTTTGGCGGGGAAGGTTCTGGTGGGGGCGGCGGAGGCGTTTTCGCTTTCGCCTTTGGATGAGCCTTATGCTCTGCAGCACTGCCTTCTGGCTCTGCTTTAGGTTTTGTTTTAGCCTCTGCTTTGGCGGCTTGAGATGCCGCTGGCCTATCTGGTTTGGCACCCTGGCTTTGACCATGTGGTATCGGTTCAGAGGCCTTTATTTTGGCATCGAACCAATGTTTTTGAATGACTTCTTTAGCTTCGTTTATTAGCTTCAAACGCTCTTCTGCTAAAGCTTTCTCTTTTGCATCTACACATTTATCTGGATGGTATTTTTTTGCGAGTTGACGGTAGCGAACCTGCACAACTTCTAGTGAACTGCCAATTGGCAGATCAAGAACTTGGTAGGCCGCTGGCAGATTCATGATCATGCGCGGCTCCTCCAGGAACAGCTCCTGGATTAGATTATAGGGTGGTAAAAAAAGAAAATTACGTCGCGGCAAACGGCCTACGACTTTTTCAATATTACTACTTCCTACTATTTTTGCGCAACACTTTTATTTGATTTTTTTAGCCTGGCGAGGGCTCAATACATGACAAAAAAGTCGCTAACCCTCTCGGCGATAGCGCTTAGGGCAATGTCTTGAACGGTGTCAGTACAACCAAATTGACTGTCAACAGCCCCAATGCAAACACTGCCAAGCTCAGCATGATGCAGCCACAGACGAAACAACGGGTCAGCCTGTTCTTCTATACACACTACGACATTGCAGGTATCCAATACCCGCTGAGCACCGGCAACAGCTCCTCGCAACTCCTCTAACGAAATAGGGCTATCAACCAAGAGCTTGTTTAGAAAGGCAATATCCCCTCTTTGCACTCCGTTAATTAAGTGGCAAGCAAATTCATTCTGCTCAATATTTAGACGACTGGCAGTCTTCAAGATACGCAGCTCAGAGAAAAAGCGAGCTTGCTTCTTTCGGCGCACAACATCTTGAGCTGACTTTGCAGCCCCAACGCGTGTGTAATTGCTAGACTGCAACAGACTTGCCTTCGTTGTCATCTCTGAGTTCATCACTATTTCTCCGTGTTGAAGATAGTGTATGGACAAATTGTGACTAAGTTATGACCGCTAAGCGAACCAAATCAAATTGCTGGAAATTAAAGGCTAGCAAGAGTACTCACTTCGATTGTAAAAATTGATCAAGGTCGCTGTCTTTCAATGCTCCATTTGAGGCATAAATCAGCTCACCCTTATTTCGCACTTGATGATACTTAGGATTGAGCACCATCATATTTGGTGTCACCTTAACTTTCTTTATCGAATTAACAGTGAGCCGCTGAACTGGATAACCATCTTTAACTACAAGATCATTTAGCGGAAGAAAGTCAGATACCGGCGCGCTACAAATCAGGCAAATAGTCTTTACCAACGGTTTGGCTAAAACTATGTCTTTAGCAAGAGTTACCTTTTCGTACGAACTCTCACCAAGATCCTGGCATTTCAGATCTATGCAATTCCTGCCTAAAAAGTTTCTCTCACCCAATTTAGTGACCTTGGCATAGCGATTATCACGAATGGTGCGGTTACAGTGGTCTAGCATTAGTGCGGCAATTGAGGTTTTGAAATAGTTCTGACTCTCGTCGCTGAGTAGAACCACTTGTTCATAATTTGGTGGTCCAATAATATATTTGACAACACCTGTGTCTCCGACTACCCGATCGCTAGTCATGATCAGTCTAAAGAGCGGAAAGCAGTCAGTAGAAACAACAATTTCATAGGCTTCACCAGCAGCAAGTGGGCGTTGTGCCGGCAACTTCATAGTACTAAGAGTAGTGTCATATTGGGGCGGATGAGCCGTCAAGTAGGCAATACGATTACGCGCCTCAGTAGCCACTTTAACGCTTCTTATGCGCCGATTGAGCTTCTGCACTCCAATAGCCGCCTCAATACGTTGCGGAAACTTCTGCAAAATACTCAAACAGGTTTGTTCAGCTTTGCTACGGTCTCCGCATTGGCCGTAGGTCTCGGCCAAATAATAATATGGCAAATAATAGAGTTCACCGCTGGCTTCGACATCCTTCACCAATTTCTCCATGGCATGGAGAGCCGGGCGCTGCATGCCACTTTCGCGAAGGTCAATAGAACGGCGCAATATCAAAGCCGGACAATTGGGATGCCTCTTAAGCAGTTTGTCCCAAATAGTAATAGCTTTGCTCCACTGCCTCTCTTGGGCTAAATCCTCAGCGTTTTCAAACAGCGCAGCATCGTTATCTTGGGCTTGGTAAGAAGCGCGAAGATTGATGTCAGAGGGCGTAAATTGCGGCCGCTGCTGTTTACTTTCCGCCAGGGCCGCATGTGGCATTACGGCTAACGCAATTAACATAACCGAAGGCGCAATTTGTCTAAAGTTGGCAACGGTGAACGAATAACACCCAAACGAAGTAAACATTAACAATTCTCTCCGGCAGGCGCGGGGCTTGCTCTATGTGTCTCGAATTGAACATATAACCCAACGCCATATGTTTCTTACCCTCTATTAGCTTATGATGAACTTAGATCGGGCCAACAAGATCGGCAAAGCTCTTCAAATGGCAAGTAAGTGCAACGCTAATCACCTTTTCTGGTGTCTCATTAGCGTGGTAGGAAATTGAAGAGTCAAATATTAGCGCTATTAGAACTAGACGAGACTTCAGAGCAGGTGATAGGAAGCCTGAAGCGGATTGATCGTCGCGCTATTGTTTGCAAGAAATTTACTGAAGCTATCGAAATTTTGGAAAAGAGCAGCTGT
>Ga0172379_10011402_pt1 | contig 10587 bp, 12 predicted proteins | sample GrowelOW334metaG_FD_119756 | JGI IMG/M metagenome (GOLD analysis project Ga0172379, IMG submission 119756) | Groundwater microbial communities from an aquifer near a municipal landfill in Southern Ontario, Canada - Groundwater well OW334 metaG | ecosystem: Environmental > Aquatic > Deep... | reverse complement strand
TTTTTTATTAAAGCTTTATTTTATTGTACCACAAAATCAAAAATCCCAAAGTTACAATTTGTGCCTAAAAAATCGGAGCCAGACTCTGGAGCTCCGGAGCCTGGCTCCGATTTTTTCCTCGCAGATTTTTCCATTGCATTTTGGCTCTAGCTGTGCTAAATTTAGCAGTAGTAAAAAGTTAAATTTAAACGCCCTATGACAATCCAAGAAATCTATCAATCAGCCATTGAGCTGGGAATTAAAAATGATTTTCGCACTAAAAAGGAAATCGAGCAGTATCTGAAAGAAAAGAAGGAGGCCTATGAAAGTTTGGACAAGGATGAGCAGGCCTATTTTGACAAAGAACAGCTGACTAATCCCTATTCTGACACACGCATTCATAACACCTCTGGAAAAAAGCCAATCAAAAAAGTGTTGGCCGCAATTGATATTACTCAAGGGAGTCTCATTATCGCCAAAGAATTGGGCGTCGATTTGGTCATTAATCACCACCCGATTGGATTAGCGCTCACAGGATTAGACGACGTGATGAATTATCAGATTGATCATATGGAAAAAATGGGTATCCCAATCAACATTGCCGAAAAGTTATTGCATAAAAGAATTTCGGAAGTAGCGCGGGGAATCAATCCGTCGAATCACTATGCAATTATTGACGCAGCCAAAGTCTTGGAAATAAATCTGATGAATGTGCATACGCCGGCAGATAATCTATCGGCGCAATTTGTCGGACGAGAAATTGAAAAAGCTAAGCCGAGATATGTGAAAGACGTTTTGAAAGTGATTGGTAGTATTTGGGAGTATCAAGAAGCGAAAAGACGAGGAAGCGGGCCGATGCTTTTTTCTGGAGTCCCGAAGAATCGCGCAGGGAAAATTGTTGTTTCTGAATTTGCCGGCGGAACGGATGGTTCCAAAGAAATTTATGGAGCGATGGCAAATGCCGGCGTGGGAACAATCATCAGTATGCACCAAAGTGAAGATCATCGAAAGGCGGCGGAAGAGGCGCATATCAATGTGGTGGTGGCCGGACATATCTCATCCGATTCAATCGGAATGAATTTATTCTTGGACGAATTGGAGAAAAAAGGCATTGAAATTATTCCCTTTGGCGGACTGACAAGATTTAGCAGAGTTAAGAAATAAGTAGCCGATACGAAACTGCGAAACATATCCGAATCTACGAAAATAGATTTGTATATTTGTAAATTTGCCTGCCTGCCGGTAGGCGGGTATTTAATTTGTAATTTGTAGACCTATGCAATACAAAAAAACCAACCTAAAAAACGGGCTGAGAATTATCACGGTGCCAATGGCTGAAACGCAAACGGTGACTGTGGTGGCAATGGTGGGCGTGGGTAGTCGCTATGAAAGCGAAAAGGAAGCTGGGCTTTCTCATTTTATTGAGCATATGTTTTTCAAGGGAACAGAAAAACGTCCAACTGCGCTTTCGATCTCCGAAGAACTAGATGCGATCGGAGGGGAATTTAATGCGTTCACTTCCAAAGACGCAACTGGTTATTATGTCAAAGTCGATGCCAAACATATCAATACGGCGCTAGACGTTGTTTCGGATATGTATTTGCATTCCAAAATTGAAGAAGCGGAAGTAGCCAAAGAGCGTGGAACAATCATTCAGGAGCTAAATATGTATGAAGATATGCCGATGAGGAGTGTCGGGGATGTGTTTGAGAATTTGCTTTATCCGAGAACTGATCTGGGGCGGGACATTATTGGCTACAAAAAAACAATCAATAGTTTCAAGCGTGCGGATTTTTTGAAATATATGAAGCGTTTCTATTTGTCTAATGACACGGTGATTTGTGTGGCGGGAAAATTCGATGAAAAGAAAATAGTGGAACAAATCAAAACCTATTTTCGTGAAATGCTAGAGGGTAAAAAACCGCAATTGAAAAAAATGAAAGAATCACAGAAGGCACCGTCCGTGAAAATTAAATTCAAAAAAACCGATCAGACACAGATGATTGTGGGCGTGCGTGCCTATGACCAATATAGCGAAAAACGCTTCGCATTATCTTTACTTTCGATAATTCTCGGTGGCAATATGTCCAGTCGGCTGTTCATCGAGGTGCGGGAAAAGAAAGGCTTGGCCTATTATGTCAGGACCAACACTGAATCATTCGAAGAATGTGGATATCTGGCAACACAAGCGGGCGTGGAGCACAAAAATCTAGCTTTAGCACTTGAGACAATTCTTGGTGAGTATAAAAAGATTGCAACGGAAAAAGTGTCAGAAAAAGAACTGCAAAAAGCCAAAGACTATATCAAGGGCAAAATGGTGATGGGCATGGAGGCATCGGATGAGGTGGCGATGTTTTTTGTCGGTCAAGAGCTTTCTCGCAGAGAAATTCTGAAAAGAGAAGAAATTTTCCAGCGGATTGATCGCGTGACGCCAAAAGATATTTTGGCAGTGGCAAAAGAAATTTTTCAAAACAAAAAGTTGAATTTGGCGATAATTGGTCCGCATAAGAGTAGCGACAAGTTGCAGAAGATGTTAATTGTTTAGAATAAATCTATGCAAAAAAATGAAATCGAAATTTCCACTGGTATAGTTTTCCGTACCATCCTGATTCTTCTGGCACTCTGGTTTCTTTATCTTGTGATGGATGTGATCGCGCTGGTTTTTATTGCGGTGATTATCACTTCCGCGATGGATCCAATTGTTGATTGGTTACAAATGAAGAAAATTCCTCGCACAGCCGGAGTCTTGGGATTATTTTTGGGCTTATTTTTGCTAATCGGTTTGGCGGTAGCTTTTCTTATTCCGCCAATGATTGCTCAATTTCAGGATTTTTCAGAAAATTTCCCCAAATATTTTCAAGCCGGTGAGGCTTCTTTCGCGCATTTGAAAGATTTTTTTGCCAGCAAAAATATCAATCTTGATTTGCAACAAGTAGCGGATAATTTTTCCGGATCACTTACAAATTTATCGGGAAATATTTTTTCTACAACCGCCAATGTTTTTTCCGGCTTCATTTCTGTTATCGTGGTTTTTTCTTTGGCATTCTACATGACCGTGGAAGAAAGTGGGATTAAAAAATTCATTGTTTCCGTTACACCCGATCGTTTCAAGGATTATGCTGCTGATTTCGCCATGCGGGTAAAAGAAAAAATTGGCAAATGGATGCTTGGTCAATTGCTTTTGATGCTGATTATTTTTGTGCTTGATGCTATCGGCCTTTATCTGGTTGGCGTTCCCTATGCACTAATCTTGGCAATTTTTGCCGGAGTGATGGAAATCGTGCCCTATATTGGACCAATCATCTCGGCTGTGCCAGGCATCATCTTGGGATTTCTAATCTCGCCCATGACTGGTTTTTTGGCGATGCTGGTTTATCTAGTTGCTCAACAGTTGGAAAATAATTTAATTGTTCCGCAGGTGATGAAAAAAGCGGTGGGCTTGAATCCCGTGGCGACGATTATTGCGCTACTTGTCGGACTGCGCTTAGGCGGAGTGCTGGGCGCAATTCTGGCTATCCCCGTGGCAACGGCGATAAGTCTCGCGATTAATGATTTTATGGAAAGGAGAAAAGCCTAATTTGAAAATAAAAATTATTTAAGCTAAGCTAGATTCATGGCTACAGGAATACTCTACATCGTGGCGACACCGATTGGCAATCTGGGTGATATTACTGGTCGGGCAATAGAGACCCTAGGAAGGGTTGATTTGATTGTGTGTGAAGACACGCGGACGAGTCGCAAGCTCTTGGATCGCTATGAAATTAAGACCCCGACCACATCCTTCTATCAGATTCAGCGGGAGAATGGAGCAAAAAAGCCGGTGCCGAAATTGGACTATCTGACGGCGGAGCTAGTCGGTGGAAAAAATATTGCCCTCATTACCGATGCTGGCACGCCGGGAATATCTGACCCCGGCAATCAACTGGTTGCACGCGCGGTGGAAAGTTCAATTGCGGTTATCCCTATTCCTGGTGTCTCCGCTCTCACAACCCTTGCTAGCGTTTCTGGTATAGACCTGACAAGATTTACTTTCTTAGGTTTTCCACCGCACAAAAAAGGCCGCGAAACTTTTTTCAAAGAAGTTGTGGCGCAAATCTATCCCGTCAGTTATTTTGAATCACCCCATCGAGTTGTTAAAAACTTAGAATTATTGAAAAGTCTCGCTCCGGAAAAGAGGATAATTCTCGGTCGAGAACTCACGAAAATGTTCGAAGAAATCGTGCGCGGAACGGTCGAGGAAGTTTTAAATTATTTTGTTGAAAATCCAGGGAAGGTAAGGGGGGAATTTGTCGTAATTGTTTATTAATATTATGAAAAATAAATTTTACATCACAACCACATTACCCTACGTTAACGCCAAGCCGCATATTGGTTTTGCCAAGGAGATTGTGGAGGCAGACGTTTTGGCGCGATATCAACGCGAAAAAGGTTCTGAGGTTTTTTTCAACACCGGAACAGATGAACACGGACAAAAAATCCATCAAAAGGCCATCGAGTTGGGGATGGACGCAAAAGCTTATTGTGATAGCATAGCGCCGGAATTTGATAAGCTGAAACTTTCACTCAATTTAAGTTATGATAATTTTATCCGAACGACAGACGAACATCATATTAGAGCCGCACAGGAATTTTGGAGAATTTGTGAAAAAAATGGTGATATCTATAAGAAAAATTACAAGGTAAAATATTGCGTTGGATGTGAGTTAGAGAAAACTGATTCAGAATTGATTGATGGAAAATGTCCTGATCATCCGAACATGGAAATTGAAATCATTGAGGAAGAAAATTATTTTTTTCGTTTTTCATCTTACCAAGAAAAACTTTTGGAATTGTATAAAAATAATCCAACTTTTGTTGTGCCACAAAAAAGAATGAACGAAGTGCGCAGTTTTGTGGAAAGGGGACTTGAGGATTTTAGCGTTTCTCGACTCAAAAGCAAAATGGCCTGGGGTGTGCCAGTCCCGGGCGACGATGAACAGGTGATGTATGTTTGGTTTGATGCACTGGTAAACTATATCTCAACACTTGGCTGGCCCTCCTTCGCCTCCTCCGACGCTAAAGCTTTAGTGGACAAGAAGGCTACGGCGGGTAAACCCAATAACTTTGAAAAATTTTGGCCGGGAGTGCAAGTTTGCGGTAAGGATAATTTACGCCAGCAATCAGCGATGTGGCAGGCAATGCTGATGTCAGCGAAGTTGCCAAATTCCAAGCAAATTTTTGTCAATGGTTTTATTACCGTTGATGGGCAAAAGATGAGTAAATCTCTGGGCAATGTTATTTCTCCCTATGAAATGGTCGAAAAATTTGGTGTGGATGCGACGCGCTATTTGCTCCTGGCCGGGGCGAGTTTTGGCGAGGATTTTGATATTACTTGGGAAAAATTGATTGAGAAATATAATGCCGACCTTGCAAATGGGTTGGGGAATTTGGTTTCTAGGGTTATTAAATTATCGGAAAATCTTGGTCAAGTTGAAATTGAGAATGTTGAAGATGAAAATTATTCCAGAAGACCAACGATAGAGTTTTATAGGATTTATGTCGAAGATATGGAGCTTTCGGGAGCGTTAAAACAAATTTGGGAGGTGGCTATCAACGACAGTAATAAGTATATTGACGAAAATAAGCCATGGGAACTGGTAAAAGCAGACGAAGTTAAATTTAAGGAAGTGATGAGAAAACTTCTTTCTGATCTAAGCCTAATTTCCGTTCTGCTTTTACCTTTTATGCCCGAAACTTCCGAAAAAATCAAAAAAGCTTTAGAAACTAAGAAATTGGATGAGGTTTTGTTTCAAAGGATCAAGTAATTTTTTTCCGTGTCATCCCCGCGAAGGCGGGGATCCAGTGGAAAGGTGTTATTAATATAGCTAATCTAATCACTAAGTCGGCCTAGCTAATTTAGTTTTTACACTAGATTCCCGCCTGCGCGGGAATGACAATTATGATGCTAATCGAAACTCACGCCCATTTAGACGACAAACAATTTGACGTTGACCGCGATGAAGTGATCCAGCGGGCTTTTTCGGGTGGCGTGGAAAAAATCATCAACATTGGCGCGGGGCTGGGGAGTAGCCAGCGCAGTGTGGCGCTCGCGGAAAAATATGACAATATTTTTTGTTCCATCGGACTTCATCCGCACTATTTTATGGAATATGGCGAGAAAAGTTTTGCTAAATTTGATGAGTTCAAAGCCTTATCTTCCAGTAAAAAAATCATAGCCATTGGTGAAATCGGCTTGGATTATTTTATTCCTGACGGAAGTGTGATTACTGAAGAGCAAAAAGAATTGCAGAAAAAAGGTTTCAGAGAGCAACTTGAATTTGCAAAAGAATTAAAATTGCCAGTGATTCTGCATTGTCGTGGATCACGGCCTGAGGCGCCAAGCGCATATCGCGAGGCTGATGATGCCTACGAGGATGTTTTTGCGATTGTTTTGGAGTTTCCGGAACTGAATTTTGTTTGGCATAGTTTTGGTGGACGCTTAGAGTTTGTGGAAAAAGTGCTTGCAAAAGAAAATATGCTAATTTCTTTTGCTGGAAATACTACTTACAATAAGCCAGGCGCAGAAATCTTTGATGTAATCAGAAAGATTCCTATCGAAAAAATTATGCTCGAAACCGATTGTCCCTATCTGTCACCGGTGCCAATGCGCGGAAAAAGAAATGAACCACTCTTTGTGAAATATGTGGCGCAAAAAATCGCCGAAGTGAAAAATGTCGATTTTGAGGAAGTGGCGAAAATCACAACTGCGACAACTAAAAATTTCCTTAATCTCTAAAGAAAAATAATTTTAGAATATATGCTCAATAAAATCAAAAAGTGGAAAGAGCTTTCACGTGAAATCATTTTTCAAAAATATAGCCGAAAAATCGAAAAGGTTATATTTCGACTGGCCAACAAAAAAGAAAAAGACTTCTATATCAAGAAAGAAGGTCCTGCGGTAGGAATACTTGCCATAACAAAAGATGAGCAAGTGATCTTAGTCAAGCAATATAGACCTGGTCCTAGTGAAATTCTCAATGAGCTTCCGGGTGGATATGTGGATGACGGGGAATCTCCGAAACGGGCCGCAGAAAGAGAGTTGCTTGAAGAAACTGGCTATAAAGGTAAGATGCAATTGGTAACTATGGCCTATGACTGTGCTTATTCAACTATGAATAGATATTGTATGGTCGCAACAAGCTGCGAAAAAGTTGCGAATCAAAAACTAGACGATAGTGAATTTGCAGAAATTGTCCTGTTGCCACTGGATGACTTTCGTCAGCTCCTGAGGAGTGGCAAGATGACCGACGTTGAAGTGGGATATCTAGGGCTGGATTATTTGAAGTTGTTATGATGTGGTGAGTTTGGCTAAATTTTACCGGTTATTGACTTTTTTCCCATTTTGCGGGAGAATAGTTAAGTAGTATAATCTAAAATATGAATAGCAAGAAAAAGGAAATAAAGATGCTGTGGTGGCAGCCGAGTTTGGTTTTGTTTGGAAAACTCAGCGGCTGGATCGGCGGACCGATCATCGCGGCTTTGTTTTTGGGCAGATGGCTGGATAATCGCTATGGTACTGAGCCAAAACTATTCTTGCTGTGCGTCGGAGTGGCCTTTTTTGTTTCCGCCTATGGAATCGTGAAAGATACATTGGTGGTGATGAAAAAAATTGAAGATGATGCGAAGAAGGAGAAGGAATTAAAAGAAAGTGCTAAAAAGGAAATTGATTCTGTCGAAGATAAGGATAAATAATTATGTCAGAACAAGCGACTATTACAACCAATTCTGAGATCACGGAAACGCCAAATGCTCCAGTAAGTCATGAAGCAACACTTTTTGCCGAGCCATTGGGACATATCGGAAGCCTTACCGTCACTAATTCATTGCTGGCGAGTTGGATCTCTGTCGTCATTTTGGTAATTTTTCTTTTGTCTGTTGGCAAGAAGGTTAAGAAAGTTCCCAGAGGCATTCAAAATATTTTTGAAATTATCTTGGAAAAGGCCTTGGAATTGGCGGATAGTGTGACTGGCTCACGTAAAAAATCAGAAAAGTTTTTGCCCATTTCTTTGGCGCTTTTTTTATTCATTTTTGTGAATAACTGGATGGGACTTCTCCCAGGCATGGGAACAATAGGCTTTAATGAAGTGGAAGGCGGGCATAAGCTCTTTATTCCGCTTTTCCGCGGAGGAACGGCTGATATCAACACTACTCTCGCGCTAGCACTCTTTGCGGTGGTTGCTTCGCACATCGCCGGTGTGCTCACAGTGGGTGCATGGAATTATTTCAATAAATTTGTGAACATCAAGCTCCTCTTGGAGATTCCCGGAAAGATTAGAAAAGATTTCACAATTGTACTGGTGAACCCAATCAAGATTTTTGTCGGCCTAGTGGAAATCATCAGTGAATTTGCCAAAATGGCTTCACTCACTTTTCGTCTTTTTGGTAACATTTTCGCGGGCGAAGTGCTCCTAGCTTCAATGATGGCACTTTTCGCCTATATACTACCCCTACCATTTATGTTTTTGGAAATGATTGTGGGAATAATTCAGGCGCTCATTTTTTCGATACTGGCCATGGTGTATATGACAATAGCAACTGAAGAGCATGAACATTAAAGGTTAATTAATTTTTTTTAATTTATTCTCACGGCGACGTTAAAAACAACAAAACTTAGTCGACCGTTAGAGTAGAGATATAATATTATGGATATGACAATGCTTGCGAAAGCTTTGGCAATCGGAATCGGATCAATCGCGCCAGCGTTTGCAATTGGGAAAATTGGCGCAAAAGCGATGGAATCAATTGGGCGCAATCCTGAATGCGCAGAAAAAATCCTGCTTCCAATGCTCCTCGCTGCCGCTTTTGCGGAAGCTGTGGCTATTTATGCCTTGGTTATTGCGTTTTCTATTAAATAATGCTTAGTGGTTTTCTCTGGCTTTGTGTAGTTTAAACAAAGTCAGAATAAAATCGTTATAGAATTTTTAAATTTTTAAATTTTTAATTTTATAAATAAATCTTAATTTTTAATGTTTAAAACATTTAGACATTCAAAAATTATTTAAAAATTATAAAATTAAAAATTACAAAATTCACCCATTATGGACGAACTCATCAAAACATTTCACATTGAAGTCAATCTTCTCGTTGCGCAGATGGTCAATTTTGCCATTGTCCTCTGGGTGCTCTACAAATTTGCCTATAAGCCAGTCTTGAAGACACTCAACAGTCGGACGAACAAGATTGAAAAAGGTCTCGAGGACGCTGATGCGGCCGGGAAGAAACTGGAAGAGATTGTGGAGAAAGAAAAAGAAGTAATGGTTAATGCCAAAAAGGAAGCGCAGGAAATTGTGAAAGCCGCTGAAGAACAAGCTAAGGCTAATTCGATGAGTATTGTGCTGGAAGCCAGAAATCAAAGTGAAAAACTGCTCATCAGCGCTAAAAGTCAGATTGAACAGGAGAAAAACAAAATGCTCGCAGAAGTGAAAGGCGAAATTGCCAATCTGGTAGTTTTGGCAACAGAGAAGATTATTGGGGAGAAATTGGATAAGGAAAAAGATAAGGATTTAATTGAGAAGGCGATTAAATAGTATTTCTGTGTCATCCCCGCGAAGGCGGGGATCCAGTGGAAAGGTTTTGTTAAAATAGCCAATCTAAGCATTAGGCCAATCCAGCTAAATCTAGTTTTTATACTAGATTCCCGCCGGAGTTTATCCTCGTGAAAACGGGGGCGGGAATGACAATGAAAAATATGCGAATAACATCAGCGCAATACGCAAAATCACTATATGAAGCAACTGCGGAAAAATCTCACAGCGAGGTGGATGTTTTGGTGTCTAATTTTGTGAAAGTGTTGGCTAAAAATGGACAGATGCGATTGACGCGGGAAATTTTGCAAAAATTCGAAACTGTATCGAACATAAAAAACGGAATTGTCGTGGCAGAAGTTTCTTCTCGCGAAAAGTTGGGCGAAGGAATGATTGAAAAATTGACAGTATTTATTAAAGAAAAATATTCAGCAGAGAAGGTGGTGATTAAAAATATTATTGATGAAAAAATTCAGGGCGGGGTGATTGTGAAGGTGGGGGATGAGATAATGGACGCGAGTGTGAAGGGGCAGTTGAAGAAAATGCAAAACATTCTGAACCACTGATTCGCACGTGATTTCCCTGATTGCACTGAAGTTTTAAAATTTATGTCATCCTGAGCGTAGCGTAGCGAAGTCGAAGGATCTGCTGGTGATAATCGTAGTTTTTCTATAGATTGCAAAGCTAGTGGTAATGGAAAGCAGATCCTTCGACTCCATAAATTTTCTAGCGAAAATTTATTCCGCTCAGGATGACAGAAAAAAGTTCTTTTGAAAATAAAAAAAGCTATCGATGATTCCATGAAGGAGATCGATAGCTTTACGAGAGCGCTAGAGACTTGAACCGACAGAGTAGTTTTGCGTTAAGCTACCTCAAACATTTGCTGGGGCCCCCTTTCCCATCTGGCGTCACTTTTAAAGCAATCGCAAGACGGAAACTTATGCAGGTCTTCCTCTTCTGGTGGCTCAGAGGAGTAGGAGATTGCTCGTACGAAGCCGGTATCTTCTGTTTCTTTCCAGATTCGTACTTTTTTAATTTCGATATT
>Ga0172379_10011401_pt1 | contig 10588 bp, 8 predicted proteins | sample GrowelOW334metaG_FD_119756 | JGI IMG/M metagenome (GOLD analysis project Ga0172379, IMG submission 119756) | Groundwater microbial communities from an aquifer near a municipal landfill in Southern Ontario, Canada - Groundwater well OW334 metaG | ecosystem: Environmental > Aquatic > Deep... | reverse complement strand
ATGCGCGGACGGACATTTTGCATAACCGCTGTTGTGCGATGTCGCTCGCGCGACGAGTGCAACAGCGGGCACCGCGGCGCATTGTGCGAAATCACGAGCTCGCGCGAGCGATTTCGCACAACGCGGAGATATGCGAAGTTTTTGTGTAGCGTTAGCGGAACAAAAATTTGGGAGAGGGAAATAGCGATACCTTTAAAAATATAATAATTATCGCTATTTTCCGAACCGCATATCGTATGTTATGTTTTGTGTTCGGTTCTCCAGACAGACCTTTGTTCGCGTCGTCCCGACCAACCGGATCGCTCTGACCTTTGGTCGGGATGTTGTTTAACACGCGTTCGACGATGTCCTGACCTCAGGAAGGATGTCGTCGTACCTGTTAAACAAAGCGGACAAACAATCGGGTCTGTCTGGCTAGCCGCCACATCTATTATCTTTCCTTCTCTAATGTGGCGGAGAATCGAACATTAAACATAATGCGCCGCGGCGCATTGTGCGAAATCACGAGCTCGCGCGAGCGATTTCGCACAACTACCTATAAACCAACTCATTGATTTTTTGGCTAAAAACGGCTAAAATATATTCACTAATTTTTAATCACAAGGGGGGTATGAATAATCAGCCGATTTATCCCAGCCAGGATTTGATGGTTAAATTGCGCCAGGAGATGAAATTGCGTAATTTTAGCCCAAAAACCATCAAAAGCTACATATATTATACCAGTGACTGTTTGAATAAGTCAAATAAGCAGGCGCGGTCCATCGGTGGCGCGGATGTGCGCGAATATTTAGCGAATTTGGTTGATCGCAATTATTCGCCTTCCACCATCAATACCGCTTATAGCGCCCTGCAATTTTATTTTGAGCAGGTTTTACATCGCAATTTCTTTTGTCAAATTCCCCGCGCCCACAAGGAGGCCCATCTGCCCGTCGTTTTGTCCAAAAACGAGGTGACGCGCATGATCGAATTATCCGAAAATCCGAAGCATAAGTGTATTTTATCGCTTCTTTATGCCACCGGCGTGCGGGTGAGCGAGCTGACACACATAAAAATGCGCGATATCGACCTCGATCGCATGGTTTTACGGGTTTATCAGGGCAAAGGCAAAAAAGATCGTTTTACGATTTTGCCCGCATCACTTAAAACCACACTTGTCACGCAACAGCGCCTTAAAAACCCCAATGATTATTTGTTTACCAATGGTCGCAATCGCCTGATCAGTGGCAAGAAAACCGGTGGTGGCCGGTTGACCGAAGCGAGTATTCAAAAAATAGTGGCGCAGGCGGCCGTGCGCGCGGGAGTCGCTAAAAATGTCACTCCGCATACTCTGCGTCACAGTTTTGCCACGCACTTGCTCGAAAATGGCACGGATATTCGGTATATACAAGAACTGCTTGGTCATGCTAAACTGCAAACTACCCAGATATATACTCATGTGGCCGTGAATAATTTTAGTAATATTAAAAGTCCGTTAGATGTATAGAATTAGTAATATTATGAAAAATATTGGGACAAAGATTCTTCGACTGCGCCCTTCGGGCTTCGCTCAGAATGACAATGGTGGGGTTATATCATCATCACATTGTGGTAGGGCTGTTCGCAATGACAAGTTAAAAAAATTTGTCCTGGTATTGCCCAATATCCGCAGTGCCCACAATGTCGGCGCGATGTTTCGCACGGCTGACGGCGCGGGGGTGGATAAAATTTATTTGTGCGGATACTCGCCGGTCCCGCCGCATCCGCAATTAGACAAGGTGTCTTTGGGGGCGGAAAAAACCGTGCCTTTTGAATTTTGCAAACAAACCGGACGGGTCCTTACCAAGCTCAAAAAAATGGGGTATAATATCATTGCGCTCGAACAGACCAAGTCCAGCGTCGATATTTTTGATTTTTCCCCGGTTTGGCCCCTCGCTCTCATTGTCGGCAATGAAAAGACCGGTGTGACCAAAGCCCAGCTCAAATATTGCGATGGCAGTATCGAGATCCCGATGCGCGGGCACAAAAACTCGCTCAATGTTTCTGTCGCCGCCGGAGTGGCGATGTATCATTTGGCAAATAAGCGAGCATGATCGAATTGCTAATTAGCGCGGTGAAATTTAAGGATGGTAGTATATAGCGGGCGAGCAAATTCGTAAGATTTGATTTATAATATTTTATTTTTGATTTAGTATGAAGTCCACTCTCGATATATTCAAACGCCTGCGCGACCGTTTGCCCCCGCTGTTTCCGACTCATACCGCGGACAAAATGCGGCAAGTAATCGGTCATATCGAAAATGATCCGTCCGCCACGCTCGATGATATCGAAAACACGATGGTGGTTTTTGGATACGAACTTTGGGCCTATTCGCGCGCTTATCACGAATTTTACTCGAGTATCGAGGATCAAATGGCCGAGGAATTTCTCTTGTCGCATCTATCGCCCGAGATGCGTGATCGTTACCGCGAATTTAAAATTTATGGCGGGAATTGGCGTGATCTGCATTCCGGCGGCGCGGCCAAATTTTTTAGCCAGCATGATTTATCCGAGTTGGCGCGCAGTCTCGTGGATACGCGTCAAGTTTTGCGTCAGTACTCGGAGCGCGAGGCAGTGGGCGTGAAGCGCGCCAAATATTTAAAAAGTGTCGCGCGCTATCAAAATATTTTGGAGGAAATAAAAATTAAATTGGATGAATTGCGTCGGTTTGCCGACGCGGAAATCGACCACCCCCAACTCGCATCTGAAGTGCGTGAGCGGGTGCGTCTATTTGAGCACGGACTATGTGATCTGGCTCCGAGCATGGATCCCGAGGCTGTTCGTCAGTCGGTGGATTTTTTTGCCGGCCGACGACGCGAGCTTAGTCGTTTGCGCGGATTGCATATCCCCTTGGAGATAAATTTTTACGCGTGATTATGCATGAACAAGAAAAAAATCAAGAGGCGTTGGCGCTCCGGCATACGGCCGAAGCGCGTGATGTTGGTGTCGAAACGAAAGAGGGGCGAGAAAAAGCCGAAGCCAAAAAGGCGGGCGCGCGCGAGCGCGCCGAAGTGGTGTCGAAAGAAGTCAAAAACACCAAACAACAGATCCAGCACATCATGGCCAACATGCAACAGGTGATCGCGGCCGTGCGCGCGATTCGCGAGCAACTCCAATTGGCAAAAAATGGCGAGGACGAGGCGATCCCGTCGGTCCGGCGCGATGAGCAGCGCATCGTTGGACTAAAAAATAAACTCATGGATCTCAAAAGCCAGCTTGGCGACCTCAAAATCGCGCTTTTGGCCGAGGAAATCAATCGCTTGCGCGAGGAGAATCCGGATTTGGCGATGGCTTACGCTCAAAAGCAAGCCGAGGAGAGCGTCGATCGCATCATGGCGACAATCGAGATTGACTAATCTTGTCAAAAAATCACTTTGCCAAAATATGCCGGCGCGGGACTGTGGATAACTCATTTAGTATGAGTTTTTTGTTTGGTTAATTTCAGCTAATATGAGCGTAAATACCGCTCATCTGGTCGCGCCCTTGACGATGTGGTATAATACTTTAGCTTATCGTGGATACACAATATATAGGGGGATAACTTATTGCGAGACACAATATATAGTATTAGAGAGCATTGAAGAAAAAAGGTTAGAAATCAAAAATAAGTTCATTCGCACCATCGGCGAAATTAGTAAAAATTTTTGATTTTTTATTTTTGATTTTTCATCTCAATAATCTATGAATACCGCTGTCGCCACCAAGACATTTAAAGTCGATAATAAATTTAAATACAATCCCGAGAACGGATTGAAATTTTCGCGTCACTATACCAAAGACGGCGTGTCGCCTTACGATTTGTTTCAATATGAATTGCGTTCGTCGGTGATTCGTGAGCCGTCCGGTAAAGTAATTTTTGAGATGCTTGATGTCGAAGTGCCGAAGACTTGGTCGCAAGTGGCCACGGATATTTTGGCGCAAAAATATTTTCGCAAAGCCGGCGTCCCGCAATATGATGATCACGGAACAGTGAAGCTCGACGCGGGCGGTCAGCCGTGTCTCGGCCATGAACACAGTATCAAACAAGTGGCGCATCGTCTGGCCGGCACTTGGCGTTATTGGGGTGAGAAGTATGGCTATTTCGCCACCGAGAAAGACGCGCAGATTTTTTATGACGAGCTGGCCTATATGATCGTGGGACAAATGTCCGCGCCCAACAGCCCCCAATGGTTCAATACCGGTTTGTATTTTGCCTATGGCATCAACGGTCCGGCCCAGGGTCACTGCTATGTCGATCCCGATACCGGCATGCTCACCCAATCGGTGGATTCCTATACTCATCCTCAACCGCATGCTTGCGGACGGTATGACACTAAAGTATTTTCGGAAAAAGGAATTTTGAATTTAGGTGACATCGTCGAAGAAAACTTATTTGATATTAAAATTTTTGACGGTGAAAAAATGGTGAAAGTTTTGGCTGTGAAAAATAATGGCGTTAAAAAATTGTTTCGCGCGCTTTTGCGCAACGGAAATTATTTTGATTTTACCGATGACCACATGATTTGGTCGGCTGATCGTCGTCAAAAAGACGGCGGAAAATATGATTGGACGGAACTTAAAAATATCTTGGGAAATAAAGTGCAACAATATTGCGCCCATGAGGTTGGCAGTGCGTCCAATTCAGCACCTGACGAAACCAAAGTTGCCAAGGCTGAGTTAGCCGGTTGGGTGGCGGGTGATGGTTATTATGGTAAATATGGGCGCAACAAAAAAACCACACTTTTTGGAGTAATCACGATCAACGAAGATGAATTTGCCAGTGTCACGAATATCTTTAGTAAATTATTTGGTGGATATACCGTACAAACTCGTCGACAAGTCGGTGAGTTGTATCGTATTGTCAATCGCAATTCCAAGGATGTTGATGAATATATTTCCGAGTATCAATTGGAGAAAAGTGCTTTTTCTGTGCAAGTGCCGGAAGTCATCATGCAAGGAACAAAAGCGGAAAAGACCGCGTTTTTGCGTGGGTTATTTCAAGCCGACGGCTGCGTTCGCGTTCGTATTGAAAATGGCCGTAACAGTGGCGACATTGTCTTGACTTCCATTTCGGAAAATTTGATTCACGAGGTGCAAGTTTTATTGCTTGAACTCGGGATATATTCCAATGTTACGCGCAATATTGAATCAAGATCTGATCGTCATGATAATTTCCATTTGAGCATTTCGTATTTTTCCGAACGCCAGAAATTTGAAAAATTGATTGGCTTTGTCTCCGAGGATAAAAAAGAAAAATTACAAAAATTGAATACGGAAGTCATTGGTAAAGACAAAGAGGTGCTATCCGAAGAAACTGTCGTCAGTATCGAATTTATTGGAGAAGAAGAAGTTTACGATATTCAAACCGAGACCGGCAAATTTTGCGCCAACGGCGTGGTCGTGCATAATTGTTTCATCCAATCGGTGCGCGACGATCTCGTCAACGAAGGCGGGATCATGGATCTGTGGGTGCGCGAAGCCCGGCTTTTCAAATATGGCTCCGGCACCGGCACCAATTTTTCCGCGTTACGCGGCGCGGGTGAAAAACTCGCCGGTGGCGGAACATCGTCCGGCCTCATGAGCTGGCTCAAAATAGGCGACCGAGCGGCCGGCGCGATCAAATCGGGTGGGACTACGAGGCGCGCCGCCAAGATGGTGATCCTCAATGTCGATCATCCCGATATCGAAGAATTTATCGATTGGAAAGTGAACGAAGAAAAAAAAGTGGCCGCGCTCGTGGCCGCGGGCTATGACAGCTCTTATGAGAGCGAGGCGTATCAGACCGTGTCCGGACAAAATTCCAATAACAGCGTGCGCATCACCCATGATTTTTTGACCGCGGTCGAAAGCGACAACGGCTGGGAGCTCAAGTGGCGCACCAATGGCCAATCATGTAAAAAACTGAAAGCGCGCGCTCTGTGGGACAAGATCGCGCACGCGGCTTGGTCTTGCGCTGATCCCGGGCTTCAATTTGATTCGACCATTAACGACTGGCACACTTGTCCCGCTTCGGGGCGCATCAACGCGTCCAATCCATGCAGTGAATATATGTTTTTGGACGATACCGCTTGCAATCTCGCCTCGCTCAATCTCGCGCATTTTTACGATTCCGAAACCATGTCTTTTGATATTGATGGATTCAAATATTCCACGCGCCTGTGGACAGTGGTGCTCGAGATTAGTATTTTGATGGCGCAATTCCCGAGCCGAGAAATCGCGCAGGGGAGTTATGATTTTCGCACGCTTGGCCTTGGTTATGCCAACATCGGTTCGGTTTTGATGACTGCCGGTATTCCCTATGATTCACCCGAAGCGCTTGCTTTTGCCGGATCAGTCACCGCGCTTATGACCGCGCAGTCTTATATCACCTCGGCCGAGATGGCCAAAGCGCACGGGCCATTCGCGAAATACAGTGACAACCGCGAACACATGCTTCGGGTGATGCGCAATCATCGTCGCGCCGCTTTCAACGCCAAGCCGGAAGAATATGAGGGGGTGTCGGTGGCGCCACTGGGTATTGATCCGCAATATGCTCCGGCGTATTTGCTCGCGGCCGCGCGCGAACAGTGGAATGACGCGCTCGCGATGGGTGAGCGCTATGGTTATCGCAACGCGCAAACGACATTACTCGCCCCGACCGGCACAATTGGTCTTCTGATGGATTGTTCCACCACCGGTGTGGAGCCGGATTTCGCATTGGTGAAATTCAAAAAATTATCCGGTGGCGGCTATTTCAAAATTATCAACGAGGCCGTGCCGATGGCGCTCAAAACGCTTGGTTACAGCGAAACGCAGATGGACGATATTTTCAAATATTTGAAAGGCCAAGGCACACTCAAAAGATCGCCCGCCATCACTCACGAGTCATTGCGCGAGCGCGGATTTACCGACGACGACATCGCCAAAGTGGAAAAAACTTTGCCGACCGTGTTTGAACTGCCGTTTACTTTTAATGTTTGGACTTTGGGAGAGGAATGTCTCGGCCGGCTCGGATTTACGAGCGAGCAATACAACGATGCTAATTTTAATTTACTCGTCGCGCTTAATTATTCGTCCGACGAGATCAACACCGCCAACGAATATGTCTGTGGCGCGATGACGATCGAGGGCGCTCCGCATTTGAAAAAAGAGCATTACGCCGTCTTTGATACTGCCAACAAAAATGGCAAAAAAGGCCAGCGGTATATTCATTATTTAGGCCATATTCGCATGATGGCTGCGGTTCAGCCGTTTTTGTCCGGGTCGATCTCGAAGACGATCAATATGCCCAACGAGGCGACGGTGGAAGATGTGAAGATCGCCTACATGGCATCGTGGAAACTCGGACTCAAATCCAACGCGCTCTATCGCGATGGGTGTAAATTGTCCCAGCCGTTGTCCGCGAAATCCAAATCCAAGACCGAAAGCAAAAAAGAAGATGACGCGACCGCGGAGAAAGAAAAAATAAAAATTGTCCAACCCACTCTCAAAACTTTTTCTCTTTCGAGCCAGAGCGCGACGGTGGTCAATCAAGTGGTGGACGACTCCAATGCCCAGATGAAATACGCGCACGATGGCACGCCCGCCGGCACCAAGATATATATCCACGGCGAACAACGCCGCATGCCCTACAAACGCGGCGGCCTCACCATCAAAGCCAAAGTCGCCAATCAAAAAATATTTTTGCGCACCGGCGAATATCCGGATGGAAAATTGGGCGAGGTGTTCATCGACATGTACAAAGAGGGCGCGTCGTTTCGATCATTGCTCAATTTATTTGCGATCGCGATCTCGACCGGACTACAATATGGCATTCCACTCGAAGAATATGTCGACAAGTTTACCTTCACGCGTTTTGAGCCGTCGGGCATGACCGATCACCCCAACATTCGCAATTGCACTTCGGTAGTGGACTTGGTGTTTCGCATCCTCGGGATGGAGTATCTCGGGCGCACGGATTTCGTGCAAGTGAAGCCGACCGGTATCCAAAAAAATCGCGCCGAGCAAATGGCGCGTCTCGCCGCCGAGATGCATGGTCAGCATACGATGAATCTCAAAACCAAAGAAGACGACGAGGTAGAAAAAGAAAAAATAATTTTAAAGGATAAAGACATCGAAGACGATGATCAGCCGGCACTACCCATCGCGCCCCAAGTGGAGGCCAAGAGCGATACGATGGTGATCGGCAGTATCGACCAACAGCTCGCGGGCATGATGGGCGACGCGCCTCCTTGCCCCACCTGTGGTCATATCACGATTCGCAATGGCAGTTGCTACAAATGTCTTAATTGCGGGAGTACGACCGGGTGCTCGTAATCATATTTGTCATCCTGAAAAATTGAAGGATCTATTTGACCGCTCGCGAGGGCGGTCTTTTGCTCTTGAAAAATATTGCGATTGGGGTAAGATAGAGGAGTAAATTTTAAAAAAATTATATGAACGAATCAAATCCGTTGTTAAATTATGACGATGCGCACAAGCCAGAGGTCAAAAGAGTAATGCTTGAAAGTAGTCGCGAATTTCATCTGATTCCGGAAGCGCGCAAAGGAGATACTGTGACCATACACCTCATACAAAGAGATCCGGCGCGCGCGTCAAAAATTTTTACCGGTGTGTTGCGCGAGGCTATCTCACAGGGTAAACAATTAAGAATGGGAGAAATAATTACCGAGCCGATAGCGCATATTAAATATTTTAATAGTCAGCGCGCCCAGAATACCGGTGGAGTTTATATTATTGAAACAGCAGATGGGAAAAGGTTTACTTTGAAGGTAGATGATATCGTTGGTCCAAAGGATGAGGAGCCGGTGGAAAATGATTTTTTCGATAATTGGGATAATTCCTGATTGTTTTTTTATGAAAATTTACACCAAAACCGGCGACAAAGGGGAAACAGGACTATTTGGAGGCGCGCGCGTGACCAAGGATTGTGTGACCCTGCAGGTAGTGGGTGCGCTTGATGAGCTCAACGCGGTTTTAGGTATTGTGGTTACTGTCATCCCGAACGAATGTGAGGGATCTTTAGGGCGATCATTAATAAAAATTCAACGCGAATTGTTTAAATTTGGCGCGGAAGTGGCGAGCCGGCAAATCAAATCCCAAAATTCAGATATAAAAAATATTGATCGTGAGACAACCAAGATTGGTAAAAATAAATCATCTCCCAAGAATAAATTATTAAATAGCATTGGCGAGCGAGACATTTTTAGCTTGGAAAAAAGCATCGACGAAATGTGGGGCGAGCTTCCCGAATTAAAAAATTTCATTTTACCCGGCGGGTGTATCGCGAGCGTGCACCTGCATCAGGCGCGCACGATTTGCCGGCGCGCCGAGCGCGAGCTGGTGGCATTTGGCAAAATTTGTCCGTTGCGTCCGGAATTATTTCAATATTTAAATCGATTGAGCGACTGGCTGTTTTGCGCGGCGCGGTGGGCGAATTTTAAATCAGGCGCGGAGGAAATTATTGTTTGAGCTACGCGCTCGAAGACGCGCATTTTGAATTGGATACTCCGGTGGGCGTGCCGACATTGACTTTTTTTTCAGATTTTGGTATACTTTTTTTGCTTTTGATTCGAGACGGGCCCGTAGTTCAGCTGGCTAGAACGCCGCATTTGCAATGCGGAGGTCAGCGGTTCAAGTCCGCTCGGGTCCACCAATGCCGAGGTAGCTCAGTGGTAGAGCGAAGGACTGAAAATCCTTGCGTCGCGGGTTCAATCCCCGCCCTCGGCACCACATTTTTAAAAAATCACCCGATTGTTTTCGGGTGATTTTTTATATCGACTTATCCACACCAAAAATGCTTGGGAATAAAGTAAAAAAATGGTATAATACGGTGTATAAGAATTGTTGTGACGATACCTATGGAGGACAATTCAAAATCATGGTTCCAAACGAGGCAAAACCGAATTTTTTTGGTATTCGGTGGTTTTGCGTTAGCCGTGATTTCCTTGGTTTTTTTCAGTTTCGCGCGCGTGTATTCATCAAGCGCGCCCACGATCATCACTTACCAGGGAAAGTTGCTCCAAAATAGCGTCGCGGTGACGAGCACTTTGCCGATGAAATTTGTGATTTATGACGCATTGACCGGTGGCAATGAAATTTATACCGCTTCGGGCACGATCAATGTCAACACGACGACTGTTTTGGTTACGCCGGTGAATGGATTATTTAGCATCAACCTCGGCGACACGGCCGGCTCGCCCGCGACCAAGACGCTTGACCCATCGATTTTTCAAAATCACGATACTCTCTATCTCGAAGTGACCGTGGATGGCGAAGTGCTATCTCCGCGCAAACGCATCACCTCGGTGCCATACGCTTTTAATTCCAAATATCTCGACGGCCACATCGCCACCTCGACTCCGACCACGACCGCCTATGTGCCGGTGGCGGATTCGTCCGGCAATTTTCATTTCAATAATGTCTCGTCGACGGCGCTGTCGGTGGTCGGCAATCTGCATGTCGGAAATTTGATCATCAATGGCTCGGGCGCGGCCTGTACTGATGGGCAGATTTTACAGTATTCGTCTTCGACCGGGGCGCTCATTTGCATGGACGCGGTGTTTAATACGACGCTGGTTTTTAGCTCGAGCACTACTTTCAATGGCGACACGAT
>Ga0172379_10011400_pt1 | contig 10588 bp, 10 predicted proteins | sample GrowelOW334metaG_FD_119756 | JGI IMG/M metagenome (GOLD analysis project Ga0172379, IMG submission 119756) | Groundwater microbial communities from an aquifer near a municipal landfill in Southern Ontario, Canada - Groundwater well OW334 metaG | ecosystem: Environmental > Aquatic > Deep... | reverse complement strand
TTCGACAGGCTCAATGCCAAATCTGCGCGTCTGCCCCGAGCTTGTCGAGGGGCTACGTCGGCATTTCGACAGGCTCAATGCCAAATCTGCGCGTCTGCCCCGAGCTTGTCGAGGGGCTACGTCGGCATCAAGACTTCGGATTAGTCCCTCGACAATTCTCGTCACCAGCGGTCGAGAAGCAGTTTAGAGTTTGAGTTGCTGGCCTGCACCCGCTTGGTATCCGCATCTACCCGCCATTCAAAGGCTTCCAGCGCGCCGCCGGCCTGCTCACATACGTAACGGACCAAAAATTGGTCGCCGCGCTTTTCGGTCTGCCAGCCTTTCTCCACAATCGGCGTGCCCAGCGACTTGGTCAAAGCCACTACGGATTTTAAAGCGGCCACAATCTTTGTCCCTCGTTTTGTTTTGCCGTCCCGGACAGCGGCCAAAGAGTCACTCGCCAGCATCTCCGGCGCTTCAGCGGCAACCTTGGCCACGGCATGATCAGGAGCAGATTTATTTACCTGGGCATGCACTTTCTTTTCTTCTTTAATTGCCGCCGCCACTGCCACGGTATCCATCCCCAGCATCGCGCGAACGCTGGCGTTTTCCGGTTCAACCCGTAAAGCTTCCCTCCAGGCCGAACGCGCCTCCGCAGGCAAACCTAACGCATTATAACTCTTGCCTAACTCCACCCAGGATAAAGTCGCGTCCGGTTTCAAGTCGACAACTTTTTGATAGGCGGCCACCGCTTCGTTATAAAGCCCGGCATTGTATTTTTGTTGGGCGATATCTTCATAACGCCGGGACAAATTATAAGCAAAGACTCGGCAGTCAAGGTTACGTTCGTCCTGGCGGAGGGCTTCCATGATCGTGCTATAGGCCGCGTCAAGATCTCCTTTGGCTTGATAAGATTTTGCCAGCCAGAGATAACTTTTTATGGAATCCGGCTTCATACTTATAGTCGTCTTGTAATAATCGATGGCAGCGTCGTATTTCTTGTCACGAAAAGCGGCAAAAGCTAATTGATAGAATTCTTCCGCCGGCTCCCGCACCACGCTGGAGGAGACCCACCCTTCCTGCCCATCAGAAAAGACAACTTTATACCAGGGCATTTTAGAAATACCAACCAATTTTTCGCCGGCGTAGAGAATACGAGAAGAGCCGTCGGACAAGGCGGTGCAGGTTGCCGTAACAGTTAACGGCCAACTTTGGCTGTTAACAACCTCCCCTTGGGCCACCCGCTCTCCCTTATCGGCATTAGCTGTTAAACCAGTTCCCGCTTCAACAAAAAACTCAACAGTACGACGAATACTGCCATGCATACCTTTGATCTCATAACGAGCGACATGCAAGCCAGCGGGCACATTAGCGGCAATTTTATAAGCGCCGCTCCAATACATCCCATCAGTGGAGGTTAAGGGAACCAGGTCGTGGCCAAAATCAAAGCCCGCCTTAACGGTCTCAACCTTAGCGGTGGTGCGAACTCCCAAAGAAATCATCCGCTCGTCTTTGACCGATTTAGGATAAATGTAACATTCCAACCAGACGAGAGAAACAATTTCGCCCGGATCTGTCGGCCCCGCTTTCAAGCTCAAATCTTCCCGACTGATAATAGAACGGTCGACCGACCAGACTTGAGCGGCCGCCAACACAACCAGCAGGACCATCATAATTGCTTTTCTCATTTTATCTCTCCCCTTTCGACGCTAAAGCGCCGCAGTCCCTAATAATTCAATAAAATATTATCGATCGCAAAATCAACTTTCCCATCTTGTTGGTCGGCAATCGCCACTAACTGCAACTTCAACAAACCACCAGAACCATTCTGCTGATGGGGATTCCAGATACCATCGCCTACCCCGGGATTCGCCAGGCGAAAAGCCGAGAAAGGGATGGAAACCCGGGTAAAACCTTTTCCCTGTATATTAACTTCCGCCACCCATTTATCATCATATAATGCGGCGTAATTGTTTTTGGGATCCTGTTCAATGGTGTAATTATTGTTGTCATCCTCAAACAGCTCAATAACTAATTTTCCCCGATAACTTTCGTGACCGTAAATATCAATTTGAAAACGGGAAAATTGGGAAGCATCGACTCCCAGCTCGGTCCCAATCCCCCCGACATACCAATCTTTCGCTTGTCCGGACAATTTTATCGAATATGTGCCGCAGGAATTGGCAATCAAGTCCAAAGTTTCCGCTTCCATTGAAGGATTGGCCATAATATCCGCTTTGACATCGCCAAAGCGCCACCATTTACCGGTATTAAACTGCCCGTTCTCAAAATTATCAATTAAGTAAAAAGAGAATTGAGCCGAAGCCACTGCCGCCAGCCCTAACAACAGCAAACAAAGAACGAACAGGCGCTTTTTCATTTTTTCCTCATCTTCCTTTTATTTTTTACAGCCGCTTTAGCCGCTGTTTTACTGACTTTACCGACATTACGTTGCGGCTTAATCGCCAGGGAACTAACTTTAAGCAAGAGCATTTCATTCTCCGCTTTCAGTCTTTCACATTCTTTGCTTAGAGAAACGTTGCTTTTACGCAGCATCTTCTCGGCGCGAGAAATTTCTTCCACTCCAGAAGTTAAACTTCCGACTTTTTCTTTCAGGCCGCTGTTCTCCTGCTGCAGCCAATCTTTCCCCTTGTTCAATTGTTCAATATGTTTGCGCATTGATCTCACGGCATCTTCTTTTTCGGCCACTTTTATTTCCAGGGCCGCGGTTTCCTCGCTTAATTGCGGCAAAGACGGCAGTTCCGACAAGATTTCAGAAGACAAAGATCGATTGCGCCTAAAAATTTCATAGCCTTTGGCCGCCGACATAGTGGCCAAGGACATCGCTAAGAGGGAAACCACCACCAGGGCAAAATCTGGGGCGCCGGACATGGGAGGAGTTTTGGCAGTGGCAGACACATGAGAGACTATTTTACTCGACAAAACCTGCTCCAGCGAAGGAGTAGCGTTAGCTGTCGACAAGGAACGGCCCCCAAGAATAACGACGACCAGGACCAAACCTAAACCCCAAATCAGCGTGAAGCGGTTGGAGACTATGTTCCGGAAATTATCTCTCATAACTTTCGCCCTCCTATTTATTTTTGGACCAGGCACTAAGGAATGGCGCAGGTCTTCGACTTCGCTCAGACCTAGCCAACGTTTCCACCATCTCGAGCCCCGTCGAGAGATGGCGCAGGTTCTCGACTTCGCTCGAACCAGGCTAACGTTTGCCTAACTTCGAGCACCGTCGAGAAGTGGCGCAGGCCGGAATTGAACCGGCGACACGCGGATTTTCAGTCCGCTGCTCTACCAACTGAGCTACCGCGCCCCGAAACAAAATTGACCCGGCTGGGGCTCGAACCCAGGACCCTTTGCTTAAAAGGCAAATGCTCTACCAACTGAGCTACCGGGTCGTCCTTCCCACTGCGGGAAAACGGCGACAAACTAGAATCATACCGAATTTTTGGTCTTTTTTCAAGTTGCGGATTTCGTCTTCAAATTCCCCGAATCCTAGCTTGAGGGACAAGCTCCCGAACTTTTGCCAGCATGATCTTCAGTTTTTCCGGCGTATACGATGGCAAACCGCGCAAGCTTTCATCACTGGCGTTTTGCGCGATAAATTGCTGCAGCACCCATGAGCTCTCCCCCGTCAACTGCCGCGCCAGATCAACAATATCCTGCTCATCTAATAGCGTGGGAACAACAGTCGTCCGAAGCTCATAAGGCAAGCCGCTTTCGCGGATAAGCTTGATACTGGCTTTGATTTTTGGAAGGCTTACTTTAACCCCGGCCAACTTATCATATCTTTCGTCCAGCGGGCCTTTTATATCCATGGCAATATAATCAATTAATTTTTGCTCAATCAGAGAGCGCAGGCAATCGGGATCAGAGCCATTCGTATCAAACTTTATCGCGAACCCGGCTTGTTTTACTTTGCGCATGAACTCAAACAGCCCCTGGTCCTTATGGAGGCTCGGCTCACCGCCCGTCACGCAAATCCCATCCAGAAAGTCGCGGTGCTCGGCCAGGTACCGCAGGACGCGCTCTTCGGGTATAGTTTCATAGTTTTGGGGATGAGAAATTAAACCGGCATTGTGGCAGAAAGGACAATGAAAATTACAGTTGGGGAGAAAGACAACGGATACAATTTTACCGTCCCAATCAATAAATGAGGTCAGCAGAAAGCCCTTGATCTCCAGGGACATTTTAGGCGGGTCCAGGCTTAGTGTTGTTGTCCCTGCCCTCGGGTAATTCACGGGTGGCGATATCATAGTCAAAAATCAGGACGGCCGCCGCCAGCACCGTGGTCCAAAAACCGCGCTGGGCGATGGCGCTTTGAGTAATATGAGAAGTGCGGACTATTTTATCGGACAGCTTCCAAACTTCCTGGCGTTCGTCCCAACTGGCGTTTTCATCAAAAGTAATGCCCTGGGTGGTGGCTAACATTTGCGCCGCGATATCTTCCGCGTACTCGCCGCATTCTTCGTCCGTCATGCCATACGCGCTATGCTCGCTTAAATAGCCGTAAGAATTGGGATCGGCGGGGATAGCCATGCCGACAGAAGAAGAAATTAAGCGATGCGCTTCATCGGTCTGGTTTTTTGCCATGACGATAAACGTGATCTCGCCGGGTTTGATCATCTTAATCCCCTGCTCACGGGAGATCAGTTTACAGCCGGGAGGAAAAATGCTGGAGACGTGGACATAATTGACCGCCTGGATGCCGGCATCGCGCAAGGCCATCTCAAAGCTGGCCAGCTTCTCCTTATGCCGCCCCACCCCTTTGGTCAAAAATATTTTATTCGGTACCCATAAACTCATGTTCTTAATATTAACTGATTAGTTAAGAATTATCAAGAAAGAAAGTAAATAATTTATGGCACCTGGCAATAAAATTGCTTGTTACTTAATAGTTAGAGCTTAAAGCTTATTAAGCTTAGTAAATAATGGGAAACACTAATTCTCACTAATTTACTTTATCGCCTATGACGCGAATGGCAATATCTCTAATGGCGCGAATGATCTCAGATGGACGCTAATTCGGAAGACTCGAATCCATGCAAAGAAAGGAGAAAAAAGAAAAAACAAGGAAAAAATCAAGTAATGTGGAAGGGAAAAGAAATAAAAATGGAGGAATGAGAATTGATATGGCGGAACTTATTTATCCGGAGTTAAGTTATAAGGTTATTGGGATTCTTTTTAAGGTCTACAATCATTTAGGGGGCGGTTATCAAGAAAAGTACTATCAGCAGGCAATCAAGAATGAGCTTCTGGTTAATCAAATTCCTTTTCTAGAACAGGTGCGAACTGATTTCATTTATCATGGCCAAGCATTGGGCAGATATTATCTGGATTTTATCATCGACCATAAAGTAGTCCTGGAATTAAAAATTGCCCCTACTTTTACGCAAAAAGACATTTTACAAGTCTTAAATTATCTTAAAGTCAGCGATTTAAAGCTCGGAATTCTAGCCAGCCTAAACCGCAATAACGTTCATTACAAGCGCATTTTAAAAGGGAACTAAAATATTTCATTTTGGATTTGAGTCAATTAGAGTAAATTAGCGCGATTAGAGATTTGTTCCTCATTCGAGCCATCTGCGATAACGCAATTAGCGAGAATCCGCGTTTCTTGTTTTGTTTTTCCTAATTTAGTTTCTCTATTTTTTTAAGGAGCTAAGACTTGCAAATTTTCTAAAAGTTCGGCGCCGATCTTGTCTTCACCCATATCCATAGCCTTGGTCACTCCCGCGTCACAGATTTTAAATACCGTCCTGGGAACACCTTTAGACAATTCAAAAATCTTTTTGATCGCGCCAGATGTAAAAGGATGCACGCCCGTGCCGCCGGCATTTTCAATGCGGACCTTGATCATCGCTTCCATTTCTTCAAAATTTAAACTGTCTAGCCCGACTTTTAAGACCAATCTTTCATACAGCGGCTGGATTTCCGTCTTTAATTTGTCGACCGCTTCGGGCAATCCGGCCATGACCAGAATAACCCTGTCCAAATCACCCAGGGTGCGCAGCGGCCTTTCAATCTCTTCGGTAAATTCATGCGCTTCGTCGAGAAGTAAAACCAGATTTTTGCCAAGCTTGCGCCGCAAAACATCAATTTGGTATATGCCTTGAGGCTCCATGGCCTTTACATCCCCGCCCATCATGCTGACAATATACCTGATAAGCTGGTCAAACTGCTGCGGCGGCCTGGCGATGTACACCGTGTGAAACTGGGCTTCCGGCAAACAGTAAGAGAGCCAGCGCAAGAGAGTGGTCTTGCCTATGCCAAACGGCCCAGTAATCAAAATGTGGCCGCTTTTAGCGCAGATCTTTTCCAGGATTTCCTTTATTTTCTCTTTATGGCCGGTCATAAGTTCGGGAAAAATGTCGAGGCTAAAAGGATTTTTATGCCAGCCAAGCTTGGCGTACCAATCCTTTTGCTCCCGGGAAATAGACGACCAGGTCTTAAGCCCGACATACGCGCCGCAGTAAGGACAGCGTTCTTCATTGCCCGTAATTTTCTTGCCGCATTTAAAACATTTTCTCTCGTTGACAGGAGCAGTATGCTTGCCATTAAAAATTGATCTGGTCACATAATACATTAATAAGCCAAACGCGATAAAACCAATAGAAAAGATCAAACCAAAAAATAAATAGTAATGGTCTCCAGCTTGCGGGCCGGGGGCGGCGGACGCAACTTCCGCAGTACTTTTTATTTCTGTCTTTACTTCCGGCGAAACTGGCGCCGGCGTTCCATATTTCATCGCCTGTATATTTTTTTCGCGGATGATCAGGTTTTTTAATTTTCGCGCCGGAGCGTAATTGGGGTCGATACCCAAAGCAAGGTCAAGATTTTTAATTGTCTCGTCCAGGTTGCCGGAGATGTATTGGATCGAAGCCTGGTTAAAATATTCCCGGGCTTCTTTCGTTTGGGCGCAGACGACCGCGCCAAGCAAATGCAGCGCCAACATAATAATTAATATTTTCTTTGCCATTTTACTCCTGTACATTTTTCGTCTTCACTATCGTGTCCAGACGCCGCACTATAATCTTAACACCTGAGTTTTTTGGGTCAATGACCAAAAGTGATTGTAATTGCGCCTTGGCTTTCGCGTACTGTTGTTTGGCCAAAAGGTCCCTGGCGGAAGACATCAATCTAATTTGCGTCGTGATCTTATCTTCTTTCTGTACAATAGTAGTCATTTTACGCGGCTTAACCCTGGCGCGGGCGGTCGTTGGCCTGGAATAGTAGCGCGCGACGGGCTTTGAAACTGTCGTTTTTGGTTTCTCCACCGTCTCTACTGGTACCGGTCTTTGTCTTTTGCCTTTACCGAGCAGTTCCTGAACTTGCTGCGCTTTTTCTTCCGCTTCACGGGCCAGGATATCGGCTTCAGCCGCCAGTCTTTTTGCCTGCAGTTCGGAACGGGCTACTTCTTCGCTGGTCTTAAACCGAACTAAAAGCGACATTTCCGGTTGGCCGATCAGGAAGGGAGAGGTCTGGCCTTTAAAAGTTTTTCTCTCAAAATCTCTGGCAAAAAGCTGGGCTTCATATGTCCCCGCGGCGAAACCCTCCGGCACCTGCCAATAACCGTTCCAGACATTGGTCCGCTGGTCCAGATTCAGGTCGACACGCTGGCCATCCGGCATTTGCGCGTAAATATTATTCGTATCCAGGGGAGCCTCAACAATAACGTGGACAATATCACCAGGAAGATATTCTCGGATCCCTACACCGGCCTTAGAAATAGGAAAGTGGTTATCGGCCAAAGCGGAACTAGCCATGCAGGAACATAAACAAAAAATAAAAAAAAACGAAAGCATAATGGAACCTGCGAATAAATTCGCGGTTCCATTTTTTTTAGCTCTTATGCGAGGAACCGAGAAACTTGCCCTGAGAGACTCGTCCCGAGTTCCATCGAGGGAATCGAAGGGTTCATTCTCAGGTTCCGAGCATGAAAAACTATCAGTAACTCTCAATGGGTTCTCCTTCCACCTTCCACCGGGTGAACCGTCTCTCCTTTTAACGCGTTGCTAGGTTCACCAATGTAGGAGAGAGAAACATAACTCGTGGCCAGCGCAGGATAATTATAAAAAGGATGGTAAGCATAGTCAAGCCTTATTCCTTTGTATTCGAGAGAAAGGCCCAGCGTGGGATTCCAGCTTGTTCCGGAGGCAGTACTGGCATCAAGAGACTGGTCCAGCCCTCCCCTTACAGCTAAATTGGGGTGCATCTTCCATTCCGTGCCCAGGTGCATGGTTACCGGGCGGACGCTGGAGTACGGAAGGTCAATATCATAGGTGACCAGCAATTTACTATCAAAAATTATCGGCCTGACCACGATACCAAATTTAGCCAGGCCAGCTAGCGACTCCTGGGTCCCATTGCCCCAGGTGAGAACCCCGCCCAAAGCAGGCGGCACGATATTTTGAAAATTCAAGCCAAAACTTAAGTAAGGATTATAGACCAGTTTCGCTCCCAGGTCCGCGCTCATCCCCACCGCCGACTGGTTAAGCCCGCCGGACCAGCCACGGGAAAATATTTTGTAATTGCCGCCGACAAAAATATTGCGGCCGTACCGGAAAATCCGGGCCAGGGGCGTGCCATAGGACAGGACGAGCATGTTATCATAATAATCGGAAGGGATCCCTTCGGTCGGGACCCCGTTGACGCCGGTCCCGATATAACCAATGCCCGCCGTGCCGTAATCAGTCGGGATGGTCCCGGAAAATTCACGATAATAAACGTCCTCCAGGAGAGTGGTAAACATGATCATGGCTTGCGGCGCCTTGAGACTGGCCAATCCCCCGGGATTTATAAATATGGTATCGCAATCATCCGCTATCGCGGCAAAAGCGCGGCCCATGCCCAGCGGCCTGGCGCCGCCGCCGATCACCATCGGATCATCGGTCTGATCTATTACCCCGGCCCGCGCGGCGGCGGAAGATAAAAATAGCGTGAGGCAGAGTATAAAAACCCTCACCCACCAACGTGATGGCTGGAACACTATTTTTGGATTTTTCATCATCTCATTATCGCTATCTTTGTTTTGCTCAAGGTTTTTGGCTGGCCGTTAATCATAGTCACAAGATGGACAAAATAAACACCGATACCGGCGCGGGATTTAAAGGCAGTCACCCCATCCCAGAGAATTTCATTGGCCCCTACCCGACCGCCAGTGTCACCCGCCGTCGACCGATATTCCCAAATCTTTTCACCGCGCATGTTAAAGATGTAAATCACAATTTCGGCGTCCCTGCTTAGTGAATAAGAAAGCACAGTCGATCCGGTGCTTGGATTAAAGGGATTTTTTGTGCTTATTATCGGCATAGTCGCGATTATCTCCTGCGCTTCAATTTTGAACGCCTGGAGCAACGCGGCTGATTGCCCGTCATCGTTAGTCACCTGGAGGTCCCAAATACCTAGCGGTTTACCGATAATATTAAAGCGGCAGGTTATCTTGTCGGCCGATTCAACCGCTATATTTTCCCCAGCTATGTCTGTCTCTCCGGCTTTGGTAAGCTTCACTGTCACGCCGCTCCTGAAATAATTGCCCGTTATAACCATATTGACCGCTTCCGTATTATAACCTTTCAGAGGAGCGATAGAAACAATGGTCGGCGCCGCGTTGGTTATCTTGAAAGCTGAAGGTAAAGAACCAAATCTGCCGTCTGGATTGGTAACTGTTATGGCCCACAAACCGACTTTGGCGCTGGTTATGTTAAACGTACAAGTAATTTTACCGGCATTCTCAACAACAACCGCGCTGGCCGCGACATCCGCTTCCCCGCTTAAGCTAAGTTTAACAGTCGCGTCATTTTTAAAATTCGCGCCTGTTATAGTGACGGAAACAGGCTGGCTGTTAGGAGCGGTGGCGGGACCGACGGCTGTTACAATGGGGCCCAAAATTATTACTTGAGGAACATAAGCGCTCCGCAAAAAGCCTTCGCCGATAATAAAGCCGGAGCTTAAAGGAGCTTTCAATTCTCGCCCATGAGTTTTACCCAACAGCTGATAAGAAGCGGAGGCCCCCTTTGCCCCGCCCGCGTCAATAATTTTCGCGGCAATCTTATAGCCGACGCTGGTTTGGGCTAAAGCCAATGACTGGCACAGTATTAGCAAAAAAAAAATTATTGTTAAAAAAGCAACTGGATGCTGTACACGGCTTATGAGACTAGTTGGGAAGTGGAAACCTGCGACTAAACGTCGCGGTTTCCAAAATATTTTTGTCATTTTTTCTGACATAAAAACGGAATAACTGCGGCTTTGAAATCTTGATAGGTTTTATTGATATTATTTACCAGCGGCTGTAGGGCTTCCCATTGAAGAGTAAAACCATAACCATGAATGAAAAAGTGCCGAAAAGAAAGATAATTGGATAGCGAGGTACACAGATCACCAGAAATTATCTCCGCTTCAGTTGCGGAAGCCAGCAAATCTTTATGCCAGGTTATTCCTTCTTTTGGCTTTTTATTTTTCAAAATAAGAACTCTTTTTAAAATGTTCTCAATGCCGTTATAGAAGTTGTGAATGAAAGTTGCGATGGCTGCCAGGTCTCCGGTTGAAAAAGAGCCTTTTGCCTCTTCAATAACTTTAAAAAGTTCTGCTAACG
>Ga0172379_10011399_pt1 | contig 10588 bp, 8 predicted proteins | sample GrowelOW334metaG_FD_119756 | JGI IMG/M metagenome (GOLD analysis project Ga0172379, IMG submission 119756) | Groundwater microbial communities from an aquifer near a municipal landfill in Southern Ontario, Canada - Groundwater well OW334 metaG | ecosystem: Environmental > Aquatic > Deep... | reverse complement strand
TATCCAGAGAAACTTCGTTTGATGGGGCAGGGTAGTTTTCTTCAATTACCGGAATTTCTTCCATTTTTTGAGCGGGAGCGTTGCTGTTAAAGGTTGATTTTCCGCTGTATCCTGTGCTTTCGGCACTTGCGCCGGTGGTTGCCCCAGCTCCTCTTGGGCCCAACTGCATCGTTTCAGCAATGATTTCTGTTCTGTATTGTTTTGCTCCGCTTTTGTCTACCCAATTTCTTGTTTTTATTCTTCCTTCAACAAGAACCAATGAACCTCTTTTCAAATATCTTGAGCTGATGTCGGCTAATTTTCCAAAACAGACAACATTATGAAACTCCGCTTCTTCTTTTTTCTCTCCTGCCTGCGAAGTGTAATATCTGTTTGTTGCAATACCAAAATTGGTAACTTGCTGTCCCGATGGCAAGGCTTTTACCTCAGGATCCCTTGTGACATTTCCCAAAACAAATGCTTTATTTAGGTTCATATGTTTATTTTTTATTCTCCTAATATTTCGTCTAATTGTTTATCAATGTCTTCAAGCTCAACTTTTGGCTTCTCAACTTTTTCATGAACAGCCGGTTCTTCTACTTTCTCTTCGGCTTTTTTACCAAAGCCCAATTTTTCAATTAATGATGGCTTGGCTTCAATTGATGGCAACGATTCCAGGGCATCTTTTTTAGATCTCCTCTGTTTTTTTATTTTAACAGGTTTTTTGATTAAAACCATATGTCTGACAATTTTTTTGTCTTTCTGGACCATAGATTTCACTTCCAATAAACCTTCAGATTCTATTTGAAATTCTATAATTCCAAAGAATCCCGATGCGTGTTTTTTTATCTGGTAAGATAAAGTTTTAGCAATCGGATTTTGCTGTTTTACAATAACACCTTCGTGTTTTTGTATAGCATCCTGTATCTCTTTTGCTTTGTCTTCGGCCTCTTGGGTCGTAACTTCAGGCGAGATAATATATGTAAGCTCGTATGCTTGCATGATGTTGTAAAATATGAAATCCTGGCTGGCTATTCCCGCCAAGACGCTGCAAACCCTTCGACAAGCTCAGGGCGGGCAGGCGTATGGAAGATCATATTTTGGTTAATTATTTGTATTGGTATTATATCAGGTTATGCCCAAAAAATCAAGCCTTTTACTTTATCCTTGTTGTGATACAATTATTCTAATGATAAATCAATCAATTTTTAAGTCCTACGATGTTCGAGGTATTTATCCTACCGAGTTAAACGAGGAGGCAGCTTTTGCAGTTGGCTCGGCTTTTGTAAGAAAAACTGGAGCAAAAAGCGTTGTAATTGGACACGACACCCGTTTGTCGTCCCCAGAGTTGTTTAAGGGCCTTGCAAGGGGCGTAATTTCAGAAGGGGCACAAGTATATGATATTGGAAAAACATCCACAGAGGGGCTTTATTTTGCTGTTGGAAACTATGAATATCCGTCTGGTATTATGGTAACAGCCAGTCATAACCCAAAAGAATACAATGGATTTAAAATGCTCCAAAGAATAAATGGAAACATAGAAATGGTTCGTGGGGTTGAACTGATACCATTAATTGTGGAATCTGCCTCCGCAAAAGAGCCTCTCGAGGCAATGGAGGAAGAACAAGTTTTTAAAAAAGATATTTGGCAGGATTTTACAAAGTATGTTCTTGCTTCTGCTGATTTGGCGGAAATTGTGCCACTAAAAATTGTTATTGATGCTTCAAATGGGGTTGGCGGTTTAATGGTCTCAAAGATACAGGATAAGTTGCCAGTTGAAATTATTCCGCTAAATTTTGAGCCGGATGGAAATTTTCCAAATCACAGCCCAAATCCTTTAGAAAAAGGCTCGGCAGATAAAATTGGAGAAATGGTAAAAAAAGAAAATGCCGACTTTGGATTAATGTTTGACGGAGACGCCGACAGAATATTTTTGGTTGACGAAAACGGTCAACTTGTTTCTGCCGATATTACTCTTTTATTTTTGGCAAAGTTTTTCCTACAGAAAAATCCCGGAATGTCAGTTGCTTACAATGCAATTTGTTCAAAGGCTGTTCCAGAATTTATTGAAAAATGGGGTGGAAAACCAATAAGAACAAAAGTTGGTTTTGTAAATGTTCGCGAAGGGTTGTTAAAAAATAACGGCATTATGGGTGGAGAATTATCGGGGCATTATTGCTACAAAGATTACTATTATATGGATTCGGGGATAATCAGTTTTTTGACGCTATTGCAAATAATTGCAAAAGACGGCAGAAAAGTTTCAGAAATTGTTAAAGAGTTTTCTGTTTATGCAAAATCTGCCGAAAATAACTTTAAGGTGGTAGACAAAGACGCCATTTTAGAAAAAATTAAGGAGAAATATGTAGATGGAAAACAGGATTTTCTAGACGGCATAACAGTGGAATATGCAGATTGGTGGTTTAATGTGCGTCCTTCAAATACAGAGCCGGTTTTAAGGCTTACTGTTGAGGCAGACACTCCGGAAATTTTGGATAAAAAAATCAAAGAACTCACAAAAGTTATTATTAAATAAATAAAATATATGAGCAAAAAAGCGCTTATAATAATTATTTTTTTGGTTGCCGTTGTTTTGCTAACAATAGGAACAATTGGTTTTGTATTTTTCCTGACAAATGACGCGGTAAAGTCGGCTAATAATTTTCTTTCTTTGGTAAAAAGCGGAAATTTTGAGAGCGCATATCAAGAAACCTCCCAGCAGTTTAAAGTTAGTACAAGCATAGATGAATTTAAGGCTTTTGCAATAAATTACTCGTTAGATAAAAATAAAAATACGTTTTGGAATTCAAGAGCAATGGATCCGTCCGGTGCCACATTAAAAGGGAGCTTTAAAACAGATGATGGCAAAACAGTTCCTTTGGAGATGATGTTGGTAAAAGATAATAAAATTTGGAGGGTTTTAAACATTGATGTAAAGGGTGGAATATCGCAGAAAACCACGTTTCCAAGTGACGCAGACATAACAAAACTAACAAATAATACAATCCAACTATTTGCGGATGCCATAAATAAAGAAGATTTTTCTGAATTTTTTGGCTCAATTTCCAAACTTTGGCAGGGCCAAATAACCGCTCAAAAGCTGGAAGAAAGTTTTAAGGCTTTTATTGATAACAAAATAGATATGACGGTACTAAAAGGCATTGATCCAGCATTTAGTACAAAGCCGGCCTTAGATGAAAATGGAAATCTTGTTTTGAATGGGTATTATGTTTACGAGGAAAGTAAGGTAAATTTTAAACTACAATATGTCTATGAATATCCTGAATGGAAATTGTTTGGAATTAATGTTTCTATAAAATAGGTAATAAAAAACCGCCGAGAGGCGGTTTTTGTTTGGAGTGAGGAAATTAATTTTTCGCGGCTTTACGGACACGTAGTGCCGTTCTGCCAAGAAAAATAATTTTCGAACGTAATTAAGAGAGCCCCATTTTTTCGCGCACCTCCTGCATTGTGGTTTTGGCAATAGTTTCTGCGCGAGATTTTCCTTTCACCAGCAATTCTTTTACATAAACATCGCGGGTTTGCAATTCTTTTTGTTTTCTGCGGAAAGGCTCTAAATAATTTACAACAACTTCCACTAAAGACTTTTTAAAATCTCCGTATCCTTTGCCCTTGAATTCTTTTTCTATTTCTTGAGTTGTTTTTTGGGTTAACAAAGAATAAATGGTCAAAAGGTTAGAAATGCCAGGTTTTTTTGTAACATTATAAATTATATCTTTTCCAGAATCCGTGCTGGCAGCCATTATCTTTTTCTTAATGTCTTCTGGCGTGTCAAAAAGTGAAATATAGCTTTTTGGTTCGTCGGATTTGGACATTTTTTTCTTTGGGTCCGTTAAACTCATTATTTTTGCCCCTGCTTTTGGCAAAATGGTTTCTGGTTCAGGAAAAATCTGCCCAAATTTTTGGTTAAATTTTCTGGCAATTGTGCGCGCAAGTTCCACGTGCTGTTCTTGGTCTTTTCCAACAGGAACTCCCGCCGACTTATAGAGCAAAATGTCGGCAGCCATTAAGACAGGATAGTTAAATAGTCCTGCGTTTATATAATCTTTGTGCTGTTTTGATTTGTCTTTAAATTGCGTCATGCGGCTAAGCTCGCCCATTGGGGTAATCGTTCCCAAAAGCCATGCCAGCTCAACGTGTTCCTTGACGTCTGACTGCACAAAAATAATTGATTTTTCCGGGTCCACTCCGGCAGCCAAATAGATTGAAGCCATCTCCAAAATATTTTTCTGCAAAGTTTTTGGGTCGTAAGGAGTTGTAATTGCATGCTCGTCAACAATACAAAAAACGCATTCGTTTTTTTCTTGAAGCTCAATCCATTGTTTGACGGCTCCCAAATAATTTCCCAAATGAATATTCCCCGTTGGCCTTATGCCTGAAAAAATTCTCATAATTTTTTGTTTTAAATTCTTTTAATTTTAGCACTAATGGGGGAGAGCGTAAATCTTGACAATGGTGAAAAGTGAGTGTACAAATAATTATTGGGGAGCAAATTAACAATCTTTTCCTCAGGAGGAGTAGCCGTGTCAAACGCGCCAGCTTTGCCTAATGTTATGGGATTTGTTTTCCATCGTCATGTCCAGGGGAGGGGCCTCTGTATATCGTTTACCGATTCCACCGGGCAAGTCATCCTCAATGACAGCGGTGACGACATGATGTACCTGGGCGGAATGAATTCGGTCCAGGAGGACAACATCTATTCCCTCATCAGCTTCCTTACCGGGCGCAAATTTGTGTCCGTTGAAGGCCACAGGACAACCTTGAAGCAGATGTTCAGGGCGTCTCGTACGCCCATATAAAAGGTGCACAAACGCCAAACAACCAAAAAGCCGTCACGACAGCAAGTCGTAGACGGCTTCTTTTTTACTTCCTATACCTCTATTACTACCGGTAAAATCATTGGTCTTCTGCTGGTTTTTGTTGCCAGGAAATCGCCAACTTTGTTGCGGATTTCGTCTTTAACATAAGTCCAGTTTACCGGGCCTCCATGACCGGCAGATTTGTCAACAATTTCAATCACTTTTCTGCGGGTTTGGCTGAGTAAATCTTTGGATTCTCTCAAGTATACAAATCCTCGGGAAATAATGTCGGGACTGCCTTTTACTTGACCTGTTCGCTTGTCTATTACCGCAACAATTACAAACATTCCATCTTCGGCAAGCGCTTGTCTGTCGCGCAAAACAATTTCACCAACATCTCCAACTCCAAGCCCGTCAACAAACACATAGTTTGATGGAACTTTTTCTTTTAGCATTTCTGCGCCCTCTTTAACAAATTTAATTATAGAGCCGTTATCTGGAACAAACACTTGGTCTTTTCTGTATCCCATTCCATAAGCAATTTTTGCTCCTTCCTTCAACATATAATGGTTCCCGTAAACAGGAATAAAATACGTAGGTTGAATTTCGTTTATCATTTGTTTAATGCCTGCAATGTTTCCGTGTCCTGAAATGTGAATATCAATAATATCAGAGTGGTAAACGTTATCGCTTTGGCGGTAAAGATTGTCTTTTAATCTTTGGACCGTTCTTTCGTTCCCGGGTATAACCGAGGAAGAGAAAATAACAGTGTCCTCTTTTTTAATTCTCACATATTTATGGTTTCCTGCAACAATTCTGGAGAGCGCGGCCATTTCTTCTCCTTGGGCTCCCGTGCAAATAATAATTACTTTATTGTCCGGGTAGCTGTGGGCCTTATCTGTTGAAATTATTACTCCTTTTGGAATTTTAATATACCCCAGTTTTGTGGCAAGCTCTATGTTGAGTTTCATTGAAAACCCATCCAAAGCAACTTTTCTGTTGGTTTTGGCGGCATATTCCAATATTTGCTTGATTCTTTCAATTTGTGAGGAAAATGTTGCAATAATTGTGCGTCCGGGAGCTTTTGAAATTAACATGTAAAGATTATTTAACATGTCTTCTTCTGTAACCTGCTCTTTTAACGTTGTGGCTCCCAAAGACTCCAACATTAATATTGTTGGCTTTTGCAATTTTGAAAGATGCGTATAGTCAATTGGTGACTTTCCTGTTGCATCTTTTGTAATTGTCCAGTCTCCAGGGTGCAAAACTGTTGCCACAGGAGTTTGTAAAATTACTCCAACAGCATCCATTACAGAGTGGTCAATTTGGAAAAATCCCAGCGTGAATGCTCCAAGATTTATTTTTTGATTTATATCTTGAACATACAAAGTTTTTAATTTTTTTGACGCACCTCTTTGCAAATCTTCAACTCTGTGTTTTACCATTTCCAGTGTAAGCGGTCTGCCAATAATTTGCGGATTTCCCAATTTATTCAGCAAAAGCGCAGCAGCTCCAATATGGTCTAAATGTCCGTGGCTAAACACAACCGCCCGAATATTTTTTTCTTTTCCTTTAAGGTATTCAATGTTCGGAATGACATAGTCAATTCCCGGCATATCTTCCTCTGGAAATTGCAATCCCATATCTAAGATTACAATATCATTTCCGTATTCAAAGATAGTCATGTTTCTACCGACTTCTTCGCATCCCCCAATGGGGATAATTCTTAAGTTCTCTTTTTGAGGTTGAGAAAAACCTTTATTTTGTCCTATCATATATTTTGAGGCACATAAGCCCCTTTTTTAATTTTATTATTTTTTCACAGAAAACTTGAGGAGAGCAATTTTCCCTGCCTGCCGGCAGGCAGGTGTTATTTTGTGCCCGAGGAGGGATTTGAACCCTCAAGCCTTGCGGCATACGCTTCTGAAGCGTACATGTTTGCCAGTTTCATCACCCGGGCGGGAACTTTGAGAAATTATTTATTAAGTGATTTTTTGAATTCCTCAACCATTAAAACCGGAGTAGGATTTATTTTTTGGTTTATTGCAACGTAATAAGAAGTCCAGTCTCCCAAGAGCAAACTGGAAAATACTCTAAACATTAATGATCCGTTTTTTGTTTCAACAAAATCAATTTTTACTCCTTTTTTCTTTAAAATACCGGCCAAAAGATTCATTCTTTTTATGGTTCTTTCGTGGTCTTGGCTGTCTTTTATTATTAAAATATGAAGTGGAGTTGTTTTTTTGATATTGCTATATCCAACCATTTCATTATGATTGAGTTCTGGAAAATAGTTGTGGAAGGACGGAATTTTAGAATTTTCATTAAATTTTATTTTCCAAATTCTGGCAACTGCTTTAAATTTATTTGAAGCATACACAACCGGAATTTTTTTAGATAATTTTTTGGCCAAATTTTTACCTTCTTTTTCCAGGGCTAAATTTATTTTTGCTAATTCTTCTGCTGTTTTTGTTATTTCGTTGGAAATATCTCCTGTTATTCCGCAGTTATACAAAATTGTAGCCAGGGTGGCAAACAAATATCCTGTCGCTGACCTTGGCTGAATTCCCGAAGGAATTTTTGCCAAAAGAATATTATTTTTGTTGCAAATCTCCTCAACTTTTCCACCTGTGGCAATGCCAATTGTTTTAAAGCCTCTTTTTATTGCATCTTCCAACGCGGAGATGGTTTCTTCGGTGTTTCCTGAATATGAAATGCAAATTATCAAGCTATTTTGGCTGGCAAAAGACGGTAAGTTGTAATCTCTATGAATAAAAACGGGCACACTTGGCAAAGTGACAGAATTAAGTATGTTTGCAGGCAATGCAGAACCTCCAATTCCACAAATAATAACATTTTTAAAGTCTCCGGTTATTTTAATATCCTTTGCCAGATCCAAACCTTTTATAAGTTGGTCTGGGGAGTTCATAATTACGTCCTTCATATTTTCTGCGTCAATGTTATTTTTTGTTGCCATATTTTTACTTAAATACTCTGTGAGTATTTATATACCAATTACTAATATTTTCAAATCTTTTTGCCGGGTCAACAATTTTAGTTGTTTCAATTCCTTTTATTTTTCCTGAAACCCAATATAGATAGTCAGGATTATACAAGAATAGGGCAGGGGCGTCGGCTAAAATTACATTTTGTAGTTGCTCCAGTTTTTGCTTTTTTGTATCCTCGTCTGTTGCCTCTCTTGCGTCTCTTAAAAGTTGGTCTGACGACTTATTTTGATATTCTGCAAGGTTCAGTCCTGGGTCGCTAATCTGCGTTGAGTGCCAAAATGGATACAAATCCGGCGAAAATCCCAGTGCTTGTCCATAAAGCAATGCGTCGTAATCCCTGGTTTTGATAATTTCTTTTAATTCGGAAATACCCACTGCCTTAATATTAACCAAAACTCCCATTTTTTGCCAATCATCTTTTAGGATATTGGCAACTTTTACAAGTTGGGGTTGGTTAATTGTTGTTAAAGTAAATTGAAGTTGTAAATTATTATTCTGTGGCGACAAACAAAGTTCATTTAATTTTGTTCGTGTTCCAGGACCCGTCTCTCCGGTTGGTTTTGTTTCGGGTAAATATTTTTTTTGAAATTCAGTAACGGCATTTTCTGTGGCAGATCCGTATTTACCGTTTGTTTCTCCAGATAAAATTGTTTTAAAATTGTTATCTAGTCTTGATAAGCAACCTTGAAGCTCTGTAACTTCTGTCCCGCTGGAACCCTTTTTTAGATACGACCTAAATTGAAAAGCGGGTTTCTTTGTATTTGTTTTTACTCTTTGCCCTGCATCATTTTTTTTGTAACCGGATTTGTCAAAAAGTTTGCCGGCCTCATCGGTATTAAAGGAATAATCAATTGTTGGATTCTCGTATCCATAATACTCCGGCAAAATTGGTGAATCAACAACAGAAATTTTATCATTTTTTGATGTGCTAATTTGTTTGATAAGATTTTTTTTGTCTACGGATCGGTTTAGCGCCTTTGCAATATTGGTATCGGACAAAACTCTGGCCTTTCCGTTGTTAAAAAATACTGCAAAATATCTTGGCAATGAAAAAGCGTAAACATTAAATTTCTCATTTTCAGACCATCCCTGGGTTATTTCTTTTTCTGCAAGCAGTTCGTTGTCGTCTATTGAAGAGACAGAAAACCCATCTATTGTTTTTTGATTTGCAGCTTTTATTAAGCCGTCTTTATTTTGGAAAAAGTTAAACTTTATGTTTGAAATATATGGTACTTTGCCATAGTATCTGTTGTTTGCAATAAGCCCAATACTGCTTATGAAGCCGGTGTTGTTTTGTTTTAAGTTATTTAAGGTATATGGACCCGAGCCAATTGGCTGTAAGTTAAATGAAGATAAAGAAAAGTTTTCCGCCAAAACATTTTTCCAAATATGTTGGGGGATAATTTTAACAGTGCAGTTTTCCAAAAATGAGTTATACGGGGCATTTAGAGATAATGTAAAAGAATTATTGGATACTTTTTCAACGTCAACATTTAGCCAGTTTGCTCTTAAGGGGCTTTTATAGTCTGAATTTTGTATGGTTTTTATTGTATAAATAACGTCGTCAACAGTTAGGGCAACGCCGTCCTGCCATTTTAGGTTGTCTTTCAGTTGGAACGTATAAATTTTTCCATTGTCAGAAATTTGGTAGCTTTTTACCAGGTCGTTTACAATTTTATTGCTTTTGTCGTAAGTCATTAAGCCAGAATAAACTAAATCTATTAATGTTCTGTCTATGTCGTTTGTTTCTCCATAAACAGGATTAATAAATCTTGGTTGGCCCACAACTCCTTCTGTATATGTTCCTCCGTATCCTGGAGCCACTTTTGTATTTTTAATGTATGTGTTTATGCTAAGGTACGAAATGGACCCAACGGCCAAGACAAAAAGAGCCAAAAGTGTTATTTTTTCAGCCTTTTTAAGGGTTTTAAAAATTTGTTTCCACTGAGAGAAGCTGGGAAACTTTTTATGCTTCATTTGTAATTTGAATCTACTGAATCAATATGCTTAATACGCCCAAAACCAAAAAAATGGTTGCAGCTACAATTGTGGCGTAATAAATTTTCTTTTGAGCTCCTCTTTTTGTGGAGTAAACTTCTCCTCCTCCTCCAAATCCAGAACCCAAGGCAGTGCCTCGTTGCTGAATTACAATAAGGATTATTAAGGCAATTGAAACTACGATTTGAGAATAAAATAATATTGTATTCATTTTAGTATTCGTTTCTTATTAAGATTTTTGTGATTATTAAATTTATACCCCAGATTATTAATGTTGTATACAGGAGAGGTAAAAACCATGGCACATATAGCTCAGAAAATATTTGGTCTATAAGCCACAAGAATGCTCCCTCAAAGGCAATTGTAAACAAACTTAAGGTTATTATTTCAAAAGGAAAATTGAAAGTTCTTAGGCAGGGTTTTAAAAAATAAAAGATTGACCCTAAAAGAATTCCAATGATTAGAAACATTTGCCATTGATCTGTAACTTGCAACCCGAAAAAATTTGAGTCCGAATATGCTCTGACAACAACTCCCAATGGCAATAGCGTTGCTATCCACAATCCTCCAATTGCGCTAACAATTTGAGAGAGAAGTTTCTTCATTGAATATATGGTAACATATTTTGAGCCAAAAAGCAACAACTATTGCAATAAACTCTTCTTTCTCAGTTTTTTGTGGTAGGCAATGGCAAAGCGATGGGCTTCGTCGTCAAGTTGCAAAACTAGGTTGTAAATTTCACGCGGAAGGGTTTTTAGCAACACCGGTCTCTCTCTGCCCTCT
>Ga0172379_10011398_pt1 | contig 10588 bp, 11 predicted proteins | sample GrowelOW334metaG_FD_119756 | JGI IMG/M metagenome (GOLD analysis project Ga0172379, IMG submission 119756) | Groundwater microbial communities from an aquifer near a municipal landfill in Southern Ontario, Canada - Groundwater well OW334 metaG | ecosystem: Environmental > Aquatic > Deep... | reverse complement strand
GCAAGATATTATTGTGGATGCCTCAAGCTATCCTACAGAGAAGATTGGTGAAAATGCCCATAAATTCAGGCAATTAGGCCTTGGATTTGCCAATCTTGGGGCACTTCTTATGACAAAGGGTTTTCCATATGATTCTGACGAGGGAAGGGCATTAGGAGGCGCCATTGCGTCTCTGATGGCAGGTGAGGCATATCGCTTCTCTTCAGTCATTGCAAAGCAGGTGGGTGCATTTGAGGGCTACGCAATCAATCGCGAGCCAATGCTCAATGTAATTCGTATGCACGGCGCAGCATCGCACACCATTAATCCATTCTCTCTTAATGATAAAAATCTTGGTGCGGCAGCGCGCGAAGTTTGGGAGGAGGCATATAAACTTGGTGAGAAAAATGGATTCCGTAATTCACAAACTACCGTGATCGCACCTACGGGCACCATTTCATTTATGATGGATTGTGATACGACAGGCATTGAACCAGATTTCTCATTGGTGAAAATGAAACAGCTTGTGGGAGGAGGATGGATGAAAATTGTAAATGCAAGTGTAGAGCCAGCACTTCAAAATCTTGGATATACAAAGAGTGAGCAAGTAGATATTACCGCGTGGATTGCAGAACACAACACGATAGAAGGCGCACCTCATTTGAAAAACGAACATCTTCCTGTGTTTGATTGCGCAGTAAAATCTGCAAATGGTACACGCTCAATCTCGTGGCGTGGCCACGTGAAGATGGTAGCGGCAGTGCAACCGTTTATTTCTGGCGCAATTTCAAAAACGTTTAATATGGAGCACGAAACAACGAAGGAAGAAATTGCAGAAGCATATATGATGGCATGGAAACATGGCATTAAAGCATTTGCAGTATATCGCGATGGATCAAAAGCAACGCAGCCATTAAGTACTGCTGCACAAAAAAAGAAAAAAGAACCCGAAGCGGCGGACAACATCACTCGAAGAAGGCTTCCTGCAACACGCGCCTCCGAGACGCATAAATTTTCAATCGCAGGACATGAAGGATATCTCACGTATAGTAAGTATGAAGACGGAGCACTTTCCGAGATATTTATTAGAATGTCGAAACAGGGAAGTACTCTTTCTGGATTACTTGATGCGTTTGCAATTTCTGTGTCGATGGCTCTTCAGTATGGTGTGCCATTGAAGGATCTTGCACACAAATTTATTTATACCCGTTTTGAGCCTGCAGGGTTTACTGAAAATCAAAATATTAGAATAGCGACGAGTATTGTAGATTATATTTTCCGTTATCTTGCTCTTCGTTTTCTTACTCCTGATGATCTTTCTGAATTCGGTATGATTCAACTTCTTGAGGAAGGGAAACAACCCGCAAAAGAAGTACAGGACATTCAATCATCGGTAGCAGTGCATGCGGCAGTAACGGGAGGAAATGGATTTGACGAACCACAGAAGAAAGCAAAAAGCAGTGTGGTTGCCGATGTGGTATGTAGAAAATGTGGTGGTATGATGGTGCGTACTGGTACGTGTCTTACCTGCCTTCAGTGTGGTGATTCCTCGGGTGGGTGCTCATAATAAGGAATTTTAAGTTAACAATTTAAAATTTTAAATTAAAAACCGCCGAAAGGCGGTTTTTGCTTGCTCCTCGCTAATCTACTTTTTGCTTGGCTCTTGAACAAATAAAAAGCCTTCGGTTTAAATCCTTTTGATATCGTTTGAAAATTAGAAATTGGTTATTAAAAATTAAAAACGCCTCTTGGCGTTTTACTTAGTGCCCCCACGAGGATTCGCCTCTCGCTCTACTGAGCTCGAGACCTTCGGCTCCTCTTCGGAGCCTGCGGCCGGCGGTTCAAATCCTAGAGTAAAAACAAAACACGGGATAAATCCCGTGCTTTGTTTTTGTGCCCCCACGAGGATTTGAACCTCGAACCAACTGCTTAAAAGGCAGCTGCTCTACCATTGAGCTATAGGGGCATAGCGATTTTTACTATACCCATTTTCGGGCATCCTTGCAAGAAAGTATAAATACTTTTATGCTTGCAGATAGTCATTTGTTTTATAGGCAGTTTTCGGAAAGGAGGTATTCGCATGCGTTTTAAGCGAATAGTGACGCGGATACAAGACTTAATTCCATTTCAATCAGCGCGTTCACGTGTAGTAGGAGATGAACGTCAGAAGAAAGTTCATGATATACTCTCATATCTTAAGGAAAAGAAGAGAATTAGAGATTTTATGGAGACGGGGAAATTGAGTTATGATGACGTAATCAAGGGAGTTGATTTTCACGTGGTGTGCGTAGGAACGCAGTATATAGTGACGCCACTCTCTGTAACCGGCCCTTATTGGGTTGAAGAACATAGACAACAACATCCAAATGTACCTATTGTTTCTGTTGATCTTAGTCTTTCGGAACGACAACTAATGTTATCTCTTGTGCGGCAATTAATAGTGATTCTCAATTCATACACAACGGTTCGCTGACTTTACAGCGAGCCGTTTTTTCTTATAATGGAGAAGACCATTCCAAGACATTGAGAATGGAGCTTCATAAAAGCATATTCCCCGGTAGCTCAGCGGTAGAGCGGCGCGCTGTTAACGCGATGGTCGTAGGTTCGAATCCTACCCGGGGAGCTAATCTAAAAACCGAGAGAATATCTCGGTTTTTGGTTAGATCCACATTGGACGTTAGAACCTATGGATGATTAAATGAATAAGATGAATTTCGAAACCCCACCAACCAAATCTTCTGATCAAATAGAGGCTCAGAGTTTTCGTGAGCTTTTTGATAGAACTCAGATGGATGAGAAAGGAAAAATAACAACAATTCGGTACGAATTACCTTATCCTAAAGAGGATTTTCTTAAATTTCTTGTTACTGAGAAAAATGTTCTATTGCACGGCTCTTCGAGCAAAGAAATCGAAATTCTTGAGCCCCGACAGGCTAATGACAGAGCAAAAATCTCTGGGAATAAGAAGGCGGTGTACGCCGTTACCGACCCAGTTTTTCCGATTTTCTACGCCATTCAAGATAGAAATAAAATTCACGGTCTTATTGAAAGCGGAGTGGATCATAATCCAGCGACGGGAGAACTAAGATACGAATTTAAAATGCCCCAAAGTGTTTTAGCGTCCGAGCCGTGGACACGAGGAATAATCTACATTTTTGATAGGAGTCAATTCAATCCTGAAAAAAATGATGTGGGTGAACCAAGTGGGGAATGGACATCTGAAAAGGCGGTGAATCCGATTGCTAAATTGGAAGTTGGACCCGAAGATTTTCGTTTCCTAGATAAAGTGAAAGGCGTGGAATAGCAGTTATTCATTTCCCCCTCAAACAGGTTCTAACGTCATTCAGTAAGGGGAGCAAGTGAGTGAAATGTAAATGCGCCTTGTGGCATATTTGTATTTTCGAACGCAGCTCCCGGGCAAGTCCGCTTACCCAGGAGAGCTTTCAAAATATAAAAAGGGGTATAATTACGAGCGTATGTGCATCTCAAGGACAAGATTTGTTATTGTTTTCATTATTTTTGCATTTGCCTTCATGTTTATTTCAAATGCACTTTTTGGAACAGATGCTCGGGTCTTTCCACAACCACCCGAGTCTTTCTTAGGAAATGAATCATCTGTAGTCTGGAAGAGTATTGGATATAAAATTCTTTTGCCTATCAAATTTGTTTTGGTAGGACCCATGCTCTTTTCCGGTAATTTTTTAAGAGAAGACCCGCCACCTCCATTTGTTGCCATTGTATTTGCACTATACTGGTCTGTTCTTGCCCTGATTCTTCATTATTCTATTAATAAAATAAAGCACTCGTAGTTCATTGTTTAGGTTCTTCGGCTTACGTCCTTTGAGAGGCATTTCTTCAGCGTTGTTCTACTTGGAGAATAAATGAATAGAATGTAAATAAGTTCTACCAACCTTATATCTAATATTCAGATAAGTGAATATACAGTAATGTATACTATGAATATATGTACAAAAATGGGAGCAGAGTAGGTAATTGGAGTTACATCATTATTCCTGGATTACTACTTTTTGTTGCAATTAGTATTCTTAACTTTTGGGTATATAGATTGGAACTCGGGTCTCTTCGTAATATTTATAACAATGAAGTTGTTGGAATAAAATCCGTGATTAGTAGAAGATTTCAGAGTGCATTAATTGCAGTAGAAAGCACTCGGGCTTTTTTTGTCTCAAGTCAGGAGGTAACTAAGGAGGAATTTAATTTTTTCAGTTCCGTACTTGAAAAGAGCGTTGTTGCGGGAGCAATAGCGATGCCAATTACCATCGAGTGGATAGATGCCGCAAATAAGATTCAATTCGTGTATCCGATGAATGAGGACAACACAAAAATTATTGGCTTGGATTTAAATCAATATCCTAATCGTTTATCGTCAATTATAAAAGCAAAAGCAACACAACTCCCAGTTGTTACTGAGCCGATTATGCTGAGGCAGGGATATCCTGGTCTTCTTATTTATTCACCAATATATAAAGGTAGCACCTACTTGGGAGAGGCGGTGGTAGTGGTTCGTTTGGCCAACCTACTCGCTCCGATTTCAGGAAGTAATTTACTCTACACGAAAGACGCATATATTAGAACGGGTGATTTTATAGCCCCATTCGACGCCGATGTAATTTTAAATAATAATGGAGGGCGCATTGTTAATCCACAGGGCGATTTTGTGAAGGATTCTCTGGCACAAAAATATTTAGAAGTAGATAGGGGGGCGGTGCAGGAAGATATTGTTTTTGCAGATAAGACTTGGCAACTAAGGACTAACCCATCCTACCTTACAGAAGTGAATGAAAGAGCAGTAATATACGCCACAATTTCAATTGCTTTTTTGTTTGCGATGATTAGTTTTTTGTGGCTTTTACAAAAGCACAGAAAGCAAGCGTTTTTAGAGCAAGAAAAAGCGGAAAAATTTTCAGGTGAATTACAAAAATTTAAATTGGCTGTTGATAATGCATCTGATCAGATTGTGATTACGGACCCGGAAGGAATAGTGATTTATGGCAATAAAGCGGTAGAAAAAATAACTGGATATAGGGCTGAGGAGGCAATAGGGAAAAAAGCCGCCTCACTTTGGAAAGTACCGATGAACCACGAATATTATGAGAATTTCTGGAAGACAATAAAAATCGACAAGAAGGAATTTGTTGGTGAGATTACTAATATAAAAAAGAATGGGACTAAATATAATGCGGTCATCGGTGTTTCTCCAGTTCTGGATAGCAATAGGAATGTAATTTATTTTGTCGGTATTGAAAGAGATGTAACAAAGGAAAGAGAGTTAGATAAGGCAAAAGACGAGTTTATCTCCCTTGCTTCTCACCAACTAAGAACCCCAATCACCGCAATTTCTTGGAATTCGGAAATGCTTCTTAGTGGAGATCAGGGATTGTTGAATCAAGACCAAAAAACAGTTCTTGAAGGAATTCACGAAAGTAGTAAAAATATGGAAGAGCTTATTGGCGGATTTTTAGATATTACAAAAATAGAGGGAAGTGGATTTATTGTTGAAAAGGGGGATGTGGATTTAGTACAGATTGCCAATTCACTATTAAGTGAGCTTGCAAATCAAATTTCTTATAAAAAAATAAATATTGTTAAGAAATATGGAAGCAACGTCCTTCATCTTGCTATTGGGACGAAGACCGCAAGAATTATTTTGCAGAACCTACTTACAAATGCAATAAAATACACGCCAGAAAAAGGAACCGTTGAGATAGCAATAGAAAGGATTGGCGCTGAAATTTCAATTTTCGTGAAAGATAGTGGATATGGAATTCCTAATGAAGCAAAGAGTCGAATTTTCACAAAGCTCTTTCGTGCCGATAATATAAAAGAAAAAGAGCCAACAGGGACTGGTTTGGGGCTCTATCTTCTTAAGTCATTAGTAGATAAACTTGGCGGAAAGGTTTGGTTTGACTCAAAAGAAGGAGTGGGGACTACTTTCTTTGTGAATTTAAAAAATTTTAACAAAGACTAGACATGAAAATATATAATTAAAGTATGGAAATCTCAATATTTTTAGCAAGATTTTGGGGAAGTCTTTTTATGATTCTTGGCACAATGTCCATTGGCGCAAAGTTGTTGGGTAGAATTATAGAATACACAGAAGACAAAACTATCACTATATCTACGGGTTATATTACTTTTTTGTTGGGTTTAGTTACTGTAGTTGCGCATAATGTTTGGGTGGCTGACTGGCGAGTCTCTATCACGATTTTAGGTTGGATTACCTTATTAAAAGGAATTGAAAAAATCGGATTTCCTGATTGTGTCAATAAAAAAGCTCAAATGTTTAAAGGGAGACAAGTGCTTTGGGGTGGCATCATATTCCTTATGGGCACTTGGTTTTTTTGGATGGGTTTTTGATTTTTATCCGTACGGGATTGGAACTTTAATAGACATTCTTTTTGCTCGGTTTTATAATTTGGTGTATGAGAATAGAGTCTTTTTCTATGGCTCAGGAAGAGCCAAAAATACAGATTGAAATAAAACCCGAATTTAGTCTATTTGTTCCCGACAATTTTAAGACGGCTCCTTTTGAATATTTTGAGAGAGAAGGAAAGAATGTAAAATCAGGGGAGATAAAATATAAGGAATCGGGCGAGATATCAGAAGATCCAACCGCAGTAAAAGAATTTCCTGTGTGGAGAAATTCTCAAAATGAAGAGGTGAGTGTCATCGCAAAAAGAGTAAATATAACAAAATCGGAGGTGCGGCATTCAGGAGATGCTTTCTATGAATATCATATTATGGAGCTTGCTCACGAATTCAATCTTCCCTGCGTTAAACCAATTGGGAAAGTTGAATTAGATGGTAAGTTTTTGTTTCTGACCGAAAAGGCAGAGGGCATTAAAGGATTTGAAAAAGAGATGAGCTCTCTTAAGGAAAGGGGATATTCTTCTGATGAGATTAATTCTATACAAGAACAAGCACAAAAAATGACCGAGAAGTTAAAGGAACGATACGATGCGGTTGGCATCATGAGGAAGTGGGAATTAAAAGATATGGTTTTTGATATTGATTTTGAAATGAAAACCATAAAATCCGTTATACCAACTGATTTTGAAAAAACTAAAATAGATCAACCAAAATTCTTTGAAGCACGAGAAAAGAGAATGGGTTGATTTTAACCCGATTTGAATATTAGAACGAAGTTAGCTATGCCCGATACTATTTTATTAAATGGTAAAAAATATTCATTTGATGAAAATGATTTACCTTGCCTTATTAGTTATGCTCCAAAAACTGGCGGTTCGCATTTTACTATTAGTATGATGGCTGATCTTTTTTTGAGTGGATCGAAAATTCTCTCTTTTACCGCCTATTCTTCTGCTAAGGATAATTTTTTAGGGCAAATTAAAGGAATGGAATCTAAAGTTGCTTATATTGAATCGATTAATCAGCTCGAAGCAAACAAGGAGGCGCAAGCTATACTTTTAAAAAGTGGAGACGAGAAACTTTTTTTTGAAGTGGTGTCAAAAATCAAAGATCTTAAAGAGCGAGTTGTTTTAGTAAAAAATATAGAAACATTTAGTGGTGCCGTTTTTGATAACTGCTCTCAATTTCAAAAAGTGGTAATTTCTGGAGATATTGATAGATGTAAGGAGAAGAACAAAATAATTGTTAAGAAATATAAAACTATTGTAGTTTTTTCTCGCCCCGAATTTCCTTTGGCATTTAAGGTGCCCACGCTTAATAAATATGAGGGTTATCTTTGGAATGGAGAGAGTGGTGGGTTGTGTAGAGTTTTTCGTTAAAATTGCTTCAACGTCGCCCTATTTGGGAAATAAAAGTTGACTTCGATATCCCAAAATCTTATAGTGAGGGCAGTTTTTTTATACACTAGATAGAAAGGTGAAAATATGGATAAAGGAATAAGTCTCCGTGAAATGAAAAAGATTGATCCAATATCTCATGCGCTCTGGCGGGACTATGTAAAACCTCACGTGAAAAGGAGTCGTCTCAAGGTAAATGAATTGAGGCTCATTTTTGAGGGAGGTCCATCGCCAAAAAGTAGTAATTCTGTGGTGAAAAAAATAATAAAAGACGGACGAGGTATGGATGGATTTCAAGCGGCTATGATGACCTGGAGCTATTTAGCTTCTCTATGTAGGCATGAGGAGCTTAAATTGCAAAAAAAGAAGATATAATCCGAGCGATGCTCGGATTTTTATTTCACGCAGATTTTGACATTATTTTATTTAAAACACGAAAATAAAAGAACCAACTTAAGAGTTGGTTCAAAAAAATTGAGACGAAAGGATTTAATTGCAATTACTTTTTTCTCGGGGCGTATTAATAGTGTGCATGCTCTGTTGGGGGAGGTTATCACCATTCCCCATATTTCGCAGCCAAGGTGGCAGTTTTTTTACAGTTCTTGAGGCTTCCCTAAGTTGTCTCTTTAGCCAGCCAGGCTTTAAGTGCGACGTTTCATTTTCCATTATTCCCCTATCCTTTCTAAAGATGGTTTAAATATCTAAATTAAGCATACATCTAATAAGCAGATCTGCCTATCTTACATTATTATATTTCATGGTCATGTCTTATAATGATTTTGTTACCATGCGAGATTTTTCAAGAAAAAGGAATCGTGGGCTTAAGAATTATGCAATTGTAATTGCGGGACTTTTTGTTGTGGCGTTAGGCATTATTGTTATCCAAAATCAGGCCACATCTCAGGGGTCCACTATGGGAGATGTGCAGATAGGCACCTTAGCGGGCTTACAGACTACCGATGCTCCATGGAATGCGGGTGTTGATCATTTGCGCGAGCGGCTAACCACGATATCTCTTCCCGCTCTTACCGCGGAAGGAACAGCACTTCACACCCATCAACACCTTGATATTTTTATTCACGGGAGACCTATCGCAGTTCCAAGCGGCATCGGTGTAAATGAATCTGCGGGCTTCATTTCGCCAATCCATGTTCATGACACAACGAACGTCATTCATGTGGAGTCACCTCTAATTCAAAAATTTACCCTTGGCCAATTCTTTGATGTCTGGGGTGTTCGTTTTGATCAAAATGCTATTGGAGGATATGTTGCTGATGCCACCTCAACGCTGAAGATATATGTAAACGGAGAATTGTTTAGTGGAAATCCACGAACCATTGAATTAACAGCTCATGAGGAAATAGCGATAACTTTTGGCACATCACAAGAGCAAATACCAATACCCGCAACCTATTTATTTTCACCAGAATTATAGATGATGTTTGTTAGAATGAGACAATGGAATATATTTTTGCGTTCTTAGTTGGAGGGGCTCTTACTGCTCTCATTACCTATTTTGAAGCGAGTGGTTTTCCTTTACTTTCTCGTCTTGCGGCTCTCTTTCCAATCTTTACGTGGCTTTCCTATCTCTTTATTGGGAAACTTTCTGGAGCTGAAGCGGTTTCGAAACACGCTTTATTTGTACTCTTGGGAACTATTGTTTCGTGGCTCCCTTATATGCTCGTCATCTATTATTTTGCACCGAAAATAGGTTCTGATAAGGCGATACTGCTAGGTCTTGCGGTTTTTGTTGTTCTCGCTCTTATATTTATTAAATTTTATAAGATTTAATTTGTGGTAGTTGTATAATAAGTAGGATAAGTGAAAAGATTAATGCTTACTAAATAAATATGAAAAAAATAATTGTAATTTTCATTGTGCTGGCAGTGGTGGGGTTAGGATATTATTTTGTGGCGAATAATAAGTCAGACATAAAAGAATCACCATCTCAAGCTTCTGAGGTAACTGGTGTTGTGGTTGATATAAAGAACTTTTCTTTCAACCCATCGACCGTGTCAGTAAAGGTTGGCACAAAAGTGACGTGGACTAACAATGACGTTGCTCCACATACTATCGTGTCCGATTCTGGCAATCTTTTTAGTTCGGAGTCTCTTTCTCCAGGACAATCATTTAGTTTTACTTTTAATACTGTAGGTACTGTAAATTATCATTGTGGTATTCATCCACCAATGAAGGGAAGTGTTGTAGTTACCAATTAATTTTGAGCACAATATATGTGTAAGAGACAGGTATTTAGAAATGTCAATTTTTGTTGACATAATGCATTTAAATATGTAATTTATAGTCATTCCTGAATATATCAGGTATCTCCGTTGCGGAGTGCGCAACAGACGTTCATTAACAAAAAGAGGTGGTGTATGAACACGCTCAAAGCAATTGTGCACGAAATAGTTGTCCCTACAGGAAAGCATGGCCCTTATGCTGTTGCGACTGCTGAAGGACTTACGGGTTCGGTGACGTTCTCGCTTGATCCATCAGTTTGGAAAGAATCGGAATGGCCGGAAAGAGGCATGGAAGTACTTTTGGGAAAACTGCGAAAAAAACGTGCCGGATGGCGCGCGAAAGAAGGACGATTTTTAAAACCGTCTGACGAGCAATTACAGCAACAAGCAAAGAGCAATGGAATACAATTTCTCTATCCGATTTCAACTCAGTATCCGTTTGATTATGTGTGCCAACAAATTGTGTTGGAACTCGAGAAGCGCAATTGGGAGGTTCCTGGTATTACCGTAGAATTTAATGAGTATGGAACGGGGGATGATAAATATCGAATGGCGTATGATATCCGTGGCGAACAATTT
>Ga0172379_10011397_pt1 | contig 10589 bp, 5 predicted proteins | sample GrowelOW334metaG_FD_119756 | JGI IMG/M metagenome (GOLD analysis project Ga0172379, IMG submission 119756) | Groundwater microbial communities from an aquifer near a municipal landfill in Southern Ontario, Canada - Groundwater well OW334 metaG | ecosystem: Environmental > Aquatic > Deep... | reverse complement strand
CTGCATATGCGGTAGCGCGTCGCGGCTGCCGGTGAAGCCGAAGTTCAGCGTGCCAGCGTAACTGACGCAGGTGATGTTCAGCGCTTGGCCGTGTTGCAGCACCGAAACCGGATACAAGGCTTCGAGCTTGGCGCCGCCAAAATAAAGCGTCTTACTCGGGCCGGGGACGTTTGAAATCGCCAGATTAAACATCGGCCGGGTACGGCCGGCGGTGCCGATCAGCATGCCGACGATATACGGCGCCATGAACAGCATCGTGTAGTTGTTCAGTGCCGACTTCGGCATGCCCATTAAATGCTGCTTGGCGCGCACGGTCGAGGCATGGATCTGGCGCAGACGTTTGAGCGGGTCGGCGGTCGTCGTACCGAGATCGGCGAGGATAAAACTGATTGCGGTGCCGAGCTGTTCGTCGCCTTTCCCGCGCAGCGATACCGGCAGCCCCGCAGTCATCGTGTCGCGCGGTAGCGCGCCGTGCTCTTTCAGAAACCGACGCAATGCGCCAGCGCAGATCGCAAGTACGACATCGTTCATCGTCACCAGCGTCTGTTCGGCGATTTTACGCAGCCGCTCCAACGGATAGTGTTGTGTTGCAAAGCGGCGCTGACTGGTAATGCGCTCATTGAACACCGAAACCGGTGCTGCAAATGGCGCGACCAAGGCATCGTCGTTGTCGCTGGCGCGCCACACTTCAGCCAGCGCATTGCCGACTGGCGCCAGCAGCGCCGCCTGCGCTTTGAATTGATCGAACAGCCCGCTTACCGACGGCGCCACACCCGGCTTGGATTTACGCGCCTGCGCGCCGATGGTCCACGGCGGGGTTAGCTTGTGCGAAGACGGCGAGGTCGACATCGAGCGCGCCGTCATGCGGACGCTGCCGACGCCGTCGATCAACGAGTGGTGGATTTTGATGTACAGCGCGAAGCGGCGATTTTCCAAGCCTTCGATGACGTGGCATTCCCACAGCGGCCGCGAAAAATCCAGCGGATGGCTGTGCAGACGCGAGACCAAAATCCCCAGCTCGCGTTCGCCGCCGGGCAACGGCAGCGCCGAATGACGCACGTGATAGTCGAGATCGAGATGATCATCGCGCTGCCATTCCGGCAAGATCGCGCTAAGCAGGCCCGGCGCCAAGCGCAGATTCCACGGTGCTTCGAACGTCCGCACCGCCTTCATTTTCGCGACTAAATTTCGCAGAAAATCGGTTTTGGCGCCTTTCGGCAGCGAGAAGATATAAAGCCCTGCGACATGCATCGGTGTGTTACGTGATTCCACGTACAACCATGAGGCATCGAGCGGTTTCAGCCTGGCCATCGGCACTCCGGCATCTTGTTATCAAGACGCAGACTTTACGCCGTTGGTCGGCGCTGCGGGAAACCCGCGCGCAGTTTCAGGTGCCTAGGGTTACGCCTGGGTCGGCGCGGCGTCGGCGGCGCGCGCGTTTCGGCTTTTCCGCGGTGCTGAGTTCGACGATGTAGCGCTGCAGTGTCGCAATGGCTTCGGCGCGGCCATCGCCAGCGTGTTCGGCCATATTGCTGCGGTAGTAGTCGTAGTTGCCCATAAAGCGATCGATGTCGCTGGGCGTCAGGCGCTGCCGATCGGCGCGCATGCCGACGCCCATGCGTTCGATCAAATAGGCGTTCAAGCGCTGTTCAAAGGCGTCTTCGGGCAGCGCCAGAATGGGTTTTCCGAAGTGAATGGCTTCGCCAATCATCTGATTGCCGGCAGTGCCGATCACGGCTTTGCAATGCGCCAAATCGTGCACAAACCATTCGTTGCTCGGCGCACGGAAGTCCAAATTTTCGGATTTACCGCGAAATGGTGTGCCGTAAATAACCACCGGGCGATCGATCAAACGCAGCGCCTGATCGATATGCGGCAAATACTGGTGCTCGCCCTTGTTGAAGTAGGCAAGCAGGAACTCGCCCAGCTGCGGCTGCGCGCGCAGCACCGCGTCGCGCAGCATCGGGCCGACGATCTTGACGCCGGGATAGGCTGGATCTGCTTTGTAGAAGCTGGAGATTAGGATGCGTTCAGGAATGCCCATCAACGCCCGATAGGCGATTGCGTCGCGCAAGCCGAGCAGCCAAAGATCCGCTGGGAAATGCGGTTTGCAGTAAGCGATGATGCCGACGTGGTCGAAACTGATCCGCGGCAACTTCAACTTGCGCGCTGCGCGATGTGTCCAAGCCTCGGAATCAGAGATCACGAGTTCGATGCCACGGCTTTTCAAATCGCGCTCGACGCTATCGGAGCCGTGGCCACCAAAGACCAGATCGGCCATTGGGGCGACGTTATTGATTAAGGTTTTCGGCAGCGAATGCCCGCCGCGGCCGTCGTAGACGTAACCTATCGTTGGGATGCGCACGGTCGGAAACTGCGGCGCCAACACCTCGTAAGCATCACCGCCGGCGTAGACCGTAACTTCGTGCTCGGCCATCAGCGCAGGCAATACCGCCGCCGTGCGCATGGCATGGCCGCGACCGTAACCCATAACGCCGTATCCGATTCGCATCGGTCCCAGTCTCCTATTTTCCCGTAGGAAATTTATCAAACGTAGATAAAGCGACGATGACGTGCGTATTACATTCACATGAAAGCTTGTTATTTTTTCGGATCGAGCTGAACCCAGGCTTACGCTCGACTTTATCGTTGCTTTTCTGCGCGCGGTGCTCGTCCCGGCCTGCGCCTCGCGCTTTGCGTCATAATGACCCTACCCCACGATCGTGATCCCGATGAGCGCCTTGTTTGACGTTGAAATTATCGTTGCCTTCCTGACGCTTTCCGCGCTTGAGATCGTATTGGGGATCGATAACATCATTTTCTTGTCGATCATGGCGGCGAAATTGCCGCTGGCACAGCAAGCGCGCGCGCGTACGCTGGGTCTAGCAGGCGCAATGCTGACGCGGATCGCGCTGCTGGTATCCGTATCGTGGCTGGCGCGTCTGACGCAGCCGCTGTTCAGCATCGCAGGCAACGAAATTTCCGGCCGTGATTTGATCCTCATCGGCGGCGGCATTTTCCTGATTTACAAGAGCGGCAAAGAGCTGCTGCTGATGGGCGACGAAGCCGCACATGATGGCCCTACCGGCGGCAGGGTGGCTAAATTCGTTTCCATCGTCCTGCAGATCATGGTGCTGGATATCGTCTTTTCGCTCGATTCGGTGATCACCGCCGTCGGCATGACAACGACGCTGCCGCAGGATCTGGCGTTGCCGGTGATGATCTCGGCGATCGTTGTGGCGATCATCGTGATGATGTTCTTCTCCGGCCCAGTTTCCCGTTTCGTCGATCAAAATCCGACGATCAAGACCCTGGCACTGGCCTTCCTGGTGCTGATCGGCGCGGTATTGGTCGTCGAAGGTTTCGACATCCACATTGAAAAAGCCTACGTCTACTTTGCAATGGGGTTTTCGTTGGCCGTCGAGTTGCTCAACATGTGGATCCGCAAACGAAGCTTCAGGGCGTAATCGCGGGCGGCGGACAACGGCGGCGTCACGAGCCGCCCCGTTGCAGCGGATGCCGCCGGACTTATCCGGCGGCCCGTTTCTCCAACACGATGCTATTGTCGTCCGGAGTACGGTCAATCAGCTTGTTTAGCGGGTCGATCCCCGCTTTTGCCGGCTGGCCGGTGACAACCACTTTCAGCGTGTGTTCGCCGCTGGTTACGTTCTGCTTCTGCAGGTACAGCGGCAGATTTTTATCGTCGAACACGCCGATATCAATGTCTTGATCCAATGCGGCTTCCGTTTCGGCGCCGCCGCCGTCGGCGCGCAGCTTGCGCGCTTTGATCATCAGCGTAACTTCATACTGGCCATCGGCTAATTCGCGGTAACTGCCCGCGGTTGCGCGGTTGTCGTACAGCGTGATGGTCTCAAACCAATCTTCGATCAGCGGTTGTTGCGCAGCGGGCGTCACGGCACGGAACTCGGCCAGCAGATCGCGCGAGGTCGCGTACGGTGGGCCGGCAAAGCGCCATTTCGCAACAAACGCTGCCAGCGCGCGGTTCACTGCGTCTTCACCGATCGCATCCTGCAGCGCGTACAGCGCTAAGCAGCCCTTGCGGTAGTGCACATAGGCCACGCCATCGGTGCGGTACAGCGGCAGTTCCTGTTTGCTTTCCATGCCGCGGCCGCTCAAATAGCGGTCCAGCTCGTATTTGAAGAAGCGCTTCATCTTCGCGTCACCGTACTTATGCTTGAGCACCATCAGCGCCGAGTATTCGGCCAAGCTCTCGGTGATAAACGCGCCGCCTTCAACGTCCGCCGGCATAACTTGATGTGCCCACCATTGATGGGCAACCTCGTGCGCGGTGACGAAATACGGATAATCAACGTCCTTCGGATCGGCGTCATTTACTTTCGCAGTAAAACCAATGGCTTCATTAAATGGAATCGTATTCGGAAACGATTCGGCAAACGCCGTGGTGTGGGAGAACCTCGGAAATTCGAGAATCCGAACCAAGTGATGTTGGTACGGGCCGAAGTTATTGCTGAAATAGTCCAGTGAATCCTTTACGCCGGCGACCATGCGGTCAAGATTCCATTCATGGCCGGGTTGATAATCGATTTCGATTGCAACCGGCTTGCCATCGGCGCCGGTCCAGCGATCACGTTTCACCGCATAACGCGCCGACTGTAGTGAATAGACATTGGCCATGTCGGTATCCATTTTGTAATGGAAATAACGGCGACCTTTTTCAGTCCATTCTCGATCAAGATCGCCGGATGTCATTGCCATTTGGTCGGCATCGGTGCTCAGCGTTGCCGAATAGTGGATCCAGTCGCCATCGCTGGTCAGGCCGCTTTGCTGGGCGTGGGCATCGTCGAGATCGTGCGCGCGCGGCTTCGGCGCCAAGCCAAATTTCTTCCGCTCACGGTCGGCACTTAGCTCTGTGCTTTCGCGGTAGCCCAAGCTCGGCAGCACGGTGGTTTCGGGGCTTAGCGCGGCATTTAAAAACGTGCCGTTATCGAGTATCTGCGGCGAGGCACCGTCGTTGCCAAAACCACGTGTTGCATATTCGAGATCGAAGTGCAGCGGCATCGTTGCGCCCGGCGCCAACGCCGTCGCCAATTGGTAATGACGCCAGTACAAGGCCGGCTCGGCGTCGGCCAGCGTCAGTGGACTATCGGCGGCAAAGGTCTTTACCGTCACCGTCGTCGGCAGGTTGATGTAAAGATCACGTACTGGCTCAGTGGTTTTATTAGCCAGCGTATACGTGCCGACGATGTGCGCACGGTGGTCGTGCGGGTAGAAATCGACATTCAGTGTTACCGCAGTGATCCGCGGCTGCGGCGCTAGCGCCAGCGCCTTATAACGCTTCTCGTACTCGGCGCGCTGCTGTTGCCGATCGTACTGACTTAAAAATGGATTCAGTTGGTGCGTATTGTGGAAAATCCAAACGCCGCTGCCGATGAACGTCAGCCCTGCAACGCTTGCAGCCACTAGCGAAGCAGGCCCGGCACGGTGTCGCAAATCGTGCACGCGCGCCGTCAATGCCGTGTCCTTGCCGCGCGGCCAAAGCAGGTTCGCAAGCAGCAGCAGCAACACCGCCGCCGCACCCCAGTAGAGTTGGAACCAGCGAATGGCCGGGAGGAAATGGCCGTAGCCGTTCATGTCGGAATAGACGACATCCGGCACGCTGCCATACAGATACAAGCGATCTTCGAAACCGTAGTCCGGCAGCTTCAGCACCGCGACGAAAAACAGTACGACGAGGAAATGGCCGAGATATTTCTGATTGATGAACACATGGATCGCGACAGCCATCGCCGCGAGTATCAGATAGCCCGGCCATTGCAGCAGGTAAAGGTCGAATAAGTAGTGGCCGATTTCGAGACGGGTGTAGCCGTGGCCCAGCTGAATCGCGATGCTGCAGAGCATGACGACGGCTAGTAATAGCGCCTGAATCGCGAATAAGGTCAGTAACTTTGCGCTGAACGGCAGCCATGCGGGCACCGGGCAGCTATCGGTGATTTCGTCACAGCGGGCGTCGCGCTCGCGCCAGATCAACTCGCCAGCATTGATCGCCGTGATCACCAAGATGAACAGCGCGAATAAGCCAGAGGTCGCCTCCAACACTTTGTAGGTCAGCGCATAGGTATTGGTGCCGTAAATGTTATCGAGATTGCTAGCGCTGACGGTGATAAAGACCACCGCCGCGAGCACGACGATATAAAACCGGGGCCGCTTGATCGTTTCGGTCAGATAGAGCCGAACCATCGACGGCAACATGCGCAGATAGACGCCGGCACGGCGATCCAAACGTAGCGGCGTAGCGGCGCTGACCGCGCCCGTCGAAGCTGGCTTCGGGGCGCTACCGTTACGCGATTTCTTCTCCGATTTAACGCTGCCGACCGAAGCCACAACCATCTGGAAGCGGCGGTAACCGATGGTGATAACCACGACGCCGAACGCCAGCCAGATCGCACGATTCCACAGCAACAAACCGGTGAGCGGCAGTTGCTGCGTATTTTTTTCGGCGACGCTCCAATAGCGGGTTAAGATACTGATCGGCACCGAGCCAATTGGATCGATTAATCCGGCCAGCGTTTTGTTTTCGATGTCTTGCAGCAAGTTGAAGCCCAGCAAATAGCCGACGAGCACAACAACACCGGAGATATAGACCGGCGCAATCTGCCGCGTCAGCGCCGCCAACACAAAAAACACACCGCCGAGCCAGAGCAGGTTCGGCATCAAGATGAACAGATAAGGCTTCAGTAGCGCGACGGCCGAAAACGGCGCGACGTGCGCGGTATCAACGCCGGGCCAGTGCGAACCGACGACGAGCCCGAGCGCGATGCCGATAAACACCACGCATAGCGTTAAATAAGCACCGATAAAGCGGCCGAAGAAGTAGTCGCGTTTTTTGATCGGCGCGGTGAAAAAGAAATGGAATGTGCCGTGCTCAAAGTCTTGTTGCACGGCACGGCCCATCATCGCCGCGACGATTGTTACGCCCATGAAGCCAAGAATCGTGATCGCCTGCGCTAACGCGAATGGGCTGTTGATGAAAACTTTCTCGCTGCCGAACGAAACCGATGCGCCGGCAATAGCACCGCCCGCAGCGGCCATCCAAAGCCCGGCGAGCAGGCCATAAAGGCTGAAATAGAGCCAAGTCGAAAGCAGACCCAGGCGCGCGCGTAGTTCAAATAATGCAATGGTCCACATGGCGCGCGCTCAGGCGGCCGCAGCCAGCGGCTGAGCGCCACCGATATGGCCGTGGATCGCGCAAAAATAGACGTCTTCAAGATCTGCGGTGATCGGCTCGAAGCCGGTATCGGGCGCCGTTTCGGCGTAGACGCGCAGGATCGTGCGCCCGGTTTGCAGCCGCGTTGAGATCACCGGCAAGCGGGTTTTGATCGCCGCAACGTCGTTTTTTGCCACGACTTTGCGCCAGATCCGGCCCTCGACGCTGGCCACCAGCGTTGCCGGCTCGCCGTGTAACAACACACGGCCTTTGTTGATCACCGCGAGGCTGGCGCAGAGATCGGCGACATCGCCGACGATGTGCGTTGACAGAATCACGATCACGTCCTCACCGATGTCGGCCAGCAGATTGTGAAAGCGCACGCGTTCTTCCGGATCGAGGCCGGCCGTCGGCTCGTCGACGATGATGAGCTTCGGCGCGCCGAGCAACGCCTGGGCGATGCCAAAGCGCTGCCGCATGCCGCCGGAAAAGCCGCCGAGCGCTTGTTTGCGCACCTCGTAAAGGTTGGTCCGCTGCAGCAGCGAGGCCACAACTTCGCGCCGCTGCGCGCTATCGACCAAGCCTTTGAGGCGCGCGAGATGATCAAGTAGATCGACTGCCGATACTTTCGGATACAGGCCGAAATCCTGCGGCAAGTAGCCGAGAATTTCCCGCACTTGTTGCGGCTGTTGCAGCACGTCCAGCGTGCCGAGCATCGCGCTGCCACTGTCGGCCTGCTGCAGCGTCGCCAGCGTGCGCATCAACGTTGATTTACCGGCGCCGTTCGGGCCGAGCAAGCCGAACATGCCGGGCTTGATCGTCAGCGAAACCCGGTCCAATGCCTGTACGCCGTTCGGGTATTTCTTTGATAAATCGCGAATCTGCAATTGCATGGTCATGCCGCGTCGTTCCTGGGCCGGTTTCGTAGGCATTGGATGCCCAGCCTCGGCATTTCGGATGCAGCCGGGCTGCGCCCGCTAAAATGGGCGATGTCTAAATCCACCGATTTTCCCGCCGCGTACGCCGGCTATGTTCCTGATGCCGCCGATCCGGCGGTTGTCCGGCTGGTGTCGATGCTGAACCCGGCGCAGCGCGAAGCGGTTACCGCGCCGCCCGAACACCGGTTGGTATTGGCCGGCGCTGGCTCCGGCAAAACCCGCGTGCTGACGCACCGCATCGCTTGGCTGGTCGCGGTGGAGCATGTTTCGCCGCACTCGATACTCGCGGTGACCTTTACCAATAAGGCGGCTGCGGAAATGCGCGGCCGGATTGAGCAGCTGATCGACGTTCCAGTGCGGACAATGTGGGTCGGCACGTTTCATGGCATCGCCCATCGCATGTTGCGCCTGCATTGGAAAGAGGCGCGGCTGGCGCAGAACTTCCAGATCATCGATGCCGACGATCAGCAGCGCTTGGTTAAGCGCGTAATTCGCGCGCTAGACCTGAACGAAGAGCAGTGGCAGCCGAAAATCGTCACCGGCTGGATCAACGGCCAAAAAGAAGAAGGCCGGCGTCCAGGCGATCTCTCCGACTTCGGCGACTTTGCGCAACGCCAGCTGGTGCGAATTTACAGCGCATATCAGGCGCAATGCGAAAGCAATGGTGTGGTCGACTTCGCCGAGCTGCTGCTGCGCGCGCACGAGCTGTGCCGCGACAACCTCGAAATTCAAACCCATTATCGCAACCGCTTCCGGCACGTCCTGGTCGACGAATTCCAGGATACCAATACACTGCAATACGCGTGGCTGCGCGTGCTTGCCGGCAATAGCGGCACGCTGTTCGCGGTGGGTGACGACGATCAGTCGATTTATAGCTGGCGCGGCGCAAAAGTTGAAAACATGCTGAAGCTGGCGAAGGACTTTCCCGGCGCCGAAACCGTGCGCCTGGAGCAAAACTATCGCTCAACCGGCACGATCCTAAAAGCCGCCAACGGCTTGATCGCCCGTAACAGCGGCCGCCTCGGCAAGAATTTGTGGACCGAAGATGGCGACGGCGAGCCGATCCAGCTCTACGCCGCGTTCAACGAGTACGACGAAGCCGAGTTCGTCGTCAACCGTATGAAAGCGCACCTCGACGGCCGCTGCCGCCACGCCGATTTGGCGATTTTGTATCGCTCGAACGCCCAGTCGCGCGTGCTCGAAGAAACCTTGATCCGGCACCGCGTGCCGTACCGCATCTACGGCGGCCTGCGCTTTTTCGAGCGCATGGAAGTGAAAGACGCACTGGCGTATCTGCGCTTGGTCGCGATGCGCGACGACGACGCCAGCTTCGAGCGCGCCGTGAACACGCCCGCGCGCGGCATCGGCGCGACGACAATCGAACGCCTGCGCCAGATCGCCCGCGAGGCCGGCACTTCACTGTGGCAGGCGGCGAACAACGCTGGCGCCAGCCTCGGCCGCAGCGCGGGCAATCTGAAGCTGTTCGTCGGCTTGGTCGATGCGCTGGCGGCGGATACCGCGACCCAAACGTTGGCGCAGACAATCGAAACCGCGATTGAACGCTCCGGCTTGCGCGAGCATTACAAGAAAGAGAAGGGCGAGCAGGCCGAAGCGCGGCTGGAAAACCTTGATGAATTGGTCAACGCCGCGCGCGGCTTTGAGCGCCTGCCGGAAGACGAAAACCTATCGCCATTGAATGCCTTCCTCGCCCACGCCGCGCTCGAAGCCGGCGAGCGCCAAGCCGGCGAAGGCGAAGATTGCGTGCAGCTGATGACGCTGCACGCGGCCAAAGGCTTGGAGTTTCCCGTCGTGTTCCTAGTCGGCATGGAAAACGGTTTGTTCCCGCACCAGCGGGCGGTAGACGACGGCAGCCTCGAAGAAGAACGCCGTTTGGCCTATGTCGGCATCACCCGTGCACGGCAGCAGCTGTACCTGAGTTACGCCGAAGTGCGGCGCATTCACGGCCAGGAACATCTCGGCGCACCGTCCGTTTTCTTGAAAGATATTCCGGCCGAAACGCTGGTCGAAACCCGGCCGCGGGCCGGCTTGCAGCGGCCGATGTTTGATCCCGCGTCGCGCAGCGGCGGCTATTCCGGCGCCAGCTACGGCGGCGGTGGACCGAACGCCTACGCCAGCGGCCGCTACGGGCGCAGCAGCGATGCGCCGCCCGCCCGCACGACGATGAGCGCCGCAACTACTGGCATCGGCCCGGGCGGCTTCCGGCTTGGCGACCGCGTACAACACGCTAAATTCGGCGAAGGCACGGTTTTGAGTTTTGACGGCGACGGCGAGCGCACGCGCATCGAAGTGAAATTCCGCGAGGCCGGCACCAAATGGTTGATGTTGGCGTACGCCAATCTGCAAGCCTTATGAACGGCACGCTGATCGGCGTTCTGATTCTGGTCGTCGCGTTGATCGTCGGCCCGTTCGCAACGCTGCGCGCGGTCTCGCACTACCGCGCCCGG
>Ga0172379_10011396_pt1 | contig 10589 bp, 12 predicted proteins | sample GrowelOW334metaG_FD_119756 | JGI IMG/M metagenome (GOLD analysis project Ga0172379, IMG submission 119756) | Groundwater microbial communities from an aquifer near a municipal landfill in Southern Ontario, Canada - Groundwater well OW334 metaG | ecosystem: Environmental > Aquatic > Deep... | reverse complement strand
GATTCGATCACCATGACACTTTGGACAGTGTTTAGATCGTTTTTTTTGTCATAGTAGGCTTCTTAACAGGTTAAGGATTAATATGGAAGCTAACTATAGCAAAGAAAACGACTTTTTAGGAGCAAAAAATGCAACGGTCTCGTGTTTGCCCGAGTGATCCTCCAATCGTACGCGCTAGCCTCACTCAGAGCCAGCGGTCGAAAATCCCGCGTGTTTTATAAGTCCCGCCGGACCGAGCCACGCTTTGCGCTGCTCTTACCGCTGCTTCCGCCGCAGCTAGCGAAACCCTTACGCCGGGTAAGCGAATTTGGTTTCATACGCAGAAACCCGGCGATTTTCCCCGACCTTTCAGCCGTAGACTACTTTAGCGGGATCGGGTGCCTGCCAAGTAGTTTTTTCAAACGTCGGCCAGTCGCGAACGACTGTTGAACGTAGAAAAAAACAATAGTGTTCGAGCCCTGATTCGAAAATCAGGTTGTCCCGTTCTCGTGAGAGAACGTTTTTTTCGTCAGAACGGTTTAGGGTTAATCCCATGCGAGCAACGTGTAGCTGCCCGCGCCCACGAACACTAACCTTTTTTCCCTCCTTTCCTTTTTTGAGGGTTTTTCGGTTTTGAGCACAGCGTTTGATGCTGGCTCGTTTTTTGAACGGTTTTCGTTCTGCGCCTCTGGTTACCAGAGGAGTCAAGGTTTCATCGTTGTCCATTTCTGAACAACGCAAGAAAGTTACAAACCGAACCGTCGAGTAGTTCCCCTAATTGCTTAGGGAGTCCGTACTCTCTCCAGATTTCCAATTGGAAATGGAGAAGTTCTATGTTCGACACTGGCAACATTCATGCCAGGAAGTTGTCTAAAAAAACTAAACAGTACTTCATGGCTCCTTCGTGAGCCGTCCCGTTCTTTTTTACAGAACGTTTTTCGTAGTCAAGAATCCATAGCGTCTCGTCCTCCCCTTTTAATCGGGAGTTGTCGCTATCCCTTCTCGGGAAGTTCGCCAGCTGGCCGAGATGGCCGGGGCTGGGTTTCGTCCTAGCCTTTCGGCTAGTCGCTTGCTGAGACCAGCTTTAGTATTGCTGGTTCAGGTTTTTCCGATTCCACGTTTTTGACCTCCTCCAAATTGACCAGACGAGCATTAAGACCTTGAATGATCTTTGCAGAGCTTTCACCCTGCCGTTTCATTTGGATACTCAGCTCGCTGATCTGATCCTGGAGAAAGGCCGTGCTTTCCTGAATGGCCGCTTCGATCGCGACATTTTTTTCTGCTTCAGCAACTACATTCACAAACGCCGACTTGCGACGGCCAAACAGTATGTAGCCGAGCAAAAGCCCGGCCAGAACGATCAAGGACGAAACCAAGATCGCCTGTGTGCGAACCACTTCGGCCCGGTTCGCCTCAGTTTTCACCGAGGCCAGCGCCGCCACCACATCCGCCTTCTCTGCTTCAACATCCGCTTTTGCTTTTTTTACTGCTGCAGCTTCCACCAATACATCCGCTTTCACTTGCGCCGCATTTTCCTCCGCTTTCCGTGCTTCGTTCCGCGCTGCTTCCGCTGCTACTCTCTCGCTCTTCACCTGTGCCAACAAACCAGACACCTGACGCAAACTGGTTTCCGCATCAATCCGATCAGAACGAGCCTGACTGGCCGCGGCCTGAGCCGCTTCAAGAGCTCCATTCAGACCTGTGTTTTCAGCACTCAATCTCTGGAGCTGACGAACCAGCTCCAAATTGGCCGATTCGAGAGCGCTGATGCGCCCAAGAGCGACTGTCAGTTGATCTTTAAGAGCAACCAACTCAGAATCAGCCACCACGGGAGCAACCTGATCTTTCAACTCCGCCTTGGCCTGAGCTCGAGCTTCAAGCTCGGCTCTGGCCTGAGGATCGCTGTACCTTTCGGCCAGTTCCATGTCCTCGGGAGAAAACGCCTTTTTAAGGGCTTTCTCTGCCTGCCGCTTCCAAACTTTTTCCGCCTTTGCCTGCAGGGGCGCGGTTTCCCGCAAACCCTGCTCGGCTTCGTCCTCGTCTACCTCACCATCACAGTCATTGTCCCGGCCGTCCTGGAGCTCGGTCGCTCCGGGGTGGACACCAGGAACGTCGTCCATACAGTCTCCAGGGCGGTTAACCGCCCCCCGGCAAACGGTTCCGGCCGATAGGACGCTTTCGCGTCCCCCCAGCCATCACCGTCTACGTCCGGATACCACCTTGAACCAAGTAACCAGTTATGATTCCTCGAAAATTTTCGAGCCTCACCACCAGCCACAAGCCTAATGATGTTAACCCGGACACGTGCCACCTCCTTCTTTGCAGAAGCGGCAGCAGCCGGGCTAGGGACTGAACTCACCTGCGCGGCCACGGGCGCCGCGAAACCAAGAACAGTGCTGGCCATGAGCGCCAGCAAAAAAAGACACCTCTTCATACCTTCCCTTTCTTTTGCAGCCGCCCTCGGAATTGAGAGTGAGGCGCGGACTGCATAGGAGTTGAACGAACCGAACGAATAACCGCCCCAGGACGCTACAAGCGCCGGGGGCACAGAAAAAAATACGATATCGAAAATCTTACCAAACAGGTTTTACCCCGCCTGGCAAGATGCTTTTTTTCGTAGCGTAGAACACTACGAGCTTAGGAAACTACTATGGCTACCTTTGAATTCCACCTAAATACCTACCTCTCATCCTCCTAACCTCCTTCCCTCCTCTAAAGAGGGAAGGAGGAAAAATTGCATTACTCCCCCTCCCTCTTCATAGGCCTCCGGCTCTACTAGCCGTAGGCTCGGAGAGAGGGAGGGGGGAGGAAGGTAGGTATTAGGGACGTTGAAGGTAATTATAATTTATGCTAAAATAATTTTATTGAGCGCTCACCAACTAATTTTTGGCTTAGCGCTTTTATGTTTGTGAAACCTCAAAGTTATCACGCTATTGAATTGAATAAAAAATTACAGCAATTGGCCATAACTTTGCGTAATCAATCCACGCCAGCTGAACGCTTATTATGGAAACAGTTGCAAAGTAAACAACTTAACCATTATAAGTTTCGCCGACAATATGTGCTCTATCAATACATTGTGGATTTTTATTGTCATACTGCCCGTTTAATTATAGAAGTGGGCGGTGGTATTCACGACACAAAAAAAGATCGTGATGCTTTTAGAGATAAAGTGTTAACCGCCGCTGGTTACCAAGTATTACGTTTCACTAATCAACAAGTGCAATATGAATTGGATAGTGTAATCTTGGAGATAAAGAATTGTTTAAAGTAATGTTCCAGAACTACCTTCCATCCCCAACCCTTCCCTCCTCTAAAGAGGGAAGGGAGTAATTGCATTCATTCCCTCCCTCCTTTGAGGAGGGAGGGCTAGGGAGAGAGGTAGGTATTTAGGAGGCTGGGTGGTGGGGTAGTTTTTTGAGGAGAGGGGGTAGGGGGTGAGGTAGGATTCTAAGCTCGTAGTGCTCTACGTTTTTATTTTTTTAAATTGTCAACGATCTAACTAAAATCATTTCCCCAAATAAGCCCCGTTTGATTCCTAGATTCCAAACGGAACTTGTTAAGGGAGAGGCGCGAATAAGAATAGGTCTTCGCGCCTCGAAAAGGGCGAGGTGTCAACGGGCGACTTCAATTCGCCCGTTGGGAAAAACGCAGAGCCCGACATACTGGTCGAGCTCAGTCGCCTCTCCATCGAGGCGGGCAGCCCGAAAACCGGGCACCTGAATGGCCATGAACTGGCCGTTCAGGTTCCTGGCCCAGACGTAGCGCTCACGCCACGTCGGGTCGATCTGCCCTTGAACCTCCAGGAACCGCACCACCTCCTTCGCGGAGGCGACACGCCCTCCGCTAAGGGCGCACACCTGCTCTACCGCCGGAGCGGTAAACACAGATAACGGCTCCTTGGCAGCCGCTAAAAAACTGACAGAAAAAACCACTACAGACATCAGCACCAGCAGAAAAAACCGCATACTGCCTCCAATTCAGCAAAAAAATAAAAAAACACACTACCCACAAATATAAAAACTTTACTAATATTAGGTATAAATTTTCAAATTTGTGGGTATGTTTTGTTAAAGAGCGGCGCCATTGTAGCGTAAAATAAAAAAAAGTCAAGCCCCTTTAGGGTTAACTTAGGTAAAATTCATGAGAAATTCATTTTTCTTAGCGATCCTTTACTACCACACCGGGATAAACCTGGGTGTTAGTTATGTTAACTCCCGGCTTTATCGCTGAGGGATTGTACGACGAATACCGCCGTCGTACAAAGGGGAGGTAGCCCCCTGGCGGCATGTCGCGATGTCCCTGCGTTATGGGATGGGCGTATCTCGCACCCGGGTTGGATACCCTAACCGGAACACCGGAGAGAAGATAATGGCAAGGTTTCTTTTTAGTTACCAAGCCCTTTTTTATTTTGGATTGATTAATTTACGGAAAAATCAAAGTAGATTGTTGCTTTTGAAAATAACCTTTATTTTTTATGTTAATTTTTTTATCGGAAATAATCTTACCAGCTACTTGCGCTTTAATATTATATTGTTTAGCAATGCTCATTATTTGTTCCGGTTCCGGTGTGATTATTAACATGCCGTTGCCCATGTTCCAGGTTTTGTACGCTTCTTCATCGGGCACATTGCCCTTGGCCTGGCAATGCAACATGAGATCACATGGCGCAAATAAATTAGTAAGTTCCGCGCCAAAGCCGGACGCTTTTAGCACGCGGCCTAGTTTTCCAGGAATGCCGCCGCCGGTAACATGCACAACTCCATGAACACTAGTTTTGTTCATCATGGCCACTACTGCGGCAGAATAAATTCTGGATGGCGTTAAAGCGAGCTGACCAAGCGTGCTGTTATTAAATTTAACAGTGTGCCAATTTTCGCCATAACTAGTAGCTAATATTTTTCTGGTTAACGACAAGCCATTTGATCTAAAACCGGTTTCTTGTAAGGCTACTACACTGTCCCCAATTTTTATTTCTTTACCGGTAAACATTTTGTCTTTATGTACAAACCAAACTACCGCCGCTCCCCAATTGTAATTAAAAGCGCCGTAACCATGCACCCGGCTGCCTAATTCGGCCACTTCGCCATTCACAATGGCTACATTAGCCTGTTTAGCCGCCGCCACATAACCTATTGCTAACTGTTTTACGGCTTCTAACGATAAACTATTTACATCTAAAATAGAGCCGACCAAAACCGGTTCAGCTCCGCGCACTACCGCGTCATCACATACCATCGCCAATAAATCAAAAGCCATGGTGCTATGATCCCCCACTCGTTCAGCGATTTCCACTTTGGTGCCAACTCCGTCAAACCCAATATTCATGAGCGTGCCTGCCGGCAAATTGCCAACATTAATCGCCCGTACCCCGGAAAAATCATCAAACGGTACAATTACTTCCCCTAGTTTTCCAGCCCGGTTTTGCCAAGTGGCTTTAGCCGCGTTATACAAAATTTTAGACACGTCATCACCTAGCTCTATGTTTACTCCGGATGATGCGTAGGTGGTTATCATACTAATTGAATGCCATTCTGCTTAATTTCTTGAATCAAAGAACTTGGTTGTTTAAATTCCTTAACCGAAAACCCTACTGGCTCAATAGTTAAACCATCGTCATGTATACGTTTTGACCAAAGATAATTCATTGCTTGCCAAGGATCTTTAAACTTAGATGAAATAATACACAAATCAATATCACTCCATTGGTGTTGTGTGCCTTTGGCATAAGAACCAAACAACCAAACCTGATTAATTGGCAAACAATCCTGTTTTAGAACAGTTAAATATTCTTGAATACTGTTATTTACTTGTTTTGAAATTCTTTTTCTAGCCATAGCATTAATTCTTTTGTAATATTATAATACTTTGTAGTAAAAGCTGGCGTGCATTTTTTATGAAAATCAAACTTGATATCATCATAACGCCCAGCAATATTAAATGTAGTCATGGTTCTTAATTGCTGTAATTGTGTAACATTTGGTTGTAATTTAGCAATTACGGCCAATTTTGCAAGATCATGAATATATGGTGATAAGTTATTGGTTTTTTGTATAATTAGCCCTTTAAGCTGCTTTTCTAGTGTTAAATGACAAAAAAATAAACAAGCATCCCAATCTTTTGTTCGATAAAGATGAGTGGCCGTTTTAGTATTTCTTTTGGCAGATGTTCGCCAATAATTAATTTGTGCTACCAGTTTATTCATGCTTAAAGTGTAGCAATTTTTTTCTAAAACGTCTATCTATATTCTATATTTCCGTTAATTTTAAATGTTAGAGTGCAGGTTCATATATTGGAACGCTAGGTAATGTAACAAAAAAAGATTTACATGATATTCAACAAGTTATCAAGAAATTATTTTAGTCATAATGATAATAAATTAAAAAGCCCGAACATGTTTTATAACTTTCATGACTCTCCCCCAGCGTCACGATCTAAAAAGGGAGAATCACGAAAACTTATTAATTATGCCGAGCTTGATTTAATGGTAGCATATTATTAAGTAATTTGACACGTACTGAACGCAGTTTTACAGCTAAAGGAACGGTGATGATGACTAAATTTTTAGCATCTTAATAATTTTATTGAATTTTATATTTTTTTTTCAAATATTTTATTATCCTTTTCCTGCGCTCAATAACCGCCGGTAAACTCCAAATAACAATGGAGGCAAAAATCGGAAACACAGCAGTAATACTAAAGTCTAGTATATAGTTTTTTGAATAAAAATTTCCTTTCAACATTTTATCATACCAACGACCATTGGAAAATATACTACAGTGGCAACCCATCCAAAAAGGAAATCGTTCTGGATAACGCATATAATTGCTGCCGTGGCGATTATTATACGGCAAAATTGAACGGCTTTGATCCATGGAAATTTCAGTACACATTCTTGCACATTTTGGTTCATATAAAAAATATCCGAACAACAATATAAACCATACTGGAGCCAAAATCATCAACAAGATGAATGGAAAATACAACAGATTGCGCAGTTTAAATTTTGATTTTTCTTGCATAAAAATATTACACAACCGATTGCTTAAAATAATAGTTTACTTCACCGCCGCAATATTGTTTCACTACATCTGCTAAATCTTTTATTAGTTACGATAACGCCAATGACCAAATCTGGAAAAGTTTGAAAAATTTTTGGTTGAATAATTAATTCCATATAACCCTACTTTAGCATAAAAAACGGAAAATAAAACCATGAGGGATTTAAAAAATACGGTAATATTTTATTTTGTAGTAAACTGCCATTCTTTGGTATAAGCCACTCCATCTACTTTACCGGTCATTTTCACGGTATACTTAGTTTTGTTAGCTAAAGGTGAAGCTGGAATTAATGAATAATTACTGCCTTGATAAAGTGAATTTGGATCGGTAGCGTCTCCCGGCGGCTGCCAATAAGTAAAAACTTTGTCGCCTTGAGCATTATAAAGTTGCAAATATAAATCTTCTATATAAGTTCTTCCGGGCGTGGCGGTAATGGCATAGCCGGCCGGATAAGAACCGTTAAATTTATCGAGCGGATCAGGCCATTCCGATTGCGACATGGTGGTTTCCACGTTGGTTTGGTTAACGCCCGGGCTAATGACTGTTTGCAAACTCATTGGATCAAAATAAGTTACATTCGTTTCCCGGCCAGACAAAGCATAAGAATAATATTTCGTAGTGATATCCAAAGCGGAATAATAATAATGACTATTGGATGGCCCGGCTATGCCAAAACCAGTGCCGTATAAACTGCCGTCTAACATGGGAAAACGATGATAAGTGCCGTCTAGCCACATGTTTAAAGCCGTTACCATGCCATTTTTAGTATTACGCGCCACATTAGAGCTATTACCGGCCGCCTCTCCTTCTGCCGTGTAACCGGGCAAAGCGGGATCTTCAGAATGCTCTAGCATGTCATTAGTCGCCATGTATTTGGCATGTAAAGAACAGGCTTCGTCTGTATCGCTATAACGCTCTACCGGCAACACACCGGCGGCCAGGCGATGATAATTAAATAATGCCATGCCGGCATCTTGATCGGATAAACCAGACAAATCCGGATATTTGATATCGGTTTTAGTTTCGCTCTTCAAGGCTATCGGATCGTCTTTAGTGGGATGTACGCGATACAGTTTGCAAATATGTTTAGTTGGTTGAGCTGATTCGTTTAATTTTATACCGCACACTTCAATTCGTTTATCATCATTAACTACTTTGGCTAAGGTTCGTAGTATGGAAAAATCTTTGGCATCAGCCGCGCTCATCACTTTTTCCCCATCTATTTTTACCCCGTTTTTATCGTATAAAAATAATCGCACCGTATCATCTTTAAAGCGCAAAATAGCAAAATAATAATCACTGTCCCGCTCAATGCGAATGGCTTGGATATCGGTACTGCCGCTAAAATCCAACTCGGCTTCATTTAAACCATTAGTAATGGTGACAATTTTATTATTCAAATCCACCGTTACAGCCGGCGTAGTATAAGTATTGCCTTTGTCTGGGTTTGGAATAGGAATTGGAAAAGAAAATTTAGCATTTACAGCTATTGGCAATAAAAACAAACTAGCAAAAAAGATATATAAAACATTTTTATTTTTCATATTGCTTATTGTACATTAAAATAATAATTCCGCAAAATAAAACCACCACCCCACTAACCCACAACGCCGTGCTTAATTGATAGCCGGTAATTATCCAGCCTAAACCGGCGGTAGCGATCGAAAAAGCTAAGCGACCTAGAGTGCTGCGGACAGACAGCACGGTAGCTCTAAATTCTGAAGCGACTAGTTTGTGAATGACGTGTTTTAAAATCGGCTGGGAAAAGCCTCTTAATATATAGAACGCCGCAATAATACCAATGGCATAAAGCGCTGATACTAACCCTAATAACACAAAACTCGTTCCCATGCCTAACACTAACAACAATAAAATATTATTAGCCGATAATTTTTTTTCAATTACATAACTATATAAAGAAGCTATGGTAACGATAATCTGCAAACCGGCCCACACGATGCCATAATAATATTCCGGCAATTGCACTTGTGAAAAATACGGCTGGGCCAACCAAGCCATCACTAAAATAGCCGCCGACATTAACGCCGAAAAATATAACTGTAAACGTAAGGCTGGCTCATGTAATAAATAATGCCAGGTATGTTTGATTTGTTGAACATGAGTTTTTATTACTGTAATATTCTTCGGTACCTCATGCAAACCTAGTGCTATAATAATAGTAATAAACGACAAAATAATTTGTATATAAAACGGCCAGCGGAAACCATATAACCAAGCCAATCCCCCGCCTAACAAAGCTGCTACGGCTTCAGCCAGATTGCCAATGGCCAAAGTTTTGCCTTCGATTTTTAAATATTTGTGCGTATTTTTTAAATGCTGTAATGAATCATACAATAATGCTGTGTCAGCCCCGTCAATACAGCTAGTCGCTAAGCCTAATAATATTTCGGCTAACATAAACCACCAAAAGCCGCTCACAAAACCGTATAAACTAAAACCTAACGTAGTAAAAATAGCGCCGGCTATTATTAAATTTTTCCGGCCAATTCTATCAGCCAACAAACCTGTAGGAATTTCAGTAAGCGCGATAATAAAAGCATTGCCGCTTTTTAGCAATAAAATATCCCCTACACCTATGCCCACGCTAGCATAGAATAGCACTATAATTGGCATGTACACCTTAAACCAAGTACTACCTTTAATGGCGTATAATTTCCAAATGTTGCTAACTAATTTATTTTGTGTTAAATAAATCACATTAACTAAGAATAGCTCTTACGTGTTCCGCCACAAATAAATAAAACGGCTCGCGGTTACCTTGATCGGCTTGTTCTAGTGCCTCTAAATATTTTCGCCGGTCTTCGGTTTTTATAACTATCGGCGGATATTTAGCGCGCATTAACAATAAATTTAATAATAATCGGGCCGTCCGGCCGTTGCAATCGTCAAATGGATGAATTCTGGTTATTTCATAATGCACTGCGGCCGCTAATTCTACCGGATGCAATTTTTTCTCTTCATTATTAATTAACTCTATTAACTTGCTCATTTCTGTATGCACTTGCACCGGTTCAATATAGTAATGAATCTTGCCAGACACCGTTAACACATGATTAGCCTGTTGCTTATATTGGCCAGGCGTAATTTTACGCATAAATTTTTGGCCATTAGCGCCAATGGCTGGACGTTCGGTAATGCCTTTGTGTAATAAAGCGTTTAAATCTTTAATAAACCCTTCAGTAATTGGACATTGTTCTTTAACTATTTGAAATAACCAATCGATAGCTTCAGTATGATTTTTTATTTCTAGATAATCTACCAATGGCTTGCCCTCGCTGGTTAACCCTTCCCGCAAATAAAACGCCGTTTCACCCAATGTTAAAGAATTGCCCTCTAGCGCGTTAGAGTGATACGTCCAATCCAGCCTCAACTTTTCATAATGCGCTTCTTGTTCATCCAAGCTCAACGGCCGCTTAGCTAAATAAGCTATCAATAACCGATTAATTTCTGCTAATAAATTTTGTAATGTTGGCATAAGTGCTTTTAGTATAGCAAAAAAATGTTATTTATACTACTTTTTATTGTCT
>Ga0172379_10011395_pt1 | contig 10589 bp, 7 predicted proteins | sample GrowelOW334metaG_FD_119756 | JGI IMG/M metagenome (GOLD analysis project Ga0172379, IMG submission 119756) | Groundwater microbial communities from an aquifer near a municipal landfill in Southern Ontario, Canada - Groundwater well OW334 metaG | ecosystem: Environmental > Aquatic > Deep... | reverse complement strand
TGGAAATCGGGTGATGTTCCGAAAAAGAACATTGCGAAGGTGGAACAACAACAAAAACAAACCGTGTATTTGATTGATAAACCGGGTGCCGGACAGTCGATTGTGATTGCCGGACATGCCACACTGCCGCAGGCGAATCCCGATGAAATTGCCATCGAAACCATGAATAATGTGCTCGGCGGAATGTTTACATCGCGCGTGAATATGAATCTACGTGAAGATAAACACTGGGCATACGGTGCTCAAACGGTGTTCTTTGGTGCTAAAGGACAGCGTCCGTTCCTGGCGCTTGCTCCGGTGCAGACGGATAAAACAAAAGAATCGATGATGGAAGTGATGAAAGAACTCAAACAAGTGATTGGTGATAAACCGGTGACGCGCGAAGAATTTGAAAAAGTGCAGAAGAACGCAGTGCTCGAACTCTCCGGATCGTGGGAAACCAACGGTGCCATCATGGGTTCAATCGCGAACATCGTCCGGTACGGTTATGCAGATGATTATTACCAGACCTATGCGAAAAAGGTAAACAATCTCAGTTATGAAGAGGTCCGTGACGTTGCGAAAAAAGCTTTGTATCCGGACAATCTTGTGTGGATCATCGTCGGAGACAGAGAAAAAGTGGAGCAGGGTATTAAAGAATTACAGTATGGCGAAATGAAGTATCTTGATGCCGACGGTAACGATCTTTCTCAGATTCAGCAGAAAGTTCCTCCGATAGAGAAGAAGAAATAATAAGGCCGAAACAGATAAGAAAAAAGGACGGGCATAGTACCCGTCCTTTTTTTTATTCCTGTTGCTGAATGTTGTTACTTCATGACGATAGATTCGTTTGTTACCAGAAGTTTTAGCAGCAATTCTTCTGAAATTTGTTTGAATAAATAATCGTATGTTTCCCATTTTGCTTTTGGCGTGATGGCAATTTCATTCGAAAACGAAAGATACATTATTGCTAAATGCGCTTTGTACCGAAGTGAAGCTGAACTGTTATTAGAGATGACCCAGTTTAATTTTTTTTCCGCAGTTGAATAATCTAATCCTGAATAAATATTTTTACAGAGTATGATATTGTAGATGGACCCTTCAACAATTCCCGGAATATGGCTTTCCAAAGAGGGAACAAACCGCTTATCAATGATGTGCTGGGCTTTTCCCGAATCCAGAGAAACGCGTTTCACCTGAGCTGTTGCCGAAATTGATGCTGCGAGCAAAAGCAGTACCGCCGTAGAGAAAATAATTCGTTTCATTGTAGTACCCTCCTTGATGAGTGTGTGGTGTTCGTTGTCTGCCATGATAACTAGCAAACCGAATGCCAAACTTAATCGCTTACCAAAAGGAGCGAAAAAATTTAAAAACAGGGGAGTTGCACATCGATATACAAAACGGGGTGGTGCCACAAAAATACATGAACTATTTTCGTTGAAAGGAGAATCTGTTGCAGTTGTTGAATATCTGAATGAATGCAAAGAATTCGTAGCGGAAAAAATGTGGCACCCGTTGTTATACCCAGCGATTATTTTTATTCATCCGTTGCAATCGATTATTCAATGCCCGCCGTGTGATGCCGAGAAGTTCTGCGGCTATTGCCTGATTCCCTTCGCTGCGTTGTAATGCTTCTTCGATCATCGCATCATCAGCTTCTTTCAACGTTGGAAATCTACCGGGAAAGGAGATTGGTGGGAACGAGCTGTTTGTTGTTGCTGTCGATAGAAAATTTTTCTCTACCTGAGAAATTGATTTCCGAATCGGTTCCAACGACAAAATGCCTGCATTATGCTGACTGACAGCATCAAAAATTAATCCTTCCAATTCCCGGACATTTCCGGGGAATGAATAATTGTTCAGCAAAGTATATAGCTCCTTTGGTGGGCGGGGTTGTTTTTTGTTTAGTTGAGCGGACGCTTTTAAAATAAAATGATCGGTCAAAAGCGGTACATCAGATTTTCGTTCTCTCAATGGTGGGATATGAACGTGATGCGATTTTAAGCGATAATACAAATCCTGCCGGAATGTGTTTTGCTCCTGCATCGCCTTAATGTTTCGGTGTGTTGCAACAATAATGCGGGCATTAAATCGTTTGGAAGTATCGGAACCCAAAGGGTAATATTGACCGTCCTGCAACAGACGTAATAATTTAATCTGCGTTTCTATTCCCAGATCTCCAATTTCGTCTAGGAAGAGCGTCCCATTTTCAGCCTTTTCGATTAATCCTTTCCGTTCTGTATCGGCGCCGGTATACGCCCCTTTTTTATGACCGAACAATGTATCAGAAAAAAGCGTATCGTCGAGTCCCGCAACATTTACAGAAACCAATTCACCCTTGCGTCCGCTTGCGTTGTGAATGGCGCGTGCAAACAATTCTTTTCCCGTACCGGTTTCGCCGGTGATCAGAATTGGAAGATTGGTGATTGCCACGGCTTCGATATACTTAAAGATGGAAAGAAGGGAATTGCTTCGTGTAACAATGTCACTAAAATATTCTGGGTATTCGACCGCGTCTCGGAACAACGAACGTTTTAAGAGTTCATTCTCATTTTTAATTTCTGCTAGTTCGATGCCGTGTTTAACCGTCGTCACCAGTTTCGCATTCGAGACGGGTTTAACAATAAAATCGAATGCCCCTTCTTTCATACAAAGGACGGCGCTTTCAATATCATTAACCGCTGTCAACATAATAATGGGAATGTCCGGATGATGCGCGGCAATCAACACCAGCAGTTCCAATCCGGAAATATTCGGCATATTAATATCGAGCGCGATCAGCGAATATTTTTGCTGTGTCAGCAGTTTCATCACGCGGCTGCTATCCGAACAGGAATTGATATTGTTAAATCCGTGCGATCGCAGGGTCAGCTCAACACTTAATAAAAAGTGTTCTTCGTCGTCGACCAGCAAAATTGGATGGACCGGGTACTGTTTTGTTGTCATGGTATCGGTTGTTTTAAACTCTCAAGTTCCCGTGGGACCGGCAGTAAAATCCGTGCAGTTGTTCCTTTGTGCTCTTCACTTTTAAATGTCAGCATGCCGTTATGATTTTTTACGATCGCATACGAAACGGAAAGTCCCAATCCGGTGCCACCGGAGTTCCGTTTTGTGGTAAAGAACGGATCCATGATAAAGTTGATATCGCTTTCTTTGATGCCGATTCCATGGTCTTCAATGGAGATGCGGATGCGATTCCGTTCAGCATCATATGCTGTAGTAATTTTAATTTCGGAAAAAGTATCCTGAAGCGATTGGCATGCGTTGGTGATCAGATTGACCACTACCTGTTCCAGCTGCTGGGCATTTCCCCGGATTCTTGGTAGAAATGTGGCAAGATTCATCGTAAAATTGGAAGTGGATTGTTTAATCAGCGTGCCGGTAATTGCTACGGACATCTCAATAACGCTGTTTATGTCCACCGTTTCGTTCAGCGAGTCGCTGTCCAGTTTTGCGTATTCCGTTAATCGTTTGGTAATCGTTGAAATACGTTCCGATCCTTTCACAATACCGTCCAACGATTGTGCAATCTTATCCTTACATTCGCTGTATGGAATTCCTGCAAGACAAAACTCACCGTTTGTTTGTGAATATTCATCTAGAATCGGTAAAGCATCTTTCCACATTTTAGTGAAGAGGAGGGCGTTCAACATCAGAAAATTGTTCGGATTGTTCACTTCATGGGCAATGCCGGCAACTAATGTGCCGAGGGAAGCCATTTTTTCAGCTTGTCGCAACTGACGGCTGCGGTGCGCCGCTGCTGTTTCAGCTCTTTTTAATGCGGTAATATCGTTAATCAGTCCGTCGTATGAAACTGGTTGTCCCGTATCATTTTTCGTGATGACAATTTTATTTTTAATCCATCGAGTCGTTCCGTCCTGATGAATAATTCGATGTTCCACCGGTTCGCATTCTTCGCCTATCAGCGCGAGCTGCGCTTGACGAAGAACATTCTCACGATCCTTCGGATGAATCATCCGGTACCACAAATCGCTGTCTTTTAGATAATCGTCCGGAGTATATCCGGTAATAGCAACACAACCAGGACCATGATAGGTGCCGATTGCAGTATTGTTTTTTATTTTCACCGTGTAGATGTAGTCGGTAAGGTAATTTACAAGTTTTTTGTATCTATTTTCAGCTTCCATTATTTTGCAACGTTGTACCGTGCTCCGTCTATGTGCTTCATTGTGTTTCCGTTACTGTACCAATATAAAAATATTTTTCAGAGATGATATAACGTGATTGAAGGGTGGGAATTAATGGTCATTCACACAGCTGTATGAATGTAAAAAAAGAAATAAAAAAAATATCGGCAATCTATTGACAGGAGAAATATTTTTGTTATATTACATACAGTTCTTTTACAACAATACTACAATTCATCAAGAGTGGATGAGGGACTGACCCGAAGATTCCACAGCAACCGGCGACTCAAACAGCGTTGTGTCAGGTGCTAATTTCAGAATCTCTGAAAAGAGAATAAAGATGAACTAAAAGCCTGAGTTTTTTCTTAACCTCTTTTAGTTCTTTTCTAAAAGAGGTTTTTTCGTTTAAACCCATGTGTTCCCTTATGAAAGGGACAGGGTTTTGATGGAAGACCTTACCAAGGTTACAAAAAATGAATATTACCAACTTACATCTTTTCTACGCATCTCGTCCCGTTCTGGAACATTCCTCGTCGTATTTCGACGGTAATTTTCTCTGTTGTCGCTAACATATACCCCCTAACTCGTGCTGTATCATTTTCGCTGCTCCATAGTGGATCAGTGTATGTATATCAAATTTTATCGAGGAATGAATTATGTCTACGACCAATGGAAAAAAACGCGACTATCGTTTTGAAACATTACAATTACATGCGGGCCAAACTGTCGATCCGACCACAAAATCGCGCGCCGTACCGATTTATCAAACTACTTCGTACGTGTTCGATAATGCGAGTCATGCTGCTAATTTGTTTGGACTGAAGGAATTCGGCAACATTTACACGCGTATTATGAATCCGACCACGGCAGTGTTTGAAGAAAGAATTGCCGCACTGGAAGGGGGCGTTGCAGCTGTTGCTACCGCATCCGGACAGGCAGCGCAATTTTTGGCCGTTCAAACTATTGCTCAAGTTGGCGATAATATCATTTCCACCAGTAATTTGTATGGCGGAACGTATAATCAATTCAAAGTGACTCTGCCGCGGTTGGGAATCAACGTGAAATTTGTTGACGGGGATAATGTTGAAGAGTTTAAGAAACTGATCGATTCGAAAACAAAAGCGATCTATATTGAAACCATCGGCAACCCACGACTTAATATTCCCGATATCGAAGCAATTGCAAAAGTGGCACACGATAATGGAATTCCACTGATTGTGGATAACACCTTCGGTGCAGGAGGTTATCTTGCCCGCCCATTCGATTTTGGGGCGGATATCATTACACACTCCGCGACTAAATGGATCGGCGGACATGGAACGTCGATTGGTGGTGTGGTCGTCGATTCAGGAAAATTCAATTGGGGAAACGGTAAGTTTCCGCTCTTTACTGAACCGAGTCCCGGATATCATGGTTTAAAATTTTGGGATGTCTTCGGTACTCCTGGTCCTTTCGGGAATATTGCTTTTGCTATTAAAGCGCGTGTGGATGGTTTGCGCGATATTGGCGCAGCAATCAGCCCGTTTAATTCATTCCTGCTGCTGCAGGGACTCGAAACTCTTTCCTTGCGTGTAGAGCGTCATAATGAGAATGCATTGAAGCTGGCGCATTGGCTGGAACGGCATCCGCTTGTGGAATGGGTTTCATATCCCGGATTGAGCGATCATCCGCAGCATGCTAACGCGAAGAAGTACCTCCGAAACGGATTGTTCGGTTCTGTTGTGGTGTTCGGAATTAAAGGGGGATCGGAAGCAGGGAAAACATTCATCAATAACGTTCAGCTCTCTAGCTTGCTGGCGAACGTGGGAGATGCAAAAACTCTGGTGATTCATCCTTCGTCAACAACACACGAACAATTGGGTCAGGAAGAACAACTTCTTTCCGGTGTAACTCCGGATCTGATCCGTGTGTCAGTCGGTATCGAACATATCGAAGACATCATCGAAGATTTTGATGAAGCGCTTCGTGCAGTTCGGCAGATTGATTCAGTCACAGTGTAACGGTCTTGAAACCATTTAAAGTATATTTTACGACAGTTGAATTGTCGCAAAAATTTCTGTCCGGGAGAGTATCTCCCGGACTACTTTTTTGCAATTTATGAGAAGTTTTGACCTTTTCAGATTTTTTTTTACCTGGAAGGTTTTAATTACATGATAACAAAAACTCTGCATATCGTCACTACACAATTCGTTCAATTGTTCAACGCACAGCATCCATTGCATTTGGATTGCGGCGTTGAGGTAAGTCCAATTACTGTTGCGTATGAAACATACGGTCAATTAAATACAGCCGGTGACAACGCCATCGTTGTCTGTCATGCCTTGACAGGCAGCGCACATGCTGCTGGATATTCGTCCGAAGATCTGAAAACGATTGGATGGTGGGATACATTTATCGGTGAAGGAAAGCCGCTCGATACATCGAAATATTTTGTAATCAGTTCCAATTTTTTGGGAGGCTGTTATGGCACCACCGGTTCTGTTTCGACAGATCCAAAAACAGGCAAACCGTACGGACTTTCCTTTCCGCAAATGACCGTACGGGATATGGTACGTGTGCAAAAAGAATTAATCACACAACTGGGCGTTAAAAAAATCAAAACAATCATCGGCGGTTCGCTCGGTGGTATGCAGGTGTTGGAATGGGGAGTGATGTTTCCTGAACTGGTGGATTCGCTTATTCCCATTGCCACCTCGTCGCAGCATTCTCCCTGGGCTGTCGGATTAAACGATCTTGCCCGTCAGGCGATCATGAACGATCCCGATTGGAAGAATGGTGATTATTATTCTACCGGTCAACCCGAAAAAGGGTTTTCACTTGCGCGGCAAATTGCAATGATGTCCTACCGCAGTGAGCGGGAATTCGCTCAACGTTTTTTTCGTGACCGCCAAAAAAATGATGAAAACAATACTACGGCGCGGTTTGACGCCGCAAATTTGTTTCAGGTAGAAAGTTACCTCCGCTATCAAGGCATAAAATTGGTTCACCGATTTGACGCCAATACGTACATCTACATTACCCGCGCAATGGACCTGCATGATATTTCTTACGAACGGGGGAGTGTGGAAGAAGTTTTAAAATCGATTACAATGCCGGTGTTAACGGTAGGGATCGATTCCGACATTTTATATCCCGCTTCAGAACAGCGCCAAATTGCCGCTTCCATTTCAAATTCCACATACTACGAAATATCCTCTCCTTATGGACATGATGCTTTTCTCATAGAATTTGAGCAAATGGCATCGATTGTCTCCGATTTTTTGAATCATTAGATTTTTCAAAAACATGATTTTGGGCTCTTGCTTTCAAAGGTATTAGGCGCTAAATTTCTTTGTGAAAAACGCTTCCATATAAAATTAGTGGGTGATATAATGAAAATGTTTCCTAAAACAATTCTTCTTTTCGTATTTCTTTCAATTCAATCATTCTCACAAAATTCTACGCCATATTTGTATCATAATAATACAAATAATTGGTCAGGGACAGGAATCTCTGGTACATATCGATCTTTGGGTGAACCTAATTGGATTTTTACATTCCAAGCTGGTAGTACAATGGACAATTATTATAAATTTTATAATCAATCAACAAATTCAGATGGTGGTGATTTTAACTCCCCAGGCGGTTCAAATGTTTGGAGCAGTGGTTTAACAGTCAATAACAATTCAAGAGGAACTGTTTTTGATTATGGTGATGGAAATGGATCTGCTGGTTTTTTCTCGATCACATCGGGGAAATATTATACTATAATTTTTAAAGATGTTAATACTTCATCCAATTCTGATGCTTTTGTTTTGGAAACTTCAAACCAACCAGTAACCATTACAAGTGTTTCCAATAACTTTTCTACACGCGGCACAGGAAATGATGGGACAGTTACCATTACTATCAGTTCATCCAAATCTGGTGAAGAAAAAATATTTGTGAGATATACCACCGATGGCTGGAGTACATCAACTTTTGTTGAAGCATCAGGAAGTGGAACATCGTATACGGCAATAATTCCCGATGCTGTTTTGACAGCGTATAATGGTAACGATGAATTTTATGTGTTGACAACAACAATTGCATCACCGACGCATGCAGATGCCGATATGATGACAATTAATCTGAATAATAATAGCGGCAGTAATTATCAATTGCCGGTACAATTAACAAATTTTGTTGCACGCGGGAAAGGAAAAACAATTGAACTGAAATGGAACACCGCCACAGAAACAAATAATGCTGGTTTTGAAATTGAACGGAAACAACATGCGCAGTGGACGAAAGTTGCTTTTCTTGATGGGCACGGAACGTCTAGTACTCCTCATGAATATTCCTATTCCGAAAAATGGTTGTTGCCGGGAAAATACCTCTATCGATTAAAACAGATCGACAGAGACGGAAAGTTCGAATACAGTCAACAGAGTGAAGCAACTGTCGGTTTATCCGAAGACGATTTTGCACTATCGCAGAATTTCCCAAATCCTTTCAATCCTTCAACCACATTTACGTATGCGGTGAAAGAGCGGCAACATGTCGAGATTAAAGTGTTTAATTTGATCGGACAAGAAGTTGCTGTACTCGTCAAAGGTAGTATTGAACCGAACAGACTGCATACTGTACAATTCGACGGTTCTACATTGTCCAGCGGTGTTTATTTTTACTCGTTGCGGACTCCGAATCGAAATGAAATTCGGAAGTTAATGCTAATGAAATAAGAGATTCTTACACACTGTCATGATATCCCGTTCTGATACGCTCAGGACGGGATTTTTTTTGTGCTTTATATTTCGTATTTTAGTGCAAAGAGAAAGAAAAAATGTCAAAACCTATCGTAGCAATCGTCGGACGACCAAACGTCGGCAAATCCACATTTTTTAACCGCCTGATTGGCATGCAAACCGCTATCGTTGATGATGCTCCTGGCATTACTCGGGACCGTCATTATGCCGAGGCAGAGTGGGTCGGGAAGCCATTTACGGTGATCGATACTGGCGGATTTGTTCCGGATTCCGATGAAGTATTCGAAAAAGCAATCCGCGAACAAACACAAATCGCCATCGAAGAATCAGACAAGATAGTTTTTGTGGTGGACGGAAAAGAGGGATTGAACTACATCGATAAAGAATTGGCAAATATTCTCCGCAAAGAGAATAAAAAAGTAATTCTGGTTGTGAATAAAGTGGATTCGGGAAAAGAAGAAACAAATTCGGCGCAGTTTCATTCGCTTGGCCTCGGAGAACCGTATACCATCGGCGCATTAGGCGGAAGAAAAATCGGTGACTTTCTTGATGTGCTCACGCAGGGATTCACTATCGATCTGGACGATAAAAAGGAAGATTCGCAGATGCGGATTGCCATCATCGGCAAACCGAACGTGGGGAAATCATCCATGGTGAATGCGCTGATCGGCAAAGAACGTTCCATCGTCACGCCGATTGCCGGCACAACACGCGATGCGATCGATTCTGTCTATAAACTGAATGGTGAAGAAGTGCTGTTGGTGGATACCGCCGGATTGATGCGGAAAAGTAAGATCCGTCAGAATGTCGATTTTTACTCCACGTTAAGGACACTGAAAGCAATTGATCGTTGCAACCTGGCGATTATTTTGTTCGATGCAAGCATTCCTTTAGAAAAACAGGATTTTCGTATCGTGCAAACAGCAGCGGAGAAAAATATTGGTGTTGTTTTGGGGATTAATAAGTGGGATGCCGTAGAAGGGAAAGATACGAATTCGATTATCCGGTATGAAGAAGCGCTGCGTCAAAAATTACGACAGTATGATTATATTCCAGTATTGTTCGTTTCGGCGAAAACTAAACAGCGGCTACCTAAACTGATCGATCTGGCTAAAACGGTTCACACGAATCGTGCGATGAGAATTCCAACCAGTTCGTTAAACGACACACTCCTCGCCGATATTAAACGTTATCCCCCCTCAACCAAAACGGGGAAGGATATCAAACTGAATTACGTTACGCAGGTGAAGACCTCGCCGCCAGTGTTTGCATTTTTTGCGAACGAACCGGATATGGTTTCCGAACAATACAAAGGATATTTGCGGAACAGAATCCGGCATCATTATGGTTTTATTGGAGTTCCGTTGACACTGGTCTTCAAGAAAAAACGAAAATAATTTCTCAACGGAGTTTGTATGAGCACGCTTACCGTTATCGATCATCCTCTCGTTCAGCGCGATGTCTCCATCCTTCGCGATAAGAACACTCCGAACCATCAGTTCCGTGCTGTGTTAAATCGTATTGCGGGAATGATGGCATTCGAAGTGACTCACAATTTTTCTCTTCAGGAATATACACTCGACACTCCGCTTGAACAAACAAACGGACACCGGTTGAAAGATCATATCGTCATCGTGCCGATACTTCGTGCAGGATTGGGGATGGTGGAAGGATTTATGAATGTACTGCCGGAAGCAAAGGTCGGTCACGTGGGTTTATACCGTGATGAAGAGAC
>Ga0172379_10011394_pt1 | contig 10590 bp, 14 predicted proteins | sample GrowelOW334metaG_FD_119756 | JGI IMG/M metagenome (GOLD analysis project Ga0172379, IMG submission 119756) | Groundwater microbial communities from an aquifer near a municipal landfill in Southern Ontario, Canada - Groundwater well OW334 metaG | ecosystem: Environmental > Aquatic > Deep... | reverse complement strand
TAACGAATATCTAAATTATTATCACAATGAAAGGCCACATCTTTCATTAGATATGAAAACGCCCAAAGAATTCGCTATGTCGCATTTGACATGAAAGAGAACGATTACTTGACAAAGGCTATTAAAAGGTGTATATTAAAACGTTGCACATTTAAAAGGTAAAAAATAAGCGTAATAAAATCGCGACTAATGATTTGGTTGCGGATAAGAAAACAAAAAAAGAAAGGGGCTATTATGCCCGTACTTCCAGATCTTTTGTGGCCTGAAAAACCTGTTCAAAGGACGCCCATGATTATTCGTCGTGTACGAGTGAACCGTGGTCTTTCTCCCCAAGAAATGCTTTATGCAACTGGCTGTGACCGTCTCACCGATAGCAGAGTTGTTGAAATTATGCCACACGGTGAAGGTGATGTGGTTGATGTTTGCTTTTTCAAGATCAATTGTTTTTATATTACTGACGCTGAGCTTGAAAGGGAATACGATTTTTTGGGTTTAAAATCAGACCCATATGCTCAATGTCAAGCCAATATCGACGACCCATCATTTTCCGAAGAACACCCTAATCGATGTCAGTGGATAAAAAATGGTGTTCGTGGTTTCTTGGGGTTTCGTTATGGTCATGATAGACGTCAAGTAGTTGTTCAGGCCACTCAAGGTGGCACAACTAATAGTTGGTGGTTTGCCGGCGTCCGCAAGTAAAACCTGTCGGGTTAAGGGTCAATAAAAAAACAGATAAATAAGTACAAAAATCATTAACAAACAAAAAGGAGAAAATCAATGAAATGGAGAAATGACCTCCAATCAAAGGATTGGCCAGAATCTGGAAAGAATTGGCCAACCATCAGTTGCGTTGAGGTTGGCGCCATAGATCATATCGAGACGAGTGATATTTTTACACTTTCAATTCGTCACGTTATCGATTGGCGAGGAGTCAAGGGATTCCAATATGTTGTGGAGGGAATTGGTTCCCACGATAGTAATACTTATCTTGGCTCAGACTCTGAGACGTATGATAAGGCGCTTGCAGCTGGAAAAACAGCTTTGCAAGAGGCGCTTAGAAGACTTGCAGCGCAAGGATAAGAGCAGTAATCTCTGCTTAAACAGTGGGCTGGATAATTTGTTTGAACCTAAACATTTTTATCCAGCCTTTTTGCTTTTATATAAACTGTTGACTTATTTTAACCATTTGCTATAATGATTTTGTTGCCACAGACAGCGGGTATCATCTAAAAATGATGAATAAAGCCTGCCGAGGTAAAAATGCTTAATTTATTGGCTTTTTTATTGGATCTGTGGTTTTAACCAGAGATTTTTTTAATATCAATTAATTTAAAAATATGGCAAAAACTAGAGAAAAAAAAGAAAGTGAAGTCAAAAATCTTGCCGAAAATTTTGCCGCCGCCAAATCAGTCGTTTTGACTAGTTGTGACGGTTTAAAAGTTTCGCAAAGCCAAGAATTAAGAAATCTGTTGCGTGCCAAAAATGTCAATTTTGTGGCTTGCAAAAAGACCTTGGTCAAAAGAGCAGCGAGCGACGTGTCCTTGGAAATTGCCGAAGAGATGGGCAATACTCCTGGCAGTTTAGCGCTGGCTTTTGGTGAGGACGAAGTTTCAGCTGCTAAAATTTTGGCAGAATTTGTAAAAGGCAAAGACACAATCAAAATTCATGGTGGAATTTTGGAAGGTAAGTTTATTAATACCGCTAAGGTTTTAGAACTTTCCAAATTACCATCCAAGTTGGAAATGATTGCTATTACTTTAAGAACAATGCAAGCCCCAGTCAGTGGCTTTGTCAATGTTTTAGCTGGCAATTTAAGAGGCTTAGTTAACGTCTTAAATGCTGTTAAAGAAGCGAAGAGTTAAAAGTTATAAAGTTTGTAAAGTTATAAAGTAGTCGTTTAATTAAAAATTATTTAATAAGATAAATATTTAATCCAAAAAATTATGTCCGAAGAAAAAAAAGAAGTCGTCGTTCCTGAAAAATTCAAGTCCATTGTGGCTGAAATCGAAAAGATGTCCGTTCTTGATCTTTCCGAATTGGTAAAGATCTTGGAAGACAAATTTGGTGTTTCCGCCGCCGCTCCGATGGCTATGATGGCCGCCGCTCCAGCCGCTGCCGGTGCTGCCGCTGTTGAAGAAAAAGACACTTTCAATGTTGAATTGACCGATGGTGGTACCAACAAGATCGGTGTTATTAAAGCGATCAGAGAACTTACTCAATTGGGTTTGAAAGAAGCCAAAGACATGGCTGAAGGCGCTCCAGTAATGGTCAAAGAAGGCTTAAAGAAAGAAGAAGCCGAAAGCATGAAAAAGAAATTAGAAGAAGCTGGTGCCAAAGTCACTTTGAAATAAATCAAAGTCAGATATTCTAAAAAAACTCGGGTGTAAAATCCCGAGTTTTTTTAAGTTATAAAGTTATAAAGTGGGATTATCTAAAGTTTTTTAGTATTCTTTTGTATTTCACTTTATAACTTTCTACTTTATAACTATTTTTTGGTCTTGACAACGCCGTTTAAATGTTATAGGCTGACTTGTCGTACCTTAAAATCAATTGCTTTAAGGCAAACAAAAAACCGAAGAAAAAAAGGAGAAGTAAAATGAGTTTTACTCTAAGAAATCACAATTTTCAAAAAAGCAAGATAATAAGCTGGCTGGATAGCTGGTTTTTCTTGCTTATATTGATTACTTTCTTGTCCTTTATTATTGTTGTTGTGATTTTTTTAACAACACACAATAATATGGTTCTTGTGTTGTGGTTTTCCAGTATAGTCGTTTGGTGTTCTGTTGGGTTAACCTTACTCCGCCTAAGAAAAAAGTATTGTTTTCATTGGGGTGGTTTTGGAAGTCACTCATTAGGAATAATACGGGTTGATTCATTGGGAGGAGTTGTTGAGTCCACAAACACAAGCGCCATCCTGAGGAAAAATGACCAGGCTTACAGTATTCACTACATTTCCTGTAACGCCTTGCGTCGTTCGTCTTGGAGACATGACAATAAAGATGTTATTGAGTTGGCGACAGGAATTACCGCGAAGAAAGGGCTCTTGACGGTGGTTTTGCCGGTAAATATTGTTATCACCTTGCTTCGTAACTTTGACGCGCAAGAGATCTATGACAAGGTTGTGCTTGCCACTGATTTGGCTGACAAGGAGTTCGAAGACGGGGTGGAAATAACAGATTTAACTCCGTGGCTGAAAAAAGCTTTTCTCGACGCCAATGCCAAAGACATGCCGATTATTGAAGGCAGAATACTGGCATATCGTAGTGGCGATACTTCGTACGATCAGCTGAATCCGGTTCTGGACCTTTTGACTTTTCCTAAACAGCTGCTAAGTAATTTCGGCAGCGTAGGGATCAGCCTTGGAACCCCGAAAATCAGCGCTCACAAAGAGATTGATCCTTCAGTTTGACCCGGCTAAAAGCCGAACTTACCGCCAACAGTTTACCCAAGCTGTTGGCGGTTTTTTTTATTAAGTTTTAAAGTTATAAAGTTTTTAAAGTTATAAAGTGCGGCATAACTGAAAACGTTTTAAAATCACGACTTTATAGGTACGGAACAAAAATTTCTGTTCCCTTCGTTATAACTCATTTGATCTTGACATTTTTTGTTAAAAGTGTAAGATTATTTTGACTTAATGTTCATTTCAACAAATAACAATGGCTTTTAGGCCATAAAAACAAAAAGGAGAATCAAAATGGGGACTTGCAAGCAAAAAAGAATCCCATGCGTTGTTAACCAAAATTCTCGAGGAGTTCATGGAGTGATCATGTTTTTCACTGGGTCATATGAAATTTTTTGTCCCAGCAGTAAGATATTAGGAACGAATCGTCCTGTTTCAAGAATTAATTTGGCCGATTTAAACCCTAAGCGTTCTGGTATTTATTGGCGAACCAATTGGACTAGTCGCGTTTTGGATAGCCTCCTTGATAAGTCGAAATTGATTCCTGCGTTTTGGGGAAAGCATAGAATTGTCTTTATGGGCACGACTTATAAAGATAAAGGTGATGCCACTGAACGCGAATCCGTTCGAGTAATGGTAAAGGAAAAAGGAGAGTGGCGTGATTATTTCGAGTACATTGATGCTCTGCCACCGGTTTAAAGTGTAATGTTTCGCAAAAAAAATCCCGCGATATTTCTGAAATTAAAAATAAAGAAATTGTCGCGGGATATTTGTTTTATAAAGCTATTTTGAGAATCTGGGAACCGTTTAGAAGATAAACGGTTTTTTCTTTTTCTTTGACAACCAAGTCTTTCAGATCATTGAATTGATTGGAACGATATTGAGCGACTATTTTGCCGTCTTTAGCTATCACAATTAGGCGATTAGTATTTTTATCCAAAAGATAGATATTGTTGAGCGCTTCGCTAGTTAGGATTTTGATAGGTGAGGTTACTTTGGGGAATATCTCGGTCATGGCAAATGTTTCTTTTTTGCCGTATCTTAGCTTGATAATAGAGCCGTTGTTTTGTAAAAGCATGACGGCGCCATCAACAGCCATGGAAATTGTTTCATTTAAAGATATTTTTTCTTTGAGCCAAGAGCTTGGCGAAACGAATTTATTGTTATTATGGCTCAGTTTAAAAATCTGCCCAGCTTGCTTGTCGAGTAAATAAATAAAGTTGCCATAAAAAGCAAAGTCGTCTATTTTTTGTAATTCTTTCGGCAGTTCTATATCGATCGGCGTTTTTTCGTTTTGATCTATTTTGTAAAATTTATTGTCATTAGTAGCAACGATCAAAGCGCCGGCCTTGTCGAAGAAAGATATTTTATTGACTTGTTCGAAATTATCGAATAATAAAGGGCTGGCATCTTTAACATTATAAGCAAAAACTTGGTTGATATTAGTGAAAGCGTAAAAAATATCGTTTTTCAAACCCAGCAAACGGGTTTCAGCTAATGAATTGATATCTTTAAAATCATTAACCACTTCCGGCGCCGGAACATCATTGATCTTCCAAACTTTATTGGTCAAAGTCTGAAAACGATTCTTTATTTCTTGCAGCTTTTTTTCACGGCTTTTATTATCGGTCGGCAAGCTTGCGATCAGAGTGTCCGAGTCATTCAATAGTTGCTTGGCCGAAACGGTGTTGTCGTAGATAATGGCAGTTTCGGCGCTATTTAATTTATCTTCAATTTCAGTGACAATCGCGTCATAAGTCTGAGTGTTTTTCAGCGAAGTGATTTTTTGGTTTTGCCAAATTAGGCCCTGAGCTAATAATAAAATAAAGATGGCAGCGCCGATTACCAACGTTTTTTGCATTTTATTTAAAGTCGAGAATTTTCTTTTGGCAGGCCGAGCGAGTATTTCCAGTCTTCGCAATAGGGCGCGAGTCACGGGGTGTTGCCAAGTTATTTTAGCGGCGTGCGCGACTTTTTTGCCGAAGATAACACTGTAATGAGCAAAACTGGTGGCGCCGGTCTTAATAGCAACGGCACTGGTCGTGGCTTTGGTTTTGAGATTGCCGCTGCTTAATTTATTTTGCCACTTGTTTAAAAAATGTTGTTTTAAGGTATCTGCTAAATTCGGCGGCGTTAAAATTTTAGCCGTTTCATTTTGATTTTCCAACATTTGATCCAGAGAATTTTTGGAGCCGGTGGAAATTACCGGATTTACGGTTGGATTATTGCTTGTTTGGATTTTTGGCTTGATGATCAAAGAAAAGAAAGAAGTCGAAGCCGGAACAGCTTCCAAAATGTTATTTAAATGAGCCACGGCATTATGCAGCGGCAGAGTGGTGATGATTTTTTTAATTTTTTCCAGCGCCAAGTAATCCGTTAAACTGTTGGTAGTAATCAATAGGCAATCTTGGTCTTTGATTTTGCCTGATAAAGTGTGGTCAAAAATAGCGGTACGGGGTTCTGATCCCTCGTCTTCGCTTAAATCTTTAAGAAAATTGGCTTTGACCAAATAAACTTTGACACTGCCGGCAATGGCGAAATAAATATCATCCTCGGTAGTTAAACCAAAACAGCAATTGAGTGAGCCGGAGATTTTTTCCCAGCTTTCTTTGCTGAGCTGTGGTAATTGTTCATTAACTGCTTGCAAAGCGCTTTCCAGACGTTTTTCCGGTTCCTGAATAGCGGCGTCATTAAAAGCGTCTTTGGCGATCAACCAGGCATTATTGATTAAGCTGTGATGCCAAGCGGTATTACCTCGAGCCGCGATTAATCCGAAAAAATCACCGTCAGCATTGTTTTGCTTCGGTAAAATAAAAACATCGCCGGAAGTCGAACTCTTCCCAGCGTCGAAAAGTGATATTTTCCCTATCTTATATGACATAGAAAATGCACGGGCATAAGGTTGTCAAATAACCCTAAAATGATTATACTATAAATAAGCTTTTTTAAAAAGAGCAAAACGTTAGTAATTATTTTATGCTGGAAAATCTTTTTGGCTCCAGAACTAGGACTAAATTATTGCGCTTGTTTCTGGAAAATCCCGACCAGCCTTTTTTTGTTCGCGAGCTGACTAGGGAAATAAATGAAAAATTAAATTCGGTCCGCAGAGAACTGGAAAATTTAGTTGATTTTGGCTTGCTCGTTTCTAGACAAGACTTACAAAAAAAGTTTTATCAGGTTGATAAAGCTTTTGTTTTATTTCCCGAGTTGTCATCCTTAATAGCGCGCTCCAAATTTTTATTACAACGCGCCTTGGAAAAAGAAGCGGCCAAAATGAGTGGGATCAAATATCTGGCGCTTACAGGACAACTAGTCAATTCAATTGATTTGCCGACTGATCTGCTTTTGGTAGGTGAATTGCCAGAAAAGAATTTACGTAAGTTTATTTCCAAAGTTGAGGTTTTTGGCAAAACCCCAATTAGATACACTCACCTGAGTTTAAAAGAATTTAATTTACGCCGAGGCATTACTGATAAATTTATTTACAACATTTTAAACGGCCCCAAGATAGAATTGATCAATAAATTAGGGATCGACGAATAAGTATTTATGATTAAGCGAACGAAAAAAATAAAACGTCCGTTACTGGTTTTGGACTCAGCAGATAGATTAAAAACTCAGTGGTACTTGGTAGGCGAAGACCAAGTTGTTTTTAAAAAACAAACAAACGGCAAAGATTTATTAAAATCACTGGATCAATTTATTGGCGCTTACAATTTAAAGCTCAAAGATTTATTTAGCTTTGCTGTTGTGACTGGCCCCGGTTCATTTAGTGGTTTGAGGTCGGGGATTGCCACTTTTAACGCCTTGGCTTGGGCCTTGAATAAACCTATTTACGGTTTGCCAGCACCACTTACCGACAGCGCAATTTTGAAATTACAAAAGAAAATATCGACCGCCAAGCTAACTAGTTTTAAAAAACAAGTGATGCCATTTTATAATCAAGAGCCGAATACCTGCCCGCCATTACAATCGCCAATTATAAATAAAGGTGATTTTATTAATAAATTGTAAAGGCGAGGCAGGCGGGTTACGGCGCCTAAAAATTAATTTTATTGTTATTTATGACTAACGACGAATTGGTAAAACACATTCACAAAAAGAAAAATTTTTTAGTCAAATCTTTCAAATTATTAACTTTTGTCGGGTTAGTCGCTTTGATTTACGAGTTTTTTAATAAAGCAAAGAATAAAGCCCAGAATTCAAAATTCAAAATTAAAAATTAAAAGATTAAGAATTTTTGAATTTTTAATCTTGAATCTTTTTAATCGCCCCTAAACACGGCGGTTTTTTCTTTCTTAAAGTATTCATTAATCCGTGTTGTATTTACGAGATTTTTATATTGACTTTTTCCTCGCTATATTTTAGAGTGTAATTAGTACAAATAATGGTTTCTGTTTGAACCAAAACATTTAAAAGAGGTAATGATGCCAACCCCAAATGATTTCAGAGAGTTTGTTGCCCGTGGCGGAGATTTTCGAAGCGACGAGGGCCAGCAGATGGTTTTAGCGGCTATCCCCGAAGACCTTGTGGAGGCAGCCGATGATCCGGCAGTGTTGAAGCTACTGGAAGATGCGTTAATTCTTTCGGTTGCTCCAGAAGTACTTGGTCCTTTGTTTAGAGAAAAGGTGAAGCTGGTGGTTGGTTCAAAGCCGGCTAATGCCTTGGTGGAGAAAGGAAAAGATCTTGGCCCAGCTAATCCGGGCCGAAATCATCCGCCATTCAATTAACACGGAATAGCGAAGGCGTATAAACCCGCTTACTGTAAAAAGTAGGCGGGTTTTTTCTTTTCCTAAATTATTGACATAGATAGACGTTTCGGGGAATAATAATTATTTTTAATCTTTTAATCTTTGAATTTTTAATCATTGAATCGCTTGTAAATATGGTAATTTTGAAATTATGTGGAAAACTAACCCTTAAAGTGGTTGAAATAATAGTTTTTGTGGTATATAATAATAGCAGAGTGGTAGAAAGTGGATAAAAGTGGGGATAATTAAGATATTAAGTGTGCAACTTATATGTTTATTGGCGAATATCAACACAATTTAGATGACAAGGGCCGTTTGGCTTTGCCGATAAAATTCAGAGGAGAATTGTCTGATGGGGCAATCGTTACGCGTGGACTGGACGATTGTCTTTTTGTTTTTAGTAAAAAATCCTGGGCAGAATTAGCAGAGAAATTAGCCAAATTACCATTGGGACAAGGGGATAGCAGGGCATTTTCTAGATTAATGCTGGCTGGTGCTATGGATGTTTCTTTGGACAAGCAGGGACGAGTGATTGTGCCTGATTATCTAAGGAAATTTGCCCATATTGGTAAAAAAGTTGTAATTACTGGCTTGTATGATCGTTTGGAAATCTGGTCAGAAGATGTTTGGAATACTTATAAAGCGGGGATTGAAAAAGATTCGGTCAAAATTGCCGAAACTTTGGGAGAAATTGGTTTTTAGAATTTTGTCAGTTCTTTTATTATGGCCTATTTTCATCAACCGGTTTTACTTGCTGAAACTCTTGAGGCCCTAAACGTTGCTTCTGGAAAAGTTTTTTTAGATGGAACGCTTGGTGGAGGTGGTCATGCGTTTGAGATTTTGAAAGCAACTGCACCTAAAGGTAAGTTATTAGGCATTGATCGTGATCCTGACGCTGTAAAGGCTGCGACTGAGAGATTAAAATTATTTGCAAAAAGATTTAAGATAGTGGCCGGTTCTTATGCGCAAGCAGATGAGCTGGCCCGAGAGAGTGGTTTTGAGAAGTTTGATGGCGTTTTGTTGGACTTGGGAATTTCCTCCTGGCATGTATCCGCTGAGGATAAGAGAGGATTTTCTTTTAAGGGCAACGAATCGCTGGATATGCGTTTTGGGCCAGATACAGATTTAACAGCTGCCGATATTCTGAATAACTGGCCAGTGCATAAGATTGAGGAGATGTTGCGTTTGTACGGCGAAGTTCAGGGAGCAAGAAAAATCGCTGAACGTTTGACAATGCAAAGAAAAATAAAGCCTTTTGTGACGGCGCAGGATTTGGTGAAAGCGGTTGTGCCGGAAGGTTTTGAAAGCTGGACTTTTAGACCCAAAATTCATCCAGCGACTAAGATTTTTCAAGCGTTAAGAATTGCGGTTAATTCCGAGTTAGACGTTCTTAAAACAGCTTTGCCAGTTTTATTTGGCTTATTAAATCCGGGCGGACGTTTGGTAATTATCACTTATCATTCTTTGGAAGATAGAATAGTCAAAGATTTTTTCCGTCAGGAAGCGCGCGAATGTCTATGTGATAAAAGAATTCCAGTTTGTCGCTGTGGTCACAAGCGTAGTTTAAAAATAATCAATTCTAAACCAATTTTGCCAACACGAACAGAAATTATTAATAATCCGCGCAGTCGTAGTGCTAAATTACGTATTGCTCAAAAACTTTAAAAATATCTAACAGGGTAAAAACTATGAGACCGTTTGATTTAAAAACACACAATCGAAAAAAAGCATTTAATTGTACAGTTGATAAATTTCTGCCATTTGGTAATTTATTAATTATGATTTTATGTGTAGTGGCAGGCGCTTCCTATCTATTGGCCGTTAATCATTCTAATGCTATGACTTTGGAAGCGGGTAAAGTTAAAGAAGAGATGAATAGGTTAATCGAGGCTAATCGGGATTTAGAAATTCAAGCGACGAATTTAAGATCAATCGATAGAATCAAAACAATCAGCGGATCAGAATTGTCTATGGTAACAGTTAGTAAATACGAATATCTAACTTCTGCGCCGATTGTGGTAGCTGTTAAACGTTAATTAAACTCTCGCCATTAAACAGCTATGAAGATCGCTGCCAAACAAAAAAATATTTTTAATTTTAGTCGTCAATCCATTATTATTGTTTTTATTATTTTAGCCGTCCTAATCCTGATAGGGCGCTTATTTTTTTTAATGATTATTAAGCACGGAGATTATGAAATAATGGCGGCCAATCAACACTTGGTGACCAAGCAAAACGATCCGAATCGAGGTAATATCTATGTACATGATCGTAAATTTTCGGACAATATCTTATCACCGGTCGCTATTAACAAGCGTTATTATTTGCTTTATGCCGTTTCTGCTGATATCAAGGATCCAGCTGAAACAGCTAAACTTTTAGCCCCTTTATTAAGTGAAGATGAAACAGTCTTGCTGGGGCGTCTAGCTAAGAAAGATG
>Ga0172379_10011393_pt1 | contig 10590 bp, 7 predicted proteins | sample GrowelOW334metaG_FD_119756 | JGI IMG/M metagenome (GOLD analysis project Ga0172379, IMG submission 119756) | Groundwater microbial communities from an aquifer near a municipal landfill in Southern Ontario, Canada - Groundwater well OW334 metaG | ecosystem: Environmental > Aquatic > Deep... | reverse complement strand
ATGTGTTTGGAGTTCATCACATCATAAGCACCGCCGTACGCCTTGCGAGTGATGATGGTGATCTTCGGAACTGTTGCTTCGCAATACGCATACAATAATTTTGCGCCATGTTTAATAATGCCGTGCCACTCCTGATCGGTACCCGGTAAGAATCCGGGAACATCTTCGAACGTAATCAATGGAATATTAAATGCATCGCAGAAACGGATAAACCGCGCCGCTTTTATGGATGCTTCTATGTCTAACACACCGGCGAGCACTGCGGGCTGGTTGGCGACAATACCGACCGGCATGCCGTTCATTCTGGCAAATCCAACAATAATATTCTGTGCATATTCCTGATGTACCTCTAGAAAATCTGCGTGATCGATCACCGCATGGATCACTTCTTTTATATCATACGGCTTCGTAGAGGTATCCGGGATAATTGAATTTAAACGTTCTTCCTTTCTGTCGGACGGATCGGTGCACTCAAGACGCGGCGGATCGTCCACATTATTCTGCGGCAGGAACGAAAGAAGTTTTTTAATATGATCGATGCATTCAATCTCACTGTCGCAGGCAAAATGCGCCACACCGCTCTTTGATGCATGTGTCATTGCACCGCCAAGATCTTCGCTTGTCACCTCTTCATGTGTAACTGTTTTTACAACGTTCGGTCCAGTGACAAACATATAACTGCTGTTTTTCACCATCATCACAAAATCAGTGATCGCGGGTGAATACACTGCTCCGCCTGCGCACGGTCCCATAATAGCGGAAATTTGCGGAATTACTCCAGACGCTAAGGTATTCCGTAAGAAGATGTCCGCATACCCGCCGAGTGAAACAACTCCCTCCTGAATTCTTGCTCCACCAGAATCGTTCAGTCCGATTACCGGGATTCCGACTTTCATCGCCATGTCCATAATCTTGCATATTTTCTCTGCGTGTGCTTCGGAAAGCGATCCTCCGAACACAGTAAAATCCTGACTATAGATAAAAACTTCGCGGCCGTTAATTTTCCCGTGTCCGGTCACCACTCCGTCTCCAAGATATTTTTGTTTCTCCAAACCGAACGCCGATGATCGGTGCGTGACCAGCATCCCGATTTCTTCAAACGTTCCCTCATCAATCAGCAGATCGATTCTTTCGCGAGCCGTCAGTTTTCCTTTTTTATGTTGATCATCGATGCGCATCTGGCCGCCGCCGAGTAGCGCTTCTTGCTTTTTCTGTTTTAGTTGATCGAGTTTATTTTTCATAAGTATTAGGTAAAGAATAAGATAACTGTTGCTACGACAAAAAGGCTCAAAGTAATTAAAAAAATGACTATATGGCTCAGTGAAAGCAGTAAAAATTTCATCACTGTTTTCCAACGGGTTTGTTTGTAGACGTTTATTAAACCGTAATACAAATATATAGGGATCACTATCATCATGATATTCCCATAAAGATGAAAATCCTTCGGTAAGACCATTTCGCCGATAGTGTCAACCAACAGAATAAAAAACACAAACGAATGAAAATAAAACGAGAAGATTAGATGCTTAATATAGAGGATATTCGAACGAAGATAGACGAGTTTTAACAACAAAGCAAAGACAGGCAAGAGTAGGAAAATAATCTTCGGAAGATGTTCTTTAATTTTTTCGAAAAACATTTGAGGATTATTTTGTCCCGACGTAAATCCTTCAATAAATTTCTTTCCAAACAGTTTTTGCATTTTGGCAGTATCGGCTATCGTAAAACTCACTTCTGAATTACTGCTCCGTATGGAATTATTTGACGAATCTCCTTTCATTATTGTCTTTACGGAATCGCGTAGCGAGAAATTGTTTCGCAGATTACTCTTCGATTCAGACACATAAACTGAATTGACAAAAAAGAACAGTACACTTATAAAAAAGTAAAATTTAAACGGCGACACATATTGTTTTCTTTTCCCCGACAGATACGCTTCACTCAGCATCCCGGGTTTGAATAAGAACGGAATCATGCTCCGAACCAACCGTTGATCGAACGAAGGAAGTGCGTCGATAAATTCCGAGACTAATTCCTTCACCGGTATGTGAATATTCTTATCCCGTTGACCACACGAGGAACAATATTCTCCGCGCAATTCTGTACCGCAATTTAGACACGTTCGCATATTGTTATGATATTTTTTAGTGTGGCATAATGTAGAAGGAAAAAAGCAGAGTTGCACTGATAATCAGCGTGAGGAACGACACACCAAGAGCATTATCATTGAATTTCGTCCCATTTTTTTTTACTTTAACCTTATCGTTAACGTAAAGGTTGACAGTGTATAAGATCGGTGAAATTGCACGACACGCAGGTGTCACTCCGCGAACGTTGCGGTATTATGAACAGCGCGGATTGATTACTCCCTCCCAGGTGAGCTCAACGGGATATCGTTACTATGATGAAGATACCCTTGCAATCCTTACCCGCATCCGAAATCTCAAACATGTAGGCCTGACGCTCGATGAAATTAAAGATGTTATCGGATTATACTTCACGCTCAAAAAACCGCTTGAAGCAAAAGAAAAAACGTTAGCATATCTGGACATTCATTTACTTGAAATCAACACGAAGATTAAGTTGCTGCAGAAAGCACGATCCGAACTGCAGAACCAAATACTGCTGACGCAACAAAGATTATCTCAATTAGGAGTGAAAGGGCAAAAAAACAGTGGATCTAAAAACTAAAGATGTTGCTGAATTTTTGGTGAAGTCTGAAAAAGAAATTTTACAACTGGTAAAAACAAAAGAAATACCTCATCAGATTATTCAGGACAGGATCGTTTTTAACAAGGATAAAGTTATTGAGTGGGCGCTGGGAAGGAATATTCCTCTGAACATTTCTGGCAGTGCGCATTTTACGGAATATCAAATTAAAAGCTTGCTCCCGCTGCTCGACGAACAATCCATTTTCTACAACTGCAATTTTACCGAATCACAGTACATCGAACAAATGACGAACCTGGCACTATTCGATGCATCGGTGGATAAAGACGTTGTGATTCAACTGTTAAAGAGCCGTGAGCAATTAATGTCCACCGCTATCGGCAACGGCATCAGTCTGCCACATCCCAGAATTCCTTTGGTCATCGGCCGGGATAAACCGCTGGTCCATTTTTTCTTCCCAAAAAATCCTCTCGCGCTCAATTCATTAGACGGGAAAACCGTTCATACGCTCATCCTGATTATTTCGCAGACAATTAAACAACATCTGAGTCTGTTGGCACATGTGACCTTTCTCCTTTCCAAAAAGGAAATTCAAAAAGCGTTAGAGTCACGTATTCCGTATGCCGAACTTATTTCCCTTATAGCATCGTTTGAGGAACAGCGAAAAAAATGATCGAGTTTTTTCTTATTGATGTTTTTATCCTTCTTTTTTCGCTTGCTGCACTTGCGGTATTCAAAAGTCACTACATCCTGAACCGCCTGACGCACGGCTCCATTATCGCTGCGATGACCGCCGGACTTGTGTTTACCGTTCAGGCGTATGTGAACGCTATTCCGCTCGATGTCGCATTGTTTCATCATCCCGGGTTAGGAGCTATTTCACTTCACGTTGATACGCTCTCTCTGTTTTTTCTCGGTCTCATACAAATCGGTGGCATTATTGTTTCGGTGAACGGTATCGGAACTCTTTCGATGTATGAAAACCTGCGTCCGATCAAGCCAACACTCATTGCCACCGTGCTGTTATTTTTTTCCATGCAGCTTGTGGTTGTCGCCTATCATGCATTTCTATTCCTTGTCGCATGGGAAATGATGGCGCTTGCTGGATATCTTGGAATTATTCTTGAACGGGAAAAGGAAGAGGTGCAAAAAGGAAGTCTCGTCTTTTTTGTTGCCACACACGTCGGCACACTTTTTCTCTATATCATGTTTTTGTTACTACACTGGCAGACGCAAAGCTGGGAATTTTCGAAGTTTACACTTCAATCTAATCTTCCATCGTTGATCTCAACAGTATTTTGGACCGGCTTTATCGGATTTGGAATGAAAGCGGGTTTTATGCCGTTCCATTTTTGGAAACCGGAAACCTATCCGGTTGCGCCGACACATCTTTCCGCCGCATTATCTGCCATCATGCCCAAAACGGGAATTTACGGACTCATCCGTGTTATCACATGGATTCATCCGGTGGATTATTTTATCCCCTCAGCATTGTTGGCAATTTCCAGCGGTACGGCGATTATGGGAATTTGGAATGCTCTAACACAAAAAGATTTTAAACGGATGCTTGCGTATTCTTCCGTCGAAAATATCGGAATAATCGGCATGGCACTTTCCATTACGATGTTCGGGATTATGTACCAACAACCGCTTGTCACTTTTTTAGGATTGGCAGGGACATTATTTCAGACGGCAAATCATTTTGTGTTTAAGTCGCTATTGTTTTTGAGTGCAGGAACAATCCAACACCATTTTCAACACCGTAATATCGAACGGATGGGCGGTCTGTTGAAATCAGCGCCTATCTTCGGCGGCATCGTGTTGATTGGTTCGCTGGCCATATCGGGATTGCCACCGTTAAACGGATTCGCTTCCGAGTTTTTAATATTTAGTAGTTTTTTTGAAGCTTCCCATTCGCTCAAAAGTTATTTTCCTTTCTTTATGCTGATTGCAGCAGTAGCCCTAGCATTCGTCGGCGGGTTGGCGGTAGTGGCCTTTTCCAAAAATTACTCGATGATCTTTCTCGGCAAAGCAAAAGCAACCGTACCGCAATCTTTTCATATTACAGTATATGAGCACGTTTCTCTGATTTTGCTGACCGCCATGATTGTCGGACTCGGAATTTTTCCTGAAGCGATTATCGGAATCTGCACACAAATTTTTGCCGAACTGTTCCCATCACGGCAGCTGGTTCATTGGGGATCATCAGCTGCGACGATTCGTCATGTCGGCATGGTAGCGATAGCAGTGGTACTGATTGTTTCGCTCTTGATGATATGGAAGAGCAAGCTAGCCACGCTTCATTCTACTCGAGTCAGCGCTCCCTGGGGATGCGGTTATGCGGCACAGACTGTACGGATGCAATATTCCGGAACATCGTTTTCCGATATGATGGTGCATATTGCCGGCAAAGCGTTAACGGCAGAGAAAGAATTTGTGTTACCGGGAAACACCTTCCCTGCCGCCAGCAGATTTCAAACAAATGTGAAAGATTTTGTTCTGCATAAAATTATTCTTCCCGTGTCGAACACATTACAGTGGGTGACGGAACAATTTAAGTGGCTCCAATCGAGCCAAATACAGATCTACATTTCATTTTCGATTGTTGTGCTCGTATTTTATTTGTATCTCGCTTTTTATTTTTAGTTTGTACCTTCAGAGAAAATTTCATTGAAGGGATCAGACATTCTTACGCTCGAAAGGTATTCTTGTGGATGGAATGTTTCCGATAGGATGCGGTGTATTGATTGCCGGAGCTATCATCGCTCTGACCGTACGACCACTGTACCGTGCGCTTACGCTATATGTAATAACGCTCGTTGCCGGTCTGTCGTTGAATCTCGCATTTTCATTGATGCAGATTGCAGCACTTCCGTCGGTCACTCAACTATTTCCAATGTTCCCTAGCATCTCACCAATCTTTCGTGTCGACGGACTTGCCCTTTATTTTCTTCTTGTGATCACGACAGCAGCAATTCCGACGGTACTTGCCGCACATACATATCTTCAGCATTATCTTCATAAAGAAGCAGCTGTCCGCGCATTTTTAATTTCCTTTTCGATGATGTTTCTCTCCACACAGCTACTGGTATTATCTAACCATGCCATTGCCTTTCTCGTCTTCTGGGAATTGATGACATTGACAGCATATCTCGGCATGCTGCTGGAGAAAGAAAAAGATGAAGTGCAAAAAGGGAGCTTGATTTATTTTGTCACGACACACATCGCCACATTTTTTCTTTATATCTGTTTCTTCATTTTGCATTCACAATCCGACAGTTGGTTGTTCAGCGATTTTCATCTTACGTCTGAAAGCGGATTACCCTTTTACGCTGTGTGCGCATTCGGTTTTTTGGGATTCAGCATTAAAGCAGGATTTATGCCGTTTCATTTCTGGCTTCCCCTGGCGCATCCAATCGCGCCGACAATACTGAGTGCTTTCCTTTCCGGCGTAATATTGAAAACGGGTATTTATGGAATCTTCCGGATATTGGAATTCTGTTCACCACTTCCGGCGTGGTTTGGATTATTCATAGCAGGCATTGGAGTCTTCAGTGCAATTTTCGGAATTTGGAATGCGCTCGCCCAAAAGGATATAAAACGAATGCTCGCCTACTCGTCCATCGAGAATGTCGGTATTATCGGCATCGGCATTGGTCTCGGCGTGATCGGAGTTTCATATTCCATACAATCGCTCGTCTGGCTCGGATTCGGCGGCGCGTTATTTCACACCTTCAATCATGCCATCTTTAAAAATTTATTATTCCTCGGCTCGGGTGTGATCTATACAAATTATCACACCAGAAATATCGACGACATGGGAGGAATCGTTCACCGTGCACCGTGGTTTGTGGGTCTGTTTCTCATCGGATCTATTGCGATTTGCGGAATACCTCCGCTCAATGGATTTATGTCTGAATTTTTACTCTACAAAGGATTTTTAGAATCGGCTGCAATTCTTGGAAAATATTTTCCCCTCTTTATGCTTTTAATGTCTGTCGGACTGGCATTCGTCGGAGGATTGGCACTGGCAGCGTTCACCAAAATTAATGGAGTTGTGTTTCTTGGAACACAACGTACTCACCACGATACGTTCAATGTTTCACCTACCGAATATAGTGCGCTGGGAATGCTTGCGCTGCTTTGTATTCTCTTCGGTGTGTATCCTCAATCCCTTCTTGGAGTTATTTCGTCGGTGATTGCATTTAATCATTGGGGAATTCAGATTCAGCCATTTGCCATGTTTGCTCAATGGGATGTGATGTCGATGGTCTTTTTGAGTATACTGATTACTATCGTCATTTTGCTGGCGTGGAAAAAACTAAGCATGCAGCACCGTATTTCTCCTGCGTGGGCATGCGGTTATGCGCTGCAAACGCCGAGGATGCAGTATACCGGTACATCGTTCTCCGATGAGATGGTCATCATCGCAGGAACCGTTCTTAATGTAGAAAATGAGATTCGCTTACCAAAACATTCATTTCCTCAGGCAAGTACGTTTCGCACCACAGTCAATGATTTTGTTCTCTACCGGATACTTCTGCCGATCACATTCGCACTGCACTGGACAACCGATCGGTTTAAGTGGTTACAATCCGGAAAACTTCAGGTATACATTACTTTTTCTATTGCAGTGCTGTTATTATATTTACTTTTGGCAATTTTTATTTAATACAAACATGATAATGACTCTTCAACTGATGTTCGCCTTTTTCTCTACTTCATCAATGCGTTCTTTACGACGATAACTGTGGATTTCTTGTTTCTGATAGGATGCTGCATGATGTTTGCCGGAATGGCGATTGCACTATTCGTACGACCGTTGCAGCGCGCATTATTGCTCGGCGTCGGAACGCTGGTGGTCGGAGTATCGCTGAATTTATTATTTTCCGTTTCTCGTATATTATCGCTCCCTGCAATTCAACCGGTGTTTGCACTTCATGCCTCATGGGAAATTTATTTCCGAGCAGACGGACTTGGACTCTACTTCTTACTTGTGATTACGACTGTCGCCATTCCTACCGCAATTTCAACCCATTCGTATCTTCAGCATTACCTTCACAAACAATCGGCTACCAGGGCGTTTCTGGCAACATTTTCGATTTTATTACTTTCAACACAATTGCTAGTACTCGCCGATCATGCTATTGCATTTTTAATCTTTTGGGAGTTGATGACGCTGACGGCATATCTCGGGATGTTATTGGAACGGGAAAAAACGGAAGTTCAAAAAGGAAGTTTTATTTACTTCACGGCGACTCATGCTGCGACATTCTCACTCTATATATTTTTCTTCATCCTATATCAGCATACGGGAAGCTGGAACTTCAGTGATTTCCATTTTACTGTGGAAAACGGACTACCATTTTATGCCGCCTGTTTTTTCGGATTTATCGGATTCGGCATTAAAGCAGGATTTATGCCGTTTCATTTCTGGCTTCCGTGGGCACATCCTATTGCTCCAACAGTGTTAAGCGCGTTCTTTTCCGGTATTCTTATTAAAACTGGCATCTATGGTTTGTTCCGCATGATTGAATTTTGTTCCCCGCTTCCCGACTGGATGGGAATCATGATTCTTGGTATCAGTCTTTTCAGTGCAATTTTCGGCGTGTGGTATGCTCTGGCACAGCATGATATAAAAAAATTACTCGCATATCATTCCATAGAAAATATCGGCATCATCGGTATCGGCATCGGATTGGGTATACTCGGCATTTCCTATTCCATTCAATCGTTGATGTGGCTCGGATTCGGCGGTGCGTTGTTTCATACATTTAACCATGCCATTTTCAAAAGTCTATTGTTTCTCGGTTCCGGAATTATTTACCACAACTTTCATACGCGGGAAATCGATCACATGGGGGGCATTGTCCATCGTGCGCCGGTCTTTGTGGCACTTTTCCTTATCGGTTCAATCGCCATCAGCGGAATTCCTCCTCTTAACGGATTTATGTCGGAATTTTTGATCTTCAAAGGATTTTTTGAATCGGCATCGATTCTCGGACATTATTTCCCGTTGTTCATGCTGCTGATGACCGTCGGACTGGCGTTTGTGGGCGGGCTCGCATTGGCATGCTTTACCAAGATCAACAGTATTATGTTTCTTGGCTCGGAACGTCACGGCTCCCATACCTTTGCAGTGAGCATAGCGGACTATTGTGCGCTGGGAATGCTGGCGATGTTATGCATTTTTTTGGGTGTGTATCCCCAATCACTGCTTGGAATCATTTCCTCCGTCATTACTTTCAACCGCTGGGGGATTCATGTTCAGCCATATTCCATGTTTGCACAATGGGATGTGATGACGCTGGTGTTCGGAAGCGTCTTAGTAACAATCACATTGCTCATCCTTTGGAAGACCATCAACAAGTGGCAGCGCGTTTCGCCCGCCTGGGGATGCGGGTATCCGCATCAAGTTCCGCGCATGCAATATACTGCATCATCGTATGCAGACGAAATTAATAACATTGCATCGACACTGCTGCATCGTGAAAAAATTGTTACGCCTCCGACGACCATCTTTCCGGCAGTTTCCCGCTTTCGTTCTCATGCGGAGGATTTTTCCGATGAACAATTTGTTAAACCGATGTACGCATACATTTTGAAAAAAATTACATCCGTAGAGTTCTTAAGCAGAACTGACATTCGTTTCTATATCTTATTTATGTTAATTGTCGTACTGATGTACGGCGGGATTGCAATTGTATGGACATACTTTTAAGTTTTCAAGGACTGCTCCCCTTCTTTTTTATCATTGGTATTTCGCCGTTGCTTGTCGGGTTGATCAACAAACAAAAAGCGCTGTTAACGGGAAGAATCGGCGCGCCCGTCTGGCAGCCGTATTATGATTTGCTGCGGTTAAGCCGCAAAGAAACGATCTATGCAACAACGGCCTCATTCATCAGCCGTCTTGCACCGGTTGTATCGTTCGCCGCAATTCTCATTTCCAGTCTCATGCTTCCCATCGGGTATGTGCGTCCGCTTTTAAGCTTTAACGGGGACATTATCGTGTTCGCCTATTTGCTGGGACTGGCACGGTTTTTCCAGATTCTGGGAGCAATGGATATCGGCAGTTCGTTTGAAGGAATGGGAGCTGCGCGCGAAGCGACGTTTGCAGTGTTTGCGGAACCGATCTACTTTTTTACTCTGGGAAGTTTGGCGTTTATTACCGGCTACACATCGATTTATGATATCTACCATTCCATTCATCTCGATAATCCGACATCAATTGTCTTCATTATCGTCAGTTCGATCTCCGCATTTTTTCTGATGGTGACCGAATGCTCCCGCATGCCGATCGACGATCCGACGACGCATCTTGAACTGACGATGATTCACGAAGTGATGATTCTGGATAATTCGGGCATCGATTTGTTCCTTTATCAATATTCCAGTTATATCAAATTGATGGTCTATGCTGTGTATGAAGCATCGTTCTTCAATCCCTTCAGCATGCAGAATCACTGGCTCGGTTTTTCGGTGTTTCTGATTGTTCTCGTGCTGTTATCAACATTAGTGGCATGGGTTGAAACGATGATCGCTCGGTTCAAAATGAAAAGTATCCCGCAATATCTATTATTCGCAACAGCTATCGGTATCTTAAATTTGCTCATTTATACATTTGTTCGTCATTAAAGCGAGTACGGTATGGAAAATGTCTTAAGCATTTTATTTTGTCTCACATTGTTGTATTTGGTGGTGACTTCCAGAATCAAAACGTATGTGACGATTTTGCGCATTCAAGGAGTCTTATTGTCGGTGATTATGATCTTTCCATTTATTAATCATTTGTCGGTACACATTCTCATCATCCCAGTGATGTCGTTCGTTATCAAATCGGTTGTGATTCCGAGGTTCATTGACAAAATAGTGATCGAATTGGATGTGAAACGTATAGTGGAGCCAAGTATTCAACCGTTT
>Ga0172379_10011392_pt1 | contig 10590 bp, 11 predicted proteins | sample GrowelOW334metaG_FD_119756 | JGI IMG/M metagenome (GOLD analysis project Ga0172379, IMG submission 119756) | Groundwater microbial communities from an aquifer near a municipal landfill in Southern Ontario, Canada - Groundwater well OW334 metaG | ecosystem: Environmental > Aquatic > Deep... | reverse complement strand
GGAAATTATGTCAAAAAAGAGTCAGGGGCACTTTGCCAGTGAACAGGGGGTAAATACGATTCCGTTTCTTTTGGAGCTATTGGGGGAGAATTATGAGGCCGGATAAGCCGGATTTCTACGGCGATAGGTGAATAAAATACCGATGTGGTTTGGTTTGTTAAATAATATTGTTGCTGTTAGAATCCCTGTTTATGAAAGACAGATGGTGCGGAAATTATCAAGCTGGGAAGTGTTTAGTTACAGAAGGCGATACGCCGAGTTTGGCAGAGCGATATACCGAAGAGGTGCAAAAGGGAAGACCTGAAGTTATAACTGACCCGTTTAGGATAGTAAGTATTTTAAGCTTTTTAGACCCTGATAAGCTGAAAGGGGATGGTGAAATTCCCAAAGAAATTACGGTTGTTTGGCCGGATGTTGAGACGCAACAGCGTTCCAGGTGTTTGGCCAGTAACTGCAGAAGTAAACAGAGAACGTGTGACAAATACAGATAAACTTCAAGACATTCTAATAGCCCCAGTTGGGCCTGTTTAAATGTAGAATGTATCTATGAATGAAATTCAAATAACCGGCCTGGAAGATTTAGGTTTTGGCGGGTTCAATGAAACGGAACTCGGAGAGTCGGATTTACTTAAACATACAGTCGCCAGAGTTGTCTCTGAATACAGAGAGGCCTACAAGGTGAGGAGCATAAATGGGGAATATTTAGCTAAAATTACCGGTAAACAGCAGTTTCTGGCGGTAAAAAGAGAGGATTATCCTGCGGTTGGGGACTTTGTATTGATTAACGAATTATCCCCGGGGAAAGCGGTTATTCATAGAGTGTTACCCAGAAAGAACATTCTCAGGAAGAAGTATAGCAATAGGGAAGAAAACCAACTGATAGCGACGAACATAGACACGGCATTTATTGTGGGATCACCGGATAAGGATTACAGCCTGAATCGTTTTGAGAGGTACTTTGTGATTGCCAGGGACGGGGGGATTAATCCGGTCATAATTATTAATAAAACTGATTTAATCTCCGAGGCAGAATTACAGACTAAGTTAAATGAGCTTAAGGGGAGGTTGGGCGGGGTTGAAGTACTTTTGACCAGTACGGTAACAGATTCGGGACTGAATGAACTGGAAAAGTATATTACCAGAGGGAAGACTTATTGTTTCTTAGGTTCTTCCGGAGTAGGCAAATCCACACTTATAAATAAATTACTGGGAAAAAATGAGATTAAAACGATGGAGGTCAGTGAAACAACCGGCAGGGGAAAACACACTACTTCGGCAAGGGAGATGTATTTTTTGAAAAACGGGGGGATAGTCATTGATAATCCCGGTACCAGAGAGGTTGGTACTGGGGATTCAGCTACGGGCATGGAAAATGTGTTTGAAGAAATAAGATTATTATCCCAAAGCTGCAGATATACTGACTGCACTCATACAAACGAACCCGGCTGTGCAATATTGGAAGCGGTAGAGGCGGGGACTTTGGATAAAGATAAATATGCGAACTATATTAAATTACGGAAAGAAGCTGAGTTCTACGAAATGGGTGAGGTGGAAAGAAGGGCTAAAGACCGGAAGTTTGGAAAATTTATTAAGAAGGCAAAAGAAGGGCTTGAGAAGTATTGAAATTTTTTAATTTGAAGCTATTTTGCAGGGGTTGGTGGACTATGTGGGAACCTGGTTTAGGGATTTTACTTGGGGAGGTCTTGCAGTTCGGGAAACAAATCTGGTCTTCGGTCTGGTAAGGTCGCTATGAGGCCTTGAAAGTAAGCTAAACCTCTCCTTGGACCAAATCTGGCTAAAGCCCGCTTTTTAACAGTTTCTATGGTTTCTTCGTCGTACGACAGGGGAGTTCCGTCTCCGTTAGATAATCCAGCGATTACCAATCGGTCGTTATCAGCAGTCCACTGTTCAAAGTCTACTCTGGAAGACATGGCTGAATTATAGCACCCAAGTCGTTAGAATGTATCAATCTATATCAGCAGGGGTGGAAGGAATCGAACCCTCGTCATTGCTTTTGGAGAGCAAGGTCCTGCCACTGAACGACACCCCTAAAATGCACCTAAGAGTGCATTATAGATTGACTTTGGGTCCTGAACAATTCTGAGGTTGGGAAAGATGCTTTGGTTAACCGGCAGCGCTTTTGTGATTTTGGGGGTTGACGGGGAAAAGCCGGATGGCGAAAAATGATCATAATAACTATGAAAATCGGGTATGTGTCATTCCGGCTGGCTGGATATGACGGAGTGAGTCTGGAAGCGGAAAGGTGGAAACAGGTACTGAGCGGGATGGGGCACACAGTAGTGGATATTGCGGGGGAGCTGGCAGGTGAGGGGGAACTGATTCCGGAATTGCATTTCCGACAGGGGGATGCCGGTGCGGCGGGGCCGGAGGCAGTAGAGGAAAAATTCGGGCGGGTGTTGGACAGACTGCGGCCGCAGGCGGTGATTGTGGCAAACATGTGGTCGCTGCCTTTGAATTTACCGGCAGCTACGGGAGTGGAAGCGGCGATCAGAAAACGGGGAATACATACGGTTGCCAGAAACCACGATTTCTGGTGGGAACGAACGGGATTGGGACCGTTTGCGCAAATGCCGCCGACGGGCGGGACAATCAAACAGGTGGTAATTAATTCCTTGGCCGGACAGGAACTTTTAAATCGGACGGGGGAGACGGCGAAGGTGATTGGTGACTGTTTTGATTTTGCCCGACCCTGGTCCGGGCCGGATGCATATGCGGCTAATTTCCGGGCAGATTTCGGAGTAGCTGAGGGAGAGATGCTGCTGGTGCAGGCAACCCGGATTGTGCCGCGCAAACAGATTGAATTGGCGGCAGAACTGACAATGAAACTGAATGCGGCCGGACGAAAAGCCGTGCTGCTGGTGGCCGGGCAGGCCGGAGATGAAGGGAACGGGTATTTGAGCAGGATCAGACAACTGGCTGATAACAGCGGCGGGCGGGTAAGGATAATTTCAGACCGGGTAACGCAGATCCGGCAGGAGGCCGACGGGCAGCGGACATACACTTTGTGGGATTGTCTGGGGGCAGCCGACTGGATGACATATCCGTCCAAAGCGGAGGGGTTCGGAAATCAATTTCTGGAGGGCATCTATTTCCGGAAGCCGATTTTTCTGAACCGGTATGAGGTATATAAACGGGATCTGGAACCGTTGGGGTTTAAGGCAGTGACCGTCGACGGACAGGTAAGTGACGAAAAGGTCCGGGAAATGCTGGAGTGGGCGAATGATCCGGAAAAGACAAAAGCGGCTACGGAAACGAATCTGAAAATAGCTACGGAAAATTTTTCATTTGCGGCAGTGGAGAAGAAGCTGCGGGGACTGGGTTTCTGACTATTTGAGTTTGGAGCTTTCCTTGTGAGGGGTGTGTTTGCGGCACTTGCGGCAATACTTAGACAGGTTCAGTTTTTCCTCAACGTTAATCTTGTTTTTCTGCGTGATGTAATTCTGAGACTTGCACACTGTGCAGATTAAAGCCAGAACCTGACGAGCACCTTTTTTTGCCATACGCCGGTGATTTTACCTGACAACCGGTCAGATACGCAAGACTTATTCCGGAAATAATCCGGGGAAAACCATTTGTGTGTTACCTGTCTACTGAGTCTGATCCGACAAAATTTGAGTGGCAGGGACAGCCGGGGAAACGGGCGGTTCACTGACCGGCGCGGGAGCAGCAAACGAGGAAATGATCGGTTCCGGGGCCGGCTGAGGCGATGAGGACGGAGAAACAACCGGTTCGGCGGGTATTCCGGCGGCCTGATCTGCAGCGGCCGAGATGGCTGCCTGAGCAGCGGCTACGTCCGCGGCGGTCTGAACGGCCGGGGTGGAGTTTTCCGTCCCACAGCGTTCACAAACCCACACGGTCCGACCATCATTAGTAGTGACCATTTGGCAATTAACACAGGTCATGGGAGATGAAGTATCCACTAATGATCACCGCCTTTCGAAAAAGGATTAGTAATGGATTTATCTTAACAGGTTTAGGAGTCGGTTGACAGGGGAGCAAATGAAAGCTCACAATAAAAACGTGGATTACAGTCAGAACAAAATGGAAGGGATGAAAGGACTTTCCCTGTCGGGAATGTCGTCACCGGTAGAAATTGTGGATCAGGTGATAGGGCAGGCAGTAAGGCTGTCGGCGTCGGATATTCTGTTTGAACCGCAGGAAAAAGAGGTAGTGACCAGGTTACGGGTAGACGGAGTATTGCAGTCGTTCGGGATGATGCCGCACGGGGCGTATGACCAGGTGCTGTCGAGGATTAAGGTCTTAGGAAATATGGATGTGACTGAGAGCCGGAAACCCCAGGAATCAAAGATCAGGTTTGAGGTGGACGGACATCCATATGTACTGCGGGCGGCAATAGTGTCTACCAATTTCGGACAGATGGTGGCGCTGCGGGTTTTAGACAGTCCGAAGTATACCGAGTTTCAAGAACTGGGCATGTCAGCTGATTTGTCGGAGCGGATTGTAAAGAATATTTCCGGGAGATACGGATTGTTTCTGGTCTGCGGACCGACGGGATCGGGGAAGACGACGACCGTGCATGCCTGTCTGAAGCATCTGAATAACGGTGAGGTGAATATTATGACCCTGGAAGATCCGGTGGAATACGTTATGCCGGGGTTAAATCAGATGCAGATCGGGGATGAAGTCGGTCTGGATTTTGTATCCGGGCTGAAGCTGATTTTACGCTTGAACCCGGACATTGTATTTGTGGGGGAAATCCGGGATGCAGAGACGGCCAAAATTGCGGTGCAGGCATCACTGACCGGACATTTGGTAATTTCGACCATCCATGCCAGAAACAGCGTCGGGGCGCTGTACCGGTTAATTGATTTAGGGGTGGATCGGTTTATGGTGAATTATGCCCTGCGGGCGATAGTGTCGCAGCGGCTGATGCGGCGGATCTGCGAACACTGTAAGGAGGTTTACAGCCCGGAGGCGGAGGATGTGGCGGTGTATGTGCGGGAGAAAGGCACCGGACCGGGGAATCTGGTCCACGGACGGGGATGCGAGATGTGCGGGCAGACAAAATACCGGGGACGGGTGGGAATTTATGAACTGTTAGAAATGAATGAAGAGGTGAGGAAGCTGGTGACATCCGGGGCTGACGAGGCGGCATTCCGACAGGAGCTGGAAAGAGCCGGATTTTCAGGGATGAACAAGGAGGGGCTGAGGTTGGTCGATGAAGGAGTGACGAGCTTAAGAGAATTTATCCGCACGATGTACGATGCCAAATGAGGAAGGGGAAAGTTTAATCTTTCCTTCTGACTCTGATTGGATATAATTAGTGACACTGACCGCCTGGGTAGTTCAGTGGCAGAACGCATTCTTGGTAAGAATGAAGTCGTGAGTCCGATTCTCACTCCAGGCTCTGATTAATGCAGGGACTTGTGGTTTTCGTAGAGGCGTTTGGTAAGTTCATCACTCATATTTGTCCAGCGGTCGTTGGTTCGCTTGTCGATATAATCCAGTTTAAAACAGAGATCAATTAAACTGGTGATTCTGGCGACGGTGGAGATACATTTTTCCAGGGCTTCAGCCGCTCCGGTTTGGGAGGTACGGACAAAACCTTCAGCGAAGGTTTGAACCAAATCGATTCCCAGGGATCTGATCTGCTTAATCAAGCCGTTACTTTCATAGTTAGGCAGTCTGCCCGTAAACACGAAGAGATCTTTGGTATATAACTCCAATTGTTCGTAGATGACGTGACCCTGGAATTTGAAAGGCATGGATTGAATTAACTATATCACGTTGGCAAAGACAGCATAAAAGGCTGATTTTGCGGTGCCGGGACCAGGGTTCGAACCTGGGTAGGCTATGCCATCGGTTTTACAGACCGACCTCGTTGACCACTTGAGTATCCCGGCAATAAAAGAGATTTTAGCAGATTTTTGAGCCATCCCGGGGGATCGGACCCCGAACCGCCTGTTTACAAAACAGGTGCTCTACCATTGAGCTAGGATGGCATAGGTAGCGGCAGAATGATTTTACCTGGAGCGACTTAGAAGTTAAAGGCGGATTGTTAATATACTAACAAAGCAGAAAGATCTACTTATTTATAGATTGTTAGAGATAGCCGGAAGGAAGGGGAACCAAAAGTCCCACCAAGAGGGGTCAAGGGTTTTTCCCTAAGTGTCAGACAAGTGGGCGGGCTCTTCTGACAAGCAAATCGAGTCAGAAATGTCTAAAAAAGTACTAGGACTTCTTTAGAGTTATGCCTAGCCCCTTTAAGGAAAAATAGTCAAGGAAAAATATCCTTGATCTTCCTCTTTGGTAGGACACTTTTATTATAACAACAAACACAAGGGGAAAGTTTACGGAAGCAGGAGTTTAAGAAGGAAATCGGAGACGGGGCTGAGAAACAGCCAGGCGAGTGAAGCGCCGCCAAAAACCGGTAAAACCAGAAGCAGTAACAGCAGCGGATTATCCCGGGACTGGAAGCGCAGTGCGGAGGTGTTGGACATAAAGATGCCGACGATTTTTGAACCATCCAGCGGCGGAGCCGGGAGAAAGTTAAACAGAGCCAAACCGATATTCAAACGAATAAAAAGGTAAATGGTGGTAGTGACCGCGAGCGGAAAGTTAAACAAGCGCAGGACAAGGGAAAAAATTACGGCCAGAAGGAGATTGCTGGCCGGTCCGGCCAGGGCGATTAAAGCCGTGTCCCGTTTGGGATCTCTGAGATTGAACGGATCATACGGGGCGGGTTTGCCCCAACCAAAAAAACCGGTAAACAAAATAACCAGGGTACCGACGGGATCAAGGTGGGCAATGGGATTTAAAGTGGTCCGGCCGAGGCTTCTGGGGGTGGGATCACCCAGGTAGTCGGCCATAAAAGCGTGAGCGGCTTCGTGTAAGCCGATGGCGATAATTATGCCGCCGAAAATAAGGGCAAATGCAGCCGGATTAGAGAATAAGAGGTCTAACATAACAGCAAACAGTATACCAACAAGCGGCAAGATATGGTAAAATTTCGCGCATGGCTTTTATGTGTGATCGTTGCGGCAGAGGGGTACAGTACGGCGAATCTCACGCCCACGGGCGGGGTGTGGCCGGAGGGAGATGGAAAAAACGGGCTCCGCATACCCGGAAAGTATTCAGACCGAATTTGCATAAATGGCAGGGACTGAAACTGTGTACGAAATGTTTGCGGGCGGTTAAAAGTGAATTTCCGTCAGTGGTGTAGGGGTTTTACCGGCAATTTGAACGAGGATTTGGGGGGAAACAGCAGTTAATTTCAGACGACGGTTTTGCGGATCGGTGGTCCAGACTCCGGGCCAGGGATGCAGAGCGCGGAATTTAATCAGCAGATCAGGATGGGAAGAGTTAACCTGAGAGACAAATTCAGGATAAGGAATGAATCCGGATTCGCGGGTAAGCAGATGCGTGAAAGTGGCCCGGGAATGGGATTGAGGAGAAGGGGGATAGTTTTCCGGACGGGCTAAGAAATCCAGAAATAATTCGGTACCTTTAGTAAACAACCGCCGGCCCAATTCCGGAGTCGTGTCAGCGGGACCAATCTGGTCCTGAACCTGCCCGAGGATGGGGCCGTGGTCCACCTGGGCATCCATAAGCATCAGAGTGACACCGGTGACGGTGACGCGGTCAAGAATTTGGGCCTGCAGCGGTGAAGGACCGCGGTAGAGGGGCAGAAGTGAGGGGTGGAGGTTATAGAGCCGGCCGGAAAAGGCTGCCAAAACCGGGGGACGGATGATTCGGCCGTATGCGGCAACTAAGCCTAAGGGAAGATCAGACGGGGGCAGGTCGGCTAAACAGCGGGCGAGTTCCGCCGGTGATTCGAGAACAGGCAGCTGGTTTTGGGCAGCAAAGACTTTAACCGGATTCGGAGTCAACTGCAGGTGACGGCCGGCAGGCCGGTTTGCAGAGGTGACAATAAACCGGGGCAGAAGGCGGTGAGTTTTCAGTGTGTCCAGGACCGGCAGGGAAAAAGCGGAGTTGCCGAAGAAAAAGAAAGCGGAATTCATGGCAAAAATATTTATAAATTAACTTCTTCCCAGACTTCGCCCTTGATCAGGTACAGCTTGGAGTTTTGGGCCAGGGTGTGGTCGATAAACAGGATGCCGTTAAGGTGATCCATTTCGTGCTGAATGATGTGGGCGGTAAAGCCGGAAAAGTTTTCGGTTTTGGAAACAAACTGATTGCCGTCTAAGGATTGGTATCTGACGGTGACTGAAAGCGACCGTCTGATCGGGGAATAATGATTGGGAATAGACAGACAGCCTTCAAAAACGCCTTTTTTGGAATCCGGCCGCTGTTGTCTTTGAGAGTATTTGATGATTTCCGGATTGATAAACAACAACGGGGGTTTGTGCATATCCGGGCGGGCAAGAAAGAGGCGGAGAGGGACACCAATCTGCGGGGCAGCTAAGCCGACGCCTTCGGGATCTTTAGCAGAAATCAGGGCCGAAGTCATGTCAGCAATGATTTCCAGCAGCCGTTTGTCGACTGTTTCGACCGGTTTGGCGGACTGACGCAGAATCGGGTCCGGAACGGTGACAATGGCTGACATAGGCTGATTTTACCTGAAATTGATTTCAGATGAAAAATTACGGGGCGGGTGAGGCAGAAGGGGAGGCTAAGTCTGACAGTTTTTCTCTGGCATCGGCATAGTCGGGTTTAAGCTCCAAAGCCAGACCGAATTGGGCGGCAGCCGCTGCCGACTGGCCGGAATAGGTATAAATAAGACCTAAGTTATAGGGGATGAGCGGATCGGTGGGGGAAATCTGCCGGGCATGTTCTAAAGCAGAGACGGCCAGCTGAATTTTGTCAGGTTCGACGGCAGATATCAGCAATGCGGTCCGGGAGGCAGATTTGTAGTAGTTAGGGTGATGCGGACTTTGGGCTACGGCCCGATCGGAAAGAGTCAGGGCGGTAGCAATTAATTTGGCGGAAGCGGCAGGATCGGATTCAGAAGCGAGAATGGCGGTGTAGGCATTGGCCAGAGAGAATTCGGAAGCGATAACCGGATCGGCCGGGTTGAGATCAAAGGCCTGACGTAAGGACTCGTAGCCGCTTAAGATGTAACTGGGATTTTCGGTAACTCTGAAGGCTTTAAGATCGCTGTTGCCGGAAGCATATTTAACGTCAGCCAACCAGTATCTGAAAGCGGAGAGGAGGAGAAAACCGCCGGCGGAAATGACAGTCAAGAGGAGAAGAATGCGGAGAGGGGAAACGGGCGACGCGGACGGGGCGACATAAGACGGGGTGTCGCGGTTTAAAGTGAAAGAAAGAGCCGGGAGGAGAAACAGCAGCACCTGGACAATGACGACGGAAAAACCCAGGAAATTAGTCACGGGGATGGTTAACCAACCGGCGAGTAAGGCCAGGCCGGTAAGCGGGAGAGTGGAGATGGTGGGGGAGGATTTTTTGGCCGGGAGCTGAGGCGTAGACATAATCTGCAGGTTGCGGAGAAGAAACACCAGCATAAAGACCAGCAGCAGGAGGTAAGCACCCAAGCCGATAATCCCGGTGGTGGTCAGGTAATTTAAGAATTCATTGTGGGCTTTGTTGTACAACAGCTCCCATTCGGAGGTGAGATTATGTTCGACCGGGCGGAACTGATAATAGGCCATGGTGAAAGTTTCCGGACCGAAACCTATGAGCTGAGTTTTGGGGGAAGACAGCCAGGCGCGGATGGCACCGGTCCAGACGATTTTGCGGATGGAGCCGGATTCGGTGCCGCCGACTTCCAAGGCCGGTCCGGCGGTTTTGCCCGGAGTGGTGACCACCGGGGAAATGTACAGGTCGCGGATGGGATTGGAAATGGTGAGGGTTAAGGTGACGGTTAAAAGCAGCACGGCCAGGAAGGGTTTGAGACTCTGGGTCCGCCGGCGCAGCAGCAGATAGAGCCAGAAGACGGCTGAGGAGAGGCCGAAAGCCAGGAAACCGGAACGGGATTTGGTGAACAGTAAAGTCAGGATGAGGATGACCGGGGTTAAGAACCGACCGAACCCGGGTTTACGGATTAAGTCGGCCAGAGGAAGGAATAACAGGCTGATGATATAGGCGGCCAGCCAGTTGGGTTGACCGAGGGTAGAAAAGACCCGGTTCTGAACATCCTGTATCCAAAGTGAGGCATCGATACCGAAATGTTCAAGAATGCCGTAAAGACAAACCAGGACGGCGGTCCAGACAGAGACGGAGACAGCGGTTTTGGCGGAATTTTTGTCCATGAAGGTGACAAAAGCCCAAAATAGCAGGCTGTAACAGACAAGAGAAAGCAGGCCGCCGTTAAAACGGCTGTAGTAGCCCATGAGGGAAGTGCGGGGATCGACGGAAAATAACAGGCTGAGCAGCTGCGAAGCCAGGAAAATCAGCAGCGGCCAATCAAGTAAAGTCCGGGTGAAAATCAATCTGCGGGCAAAAATCATCTGAATCAACCAGGCGGCGGCGATGAGGATAGTGAGAAGATAGACAACGACCATTTTGTTGAATTCGAACAGTTCGGAAGTGCTGGGGAGAAAAATAACCGGAGTAATCAGGAACAAAGCATAGAAGGAGAAGCGGATCAGTTTGACAGGAAAGGACATAACTGAGAGTTTAGCACGAAGG
>Ga0172379_10011391_pt1 | contig 10591 bp, 12 predicted proteins | sample GrowelOW334metaG_FD_119756 | JGI IMG/M metagenome (GOLD analysis project Ga0172379, IMG submission 119756) | Groundwater microbial communities from an aquifer near a municipal landfill in Southern Ontario, Canada - Groundwater well OW334 metaG | ecosystem: Environmental > Aquatic > Deep... | reverse complement strand
TAACGATCTGGCTATTTCCTCGGGCACATTCCGCGATCTTGCGCTCACCTTTACCAAGCACTCTTCAGCCGGGATTGTTAGCCCGATCCTTCACCACACCCACGGCTTTGATTGGGGAGGTAAATACAATCGCTGGACAGGTACGGTCAAACACAAAAATTGGGGCAACAAACCCAAAACTATTCTCTCCGTTATGCATGTTGCCGGTGCTGCCATGCTGATCTCTCGCTCACTCATCCAAAAAATCGGCCTCTTTGACGAACGCTTTTTTCTCTACTTTGAAGATCTCGATTACTGTCTGCGCGCCGTCTCCGCCGGCTACTCCGTGCATATTAATCCAGCCGTAGTCGCCGAGCACGCCGTCTCCGCCGGCTCATCCAATTTCCGGCGCACTCTTTACCAATGGCGCTCTCATTTTCAATTTGTGACCAAGCATCTTTTTAGGCTCACTTATCCCACCGCCTACCTTTATGATCTGTTAATTTACCCGCTCTGGGTGATCAAAGGATTTTTCAAAAAATGATAAAGAACTTAACCATCATTACCCTTAATACACCCAATATTACCGATTTTGCTCAGGCTAGGAATGTAGCTCTCGCCAACGCCCAAACTGATTGGGTGCTCTTTGTCGATTCCGACGAAACGGTCACTCCCTCCCTAAAAAAAGAAATCGAAACAGCGATTACATCTTCCCGCTTTACAGCCTATTATCTCCGCCGCCAGGATACTTTCTTGGGTCAGACTCTTCGCCATGGTGAAACCGGCCGCGCCAAATTTATCCGCCTGGCTCGCCGGAATTTTGGTCACTGGGTTCGTCCCATCCATGAAACCTGGGTTGGTCAGGGTAGGGTAGGGGAGCTTAAACATCCGCTTCTCCATTCTCCCCACTTAGATCTATCCTCTTTTGTCGCCAAGATAGACCATTACTCCACCCTGGACGCTGATTATCGTTTTAGGCAAGGCCGCAAAAGTTCGCTCTTCCGTATTTGGCTATACCCCATTGCCAAATTTAAGCTTAATTATTTTTTCCGTCTTGGTTTTTTGGATGGCATCCCCGGCCTCATCCACGCCCTTATGATGTCCTGGCATAGTTACTTGACTTGGTCCAAACTATATCTTCTATGCAAAAAACCCTAACCCGCTTCCTTCTCCTTACTCTTGTTCTTTCCCTCGGCTTTGGCCAACTCCTCCGCTTCGAGTATTTGGGACTTCCTCTTTACCTTCATGACCTTTTGATCCTCTTACTCCTCTTAATCAATCTCCCAATCCTTCCCCCTCTCATCAAACACTTTTTTCACGTCTTGCGTCTTTTCCTCTCCGGTTTGGCGCTAGGGTGGCTACTTGCCCTCGTTTTGTTTCCTCTCTCTTCCTTGTTTATCCCCCTGCTTTACTCTCTGCGCCTGCTAAGTTATCTCACTCTCTATTTTCTCGTCAAAGACGAAAAGATCCATCTTTCTCCCATCTACTTTTTTATCTCTGGTGGTGTAACTCTGCTAATCGGGCTAGGTCAGTATTTTCTTCTGCCCGACATGCGGATTTTCCAGTACTTAGGGTGGGACGATCACCTTTTTCGTCTCACTCTTCCCCACTTTGATCCTACCTTTACCGGCGTTATGCTGGTTTTGGCCCTCTTATCCTCCAATTCCCTGTATTCTACAAACATCTTTCGTCTAACATCTATCGTCTATATTATCGGTATTCTTTTGACTTACTCTCGTTCGGTCTGGTTATCTCTCGCCTTGACTGCAGCTGCCTTTATTAGGAATAAAAAGATTTTACTGGTATCTGGCATCTTATTACTATCATCTATTTTTTTGTTACCCAAAAAATTCGGCGAAGGCACCAATCTCCTCCGTACCTACTCACTTACTTCTCGTTGGCAAACAGATCTGGCCTACGCTCAAAAGGCTGGGTGGACTTTACTCCTTGGCCAAGGCCTAAATACCTTCACCCCGATTACCTCTCCTTCTTCCTATCCTCTTCACCCCTCTGGTCCCAACAACAGTTACCTTTACTTACTTCTAACTACTGGAATCTTGGGACTACTAGGGTGGGGGAAGTTTATGTTCTCTCTCTACCGCACTTCCTCACTTAAACCTATGTGGCTCTTCTTCTTTGTAGCTTCGCTCTTTAATAACGTGATGTTTTATCCCTTTGCCTTACTCTGGGTCTTACTCGTCTCAGCTACGGCTCCCAGCGAAGCTTAATCAAGCTAACATTCTCATTTCCGGCTTTATCAATCGCTCTAATCTGAATCTCTTGATCTCCCTCGACCAATTGATAAGCCACACTAAATTTGCCGTCGGCTTGGACTATCGCCATCCGTTCACCGATATAAATTTTGCTCCCTTCCTCACTCACTGTCCCGTTAAAGTTAGCAATCCGCTGAGTTTGCCCTCGAAAAATCTCACCGTCCTTGGGACTCTCAATCACTACCGTTGGCTCATCCGTATCCAGCCTGACCGTATATTCTTTTGATTTTTCACTTTGTAAATCTCCCTTGGTCAGGGAATAGCCGTAAATCTGGTTGTTCCCATCTGTAATTGGCACCTGATCAAATTCAAATCTACCCGAATCATTTGTCAGCTTCCGGCCGAACTCTGCCCCGTTCATGTACAAGGCCACTTCAATTCCTGGCTGGGCATATCCGGTAATTCGCACCTTGGCACTATAAGTGGCTTCCGGGATATCGGCAAAAATGGGGGGAGTTGGTTTCAACTCAAGCTCATTGCCAGTCTCTCCTTCACTACTCACAAATAGACTTGCTAGCCTCGCAATTCCCGGCAATCCCCAGACAATCATTCCCAACACCAGCCCAACCGCTAACAATAGATATACTACGCCTTGTTTGCCTGCCTTCCGACTCCGTACCCGTTCCAGTCTCGATCTAGTCATAACAACCCCAAGTATACCATGATAAAATCACCATATCTTATGCTGCACTTCGAGTTCCGCAGGAACTCGAGAAATGCGTTCAGGCACGATAGCAGCCTGAGACGCCTACGTAGCTCACCTGGTAGAGCAGCGGTATCGCCCGCCTGCATCGCCAAAACGCCGAGATAGCTCAGTTGGTAGAGCAGCGGTATCGTAAACCGCAGGTCGTGGGTTCGATTCCCACTCTCGGCTCAGACATTGCGGGCAGGTAAACCGCAGGTAGTCAGTTCGAGTCTGACCGTAGGCTCCAATAAAGCACAATTTGCAAAAATCTCACTGTTTTTGAACGAATTTTTGGTCTCAGCCAGAAAATCCCAGGGGTGTTGGGCTGTCCCGCTCGCTTCGCTCGCGATGTTTCACTGGTATGGGCGAGTGGAGGGGTATGGAGAGAAAATCTGTCCAATCCATGTTGTATTAGTATTAGATAATCACTACAATCACCACATGAACTGGTTTTTAATTGCGTTAATACCTCCTGCTCTCTGGAGCGCAACAAATCATTTAGATAAATATCTTGTCAGCAAGTACTTCAAAGGTAGTGGTGTTGGTGCCTTAATGGTTTTCTCGTCGATTATCGGGGTATTCCTACTACCCATAATTGCCATTATTCATCCCGAAGTTTTATCTTTTAGTTCCTCAAGCTTACTAATCGCTCTAAATGGATTTCTCTATATCCTGGCGGTATTACCATATTTCTATGCCCTACAAAAAGACGAAGCTTCGATTTGTGTGCCTCTATTTCAACTAATACCTGTTTTCTCGTATGTTATGGCTTATTTTGTACTAGGAGAAACTCTCAACACTAATCAAGCATTGGGTGGCTTACTTGTCGTCGCGGGAGCTATCGGGATATCTCTTGATCTATCAGATGGAAAGAAAATTAAGTTTAAGAAAGAAGTATTTTGGCTTATGTTCTTATCGTCCGTAATATTTGCTCTTAACTTTATTATCTTCAAGATGTTTGCCGTTCAGTCTAGCTTTTGGTATACAAGTTTTTGGGAGTATGTAGGATTTGCAGTCTTTGCCGTAATACTCATGTTATTTGTAAAGTCATACAGATACCAATTTATTACTGTCATGAAAACAAACAGAGTATTCGTGCTCAGTCTTAATGGCCTAAACGAGGTACTTAACATAATCGCAAAGGTAGCATTTAACTGGGCATCGCTTCTTACTCCTATTACTGTTACTTGGATTGTGAATGGATTTCAACCATTCTTCGTTTTTGCCTATGGTGTAATACTTACACTTCTATTCCCTAAAGTGGCCAATGAGAACATTGAGAGGAAAGCTTTGGCTCAGAAAATATTCGCCATCCTTATTATGTTCGTCGGAACGTATATCTTAAATGCTTAATATGAACTGGATTGCAGAAGTAACCAATTAAAGAGACCTCAACAGTTCAATAACTTGCAATGTTTTTCATTACCATAAAGGGGCTCCCTACTTCGCCACACACACCAAATTCTCTCCCGTGAGCACATCCGCTCGCTTACCCTCTCTATCGGCGTAAAACAGTTCCTCAATCTCCCATCCAGCCTGGGTAACCACCTCTGTCAGGCTAGCTACATCAAACGCCACACAAAATCGCTTCCATTTCGCCTGAAATGGTATTTCTACCCATTGTTTATTCGTTTTTTTTAGTTCCAATGAATCCAAATGAGCCTGGGCAAACTTGGCTTGCCACAGATTCCACACCGTTAAATACAAGAACCCACCAGGTAAAAGATGTTTTTTGGCTTCCCTTAGTACCCAAATCTGCTGTTTGGTTTCGGGAATATGGTGCAGGACCGCCACCGCAAAAATAGCCTGGAACATCCCCAATCCTTGCCAGTGCTCCGGAGTTATTACGTTCCCTTCGCGGAAATCATACTTGGGGTGCAAACGCCTTGCTTCCCCTAGTAAGACCCTAGAAAAGTCAGTTCCCACATACCCCACTCCTTCAGGTAACCCTGTGATTAGTTTCCCGTTCCCACATCCCAAATCCAGTACTTTCTCTCCTGGCTTTAATCTTTTTAAATATATGTCAGTGACCGGCCAATTAGAGCTCTTCCCATTCCCATACGTTTTCTGTCTGGTTCTGCTAAAATTAACCCCGATCTCATCATAAATTTGTTGAACACTTCTGACTATGTCTTCTCTCACACAACTCCTTTCAGACCATAATATCAAAAAATCGGCTCGTTTAGCGGCCTACCGCCAAGCAGTCAAGTCCGGCACCCAATCGCGCTCCCCGCAGATAGAGAAAGATTTGACTACTCGTGCGGTCCGTACCCTCTCTGGCGTCACTCCCTTTGCGGTGATGACCAAACCCTTTGTTTGTCCTGGGCAATGTACTTTTTGCCCGCTTGAGTTAGGCATGCCCAAAAGCTATCTTTCCGATGAACCGGCCGCCGCCCGGGCCACAAGCCTCAACTTTGATCCAGCTAAGCAAATCGAATCTCGTCTAACTCAACTCGTTGAGACTGGCCACAATACCGACAAAATCGAGCTCATCGTGATCGGCGGAACCTTTAGTAACTACCCCGCTAGCTACAAACGACAATTCTTCCTCGATATGATTAACACGATCAATGGATCAGTTTTTCCCGATCTCGAAACGGCCCAGTTCGCCAACGAGACGGCAGAAAGGCGGATCGTCGGAATCTCCATCGAAACTAGGCCAGACTGGGTCGACGAAACTGAAGTCAAACTTTTGCGAAAGCTCGGCGTGACCAAAGTCCAGCTAGGAGTCCAAGCTCTGGACGAAACCATTTTGAAAAGGATTAACCGCGGTCACTCTCTCGAAGCCGTCGCCAAGGCCACCCGTCTCCTCAAGGATGCCGGCATCAAAATCTGTTATCACTTCATGCCCAATCTCCCCGGCAGTAACCCTGGGAAAGATCTGGCCATGGCCCGCCTGATGTACGAGGACCCTCGCTTCAAACCCGATTTTCTCAAAATCTATCCCGTCCAGGTTATCCCCGGCACAGCTTTATACCGCGAGTGGGAGAAAGGGGAGTATGTTCCCTATTCCGAGGAGCTTTTGCGCGACACCTTGCTCTCAATCAAGCTCATCACACCCCGATACTGCCGGATCGATCGCTTGGTCCGCGATATCAGCAAAAAATGGGTCGCCGCCGGGACTAAAGCTACCAACATGCGCCAATATCTCCAAGCCGAACTAAAAGTCCAGGGGAAAGTCTGCCAGTGTATTCGCTGTCGCGAAGTCAAAGCCGCCGATTTTACCCTCGATCCCGATCTAAACGATGAGGTGATCGAAACCTTGGGCGCAACCGAACACCTACTGACTTTCGAAAAAGCTGACCGGCTCTTTTCTCTTCTACGTCTTCGGCTTCCGACCGTTTCCTCTGTTCTTTTTCCCGAGCTAAAAGGATGCGCGATCATCCGCGAACTCCACACCTATGGCAAAACTGTGGCACATACCAGTAAAACTTCCAGCAAAACTCAGCATCGGGGTCTGGGCAAAAAACTCATGGCCCAGGCGGAAAAAATTGCCCACCAAGCAGGCTACGCGAAAATCGCTGTCATCAGCAGTATCGGCACCCGCGACTACTATCGCCAACTTGGATACACCCGCCATGGCCTCTACATGGTCAAAAATCTCTCCGGCTAACCACACTTTGGTATAATCAACCCTAGTTATGGATAAATTATTCGAACCAGTTAGAGCTTATCCTCCTCCGCTCAAGGACGGTCTACAGCCGGTTGCATTAGCTCTAAAGGAAAATGCTCACGCACGTGAACTAAAACAAGCCAGAGTTCTCAAAACTTGGGAAGACAAACGAGATCTTAATCTTAATTTCGAGCCTTTCATTCAAGGACTGGCTCATATTGGCTCTTTTGATTTAAGTGATAGTCCCGTTCAATTAGTGATGAAACGCGACGGAACCACAGTCCCAGACCCCACGGATGCAATTCTAACCGGCCAAGCCGAAGCTTCTCCCACAGTTGATTTTATTCTAAGCCGGATTTTCCAGATTAATCTTAATGATTCAGGCGAAGCCATGGGTCAGCCCATCGAAGCTTCCGTCGAGATCTACAATCAATATCGTGAAGCTCTTGTTGCCAAAATGAGAGCCAGAGATGCCGCAAGAGCTAATCTCCGGGACAAATGGAAACACAAAGCTCTCTTTGATCATCCAAACCATAATCCGATTCAAGCGTTAAGTGAATGGAGTGAAAACAAGGGTACCCATTATCAGTCTTTCCTCCAGGAACAAGAACTCTTAGATCGGCAGCTTCTTCCCAATCTCAAGAAATTACTTCAGCGACTAGGATCCTATCAGCTCCCCGTCGATTCCTACCTTTTAAATCCTGAAAATTAATTAGGATTAATCCCTATTCACTAGTTTTAGTACCCACATATAATTAGCAGGGTCTGTCCAAGCCACTTTTAGCCCATGCTTTTTAAGCAAATCCCCCCCAAACTCCCAATAAACCAAGTTATCTGCTTCTCCACTTCCATGGTATGACGGCTCACCTTTCACTTTATGTTTAGACTTACGCTCCATGATCAGAGGCACCGTAAATAGGCAGATTCCTCCTGGTTTAAGTATTCGCCGGCACTCTGCTAGGGCTTGGGCGGTATCTTCAACGTGCTCTAGTACCTCACTGTGCAAAACTAAATCAAAGCTCTCTGAGGGGTAACTGAGCTTGGTTATGTCTTCTGATCTTATTCCTTTGAGCCGATTCGCGATCCTCGCCCTAATTGTTCTTTCTTGGTATTGGCTGGTCTTAGTTTTTGGATTTTGTGCCAGATACTTGTGCAACTGCCCACAATAGTTAATTTCCGCAATCGCTAAACCTTTCTGCTTGGCCCATTTTACCCAGTCGGCAAACAGCTTACATCTGGATTCGGGGTAGGAGAGTAAGATTGTTTCAGCAATCGCCCGACTTCGTAGCGAACCCCCACAATTTTCGCACTCACTCGATTCACGTCGATCAAATCCCGCTCGCTCCCGAGGTTTCAACTGCCAAATCCTCGCTAATTCATCCGTGATTACCCTGTGTTGCCGAAACAACTCTGGTTTGTGCCCACAAATCCTACAACTTATTCGTTTCATCTGTACCTTAAATGAAAAATGGGAGCGGGTAAAGGGAATCGAACCCTCTTCTCCACCTTGGGAAGGTGGCATTCTACCGGTGAACTATACCCGCAAACTATTCCGTACCCGACCATTCATTATAACTCAAGCCATAGAATCATGTAATTCAGCCAAAGTCTTCCGAAATTGTTTGGATACTACCTCCTCAGTTCCCACCGCATGAGCTCCTCCTTCCCCATTCTTCCACCACACCGCGGTTCTACTCAACCCCCTTAGCATAACGACTGGATCCAGAAATATTCCACCAAGTACCGATAATCTTGCCAGCTCCTGCCCAAAACTAGTCTGTTCTTCATCTGACAACTCGGTAAACGGCTTTTCCACTTCGACAGTTACCCCAGGGAATTCCCGTTCGGGATCCTGGCTACCCCAATAAACTACCGAAGTAAATCCTCTCTTGTCGCCCATACTCATCCTAGTCTCTATCTCTGCAACTTAATCACCTGTCCAACCTCAATATAATTGGGGTTTTTGATGGCGTTAAAGTTGGCAATCTCCGTCCACTTAAACCCATCTCCGTAGGCTCTAACCGCAATCCCCCACAAGTGATCTCCCTTAGCTACGGTGTAGCTACTACCCTCGATCTTCGCCGTCCCCTCTACCTCAATTTTCTTTGCTGTAGCTACTTCCTTGATCGCTACCGGCGGCAGCTTTAGCTCCTGCCCCACCGCCAAGTATCCGGCATTTTTTAGATTATTCGCCTTAGCGATATCTACCCAGTTATATCCTGAGCCATAATATTTCTCGGCAATCGCCCACAGGTGCTGGCCTGGCTCGACAGTGACCTTCTCAGGAAGCGTAGCCGGGTATTTTTTCCCATCTTCTTTAATCTCCACCTTTACTTCCCCTAGTTTCTGGTCCGTAATCTCAATCTTCTCGGCATCCGGAGTAATCGACGGCTTATTAGCCCGATACATCCGGAAAACTAATACTCCGATTAGTAATACCGTGACGATCCCAAACAGCATCGACAGCACATTCTCATTAAGCTTAATAGTTTTTAGTAACTGCTTTAATTTGTCTTCCATATCTCCCTTTCGTTACGGGCAGTAACTTGATACTCTATGCTCACCATAGCAAATCCCTATGGGGCGTGTCAATGACACCAAAGATATCAAACTCCAGTGAACCACTCACAAAAGATATCGACCAGCTACGCAAGACCATCAAACTAATCAAATATGAAATATGAAGTAAGGGCAAATTCCTTTGAAAGACTGTCCAAATCCATATCTGGACGACGTTTGGCTATTCCACGAAGAATGTTTTTGCTTCTTTCCACATCACCCAAACTTCCCCCTTTTTCAGCAGCTAGTAAAGTTAGCTTCCTTAATGCTTCTTCCAGCTCCTCTTCTTGATCACTCAGCATCGAACATTGCACCTTGGCTTGAGTAGCAGATTCAATATCTGCTCTATTTCCCGTCTCAATTTGTTCCTGTAACAATTCCTTCAAATCAGGATCATCGTATTCAGTCATTTTTGGATCGTCTAACATTTTCAGTCCCTTTACAGCCTGCTCACCCTGGAAAATTTCCATGCCCGTCAAATAGAATGCATGGAAAGTAACTCTTGGAAATGATAATGGCATACTATCATTGGCCAAATCCATAAATTGATGAGCACGTAATTCGTGCGGTAACTGTTGAGCCTCAGGTAAAGGCTTTCCAAAATGATCCTCAAGATTAATACCGCCCATTGTCTATCTCCTACTATCAAATGCGAGGCTGAGGGGATTCGAACCCCTGGCCTTTCCCGTGACAGGGGAACGCTCTAACCAGCTGAGCTACAGCCCCTCGCACCAATATTTTACTACAAAACTACCACAGAAATCACGAAAGTAAAGAATCTCACTTTCCTACAACAATGATATACTCGACCTATATACACGATATTTAGGGGGTTCTATGAACACTACCACCATTGTTATTCTTTTAGTTGTTGGCCTCGGCCTTTATCTGGTTTCCCTCTACAACTTCTTCCAAACCACTCTCACCCGCATCAAAGCTAGTATTCAGGAAATTGGCAACCAGCTCAAACGCCAGGCTGATTTGATCCCCAATTTAGAAGCCAGTGTCAAAGGCTACCTCAAACACGAAAAAGATATTCTAACTATGTTGGCGGATGCCAGGCGCGCCGTCTCTGGTGCTGCCAACTCCTCTGATCTAGGCAAACGAAGTAAAGCCGCTGGCATGCTGGGAGATCTCTTGCCCCGCCTGGCTGTTGTGGTCGAAAGCAACCCCGAGCTCAAAGGGAATACTACCGTTCAAGGACTCATGGAAGAATTGCGCGATACCGCCGACAAAGTCATGTATGCGAGAAGGACCTTAATCGATCTCTCGGCCGACTACAACATCAAAATTGTGACCTTTCCCAGCCAGATTGTGGCCAATTTGTTTGGCTTTAAAGCCCAGCCGGGTTTAACTGTAGCTGATATGGAGGGAGCAACCAGCGTCTCCGCAAGCGAAACCAAGTCTCCCAAGATTAGTTTGTAGTATGCACAATATTTACGAGCAGATTGATGCCAACAAACGCCGTAGTTTTTGGGTCAT
>Ga0172379_10011390_pt1 | contig 10592 bp, 9 predicted proteins | sample GrowelOW334metaG_FD_119756 | JGI IMG/M metagenome (GOLD analysis project Ga0172379, IMG submission 119756) | Groundwater microbial communities from an aquifer near a municipal landfill in Southern Ontario, Canada - Groundwater well OW334 metaG | ecosystem: Environmental > Aquatic > Deep... | reverse complement strand
TCTCGGGGGGCTCTGGTATCGCTCTTTCCGGTGGGAGTCGGTCCATGGGCCGCAACGAGTATTGCCCTTCGTTGGCCGCTTGACGGACTTGAGTGGACACGCGGTAGTATCGGGATCAGCAACGTCATCCAATCCCCGGAATGCCATATAGAAGTTTCGGCAGGCCGTTTTTTGGTTGTGCTTCCTCTGGGGGTTCTCTGGGAGTGTTAGTTCTTTCTCTCGGACTGATCGAATGCTTCTTTAAGGCGAGCTTGCGTATCTAACGGATGGTCGACAAGTACCCGCTTCCCCGCCAAAAGTTCAGCTATGCCTATTTCTCTTGGATATCGGGGAATGACGTGCCAGTGGATGTGTTCAATGGAGGCGCCCGCGACTAATCCCATGTTGCAACCAATATTATAACCGGCAGGCTTCATGGCTGCATCGAGTACGTTCAAAGTAAGATCAATTGTCCGGTCCAATTCCGCGCGCTCGGAGGAATTGAATCCACGGATATCAAGGACGTGACGTTCAGGAAAAATAATGACGTGTCCCGGATTATACGGATAAAGATTGAGGCAAACCATGAATCCGTTCTTTCGATATACGGTAAGATCAATGACTGAGCTATCGCCATCGCGTATGTGACAGAGTATGCAGCCGGAAGGCCGCTCGCCGGTAAGATACGTCAACTTTTCGAAATTGAAAAAATAGTCCATGGTATTTTCGCCACCCTGGAGTAGTATAGTTTAATAATAGACATAAGGGTTGTTTTTCATCCAGTACTGACGGCAAGGAGCCGTACGTGAGACCAAGACAAAAACCATTAATACTTCTCCTCGTAAAGCGTGCAGTTTTTTTCATGACGGTCATATGCGCTTTAACTGTTTTTCTTTACGGCATCGGCACCGCGCAGGATTTTCTCGAATCGACCCAATTGGGTTTGTTGCGGCTTGCAGCGGTTCTTGGTCTTCTCCTTTCCGTAGGTTCCGCGTACGGACTCATTCTTGATATTGTTTATTCGGTGTTTTTCCGTTTGCGTCATTTTTTTTGGGGTGCTGTTGCATATTGCGTTTCGGCTGTATTCGGTATAGCTGTAGCCCTGTTGTCTAATGGTATTCTTGTCCTGGTTTCAGGCAACGTGTCTTGAGACCAATCCTTTTTTTCATTATGATGCGTTCAATTATGGAAGGTAAACGTTTGTACGCTCTACGGGGTGCGGTTTTCTGTCTCAACGACCCGCAAGATATCGAGCTACGAGTCACACAGCTTTATGATTCGCTCATTTTGAATAATTGTTTGTCTGAGGATGACGTTGTCTCAATCACTTTTTCCGTCACTTCCGATTTGACCGCGAAAAATCCAGCAGCCGCGCTACGGAAAAGTGGAAGGGGTGGAGATCTCGCTCTGTTTTCCGTTCAGGAATCCTTGGCCGACGGCGGAAGGTCCGGCGTCATTCGTGTTCTTCTTCATTGTTACGCCAAAGAGGGAATAACACTTCGCCACGCGTATCTAAACGGTGCTGAAACGCTACGCCCCGATCGTGGCGGGAATGGAAATCAGTAAAGATCTAATCGATATTCCGCTTGACCAAGAGCAGCAGTTTCAGATATAGTTCCGACGTTCGGTTCGCCATCTTAGCTCAGTCGGCTAGAGCGCGTGACTTGTAATCTCGAGGTCCCCGGTTCGACTCCGGGAGATGGCTAGTACCTCTGGGATGGTGTGACGGACAGGACAGGTTTGTAGGGGAGATTCCCGAGTGGTCAAAGGGGGCAGACTGTAAATCTGTTGGCTCAGCCTTCGAAGGTTCAAATCCTTCTCTCCCCATCGAAGGGCTGCCGTTTCGGCAGCCCTTTTTTTGCATAGGAGCGTATCTAACGTGACTCCATTTTATGCGGGCGGTTTACATTTTTCGTGTGCCCGATGTTCTGATTGTTGCCGACATGATCCCGGATTTGTTTTCCTATCCGGCAATGACTCCGAACATCTGGCGAAACGGCTCGGTTTAGAGTATAGTTCCTTTATTGTTGTCTATTGTCGTTGGGTTCCAGCCGGCGGCGGTACGGAAATGCTCTCTCTCAAGGAGCGATCGAATTATGATTGTATCCTTTGGGGAACAAACGGGTGTTCCGTCTACGAAGACAGGCCGCTGCAGTGCAAGACCTTTCCATTTTGGAATTCGGTTATTGGCTGTGAGGAGTCCTGGCGGGCTACCGCGGTAGAATGCCTGGGAATGGATACGGGGCGTATGTACGATAGAGAAGAAATAGATCGTCTTCTGGCTCTGCGGGAAAATGATCCTGTTGTCGTAAGAAACGTCATCCGTTAGCCGTCCGCGCGCGATCGACGAGGAGCTTGGATGCTGATTCGTTTTTGGGGAGTACGCGGGTCTTTGCCTGCGCCTTTATCGACCGCCCAAGTTAAAAGCAAAATCGCCGCAGTTTTGGAACGCGTTCATCCGTCCGATTTAGAATCGTCGACAAGTCGTGAGCGTTTTCTTTCTACATTGCCACCATGGCTTTTTGGTACCGTTGGCGGTAATACGCCATGCGTGGAAACCCGCACTAACGACGGCGAAAGAATAATTTTTGATGCGGGTTCGGGCATACGCGAATTGGGTTTGGCGGCGTTGAAAGAACGTCAACGTCCCTCTGTGTATCGAATATTTTTTTCTCACTTTCATTGGGACCATGTGCAGGGGCTTCCTTTTTTTGGTCCGGCCTATGACGCAGCTGTAACGCTCAATTTTCATAGCCCGCACGACAACCTTGAAAAAACTCTTCGTGACCAGATGCGGTCTCCCTACTTTCCCGTCGGTTTGGACGTCATGTCCGCCAAAAAAACCTTTACGCATCTGACCGGTCCGGTCCAAATCGGCAAAGCGACAGTTGCTTGGCGGAAAATGAACCATCCTGGTTCCTCGTATGCTTACTCGGTTACGGAAGGCGTCAAACGGTTTATATATGCGACCGATACTGAGCTTTCTTCAGAAGATTTTATCCGAAACGATGATAATGCCGCTTTTTTCGGGGGTGCGGAAGTTCTAGTGATAGATTCACAATATACTCTGGGAGAAGCAATTGAAAAATATAACTGGGGTCATAGCGCCTTTAGTCTCGCGGTTGATTTCGCTTCGACCTGGGGAATACGTAAGCTATATTTATTTCATCATGATCCGTCGTATGACGATAGGAAGCTGAACAGTATATGGCAATCGGCGCGATGGTATATCGACCATATGTCGATCCGCGGCGTTGATGTCCAGCTGGCGACCGAAGGCACGGAGATCAATCTCTAAGATGACGACTGTTTCGGATGATCGATCGATTTCGTTTACCGCATCGGAAATGACGGCACTTTTCTTAATAATGAAAGCCCGTGAAGGAACGCTCGATTCCGTGGCCTGTACGGCCCTTGAAAAATTGGAAAAATACTTATATGCCGTCCTCTCCATCGAGGAAATGGAGAACTTGGTCCGCGAAGCCTCTCGATAAGGAGCTTTCTCGTGTCAGAATCCGTTTGGTTTAAACTTCCTCGATACACTGTGCTCGGCGCTGCTTTTTTTGCGGCTTTCAGATTTTCGGTGTCGGTGTTCGCGGTGGATACCGCGGCTCCAGGACTTTTGCTTTCGCTTCCCGGTTCCATTGGTGGAACCTCGGGTATCTCTCCGTCATTCCTTTTTTCCGCCGATCCCAGGGCTGCCGCATACAATCCGGCCGCTTTTCCCGATCGCGAACTTCCCGTATTCGGCGCGGCGGCAGCCCTCGCATTTCCGACCGGTCAAGGTTCCGGGTCCGGTGCTTACGGCCTCCTTTCGGCTTCATTACCCACCGTTGTTGGTAATGCGTACGTGCTTGCCGATGCGGTTTTCGCTCAATCTTCGCTGACCGGTTTTGCCGCACCGCTGGGGACGAGTATTCTCCTGGGTCTTGCCAAATCGGCGAGCGACGATCTTTCTTTCGGCGCGTCATTCGGCGCAACATCTCAATCGGGGGATATAGTATCCAACGGTCTTTTCGGTGCGATCGGCACGCAATTCCGTTTCCCGAGACTTGCCGCCGGCGGCACCGATTTTTCCTTCGCGCTACTCGGACTTGGTGTTCGAACCGCTCCATGGAATGCCTTTTCTCCAACCATGACGTGGACGCCGCTTGTCGCGGCATCCACGCGACTGGTGGATGGACGGTCTTTTTCTCTGACCGCTTCGCTTCTTTTCGCCTCTCCTGAGTTTTCCGATTTGTTTTTTTCGGCTGGAGCATCCTTTGGCTTAGGTAATTCTGTTTCTCTCGATCTCGGTTGGCTTTTCAGTCTGTCCGAAACGGTTCGATTCGCCTCGGGGGAAGGCTCCGTACTCAACGCGCCGCGCTTCTTCCCCGCCATTGCGCTTCGTCTGGATGGTTCGTCCTTTTTACGCGTCTCATCCTACGGGGCGTCACTCGCCGCGAGTTTTCGCCCTGTTTCCGGCGGGGCCGCTATTGCTGAAACTTCCGTCGTTCTGTCACGGGGAAGCCGCGATATTGATGGACCACGCATCATCCTCGGTTCCGCGGCAGGACACGATTTTTCTCCTCTTCACTCGAACGTAGTCGTTGTGCCCGTCTCCATACGTGACGAGTCTCAGATTGCCGCCTGGGAAGCCGTGTTGTACGACGATTCGGGAAATGCCTTTTTCAGACAAGGAGAGAACCCGAAACAAAAGGATAAAACGGATCTATTCGCACGGTTTTTTTCGCTGAAAAACGGCATAAAATCTCCCACTGAGATACAAATCCCCCTTAAGGGAACTATGAAAAATGGTCTCTACCGTTTACGTCTCTGGGCTCGCGATATGCGCGGAAACGAAGGGAGATCCGAAGAATTTCGTCTAATGATCGATGGCGAAGTCCCGCAAGCGCAACTTTCAGTCGAAAGTTCGACGGCAATAATCGCGAAAGGGACTTTCATTTTCACTCCGAACGGCGACGGCGTGAACGATTCTCTTTCAATACGGCAATCGGGGAGCGGGGAAACCTTATGGACCGGTCGTTTCATTGATACCGCGGGAAAGACCGTTCGAACATACCGCTGGACCGATGGTACGCCGCTTTCCTTTGTCTGGGACGGTAACGATGAAACCGGAGCGCGCGTTTCTGACGGCCAGTACTCGTACTTGCTGGAGTCCACCGATGCGGCAGGGAACGACGCTTCATTTTCTCTTGAAAAAATCATCGTCGACGCTGAGCCGACGCCCTTGTCCCTCTCGATGGATGTGTCCTCGTTGTCGCCGGATCAAGACGGCTCATTCGACTCAGTCCGTCTTTTCGTTAATGCTTCCTCAAAGCATGCTCCTCTCGATTGGAACATAGAACTCGTCTCCGATAAAGGCCTTCTTTTCCGCTCTTGGAAAGGAGCCTCTGCGCGGCTCGATGTGTTACCTTCTTCGCTCGTATTTGATGGTAGGACAGTTGAGGGAGACGTGATCCCTGATGGCGTGTATCGATTCCGAGCGCGGTTGCGCTATTCTAACGGCAACGAACCCTCCGCCTTTTCAAGCGCTCTGCTGATCGATACGAAAAAGCCAGATGGAAGAGTCCGTGCCTCTACGCAAGTTTTATCGATAGATTTGGGCGTTTCCCTAACCTTTTACCACGATCTTTCCCGCAATGCTTCGTGGCGTGGCGTGGTATCTGACGAGAATGGAATCGTCATGAGAGTCCTTCCGATCGTCAAGGCTGGTGAATCCTCGATTGACTGGAACGGTTTACGCGATGACGGAACACCCATTCCCGATGGAAAGTATCGGTATGCGGCCGAAGGGAAAAGCGCGACTGGTATCCTTGGGAAAACAGCTTCGGTACCGTTCCTCGTCGAATCGAAAGGGAGCGTTGTCGTTCTTTTCTCGAATACCCGACTTTTTTCTCCGACGCTTGCCAGGTCGAGCGTTCGACTGTTACCGCGTTTGACAAAAAGGGAGCGGGTCATCTCTTACACGCTTGATATCGAACCGACTTCGGGCGGTGTTCCCGTCCGTCGATTTTCCGGCTTTTCTCTACCGCCTTCGTCGCTTGTCTGGGATGGTCTTGACGAGACAAATCGAATATGCGCGGACGGAAGCTACCGGGCTACTCTTTCTGTGAAATATGAAAACGGACAGGACGCAAAAGCAGAACCAGTGACCATAGTCCTGGACGGAACGCCGCCGAAGGCTAAGCTTTCGCTTCCTTCTCCTCTTTTTTCTCCGAACGGGGACGGAAACAGAGATACGATTGAAATCGCACAGACCATCGTGTCATCCGGAGACACATGGTTAGGAGAAATCATCAACGAAAAGGGCATATCGGTTGTAGTTCGAGAATACACTACAGATGTGCCGGCCTCATTCGGGTGGGACGGGAAAACCGAACACGGCGACTCCGTTCCCGACGGTCAATATCGGTACAGGTTGAGCGCTGTCGACGAAGCCGGCAACGAAGGCCGAGTGGAAAGCGCGCCTTTCAAGTTAGATGCTCGTAAGCCTTTGTTAGTGCTTTCGGCGGATAAATTCGCTTTTTCACCAAATGGCGACGGTTTTGCTGATTCCGTTCGCTTGAGTGTTGTGCCCTCGTTTGTCGATGGATTAGCATCCGTCTCGTTGCGTGTTTTGGACGAAACAGGTTCAGAGCTTTTGCGATTTCCCGACGGCGCGTTGAAAAGCGCTTATGTATGGGACGGCAAGAAATCTGACGGAAAGCTCGCTGCCGATGGATTATACAGGGTTGTAGTAGAGGCAAGGTATGAAAAAGGTGATCTTGTAAGAGCTGAAAACACTCCAGTACTTCTCGATACAACTCCGCCCACCCTTAGCGCTGACCTTTCTCCGTTACCGTTTTCTCCTGATGCTGATGGAGAAAACGATAAGCTGAATGTTCGCTTTGCCGCCGTCGACAAGAGCGCTTTAGCCGGCTGGTCCTTTGCCATACTCGATCCTGAAGGCTATCCTTTTGCTTCTTTTACCGGAAATGTTTTTCCTTCTGACCCCATAGTTTGGGATGGAACAGATACGGACGGAAATCTGGTTGAAGCCGCTCAGGATTACTCCTATGTTTATACAGTCCGCGACCGACTTGGTAATGTCGCTCGCGCGGAAGGTAAGATCCCTGTTGATGTTTTTGTTCTCCGTGATGGCGACCGGCTCAAGATTCGTGTGTCATCGATTACGTTTGCGCCGAACGCTGCTTCGTTCCAAGTTGTCGATCCGGTACTTTCTGAGAAAAATCGTACGGTGCTGGACCGGATTGCGACTGTTTTAGGAAAATTTCCGAATTATCGAATACGTATCGAAGGGCATGCGGTGAACCTTACCGGAACCGAACGTGAAGAACGGGCAGAACTTGAACCGCTTTCCCTTGCGCGAGCAAAGACAGTTGTCGATGCCTTGGTTCAGCGCGGAATCGCCCGCGAACGACTCGAGTCACGCGGACTCGGTGGTAGAGAACCAATCGTTCCGCATGGTGACGAACAAGCCCGATGGCGAAATCGACGAGTTGAATTCATTTTGGTGAGGTGATCGTGGATTTTCGCGCATTTGTTATGAAAACTATTATACGCATCTCGATATTTTTCGCTTTCATTTGTCTCTTCGCTTTATTTATTTTTAAAACCTTCGATGCGCCGCTGTCGGCAGATAAACGAACCGTCACCTCTGATCTGAACGTTATCTTTGAATTGGAAGGTTCTGTTCTTTTTATTGTGAGAGCTGGAGAAACGGCTTCCTCAGTAGGGAAACGGCTTGAAGCTTCAGGTCTGATTCGTTCATCCCTTTTGTGGACAATTCTGGCGCGGATCGATTCGGAACCCATTAAGACGGGAACCTATCGTTTGCGCGGACCGCTCGGAACCCTCGCTATACGGGAACTTTTCATTTCCGGCAAACAGCTGCTGATTAAGGTAACCGTTCCCGAAGGCTATACCCTTAAAAAGGTTGCTTCACTTCTTGAGTCTAATGGGATTACCGATGCTGCTGAGTTCATGAGTGCGGCAAAAGATACAGAGCTTCTGAAAAGTTATGGAATACCCGGAAAGAGTGTTGAGGGATATCTGTATCCGGATACTTATTTTTTACCTCGCTCTTATCCGGCTGAACAAGCAGTCCGTGCTATGGTTGATACTTTTTTTCGCCGTATTGAAAAGATCGCAACTAAAGCAATTTCTTCCTACAGTTCCGATGAGTTATATCGTACGGTAACGCTTGCCTCGATCGTTGAGCGGGAGTACCGTGTCAACGATGAGGCTCCTCTGATTGCCGGGGTTTTTCACAATCGCTTGCGTATCGGAATGGCGCTCCAATCATGCGCCACTGTTGAATACGTCATCACGGAAATCCAAGGGAAAGCTCATCCGGAAGTCTTATACAATAAGGACATCGCAATTCCCGATTCCTATAATACCTACGTAAACAGGGGCTTGCCGCCGGGGCCTATTTCAAGCCCTGGTCACGTCTCTCTCGATGCCGCTTTCAATCCGATGCCCAACGATTACCTCTACTTCAGGTTGGAGAATCCATCTGAGGGTAGGCATCGTTTTTCTCGGACTCTTAATGAACACGTAAAATCCGGCACCATCTACGTAAAGCGACTGAAGGCTGGTTCATGAGCCGAATCGCGGAGTCTACGATCCAAGAAGTGAATAATCGCGCGGACGCCTTTGCCGTGATAGGCGAATATGTCCGTTTGGAAAAAAAAGGGGGCCGGTATTGGGGGCTTTGTCCTTTTCATAATGAGAAGACGGCATCGTTCTCCGTGGAACCGGACCGGAAATTTTATTACTGTTTCGGCTGCGGCAAGGGTGGAGGCCTTATTTCCTTCGTTCAAGAAATGGATAAGCTTTCCTTCCCTGAAGCCGTTGAGTCACTTGCAGCCCGATTCGGCGTCGAAGTCATTTATGAAGGCGGCGACACTCCGGTAAAATCGGACGCTGCCGTGGAAAAACGTGATCGCATGCTTGAACTCTACGATCGTGTTGCCGGTAGTTTCCATCATATTCTCAAAAATACCGAATCAGCGGCCTTCGCACTCGAATATCTGCGTTCTCGGGCAATATCTGAACCGATCGCCGAGGAGTTTATGCTTGGTTACGCACCTGCCGACCGGTTTTGGCTCCATTCGTTTCTTTCCAAGAAGGGGTATTCCTCGGATTTTCTCGCTGAAAGTGGCCTGTTCATAAAACAGAACGTGCGTTACGCTTTTTTCGCGGACCGCTTGATATTTCCCATAGCCGATCGGCGTGGTAGGACTGTTGCCTTCGGAGGTCGGATTCTCCACGGGGAAGGCCCGAAATACCTCAACTCGTCGGAATCTGAACTTTTTAAAAAAGGGGAGAATTTGTTTGCTTTGAATCTTGCGTTACCGGAAATCCGAAAAACAAAGAAAGCATATATATGCGAAGGTTATATGGATGTCATCGCCCTTCATCAAGCGGGGGTAAAAAGTGCCGTCGCTCCGCTTGGAACGGCTTTTACTGAAAGTCAAGCGAGACTTTTGCTGCGCTGGGCCGAACGGGTATTTCTAGTTTTCGATTCTGACCAAGCTGGAATTAATGCTGCCGAAAAAGGAATTCTCACCTGCCGGAAAGTGGGACTCGCCTGTTCGGTGGTCACGATTAAGGATGGAAAAGATCCTGCCGATATTTTGCTCTCCTTCGGTCCTGAGGCGTTGCAAAAAGCTATTGAATGCTATATAAATGATTTTGATTATCTATTGGCACGTGCGCTGTCTCGGTTTGGTATCTCCGATTCCGAGGGGAAGGCCAAAGCCGTGGCTTTTATGTTCCCGTTCCTTGAAATGCTCGATTCAGAGGTGTCCAGGGACGCGTGCGTTGGCGCGATAGCCGACGCTTTTGGTGTCGATAGGAAAGCAGTCGCTGCCGATTTCGCTGGAAGATCCGATCCGAAGCGGGCAAAACCTGCCGACGGAAGCGTTCGGGTACGAATAGATGTTAAGATGAACGACGAGCTTTTTTTGCTCCTCGCAGTCGTCGTGAATCGCGGCCTATACCGAAAGCTGCGTACCTCCCTTTCTCCGGAGGATGTTGACGATCTGCATGCGAAGGAGCTTTTCGTTGTCTTGGAGGAATGTTTCAGGAACGAGTCCGAAGACCTGGACGGACTGCTTTCCGCAATCGCCGATGAGGATTTGCGCGCTTTCGTGCTTGCGCGGAGTGCTTCGGATGCTTTTACCGTGAATCCCGAAAGGATAGTCGCGGATGGAATCACCCGGATAAAACAAAAAAGTATTGCGCGGCGGGGGGCTGATTTGCTGATTCGGATACGAACGGCTAAAGTCGGAGGTCCAGAGACCTCAAAATTGCTTGATGATTTGTTGATTGAGAAAATGCATATAGATGATGAATTATCCAGGTTGAAGGATGTCACCGAATGACGGATTTGCAGCTTGATCCTGCGGTAGCGAAGCTGATTCAATACGCTAAAGACAAGAAAACCATCTCCTATGACGAGCTGTCGGACTTTTTGCCGGAGCAGATCGTAAATTCCGATAAGATGGATGCGGTGCTCGCTTTGTTGGAAGCGAACAACGTCCAGATTATCGAAGATGAGGCTGCCGGTGAGGATGAGGCTGAACTTGAAGAACCGAAAGCGG
>Ga0172379_10011389_pt1 | contig 10592 bp, 12 predicted proteins | sample GrowelOW334metaG_FD_119756 | JGI IMG/M metagenome (GOLD analysis project Ga0172379, IMG submission 119756) | Groundwater microbial communities from an aquifer near a municipal landfill in Southern Ontario, Canada - Groundwater well OW334 metaG | ecosystem: Environmental > Aquatic > Deep... | reverse complement strand
TGAATTCTGGCTCGTATGGATTGATTATGATCATTTACAGTCAGGATGGTTTCCGAAGGAAGCAAAAGCCGTTGCAAACCAAATGCTTCTGCCTGGTTGAATATTTTTTTGTCCCCATCAGCTAAGGCTCGGATTGCCCTGCCATCCCTTAATCTTGTGGTTGCGAGTGAACTCATAAATATCTGTCAATATTATGGTTAATAATATATTAAAATACATCAGTTAACACATAAAATAAAACGCAGGTCGATACTGATAAATAAAAAATCATTGCTCCCGCCGGGATGGAGCAGTCAGGGACTGCGACAGATTTTGTCATCAGACAAAACGAGGCAGGAGCTTGGTCTGCTGACCAAGACTGCAATTTTTTCTGCTGAAAAAATTTCATGCTCCCGCCGGGAAATTCGAGGTCTCGAAATTTACATATCGATCGCAACCAGAGATGGTTGCGAGATGTGGACGAAGGCCACACCGAACGCCATTCGAACCCGGGTCCCCAGAGTGAGAGTCTGATGTCCTGTCGGTTAATTCTATTGACCGGGCTAGACTACGGGAGCAAGGTAATAATTAAAATGTGAGAGATAAGGTTTTTATTCGTGCATTTTACACCCCAAACAAGCCTGTGCTTAGATAACGGTCGCCACGGTCGGGGAATATTGCCGCAATCCGCCCGCCATTCATCCGTTTTGAAACCTGCAGCGCCCCGTACATCGCAGCCCCGGAGCTCATGCCAACCAGCAAGCCCTGCTCTGAAGCAAGCCTGCGAGCAGATGAAAATGCATCCTCGTTGTTAACAATAATAGTTTCGTCAACATAATTGCTGGAATAGACTTTCGGAACAATGGATTCTTCCAAATTCTTCAATCCCTGCACTTTGTGATTTCTCTGAGGTTGAACGGCAATTACCCTAACTCCCGGCACCATTTCTTTAAGCGCTCGCCCGATTCCAGTTACTGTTCCGCCAGTCCCGACCCCGGCAACAAAATAATCGAACTTTCCGCCCATTTGCCAAATTAGCTCGCGAGCCGTAGTTTCGTAATGGGAACGCGGGTTATGGACATTCGAATATTGGTCCGGGGAAAAATATTTTTCAGGATTAGCGCGGAGCAGTTCCTTTACTTTGGTTATCGAACCATCAACTCCAAACGATTTGTCCGTAAAAATAACCTCCGCCCCATATGCCTTAAGGATTTGCAGCCGTTCGATGCTTGCATTTTCCGGGATTACAATGGTTACGCGATAGCCCTTTACGGCGCCAATCATTGCAAGGGCAATCCCAGTATTCCCAGAACTCGCTTCAAGGATTATTTTATCCCGAGCCAAATCGCCATTCCGTTCGGCTTCTTCAAGCATTGCTTTTCCAATCCTGTCCTTTATGCTTCCGCCGGGATTGAAGCCTTCCAATTTTGCGAATATCTCAACTTTCTTATTTTCCCAATTCCTTACGCTAACCATGGGCGTATTCCCTATAATTTCCAAAATAGTTGATGCAAAGTAAATCCCTGTTTTTCATTATATTCACCTCTTAACATAGTTGGACTAATGATAGATTTAGCTAACATTTCCCAAATAAATATTTTCTAAATTCTAAAGTACGGACTGGCTAACAACAAGAATCAGATTTGAAATTATTACTTCCAGTCATAAACTATAATTGGAACAGAAGTATTTTTATCTATATAGCTGCGCAATTTTCCCTAATTTTTCCCCAAAGAATTCGATTTCCTGTTCAGTATTGTAAATGTAAAGGCTTGCACGAACTGCACCGTCTTTCTGCCCCATGGCCTCCATTGCCGGCTGGGCGCAGAAAACTCCGGAACGGACTGCGATTCCTGGCTTGTCAAGCAATAACGCAACTTCATGCGGCTTCGCTCCTTTTATGTTGAATGAAAACAATGCACCGTGCTTGTCTGAGAATTCCGGGCCGTAGATTTCAACGCCTGGAACAGAGTTGAGCGTTTCGTTCATTTTGTCTGCCAGCTTATGCTCATACGCTTCGACATTTTTCATCCCTAATTTTGAGAGATAATCAACTGCAGCGCCAAACCCGATTGCGCCAGAATAATGCTGTATCCCAGGCTCGAACTTATGGTTTGTTTTCAAGTATTCCGTATAGTCTAGTTTTACGTCTTGAATTGTTCCGCCTCCAACTATGAACGGTGGCATTTTCTGGAGCAAATCTTTTTTGACAACTAATCCGCCAATTCCTGTCGGACCGAGCATTTTGTGCGCAGAAAAAGCAAGAAAATCATAATTCTCCCGCTTAAAGTTCACTTCGCAATGGGGAACACCTTGCGCCCCGTCAACAAGAGCCAATGCCCCTTTTTCATGAGCAAGCTTGACAATTTCTTTTAAGTTTGAACGGGTTCCGATTGAATTGTTTGAATGATGAACGACCACGAGCGCAGTCTCGCTGTCTATTGCTTTCTTCCATTGCTCGTCGGAAATCGTTCCGTCCGAACCAGCACTTACGAATTCAAGCGTTACCCGCCCGCTCTCGCTTAATTTCTGGAATGGCAGAATGGCAGAATGGTGCTCAAGGTTTGTCATTACGACTTTTTTCCTTTTTGAAAAATCAAAAGAATTGGCAACAATATTTATGCCTTCAGTAGTATTCTTTGTCCAAACCAATTCGTCAGCATTCGCACCTACAAATTTTGCAACTTTCGCCCGACTTTCCTCGAATTTCAAATCAACTTCCTTTGCCATCTTATGGCCGGAACGCCCGGAACATGCAGAATAATCGGAATAGTAACTAACGACGGCATCAATTACTTGCTTGGGTTTTAGCGTAGTGCATGCATTGTCAAAATAGGTTAACTCTGGCCTTTTTGAAAAAATCGGGAAATCTTTTTTTATGTCTTTTCCGTCCATTTCAATCATTTGTTTTTGAGCACGAATGCCTTTAATTGCTCTTCGCTTACTTCGCCGCACAACGCAACCCGGTTCTTTATGCTGATGAATGTCGGAGTTGGGAAGCCATTTATCCCGCAATCCCTAAGTATTTCCGGCTCGTGGATTTTCATTAGTGCTGAATTTGATTCGTTATGCCAGATTTCAAGCTTCTCGAATTTAATACCAGTTTCGCTTTCCACTTTTGCAATGGTGGGCTCCATTTTTATGCAATGCGGGCATTCCGCACCGTAAAATTCTGCGAAATCAGCAGTTATAGTGCACACCGTAGTATTTGTAGTCGTGCCGTTGGTTAGAACGGTCAATATGCAGCTGCTTGGATCTGAAGGGTCGCAGCTCCCGAACACAAAGAAATTGTAGAGGCTGTAAAGCGAATAAGCCAAGCTGGCAAATAACAAAATAGTGAACACAAATGAAATTGCTTCGAAATGCTTGTTGACGAATTTCGCAGTTCCGGGAGACTTATCCATAAGCTTCCCGACAACACCGGCTTTTATCCTTTCGTCCAATTTAATGTCGCATGGCCGGAACGTTAATTTCAACCAAACACAGCTGAACGCATCTTTTGCAAGAGGCCGATATTTTGCGCTGAATATGGCAAGAAAACCGAAAACAAACATTGCGATTATGCAGACTACCACGCGTGACACACCTTTTAATAAGTTAAATAAATAACTAAACTTGTAGTAATCAATAATTACTAGGTACTGGTTTATAAAGATAAGTCCGAGTTGAATAACCAAACCGTCAGCAATTGCCAGTGGGAATGAAAAATATGAAAAACGCGTTCAGGAACATAATGGAAATAAATTTCCTTTATTCGTTCATTATTGCAGCCTCAGCAACATTACTGCCACTTTACCTTCTGGAACGGAACGTAAGCGTAGAAAGCATAGGATTCGTAATGGCAGCTACTCCAATAACTTTCCTTATTTTCAGACTGATATTTGCGAGCCTTGGGGACCACATCGGAAACAGGCCAATTTTTTACGCAAACGCGGTCTCCCAAACCATTGCGATTGCAATATATTGGATTGCAACAACTCCATTAATGTTCGCAGTTGGAAGGTTGATGGACGGCGTGCGCAATTCCGCATTTTGGGCGGTCAACCGTGCCGAAATATTCAAGACATCTGATAGCGCAAAGGTTGAAAAAAATTCAATAAAACTCATGGGGATTAGAAGCGTTGGCGATGCAGCAGGAAGAATTGCCATCGGGCTGGTAGTAATGTATATCAGCTTCCAGAATGCATATTTTGGGCTTGGAGTAATCGGCTTGGGGCTGTTTTACCTTGCATCAAAAGTCCCGCACGAAGGCCATTCCGGAAAAAAGCTTATGGACGGATTTGCTGAACGGATAATGAAACCGAGAAAAAGAGATTTCTGGCTTGCCAGTGTTCCACTTATGTTTTTTGGAGCAATAGATTATGCGTTGTTTGTATTCATTCTCCCGGTTTACATGAACGGAGTGCTGAAAATGGACTATTTTGCTGTTGGTTCGGCAATGGCATGGATTTCGACATTGTTTGCAGCTGCAGTATTCTTGGCTACCACAAAACACGTAAAAATGAGGCTGAACCTCTTGCTTACGCTTGCGCTCGGTGCTTTGCCGTTAGCAATGATTTTCTTTGCAGACCAATTGGCATTTATTGTGCTGATTTCCCTGTTTGCTATAGGATGGGGAATGGGAAACGCAAGTTACGAACGGATATTTGTCTGGGCGACTGGAAAAGGTAAGCATGTTTCTACAGAAGGCGGAGTATTAATGATTCCTCAACGCATTGCTGAAGTCATTTTTGTTGCCGGCGCGGGAGCGATTGCCGGAGCGTTTGGATTTGAAATGGTTTTCATTCTTTCGTCTGCGATAACAATAATTTACGTTGTGATAGGATTAAAGTTTGCAAAGAAGCTGGATGCGGTTAGATATTTGGAACATGAATTAGAACCTGCTGCAAACCCGCTATAGTTAGTTGATATATTTTATTTATCGCTCACGCTCATCCTTTATAAAAAATAAAATTCAACCCAGGTTATATTTATCGAACGGCAAACGTATGTATAGAGTGAACTAAGATAAGAGTCCTCAATTCTAACTATCCTTGCTTCGCCAATTAATCAAATAACTCCACCAGTTTCCCAGTTAAAAGATATTTGAGGTGATCTATCCGCAGGTTCCCCTACGGATACCTTGTTACGACTTAGCCCTCCTCACGCCCTTTCGGTTCGAACCAAGCAATAAACCTGGGCCTCACCGAAAGAACATTTGGGTGACTTGACGGGCGGTGTGTGCAAGGAGCGGGGACGTATTCACCGCGTGATGTTGGCGCGCGATTACTAGGGATTCCATCTTCATGAGGGCGAGTTGCAGCCCTCAATCCGAACCACGGATGGATTTAGAGGATTAGCTTCTCCTTTCGGAGTTGCAGCCCATTGTTCCACCCAATGTATGCCGCGTGTAGCCCAAGAGATTCGGACCATACTGACCTACCGTCGCCCACTCCTTCCTCCCACTTAACGCGGGCAGTCTGTTTAGAGTGCACCCTATCCGGAGATAAAGTTAGCAACTAAACACATGGGTCTCGCTCGTTGCTGGACTTAACCAGACAATTCACACCACGAGCTGACGATGGCCATGCAATACCTCTCGGCTTGTCGGGCAAGATCTTTAGTCTGACCTTCATACTGCCGTCGCTCTTGGTGATGTTTCCGGCGTTGTATCCAATTGAACCGTAGCATCCACCCCTTGTGGTGCTCCCCCGCCAATTCCTTTAAGTTTCAATCTTGCGACCGTACTCCCCAGGCGGCAGACTTAACACCTACGCTACAGCACTACCCTATCTTACGATAGAGTAACACCACAGTCTGCATCATTTACAGCTGGGACTACCGGGGTATCTAATCCCGTTCGCTCCCCCAGCTTTCGTTCCTCACCGTCGGACGCGTTTTGGGCAGGCGCCTTCGCCACTGGTAGTCCTTTCAGGCTCAACGGATTTTACCCCTACCCTGAAAGTACTCCGACCCTCCCCCGCTCCCAAGTCTATCAGTATCTACTGCGCGCGTTAGGGTGAAGCCCCAACATTTCACAGTGGACGCAATAAACCGGCTACGAACGCTTTAGGCCCAATATTCGTGGATACCACTAGAGGCGCTGGTTTTACCGCGGCGGCTGCCACCAGTCTTGCCCACACCCTTATTCTCCAAGTTATTTACACTTGGCAAAAGATATAAGCTAAGCTTACACCACTCAGAGTTCCCCTATCACGCTTTCGCGCATTGTAAAGGTTTCGCGCCTGCTGCATCCCGTAGGACTAGGGTCCTTGTCAAAGTACCCTTCTGGGGGCCACCACTTCCATGGCCCCTAAGGATTATCGGCTTGGTGTGCCATTACCTCACCAACTACCATGATCCTCCGCAGTCTCATCCTAAGGCTGACTAGCTCCAATTCACCAGCAATTTAAACCACCAAGCATTCCAGCATAGGTGGCCTATCGGGAATTATCCTCAGTTTCCCGAGGGTATTCCCGTCCTTAGGTTAGATTGACTACGTGTTACTCAGCCGTATGCCACCTGTCCAAGTGAACAAGTAGACTTGCATGGCTTAATCGAACTCTGATAGCAGTATCCTCCAGCAGGATCAACTGGTGTTTTAGTACAGTTGAACTCTGCATAAACGAATTTCGGAAGTTTATATTATTACGCATTTGGAATTTGCGTGGAGACACTACATATCTCATTTCACACATCTATTACATTGACCGTTCATATAACCTGAGTCAAACCTACAAGAATTAGGTTTCCATAATTCCAAGAATCACGCTGAGATTTCTCCGAGCATGAACCCGCATCAATCAATTAGATTTTGGGTGAGCTATATATAGGAGTGCACAGCTTTATAAAGGTTTATGGTTGACCGATTCCGCGCAAAATTGCAGCGCAAATTTTCAATCCACTCTCGTCAATTACGGGCAAATCGAAATCAATATCCTTAACTCGAATGTTCAAAGGGAGCTCAATTTGAACCCCACCACTTGAATGGAAGTTTACGATATTTGTTTTGGAAGCCCCGCGCAAAGTTGGCGGAAGCGTTGCCAAATCCGAAAAAACAATTCCCGGAAAAACCAATCCTAGTTCGTACGCAATCTGAATTCGTAATTTTTCGTTCAGCCCGCCCACATAAATATTTCCATCTTTTTTCTGCCCGTGAATCGCAACGAGCGCATCAACGGAACGAACGACCGAAAGCAATGTTTCCGAATCCCCCGGACTTATGAAAGTGCTTGGAACATGATAATCCCTGTAAGTCGCACCCGGAGCGCGAACTGAAATTATATAACCCGCAAATCCGCCCAATTCAATTAGCTTGCGCGTAATCCGTTCGGTGCCTTCCTCAATCGCCCCGCCATGAACTGCAAGTATGCCCGGGCCTCGGCCTTTGAAAGAAAATTCATGGACATTCGGCTTTGCAAGCAATTCGCGGAAAGTGAGCGATGGCATATAGTATAATATATGTGCGAATGGAATTAAATATCAAAGCCCGCTACAAATTTATGTGGATAATAGGATTTACCCGTCCAGTTTCCCTCTCAACAACATTTTTAAATACTATTATCAAAATGTAGTCTACTTCTATTATTGGATAATAGACCAATGACTTAAAAGGAGGTAAGACTATGGGATACGTAGATGTTGAAACACCAAAGGAATTAGTGCCGAAGATTCTAGAAGCACTTTCTGTCGCAAAGGACAGCGGAAAGATAAAGAAGGGGGTAAACGAAACGACCAAGGCAATTGAACGAAAGACCGCCAAATTGGTAGTTGTCGCAGAGGATGTAACTCCTCAGGAAATCGTCGTCCACATCCCGTTGCTTTGCAAGGAAAACGGAATAACCTATGCATTCGTCCCAACAAGAAAGGAATTGGGAGTTGCGGTTGGAATCGCAGTTGGAACTTCTTCTGTAGCGATTGAAAACGCAGGAGGCGCAGCCGAGACAGTGAATGACTTGGTAAAAAAGCTCCCAACGCCAAAAGGTAAGTGATTTTCATGGCATTGGAAGGAATAGCAGCTGAAATCGTCGAAGTAAAGGTCAAGACTGGCGTTTACGGCGAGATTTACCAGGTGCTTTGCAAGGTTCTCGAAGGGCCGGATGCGGGGAGAGTAATCCTCAGGAACATCAAGGGCCCAGTAAAGGAAGGCATGATAATCATGCTCCTGGATTCCGAAAGAGAGGCAAAGGAGATTAAGACAAAGTAATCTCATTAATTTCGAGGTGAAATCATGGTTATGTGCTCATTTTGCGGTGACGAATTGAAGAAAGGCACCGGAGTAATGTACGCGAAGAGGGATGGGACACTATTCTACTTCTGCTCAAGCAAATGCAAAAAAAATCAGTTGGGCTTGGGAAGGGAAGGAAGAAAGCAAAAATGGACCACCAGCTTCAAGAAATACAATGAAGCAGTAGCAAAGAAAAAGAAGCAGTGATTGCATGGAACGCACATTGATTCTTTTGAAGCCGGATGCAGTGCAACGGGGCTTGATTGGAAGGATAGTTTCCAGGTTCGAGGAAAAAGGGCTGAAAGTTGCAGGGATGAAAATGATCAGGGTAACCCCTGAGCTTGCAAAAGAGCATTATTCGCACTTGGTCTCAAAGCAGTTTTATCCTGATTTGGAAAAATTCATAACCAGCAACCCTATTGTTGCTATGGCCATCGAGGGCAAGGAAGCAGTTGAAGTTGTAAGATTAATGTGCGGGCCGACAAATGCTACAAAAGCGCCATCGGGAACAATCCGCGGAGATTTTTCCAATTCTACTTCAAGGAACGTAATCCACGCAAGCGACTCGAAAGAGACTGCAGCAAAGGAAGTGCCAAGGTTCTTCAAGAGCGATGAGCTTTTCGATTACGAACTTAATAGGATGTGGCTCTACGCTTCTGACGAATGATATAAGCGCTCTTCGATAATTTTTATTATTTTCCTTATTTTTTCTATTTCAATAGAATGATTGCTTGCCCTCTCCCCAGTTCCAGTGTAAAAATCAAGCGTTCCCAATAGCCTCAATCTTACCGAAACCAAAATAGGCCGGTCGCCTGCAGTCGAATTAGTTATAATTTTATTCAGCATAAAAAGCGAATTTTCCCTTACAGAAAAGTCATCGCTACCAACCCCTTTTGAAAGGTAAGGGAGCGAACTGGAGCCTAACTTAAGCAATGCATATTCTGCAGGAATGCAACAAAAACTCGAACCTAAAGAGCGAACAAGCACCCGAACCCCTCGCGCAAACGTATTCGCATCTAGTGTTTCCCGATTCTCAGATAGAAATTGCCCTAGCTCCTCGGTTGAACGTGCTCTTTTGGAAAGCATGCGCTCGGGAGTGCTAAAAGCACTACAACGAGAATGGAATATGCGCTTTTCAAACTCACGAACTCTTGCTTCGGAACGTGAGCAGAATGGATTAAAATGAACGCAGAGACTTAACATATGCTTGAATTATATGTGGGAGATAATTTATAATCCTGCTGGTTATTTTCAGTTACCTAAGACTGAATAGGTCCCGTATCCCTTCAATGAATTTCGCCCCATGCTGAATTTTCACTATCCTTTCAAAAGCAGCTAATTCTCCAAGCAATGGAAGTTTCTCCAGCAATGGAAATATCTTGAACATCCTAAAAGTGAGCATGAATACGGAAATAGGAAGCACTGAGAAAATTAAGAGCATGTTGTGCCTCACGAAATGAATTTTATCCCGCGCGTCATTGAACTTGAACCCAACGTCCATGATCAAGATTATGCTAACTGGGATATCTACTGCCCCAACTAAGAACGTCAGCCCGTGGGATTCCAAATAGGACATGAAAAAAATATCAAGAAGAATCGTTGCAAACATTAACAGGATTGAACCTACAACTAACCGCTTCCAGAACTTGGTGCAATGAATCTTTCGCTTCTTTGCCTTTTTTTCCTTTTGTCGCACATTAATATTGTGAATTTAAGGATTTAAATTGTTTACGGTATACAAGCATGGATATGATTATCCCCAAGCAAAAACTGATGGAAGCGAAATTATTCGAAAATATGACTAATGACAGCCAATACCAGCCAGCAGGCGTGGATGTTACGCTGAAGGAAGTTTATGTGTTCAACGAAGCGGGCGTAATTGATTTTGACAACAGCAAAAGGAAGATAAGCAATGTTGTACCGCTTTTTTTCAATAACGATGAGGTCTATCTTGAGAAGGGGGCTTACAAAGTAATATTCAACGAATACGTTCGGATTCCATCGAATACAGCTGCATTCTGTTTTCCCCGTTCCTCTTTATTGAGGTGCGGTGCGACTTTGGAATGTGCAGTCTGGGACCCTGGCTATGAAGGAAGAAGCGAAGCAATGCTTGTTGTCAATAACCCCCATGGATTGCATCTTAAGAAAGGGGCAAAGATTGGGCAGATGGTTTTCATTGCATTGAGCGAGACGGCGAAGGAAGTTTACAAGGGAAGGTATAGGGGAGAGAATAGGTAAAAGACAACTATCCGTTTGCAATTAATTTATTTTCCTATTGCCTTCTTCCACTCTTCCGAATCCTCCAGATATTTCCCTTCCTTTTGGAGTTTCTTGACTAGCTTTCCTACCTGCTCGTGCGCCTCACGGAATGGAACACCGCCCATTGCCAATTTATCTGCAAGCAAGG
>Ga0172379_10011388_pt1 | contig 10592 bp, 4 predicted proteins | sample GrowelOW334metaG_FD_119756 | JGI IMG/M metagenome (GOLD analysis project Ga0172379, IMG submission 119756) | Groundwater microbial communities from an aquifer near a municipal landfill in Southern Ontario, Canada - Groundwater well OW334 metaG | ecosystem: Environmental > Aquatic > Deep... | reverse complement strand
TAGATCTTGAGAATTAACAAACCCATCCTGATTAAGGTCAGCCTTGGGTTTATTGGTGTAAGTCCAGAAGCTCATCATGATGCCAAAATCAACGGAATTAACGATACTGTCAGAGTTAAGGTCAGCGGGTGATGAGATAACTTTTTCCAATTTCAAATCATCGAGATAATAGATGTCTCCGGCTGAGGCTAAACCCGGGAAATAAACCTGAAAACGAGTATCGGAGACATTGCCTGAAAAACCGGAAGTGGTAAAATCTTTGGTAAAGACCTGCCAGGAAGATGTAAGATTAGGAGTATAACTCGCCAAGCCGTAATTGGTATAAGGAGAAATATCTTTAAAAAGATTTACTTTAAAATCATGGCCGGTTGAGGAATAGGCGGAGAAAGTTAAGCGATATGAAGTATTGGGTTCCAGAGAAATGCCGGATTGATACAGTTGCATATTAGTGCCAAGGGTGGAAAGGAAAATTTTGGCGGCTTTAAGGCCGGTGCTGGCGGGAGGAGAAGACGTAAAAGTGCCAGTGCCGTTAGTGTAGAAAGTCCAGGGAGAAGTGCCGGATTCAAAGGAAAAGTTTAGGATGAGATTGGTTTGGGCCAGGGTGACAGCGACAGAGGCAGTGCCGGATTTTGCTCCGCTGGAAGCGGTAATAGTTGCAGTGCCAAGTGAAAGCGCAGTAGCCATACCGGTAGAATCAACGCTAACAACGGTGTTATTGGAAGAAGTCCATGAAATATTAACGCCCGTCATAGAATTTCCATTTTGATCTTTGGAAACAGCGCTAAACACCTGAGTTCCATTAATTGGAATAGAGACATTTATTGGTGAAACTGCGATAGAAGTGAGAACAGGTACATAAGATAAATTCAAATGGCTCAGCCAAACATCGGCCATTTTATCGGAGCCAGAATGAGTAGGATGAAGACCAATGATGCTTCCGCCTTCAAGATCAGTAGCCGTATTAATACCGGCTTCAGCATTCATATCCACAAAATAAACATTTCCGCCTTTCCCCTGCACTATAGTCTTGATTGCCGCATTATACGCATTCACCAAAGAACTGCCCGGATCATATTGAGTCCCCATTGGAATAATCGAGGCAACGTAAACTTTTGTATCGGGTAAATTTGTTTTTATCTTATCGATCAAAACACCGAGATCAGCCGGCGCTTCCGCTACTCTGGATGGCCGAAAAATATTATTTGTTCCAATATGTAGCGTAATAATATCAGGCTTCCTTTGAACAGGATCGGCCGTAATCCACGCAAGAGTGCTATCAAATGTTGTAGAAAGCTCGCTTATTGTTTTGCCGCCCCAGCCTTCATGATTCGAGTCAAGAGCTTGATCCGGTACGCGGATAGACGGTTGCAGTATATTCTGAGCGGTTGTCGTGGTAGAACCCACAAAATCAAAATTCCAGCCGGCAGCTGTCAGAGAATTAAATAATTTGACGCGATAGCTGTAATCCCAAGCGGTTATCGAATCGCCAAGAGGCATAATTTTTGTTTTAGCAGCGGGAATATCAGAAATTTCTTTATATACTTTTACATAATCGAATATAAGCGGATTGGAAACTGTAGATGTCCTGCAAGTCGCAGGATCAGAAGATGTACAAGGAATAACTTGTAAGATCGGAGCTATTCCATCTTGCCAATAATTTAAACTTCTCACCGGCCATGGGGTACCTTGGGGAACACCGTCAAAATACACTTGCATCGAACCTTGATGAGTGCCATCAGGAAGCAAAGCGCCAGTGCCATCATCTCGCCAATACAAACCATACCGATGAAAATCTGCTGATAAATTGCCGACTGTTGTCGTCGGATAATTAAAGCCTATCGCGGTGATTCCATCGGTACGTTTTTGGTTAAATGTAAGATCATGAAAATTAAGTTTTGTCCTAGTCAAACCTGTAGCAGGATACCAATGCTCAAGAATATCCACCTCCTCAAATTGATTAATACCATTATCGGTATTCGCCGCACTGCATCTTCCGCCTGCGCATGTCTTTCCTACCGGCAAAGCCCAATAAGAAAGCCAATAGCCATTGCCTTCCCCACTGGCATTGGTAGGAAATTTGATCTTAGCTTCAAAATACCCGAATCTTTGGCTGAACTTCGGCCTATCGCCCAAATTCGTGGCGCCAGGTATTCCGCCAGTATGTATCATTGCGCGATTTTGATAATCCCAAGTCGTAGAGCCTTGCTTTGGCTGTAACTTAAGCGTTCCGCCTGACACAGTAACTCCAGTAAATTGGCTTGGGCAGGTGCCATTCGGATCGCCGCACCACAATGCTTTCTCATATCCGCCTCGCCATTTAGTTTGATCAATAGCTGTTCCATCAAAATCATCATTAAATGTCCGATTCCATATTTTCCCCGGTTCATTCGTTGGCAAACCCGGATCAACAACTGTCGGAGTATAAATTATTGTAATAGATGTTTCCGCAGTTTTTTGAGGAGTCGCAGTATCAGCAGCCCGGGCAGTAATTACATTTGACCCGGAAACAAGCGCGAGATTTGATATAGTCCATGAAGTCGTGCCGCTGGCAAGCTGCCATGCGCCGGCGCCGACTTTCACTTCGACCTTATTCACAGCAATATCGTCCGACGCAGTCCCTGAAACGCTGGCAACAGCATTGTAATATGTTTCATTATTGGCGGGACTCGTAATTGCGATCGATGGCGCAGCAGAATCGGTTGGCGGAAGAACCGGGTTGCTTTCGACAAAATTAGTCGAAAAAACCTGATACTTGTATTCTGTCCACGATGCGCCGGATATCCATTTTATTTTCACTTGTATTTGGCTCTTTCCGTTTGTAAAACTCGACGGTATCAAATAATCGGAATCTTTCCATTTTAATGTCGCATTGGATCCGGCTGTGTACCATATTCCAACCAGAGTATTATCCACATATACTTCCGCTTGCTGGTTCAATACGCTATAATCCAAACTCCGGCGCAATATCACCCCGCTATTAACAGAATTGATCGATGCGTTGAACTGACTAGTTCCTGTATGGGTTCTGCCCGCATCGCTGACAGCTGTTTTATATTTCTCTCCGGGATAAAAAGAATTCAATGTACCCAGAGAGGCCTGATTGGTTATAGCATAACCATGGCTCGTCTCGCTCGCCGATGTTCCAATATCAATAGTGTCAGTTAAGACCATGCTGGCATCGGGTTTAAAATAATAATAAGCAAGCGTCCATTCCTCTACGGCGCGATTATTTCCGCTGCCATGCTCTACCCCGATTTTAATGTGTTTTCTAAACGGAATAAGATCGCTGATAAAAAAACGGTATTGGGAATTCATTGAAAGAGAACCCGCTGCCGCGGTTGAAGAATATAGCCCTGTATTTGCCGTCGCTCCATGCGTCGGCAAGCTAAAGTTAGTGACTTTATCCCCCATTCTGCTGGTTACATAAAAAAATCCGCCATTGTAAAAATCTTCGATACCGGTTCCTTGCGCGATCGGACTCTGGCTACCATCAACATATATTCTTTCATCCCCTTCCATAAAAGGATAACTGCCAACAGTGCCATCTGAATTAATTATAATAGGACCTTTAATACTCTGCATTACACCGACAAAATTACCCGAACCTTCAGCGTCTATAATATTAAAATCCGTACCGTCATTGGCAGCATGCGACCCATGATTATATTGCGTTTTTAAGTATCCGACCTCTGAAAAATTACCGGCAAAAGGCTTATGCTTAATTTCATAAGCTATGCCATTAAGGGCAGATGGGTGCTGGCTTACCAATTCTATTTTAGCATTGCTCCGGAAAGGCATGGGAAAATAGCTGTACATAAATTCAGCCGCGTCTTTTCCGACCGGCAAAGCGCGTGTCGGATAAGGATTGGAATTGCCCATGGCAAAAAATGCTCCAATCGGCGCATTAATGCTGGGGCTGGCTTCATTGTCCCACGATATTTTTAAATACACGTTATTTAAAATATCCTTTGTTAGAGATGGAATTTTTATTTTTATCGAAGAAATGCTGCGAGGTCCGGCTATATCAAGCAAAGTCTGGCTAGTGTTCGCGGGCATATCCGCCGTTCCGCTGACAAGAACATTACCCGCATCACTTTTGGGATCATTGCTCGCGTTAGTCCATATGCTTTTTACCGATGAACTGTCTTCATTACCCGTCCAAGTCGCGACAGATGCGTTAACAGGAAACATATGATAATTAAAATTATAGAAAGTGGGGGTTTTTGTCCCTGTCAAAGTAATTTTAATTGAATTATTAAAAGTTATGGGTAAATAATTATAATTGCCTGAACTTGATATGGCATAATTCCCGGTCAGAGGAGAAATAAATGGAAGCGTACTGCCTAAAAACATAGTATTAAGCGGCATATTTTTACGCGGAACGGTTTCCCCGTCCAAATATATTTTTACAGTTCCCACCAAATTACCAAGAAGCCTAGCAGGCGTATTTTCTCCGGTCAATCCGGTAAACCACATGCGATCCAGTTGGCCCGGGCCTTTCAAATCCAAAATAACCTGTTCTCCGTTTTCCGTATAAAGCCATTTATCGTGATCCTGATTGGCGCCGGTTCTGTCGTAGCTGGAATCTGCTCCGGCTAACGTATCAAGCCTTAAATATGGCAATCTTTCAAATTGTGACATACCGGCAAGGCCATATGCCTCCATAGCATAAGAAATATTCGGACCGCTGACTAAAATTATTGCTGCCGCTAAAAATATTTTATAAACTTTTGTCATGTCTTTTTTAAACATACGTTTAAAATTTAATTAATTTATTAATTTTAATACTTGCGCGTTTGCTTAATTCTAAGCCCGCATATTGTTTTTGCGATGCAATTAAGAAATCAACATACAAATCCAACGAACATTTTTGGTGCTGCATAGTGATAATGAGATTTAATTATTACCCTTACAGGGCGCATTATCTCACTGTCAATAAATAGAATCAAATTTAAACAAATGCATATAAATTTTCTCAATAAAATAAATTTATTTTTTCTCATACAAAAATGTCGCTTGCCCTTTTTTTAAATGCTGCCATCGGAAAAATAAAAACCGAATGAAATAATTTTGCGCCGGAGTTTTAATTCTTTGTCCAGTTTCTCCGGAGACCTGAGCATCTGCCGGCTTGAAAAGGATAGCCATTCCTGCCAATAATACGAACATCAAAATGCAGAAAAGAACATTATTTATTGGAGCTTTTCTTTTAAACATAGCTGTTAAGCTTACGCCTGATTAAAATTCCTGTTTGCCACTAAATAATACTCATTCCCGATTTATAGATATTTTTTAGGAATTTTAAACATTATCTCTTTGCTTCATTGATTATTTTCTCATAAACCTTTTCATATGCGTCAACCATTTTTTCTATGGTAAAATATTTTTCGACATGCTTCCTGCACTCGGTGCGGTCGATCTTGCCGATGTTCTTTATGGCCTCAATAAGACCCTTTTCGTCCTCAACGACAAAGCCGGTGACGCCATCCTTCACGATCTCCGGAACAGAGCCTCTTTTAAAAGCTATGACCGGAGTTCCGCAAGCCATCGCTTCCGCCATGACCAGGCCGAACGGCTCTTCCCAGCGGATGGGAAAAAGAAGCGCCTTTGCTCCGCGAAGAAGTTTGTTCTTTTCTTTCGGACCCACTTCTCCTATATATTTCCTTTTCTTCCCGTCGATCATCGGCTCCACGGTCTTGAAATACTTCTCATCCGATTCGCACGTGATGTTGCCCGCGGCAATAAGCTTTTGTTTTGTCGCCTTGGCCGCATGTAACGCATCCCACATCCCCTTTCCGTAGTGGATCCTTCCAAGCCACGCCAAATAATTTTCCGGCTTTGGATTGAAATCAAAACTGTCTATGTCAATGCCGTTATACACGGTATCAATATAATTAAGATCAATGTCCGTGTGTGTCCTCTGGTCGAAACTTATGCTTACAAAATTGGTTTTTTTTGAATAGTATTTGAATGCGATATAGTCGTCATTACCTTTCTGTTTTGGGTCCGGAAGGACATTGTGAAGAGTAGTCAGAACCGGAGTTTTTGTCGTACCCGTAAAAAACAGAGCATTATCCATCATATGGCTATGGATCACATCAAATTCTCCCGAGTGCGAAAAGGCATTCGCCGCATTGATCAGGTTCTGGGATCTATGGAACCAATCCATCTTCTCTTCAAATAGCGACCTTGGAAAAACCGATTCCAGCTTTGCGCTTGTCTTTGAGTTTCCGGTCGCAAAAAGCGTGACCTCGTGCCCCCTCTTCACAAGTTCGTTGGTTATGCGGTCGATCATGATCTCGATTCCGCCATATTTTTTTGGAGGAATAGTCTCCCAAAGCGGAGCAAGTTGCGCGATTCGAAGTTTTTTCATTTGTAATATTTAACTTGATAAATCGACACAGTAACCATCATTTCGCATGAAGAGCGATTCCTCCACTCTCCGCCAGCCGGCGGATCGGTGAATGACACATTAATATATATATATATGTCATCCCGAGCAACGCCGAGGGATCCCTCTTTCCACGATCAGAGATCCAAGCTTAAATCTTTCCATGAAGAATTACCGGTCCTAATCAATTTTTCTTTTTTATCCCTCCTCCACTTTTTCAATTGTTTTTCTCTCGATATTGCATCGCGAATATCCGAATACTGCTCATAATATACCAACTTGTGACAAGAATATATTTTAGTAAATCCTTCAATCGAATCTTGTTTATGTTCAAATACTCTACGCTGTAAATTATTCGTAACTCCGACATATAGAGTTCCGGTAACACTTGCAATTATGTAAACATAATAAACATATTCCTTCGACATATTTACTCTCCTTTTTATTTTATGAGGTTTTTGTCATCTCGACCGATCCCGAGTACTCGGGAGAGTGGAGAGATCGCTCTGCCGTGGATATCCTTGTAAATAAATTTCTAGCGACACTGGAGGGATCTCTCGACTTCGCTTTCTTGCTTCAAAAGCTCAAAAGCTTCGCTCGAGATGACAAACATATTTTATTTATTTACCTTAAACATTCCTCCATGGCCCGGAATTATCCAATCGGAAATTTCCATAATCTTCTTTTGGCTCTTCAAATATTCCTCATCATTCCATTGCGGGTATGGTATTTTTCCGAGAGCTTCTTTTGTTGAAACCGCATCTCCTGCAATAACAACGATACCGTCCTTAGTTTTTACAACCACCGATATGTGATACGGAAAATGACCAGGGCTCAGAATTATTTTGACACCCTGTGCTATTTCCAAATTATCGAGCTCTACAGTTTCGCAAGTTATATCATTAATATTCCATTTAGAGCCGGGAAAATGAGAATGTTTTACATAAAGAACAGCATTCGAAAAAATGTTTGTATTTCTTGAATGATCTATGTGCAAATGAGTAAGAACTACCAGATCAATGTCCTTCGATTTTAGGTTTTCTTTAGCTAACGCGTCAACTATTTTTTGCTCATCTAAAAATGAGCCGGTATCAACAATTATATTTTTATCAGACTTGATTAGCGTCACCGTGGAGCTTGCCTTGAATACTTTGTCGCTCTCATGAACACCTTCTATCAAAACCTTTATTTCTACCATAATGATTAAAATAATCAATTAAATCCAAATGGCTTTTACATTGAAAGTAGTCCCTCGAATCCCTCCAATGTCGTCTTTATCACAATGATGGAAATGTCGATCACGCCTTTCTTGTATTTTTTGTCGCAGAGCGCCGAGTTCCACTTTATTTCCGCAAGCGACTGTTCGATGGCCGTTATTCTGAAAATATTTTTAAACCTTTCTTTCCTCGCTTCCGGAAGCTCATTCAAAAATATTCCGAGAAGCTTCTTTCTCCATGCGGGATATCTCCAGGTCTGCACCCAGAGATGGGTCAGATCAGCGGCCATATTATCGATCCTGACCGATTCCCAATCAGAAAGATAGACATCACCCCTCTCATCGATTATCTGGTTTGCCAGCGTGAAATCCCCATGAGCAACAACAAGGTCCTCGTCCAACTCTTTTTTATTCTTCTCAAGAAGGTCGGATATTTTTTCATGGTCAACTTTTCCATTCCCGACTTTTTCTTTTCTATAGAACCCGATCGTATTCTTATAATCCTCATATCCCCGTTTTTTTATATTCTTTATAATGCCGCTTTTCTCGGCCTCAGCCTTGAAAACATCCGATATCCCCTGGAGCCCCAGAAGATTTTTCACGGCATTTTTCGCATAAATTTCTTTTTCGTTCTTTGCCGGCATTTCATAAAAGGACCCAAGAAGCCTGCCTTCCACATATTCATGCATATACCATTCCGGGATCTCGCCGAAGGATCCGCCCGCATATTTCGTAAAATTTACTTTGCCTGACATTTGAGCGTTCTCGGTCAATATTTTGGTTATCTTCATCTCCTTCTCCAACGCGAACACCGAGCCGTTGTCATCGGCAAGCCTTGCTTTGAGAAATAGCTTTTTACCGCCCTTGGTGACCGGAGCGGAGTAAAATCTCTTTTTTCCTTCAATGAATTCCTTGAGCGGTTTCTTCAAAATAAAGCCTTCCTTTTTCGAAAGCGCTTTTATCTTTTCATCGATGTCTGTAATTGTTTTGTACATAAATTTTTTGTCCTTATTTTTTATGGCTTTATTATAAAGTATTATATATCTCTTGGCTGGTATCTTCCAGGAATATGATTCACGCATCCCCTTCCTGACAAGGTCTCGCCAGGAATCTTTGAACTTATAGTTTTCGAGCGCTCTCACGATTGCAACGAGAAGCGCTTTCTGGTTGAATGTCTTGAACACGAATCCGTTCCCATGCCTCGTCGCCGGATCGAAATTCGTTATGGTGTCGCAAAGCCCCCCGGTCTCCCTGACGATCGGTATGGAACCATACCGAAGACTGATCATCTGCCCAAGGCCGCATGGCTCAAAACGCGATGGCATAAGAAACATGTCAGAGGCGGCATAGATCCCGGTTATGCTTTTCGTTTCGAATTTAAGGAGAACTCCGATCTTCTTCGGATTTTTCTTGCTTATCTTCTTGAACTTCTTGCGATAATAGGGATCGGCAGGCCCGACCAGAACAAGCTGCAAATTCAGTCTCAGGATGGCATCGGTTATTTCCAAGATAAGATCAAATCCTTTCTGTTCCGTGATCCTGGTTGCCATGGCGATCAGCGGTATATCATCATTTTCCTCAAGACCGAAGTCTTTCTGAATCTTTCTTTTGTTCAGGATCTTTTTTTCAACAAAATCGTTTTCGTCATAATTAGCCTCCAGGCCGGGGTCGGTCTTGGGATTATAGCTCATATAATCGATCCCGTTCAAAACTCCATAAAATTCCTTTTTCGCCATCCTCTCTTCCAGCACATCATGCAATCCCTGACCCAGCTTCTCCTCCGAAACCTCCTCAGCATAACGCTCGCTGACCGTATTCACGATGTCGGAGCTCAAGATCGCCCTCTTCATAAAATTTATCCTGTCGATCCTCTCTTTGTCATTGAAGTCCGGGATTTCGCTTATCCCATCATCCTGTTTGCCTTTATCTATCTTCCACCAATCCCTTCCCATCTGGAAAGTGAGATTGTGTATCGTAAATAATGTTTTTATCCTGCTCAGTTTTTCTTTCCGATTGAATCCGGCCTTCAGAAGATATGGTATCAATCCCGTATGCCAGTCATTGCAGTGTATAATATCCGGCGTCCAGCCGTCCATATCCTCGATCGCCTTTATGACCGCGAAACAGAAGAACATATATCTCTGATTCTCGTCTTCATATCCGTACAACTTACTCCTTCCTCCGAAATATTTGTGCTTGTCTATGAAATATACGGGAACCTTCCCATCCAGCACGGATCCTTTTATCCTGAATATGATCTCGACTCCGTCCTTTATTTTCAATTTGATATTGTCCCGGATCAGCTTTATGCCATTAGCACCCTCATCTATCACTCCGTGGCGCGGCAGAATTATTCTTATATCATGGCCCATGTCCGAAATGGCTTTCGGAAGAGAATTTGAAACATCTCCAAGACCGCCCGCTTTGCAAAAGGGCGGAAGGTCCGTCGTTACAAATAATATCTTGAGTGGTTTTAGCATAAATACCCAGTTAAAGAATCATCCCGCAATGCTTGCACTCCAGAAATTTCTTTGCATAATTAGATAAAAAAACACTTGCGCCTGACAAAAGTACCGCTTCTCTTATCTTTTATTATATAGTATATCAGGTATTTTTGAAACCTATCTACTCCCTGATCAAATTCACAAATAATCCGGATATGGCGCTGACAATAATGCCATAGATCAGAACATCTTTGAACGGCAAAAAAATTGAAATGACCGCGAAGGCCAGAAGCCCCAAAAAAGCGATCAAGGCTCCGCCGATCTCAAATATGGCGACATATTCGGTCCGGGGTTCCTTGTCCATATGCTCCTGAAGTTTCACATTCCATGGTATGCCCTGCAATGTTCCGGTGAAGATAGCGGCGCTGTTTAGCATGAATATGCTCAGAAAAGAATTTGCGAAGATCCTGAAAAAACCCGTAAAACTGTTGAGAACGCTTCCCAGGAGCAGGATTTTTTTTCTTCTGGACCGGTCTGTCCATTT
>Ga0172379_10011387_pt1 | contig 10593 bp, 28 predicted proteins | sample GrowelOW334metaG_FD_119756 | JGI IMG/M metagenome (GOLD analysis project Ga0172379, IMG submission 119756) | Groundwater microbial communities from an aquifer near a municipal landfill in Southern Ontario, Canada - Groundwater well OW334 metaG | ecosystem: Environmental > Aquatic > Deep... | reverse complement strand
GGGGCCCCATCGGCTCGCGCGCCCTGCTTAAGAGGTAGGGGGGTCCCCAATGGTACCGCGATCTACCTACGATCTCACCACAGTGCCTCCTTTGTATTCGCATATCTCACCAGCACGGTAGGAGCATACCAGGACAGCTGCCTACCAGCCCAGCCCCATGCTAGCCAGAAAGCTAGCGCTTGCAGTGTGGCACACTGGAACATCATGCAGGCTCAATCTCAGCTGTAGCCCTTTTGCCTACAGTCTTCTGGATGAGAGTGGCCACTTCAAGAGCCTGCCCATAGCCAAACAGCTGGGCAGCACTTCTATGGACAGTGCCACCAGCACCTTGGGGCTGGCCATTGTACTTCTCAGCATAGAAGACCAAGCCATTAGCTACACCAGTCACCTTGACAAGATAAGCCATGTAGTATTAGCCCTCCACCATTTGATAAGTCTATTATATCAAATAGTAGTGGGATTGTACACCACTATTTAGTCGGGATAGCCTCTCCAGTACTCGGAGTCACGGATCCGCTCCACGTAGTCCTTGGCCGCCCTGAGCCCGTAGTACTTGTCGAACTTGTTCTTGGAGCAGTACTCCCTCACAGCCTTGATGGGAGGAATCTTGCCGGAGCCAGGAGGGTAGGCGAGCACCAGCTTCATGAGTGCTGCTTCATGATCCGGCTCGACGACAGTATCCAGGAAAGCCTGGATGTCGAAGCCCTTGATGAAGTACTCCTGACCGCCATACTGGACGATATAGCCATTTTTGATGTGCCGAACAGTCGCTACGATGTCCATCTCTATCTCCCTTGTTTTAGAGTGACCAAGCCATCTTTACGGAGCAGCAGCCCAAGTGGGAGCCTCCTTCATCTACGATGACCACATTTTCCGAGAGGTCCTCAGGAAGTACTATCTTCACCGGGAGCTCCAAGAAAGTAGGGCGAATGAAGCCCTGGTCGATGAGCTTCCTCTTCTGTGACTTATTCAGGGCAAACACCCTGTCCTCCAGCTTAAGCGACATTGTCAACCTCCTGGGAGCCGCAATACACGCAGTGCTTCACCTGTCTGGGCTGGTAGCGCCGGCAATCAAAGCAGTACCACCGGTTGTCATCGAATGCGTGGAGCACATAGCCGAAGAACTTCTTCATGTTCACCACCTCCATTTGATAAGACTATTATATCAAATAGAATAGGGATTGTACATCAATATTTTCCCTTCTTTTTAGCCATATGCACTATGTAGCACCCTCCCAAGAAGAGTAACCACAGTGCACTGATGACTACAATGGCGGCCGTATCTCCCCACATTTTATTCTCCTCCGAAGAGTGTAGCCGGCGAGGCTGGGCCCGATTATTCCGTTCGGCCTGCCGGTCTACACCTTCAGCCTGAGAGCTATTCCCCGAAGCCCGAGTCGAAGCCGATGTTGCGCTCTTCTTGCAGTGGCCGGAGGGCCTCATACATCTCGTTGAGGTCCTGCTCGGTGAGAGGGTCTGGCTCATCACCCTGGTCGTGGAGCATCTGCTCGAAGTACTCCTCGGTCATGCCACACCTCCGCCATTTGATAAGACTACTATATCATACAGTCTGATGATTGTACACTGTTTTGTTCAAAAGAAGTAGATGTATGCCTCTCCCACCCACTCAGCAAAGTCTGCGAGCAGTTGTACCCAGATGCCGGTGATGAGAAGCCCAATGGCCAACCCACCGATTGCCTGCCAGTTCACCTTCCCGATCTTCAGCGAAGGGAGAGTCATGTAGTAGTCCCTCATCTTAGCCTCCACTTAGAGTTTGTGAAGATTTACTTTGCAGCGCTTGCACCAGCACGCCCGGCCAGACTGAATGATGTGATGTTTCCGGGTAGACAGCACGAACACTTTGTCGGGGCATGCACACCCATACTTGTGTCCGCCACGCACCACCTCAGAGACATCCATGCTGTGCGTCCTCTCCTGCCGGCAACCGAGAGCCCCAAGAGTATACATGAAAGTGCGACCATGGGGACTTCTCTTCGTCCTGTTGAACGACCAGCCCATCCCATCAGAGGGAATTGAGAAATTGGGCTGAGTCACATGAGAAGGGTCACCGATTGCGTAGAGCCATGCGCGCCCCGTTTCGCCTCACCCATGCGCGGCGGCCTTCCAGCCATGAATGGCGGCAGTTCCCAGCCGCTTGCGAAGGCCATGCGTTCGCTTAAACCGCCGGATAGTTTTACAGTTCATGCAAAACACCCTTGTCCACCAATCAAAAGTAAAAGATGATAACGACCCGCATTTTTTACATCTGATTGTCGCTGTCTCTGCCATCTACCTGCTCACAATCCGAGCCGCAACTCGTGCGCCTTGTATTTCAGGCGGCGCATCCGGCAGCGTGGCGATCTTCGCGTACTCATCCCGGACGTACTCCTTGAACCGCTTGACGGCAGCGCGGCACGGTTTGGTTGATCATGTCGTCAGCATACCTTGCCACGAAGCCCATGTTGATACGAATGGTGTGTCCGGCGATGGCCTCGCCAGCAGCCCTCCCTCTCAAGTCGAAGGGGAACTTGGGATAGGGACGTACCAAGTGGGAGCGCTCCTGCAACTTGTCCCAGCACTCCTTGCCCTTCCGTTCAGCTGCTTCCATGAATTCGTAGTTGGTCATGCCAACCGCCTCCATTTGATAGAACTATTCTATCATACAGAACAGGGATTGTACATAAAATAGTGCTACCCTCACGTCATTGGGTAGCGTCTCCTGCATTGCGACCGAGCGGGAAAGTGGGGAGCAAATTCATCCCGAGGGCCCGCCGAGTAGCAGGTAGACCTGTTTTACCTACCGATACCTTTGTTCACAGGCATGCATCCTGTAGCGTGCCGTTTCTGAGCCCTTGCCCATCTTCATGATCTTATTCATGTCCTTCAGATCACGAAGCATGTCGTTCTCAGTGTAATCAGCACACCCGGGCACGGTGGCTCGCACCATTTGCAGCATCCGTTCGCCTATAACCTCAAGCGTCTCCTTCTCGTTGAACCTGTAGCGCCTCACAGGAGAGAAGTTCGGGCCGAGGTCACTACCATCTTCCGTGGTAGAGACAAGGGAGTCTGCGTCGCACATACGGTGCCAATGGTAGTCAGGTTCAGAGTTCTCCCAACGACCATCGGACAACTGCCCTTTGAGTTCATGTTCGTAGAGCACCGCCTGGGCCATATTCCGCCAGACGATTTTCAAGCCTTTGATTCCATACTGGGACATGTGATGTCCTCCTCCATTTGATAAGACTATTATACTATATAGTCTCGTGATTGTACACAACTATTTTAGCAAAAGTTGCTCGCAAAAATGAGGCGCCTGGAAACCCCGGAAGGGGCGGCGCCTCGTCTCACCCCGGGAAGAGTGAGTTAGATCAGTTTGGAAGCGACATAGAAGGTAGTCGTAGGAGTGGAAACCCTACGGAACACAACCGTGTCACCCTTCTTCAGCTTGCGCTTGAACAGAAACTTGGCCACCGACTGGTTGAGCCAGCGCTCCCAGTACTGCCGGCCCCGGGGAGCTTGTAGCCGCGCTGCATCCCTGTAAGTGTCAACCACCTTATACTGCCTGAAATGCTCATAAATCGCCATACACAGCCTCCATGGCATATTGCCAGTTTTTGAAAATGCCGTCCAGATTATAGACATTATAATACAATCCGGATCAGTTGTACATACGGCTTAAAATTTAAGTCCTTTACTCCGCATGTAGCCCTTCAAGTAAAATGGGCAGCCTTCGATTGTACAAAAAAGCATGCAGTCTTCATCCGTGCAGGGCATGCTTTTAACTGTACATACAAAGCCACCACCGGCAATAGGCCAATCCACATCCTTGGATGGCAGGACGCCAAATCGTTTAATTTGCTTCTGAACAGGGAGTGCAGCCCCTGTCTCACCCTTCCATGGGTTTTCCGGTGTTGGGTTGAACTGCACCACTCGTTTTTCATCCGCCGTGAGCTTATCCCCAGACTTCTTTTTAGTCTGAAGTCTTTCCTTCTCAGCCAACCATGCGTAATAATTTGATTGTAGTAATTGTGCTTTATTCCTTCGTGTCATTTAAGTTGCCCTTTGAAGCTCTTAGTGCCTCGTAATATTTTATCTTAGAAGCGCTTAGCTTAGCCCTAAGTGACGGATTATGCATGGGATTACTTTTCTTCATTCTATCACTTGTCCTTTTATAGAACTCGAGTCTTGCTTCTTCATTTTTCCACGTAGCTTTGCCGCAATAATCGTCTGTTTGAGAATGACAATTTGGGCACAATAATTTTGCTGTTTCTTTTCTATGATCGTGCAAATGCATTTTTAAAAATTTCCCACGCCATACTCCATCAAGTCCACACTCCTCGCATTTATTACCTCTAAGCTTAATCACATGGTGCTTATTCATAAGTGCCTCCCAGCCACTCAAGTGGCTAAATACTAAATTAAGAGGCAGCTATGAATAATTATAAGTTACGCCGTCACGGCTTCCTTGGCGGTCACGGTGAAAGCCTGCACGCCACGGATCTCCACTTCAGCATCCTTGGCCTTGGGCTTGTAGATCTCCTCCACCGCAAAGGTGACACCGACCACAGGCTTGTTGGCGCCCTTGATCTCGGTCCGGAAGGTGTTCAGAGCCTTGCCACGCCCCAGGAAAGGGCCGTGAACCGTGGCGTCCGCCTCCTTGACGAAGTACCGGAGGGTCTTCACCCCGTACTTGCCATCCGCGGAGGTCTTCTTGCCACCGTTCTGATCCTTGAAGGAGCGGTAGTGCGACGTCAGAGCCACATCAATTTCACTGATATTCATACGCCTAATCCTCCTCTTCTTGGTTGATGATATGTTGCCACGTTTTACCGCCACCCTTTTCCCTCTTGTCCACCGGCTTTACCCTGGTACGCATGTCCAGTTCTTTTGTGAATTCTCGAGCTACTTCCTTGTGGCGCTTGACATCAAACTTTCTGATATCCTTATACGTCTTGCCCACCACAGCACCTCCACCTTCATTTGATAAAACCATTATATCATATATTACCGGGCTTGTACACCGTTATTTGAGTATTACCTCACTATCGTTGTTGATGTCCGTGAGAGAAACATGCCAACCATCCTCCTTGAATCTGATGGCCAGACCCTTTATATCGTTAGGGTTCTCCTTCGCTGATTCAACTTCAAGAAAGACATTGCTGCCTCCCGTCATGTCAAACTGCACACCGGGATACAGGGAGTCGTGGCATATCTCTATTGGGCCATTACTGTGATGCCGTGAGATTCTGATCTTCATCCACATCCTCCTTTGGATTAATGAGTTTCTCCCACCCAGGCACCAGAGCATCAAACTCCATCCGAGTGATCTCATGGAACCTGTAAGGCTGACACTCACAGCGCTTCCAGCCAGGCAGCGTCCTCTCATTGATCCGAGCCATTTTGCTTGATGCTGGGTAGACAAGCATTTCTCCCCGACACACCAAACAGAGCTCTTTTGCTTTGAAGAACATCAGCATTTCCTCCATACGCCGAATGTTATTTGCCAACCATCTTCGAACTTGGGCTGACTTACAGTAGCTTGACCAAACTCACCAGATTCATTCAGCACCCTGGCTATGTCCCTTGCAGTATCTTCATCTTTACACTTCATGCCATTTTCGAACCAGTAGTCATAGCCGAAAGCGTAACCAGATTTGGACAACTCCATGCATTCCCTGATGTGACTTTCAAGTCCCAAGGTCAATAGCCTCCTTTTTGGGATCTCTTTCATAATCGAATATTGTTGAGCCTTCACCATCCTTGTTAGCCACAACTATTCTAATACTAAGCACTGTAAAGTGTCTAAAAAGATTCATGTCAATCTCGGGAAAGAAGCCATGAAACACTGCCGGCCAATACGTCTTATGCCGAGTACCTCCAGCGTTTGACATGCTACTATGAGTATTAGCAACTCTCTTTGTATAGCACTGCGGACATAGCTTCAACTGAGCCACGCCATATGACACTGAATTTGTTCTCACACTTTTCCCACAATTATCACCAGTGCAAACGTAATAGCTTTCCAGTGCCATTAAAGTCCCTCCCCAGATCTCAGCCAGGTCTTCCATTCCTCGTAGCGATTTCCAAGATACCATTTCTGGTTATATGTATTGTAGTAAATGAGCCCAGCTGCATGAAGATCTGAAAACATTGAGGAAAGATAGCCATTTACTCCACACTCGTCAAATGGCGCCGGATGAAATTCAGAATGTTCCTTATACCATCCAGTAGCGTATAAAGGTTCTGTTCTGCCCAGTCCATTGATGAGAATTTCTCGTTTCGAAGCAGAGCCATGCTCATGAAGATAGAGCAGAATGGAGGTGTAGACCCGAGGGTCGCCATTCTTCTTGAAAGGATGGTTGAATCTCAACACTTCCCTGTTAAGATTGGCTTCTCGGTGATAGAAAAGAATTCTATGCTTGTACAATGTACACCTCCGCCATTTGATAAGACTATTATATCATCCCATCATGGGATTGTACATCATTTTATGACGTGAAACCAACGATACCTTTTTGTGACGCCATTAGGATATTTGATTTTAATGGGAAAACCTAAGGCCCATGCAATGGCAGCGATTATAAATATCCACAAAAATAATAGTATTGCCAACCAAATGGGTGCAGTTATGTATATAATCGCCCACGATAAAAATGACATTTAAGCCTCCGAGTCGTGCATATGAAACCATTGTTTTACGATGAAATGATAGACCAAAGAAATTGAAGCTTTAGCCTGTTTACAGCGTTTGATATTCCGCATTGCAAAATCGAGCGCTCTAACCTGCCTTTCAGGCGGATAATCATCATTCATCAGCTTGAGCACCGACATCAATTCTTCTTTCCTCAGCCACACTTTAGTTCCCGGGACTTGGGGCATTTAAGCCTCCATCATTTAATGAGTCTATTGTATTACATGAGTTCGTGATTGTACACAACTATTTTAAATCACAGTTCTCCCACATGCGATTTTCAGCCTCTATTTCCTGTTTCCGTTCTGCTTCAGTGACACAATAGCCATCGGCCAATTCCTTAAGCGCTTCCCTTAAATAATCTTCTGTTTCCTTCTCATCCCAGACAAAATCGTCATGGAATGTGATCTCTACTTTCTGGTCCCAACCACGCAGACCAGCCGCCAATTCAGAAGGCGCTCCTACGTAGAAAGAGAATGTCTTAGGCATTATGAGCACTCGTTCCCGACGTCATCCAGCGCTTCCTTGATAGCGTCGGTGATATTTTCTACAGGAATTCCCTTCTCCACCTGTCTTTTATAGAAATAATTGATTTCGTTCAGAAATCTATTCCTCAACTCTATTGCGTCTTCACCAGCAACTCTTGCCATTTAGTGCCTCCATTCTTATTTGTGAGAGTACTATAACACATTCTCGTGTAATTGTACACCGAAAAGAAACGACGTCTAGAAATTTATTCCCAAATAGAACCACGTCTAGAAAATAGAATGCTAGATACTCGTGGTTCGTGCAATAAAAGTTACTGATAGGGTACAGATCTTAAGAAAACGATGTACAATAGCACTGTCGTATGATATAATGGACTCGGTGCAGCCGGACGACCTCGTCTGTGCGAGGGCAGCTAGCGGCGCCTTAGTTTAATACCGCGCACCCGAAAATCAACGAAGCTGCTGTCATCTGTGCGCACGGTGGTGTACAAATGAGAGAGCGCCTCAGTGTTATATCGACAAGAATGTAATTTGCGAACGAAGCAGTGCGCTCAGATGCGCCAGCAAGCTCCTCGTGCAGCGATGTACAATAGCGTCGCTTTATGATACAATGATGGTAGATACAGAGAATGACTTTAAAACGCACCACTGCGAACAGCTTAATGTTTTATACTGTAAAACTTCGTGATTTGGAGTTTTATGGAGTAAAATGGCGAGCGCTGCATGGTGGGAAACGATGAGAGATCTATGAGAGCTCGGGAAATGGAAGATTAAGAGATAAATCAAGAGCGCTTAGGGGCTCGCGCACTTTAGCTATAAAACAACACAGCTTGCTATAACTGTATGTATCTAATACGTTTTCAGGTCGATGAGAAAACAGCCCCATTATTTTTCGCGGAGAAGCGCCTCAGTATTTCCCATAGTGTACCCAAAAAGGTACAGTGTACCAAAACAGTTACATAATAGCCTCCACCAGGGCCGTCAGCCCATGGCAGGATGTCAATCAGAATCTTTACTATCTACTTTCTGTACGTTTGCCATAGCCATAGAAAAGACTCTAGTAGAGCATATATGGCAGGATGAGAGTTGAAAGAGACTCCATCTAGTTCTGAGTGAATTATTAGAGTTGATTATATGAGTCAAGTGTGGCAGGATGTCAATTAAAGACTGTTTAGTCCAGAGCTACATAACAAAGAAGACCATAGCATTTAGGGCACAGTCTTTTATGTTGTGGTAGATGAAAGACTATGCGTTGATCAATCCAGACTATCTTATCACAACCAATGCATTTACCTGCACCGATTACACCAATAGTGGAGTCTTTACTAAGAGGGTCTTTTGTCATGCTCTCAATCGTTCTCTTGATTGTAGCATTTGTGATTTCTTCTTCTCTTTCTTTCACGATTTCTCTTTCTTATTAGGACAGTAACATTCCACAAGACCAAACTCACCTTTGGTGCTTATTGGTCGCCATGTTTTAGTACACGCACCCCAGAACTGTCTAACTTTTACCTTTTCAAGCCAATGCATATGACCATTATTACATGGTATAGGGAAATATGCAAATAGAACAACAGTTCTTTCGTCGCCCGCTAACGCAACACCCTTCTTATTCTTCCATTGCATTATTTACTCCTGCTTTATCGTTAGAATCTCTTTAAGTCAGCATATACAATAATCAAACATTAAGACAAGAGCTAGAATGACAATTACAAAGCAATTAATCGTCCTTAGCATCCAAAAGATCATTAAGTCTCATTTGCATTCTAGTTGCTTCTCTAAGAGGAATGCCACCCACCACTTTAATATACTTTTTAGTTAATCGAGTTTTATTATCAATAGTCATGAAGTAATCGTCATTCTTTGTATAAACCACAGTCCATTTGCCCGTAGATTTCATTTGTTAGCTCCTTTCAATCTGGCAATCTGTCATATTCGCAATCTTCTTTCTCATCGAGTTCATTAGCATATGCTATCGCAATCCCAATAACGTGGACAGCGCCTCTAAAGTATTCTAAAAGTGCCGGATTATAAGTCTTGTAGTACTCGGTGAGTGAATCATTATATCGTTTTTGTTCATCTTCAAGAATCTTAATTAGTTCTTGTTTGTTCATTTCGATCTACTTAAATCAGCGTGTGCAATAATAGAACCACACGCAAACCAAATCACATTGTTGATGTACATAATCCATTGCGGGTCCGTTTCTACATGACAAAAAATATCAAATGTAAGCGTAATAGCCAGCGTCAGCAATACAGCTTTATTCATAGTCATTGTCTGTTAAGCCTTTGCTCAATAAGACTATAAAGCTCACTTAAGTCTGATTCGCTAATATTCATTTGCTCAATTATAGTACCATGATAGTCTTCGATTGTTATTTTGAATTCTGTTGTTTTAAAACGACCATCATAATATGAAACTTTTTCTTTTAAAGTAATAGGCATCTAAAACTCCCTGGGAGCGTTTCCCATGCCTACTCCCACTTGCTTTGGTTCAAAACCATCGCATGTAATGAGCCAAACAGGGTCAAAATTAAATGGCCATGCAAACCAGCCCTTCTTAACGCCATGTTCGGCAGCTGAAACTTTAGCATATTTATTGTTACAACTCGAGTGACAATCACCCGGAACATTGCGACGATGAATGCAATTATAGCAGTTGGGCTTATTCTCCATGATATAGCTCCTCCCATCTAAGAGGCTTTTGTAGCATAAAATCTATATGCGGTCTATTGTCTCCACCTGCCAAATGTGGACAGTAGTTTTTAATCACTTGTGTAAAGACAGGCGTGCTTTTATAACGAGGTGTTATTTTGAGCGCTATAATAGCTTTAGCGATGTTGTTGAAAAACAAGTGCTGGCCTATTGTATGTCCCCAAGCCCAATTATTTATAGTGTGCTTTAAATGGTCCCACCACGTTAGTGGGAACTGAAAACTCTCTTTTACTTCTTTATCGCCATGTGGCATTTTAGTAGTAGCCCTGATTACCAAGTCTTGACAAAAATCATCAATATAGCTTTCAAGCTGCCACCCTGGCATGTCTTCAAGCACTCTTCTAGAAATGCGCTGTTCAATTCCAAACAATTCTTTCTCAAATCTATGCTGTTCAATCATTACTTTCTCCACATGCTTTCAAGTAGTAGTGCCATCAGCACTATAAAGCCAACGAATGCAAACTCACAATATAGATTAAATAGAAACACTCTATCGACGCCAGCAAGAGAATCATCCATAAGCATTTGCCGCATACCATAGAAATCTACCAATCTATCGTATGTTGCAGGGCTCACTTTTCACCAAGACCAATAGGATAGTTGAGTTGCTTATTGTGATACTGCTTGTCGTCAACAAGATAAGTAGCTAAAATCACTGAAATAGTCTGATTTATCGTTGTGCCTGAAAGCTGCGCTATC
>Ga0172379_10011386_pt1 | contig 10593 bp, 10 predicted proteins | sample GrowelOW334metaG_FD_119756 | JGI IMG/M metagenome (GOLD analysis project Ga0172379, IMG submission 119756) | Groundwater microbial communities from an aquifer near a municipal landfill in Southern Ontario, Canada - Groundwater well OW334 metaG | ecosystem: Environmental > Aquatic > Deep... | reverse complement strand
TCACTCAAACAAAAAAATCAATTCAATTATACGGACCGATAAAAGGATACGAACCTGTAAGCTCTGAAATAGTTACCGAATCATTGGTAAGGTTGAGATATTTTTCTCTGCATACAGACTTCCCAATGCGCTGGATTTTCACTTTCTATAAATCTCCCAGCCGTGGTTGGATTGTAATTAATATTAAATTCGATGATTTATCCGAAACCTTTTTTACAGACCAGTAAAGCATTTTAACAAATTTGATATATGCAAAAGCCCTGAAATAATCAGGGCTTTTATTTTTTATAATTAATAATTCTTGCATAAAACAAAAAAATCCCGCAATTTTGTAATCTATAAAAATACCAAGGTGGGCTCGCATAATGGTATTGCAGCGGTCTTGAAAACCGCCGGGAGTCATCCTGTGGGGGTTCGAGTCCCTCGCCCACCGCAAAAAAACCTTATGAATAACTTGTTTTCATAAGGTTTTTTCAATTTATTAAATACTATTATCAAATAAATAGTAAAAAGATTTTAATAAATAATGCTGATAATAAAGCTGAAAAAGGAATAGTCAGGAACCATGCAATTACTATCTTTGATGCTACAATCCATTTGACATTTGAAGCATGAGTAGTGGATGCAACACCAACTATTGCTCCTGCAATAGTATGTGTAGTTGAAACAGGTATCCCGAGATGAGTTGCTAAAAAGATTGTTGCTGCGCCTGCTGTTTCTGCACAAAACCCATGAATAGGTTTAAGTTTTGATAATTTCATACCCATCGTTTTTACTATTCTCCAACCACCCATAGCTGTACCTATTGCCATAGCCAAATGGCAGGATAAAATTATCCATAAGGTATTAGTATGAGTTAAAGAAAGTTTTACATCAGGAGCGAAAACACCAACCGCAACAAGCAGAGCAACTATTATTCCCATTGTTTTTTGTGCATCATTTCCTCCGTGACCAAGTGAATATAAAGCGGCTGAAACTAACTGTCCTTTACGGAAAAATGAATCAACTTTTGAAGGAGCCCATTTCCTAAAAATCCAATAAACAATAATCATAATTAAAAACCCCCCGATAACACCTATTATCGGAGCTAATGGAATAAAAGCCAGGGTTTCAATTAATTTTTCCCAACGAATAACTCCAATTCCCTGATAAGCAATTCCTGCACCTGAGAGTCCCCCGATTAAAGCATGAGATGAAGAAGTAGGCAGACCAAACCACCATGTAATCAGGTCCCAGATAATAGCTCCCAGCAAACCTGCAAAAACTACATACATAAAAACAGGGTCGGAAGAATTAATTTTAACAATTTTTGCGATTGTGTCGGCTACTTTTGGAGCAAAAATAAACATTGCGACAAAATTAAAAAAAGCCGCCCAAAGAACTGCAAAACGAGGTGAAAGTACGCGTGTAGATACGACTGTTGCAATAGAATTAGCCGCATCGTGGAAACCGTTTATTACATCAAATATCAAAGCGATAGCAATAATTGTTATCACCAGAACCCACATCGAAGTATCCATAAATTTTCTTTCTTTTATTAAGCGGTTATTACAATACTTTCAATCACGTTGGCAACATTTTCACAACGGTCAACGGCTTTTTCGAAAAGTTCATAGATTTCTTTCCACTTTATTACTAAGATTGGGTCTCCTTCGCGGAATAAAACTGATAATGCTGTTCTGAATATAACATCGCCCTGGCTTTCAAGTTCGCGGATTGATATACATTTTTCTTTTATGTAATCAACGTTTTTGATATGCCTGAGACCTTGCAAAGCCTTTTCAATCTCCATTGTAGCCTTAACCAGAATTTCTGCAATTTGTTTAACGTCCGGTCTCATTTCGGTTATTTCATACAGGCCTATTCTGAGAACCGCTCCGTCTATGCAATCAACAATATCATCCATCTTTTTTATAAGATTCAGAATATCTGTTCTTTCGATTGGAGTGATAAAGGATTTATGCAATTCTTCTGTGCATTGATGAGTGATTTTATCAAGTTCGTACTCCATATCTTTAACAGTTCTTGCGCTAACTGCATAAGTAGTTTCATCGTTTGCTAATTTTTGGAGCTCTTTGCAGGCAAGGATTGTTAATGCGATGTGCTTTTCGAAATAATCATAAAAACTGAGTTCTTTCGGCAAAAATCTTTTAAACATGTTATACCGTTTTATATTTGAACAACTTTTTTCTTTTGAAATTGCCTTAAAATAGTAATCAAAATTAAGTTATTTTTTTATTTATTAAAATTATAAAAACTAAATGTGGATAAATTTGTAATTTTAAACAATTGTATTTACAATAAATTCATTTAAGTTTTTAATATCTTGCTATGTTTCTGTTACACTTAATTCTGAAAAAGTGAGTCTACATATTAATTTATATTTTATTTTTCTTTTTTATATTTTAGGGTAAATTGATGAATATCGAATTTTTAAAAAGTAAAATTTTTGATGACTATGAAATATTAATCAGGAAACGTAATGAAGGTGATTATGCATCTTACTGCCCACAGTTGAATTTAATGATTAAGGGTTTGACTCATGAATCAGTGAAAGAAATGATGAAAGAACAAATCGAAAAATATATCGCAACTTTAGCCTAAAATGATTTTACTTTTTAAAAATGAGGACTTATGAAAACTGAAATTGCCCCCCCTAACAATTTGAATATTCTGTTAGCCGGTTGGCTGATAAGAATTATTTTTTTTATATCTTTAACTATATTAATTTTAGTTCCATTAACTACTTTATCGACTATTATCGTTCTGCATTTTCCTAATATCCCGTTCATCGGAGGAATGTTACCGGTTTATTTTTCTGTTTTTGTAGGATTCTTCATAAGTTCATCGGTTATAGAAAAACTTAGACTCGGCAGACATTGGCATACTTATGGAGTATCTATAAATAAATTTGTTCCGAAAGATATTTGGACAGGATTTTCCCTTGCATTCGGCAGTATGCTGTTTATTATGTTTTTAGGAATTTTATTTGGAAATCTACCCATTTTAAATCAATATAATCTCACTTTGGAAAGTCTTTTTTTAACAATATTTATTATTTTATTTGCTGCAACAGTAGAAGAGTTCATTTTCCGAGGAATTATCTTTCAGGCTTTTTCACAAAGATTCGGCTTTGCAATCACAGCTCTAATTTCGAGTATTCCTTTCGCGGCAGGTCATGTATTTAATCCAAGCTTTTCTTTATTAGCAATGTTCAACACTTTTTTAGCCGGTTTAGTTCTTGCTTCAATGTATCATCAGACAAAATCATTGTGGATGCCGATTTCATTTCATTTTTTCTGGAATCTGCTACAATTGTTTGTCTTGGGTTCTAATGTAAGTGGATTAGAGGATATGGGTGTACCCCTATTCAGAATGCATCTCGATACTTTACCTTCCTGGCTATTCGGAGGTCATTATGGAATTGAAGGCAGTATAATTGCAACTTTTACCTTAATTGTATTAATTTTTTTAACGGCAAAAAATGCTTATACATATCCTGATTTGTCAGCTTTTATTTTTAAAAGACAAATATTAGAAAATGAAATTCTCCAAGCGAGAAAACTAAAAAAACTACAATAAATTTGATAAAATATAGTCTAAATCTACGTTTTTAATAGCATAATCAAAATAGGCAAAAAAAAGATGTTACAATACATTCGTTTAAGATTTATTTTTTTATTCTTTTCTTTTCTTTTTTTATCTGCACCGTTGTATTCACAATGGCCCTTTCTTAAGGAGGATGCTGATTCTCTGATAAGAGAAGGTTCCAATTATATTTATAATGTCCAGTTCGACAAAGCGGCACAGTCTTTTAAGAAAGTAATTGAAAAATACCCGGACAATCCTGCAGGTTACTTTTTAGATGCTATGATTGAATGGTGGAAAATTACTTTGTATCGCGAATCAGAATCAATAGATAAATCCTTCCTCGCTAAAATTGATAAGGTATTAACTGTCTGTGATAAAAAACTTGAAAAAAATCCTTTCGATATAAATGCTCTTTTCTTCAAGGGAGGAGCACTCGGTTACAGAGGTAGATTCTATTCAATAAGACAGAAGTGGATTCCCGCTGTCCGAGACGGCAAAGCAGGGTTCGATTTGCTAGTAAAATGCTGGGAACTTGCCCCTAATAATCACGATATAATGCTCGGTACAGGGATTTATAATTACTTTGCCGAGGTGCTTCCACAAAAGTATCCGGGATTGAAACCAATTTCTTCATTTATGCCGAGCGGAGACAAAAAAATCGGTATTCTTCAGTTGGAAGCCGCAGGAAGATATGCACGTTATTCAAGTACCGAAGCTAAAGTAATACTTCTGCAAATTTTTTATCAATTTGAAGAAGATTTTACAAAATCTTTAGCTGTTGCAGAAGACCTCTACAAAATATATCCGAATAATCCATATTTCCACCGTTATCTCGGTCGCTCTTATGTCGCGATGGGTATGAGAGATAAATGGGAAGCTGTATGGAGGGAAATTCTTAACAGATGTATTTCAAAGCAATTGGGCTATGACAGAATCACATCACGCGAAGCATTATATTATGTCGGTACAGGTTTAATGTATAGAAATGATTTGGAAAATGCTCTCAAATATTTGTATAAATGTGATGAAGCATCACGTTATATAGACAAAGAACCTTCAGGCTTTATGGTTAGAACAAATTTGTATATAGGACAAATTTTCGACAAACAGGGTAAACGTAAATACGCTATCCAGCAATACGAAAAGATTGTAAAGTGGAAAGACTATCAAGGCTCACAGGCTGAAGCACAAAGATATATTCAGAAACCTTACGGTAAATAATTTATTTTAAAAAAGGGTAACGAAATGAAAAAAAATATTTTTATAATATTGTTTGTTTTTTGTATTGGTTCTCGTTATTCTTTTTCTCAGATAATGGAGTTATCCCAAAATTCAGTTTACAACGGAATAGATGTATTGATTGAATCGAACTTTGCGACTCTGAAAGGAAAAACTGTTGCATTGTTGACCAACCATGCTGGAAGAACTAAAGACTGTAAAACATCAGTTGAAGCTTTCCAAAAAACAAAAGAATGCACTCTCAAATTTTTATTAACTCCTGAGCATGGTTTCTACACTACAATTCCTGCCGGCGAACATGTGGGTAATGATACAGTATTCGGATTGCCTGCACTATCTTTATATGGAGCAAACAAAAAACCGTCAAAAGAAATTTTATCAAAAGTTGATGCAATTGTAATTGACATTCAGGATATCGGAATCAGGTCTTATACATATATCAGTTCAGTTTTTAAAACACTCGACGCCTGTGCAGAAGCTGATAAAGAAGTTTTTATACTCGACAGACCAAATCCTATAGGCGGATTAATTGTTGACGGAAATGTATTGGAAAAAGAGTTTGAATCTTTTATCGGGATAGCACCCATCCCCTACGTTCACGGTCTGACCGTTGGTGAGTTTGCTACTATGGCAAATGAAGAAGGATGGCTTTCGAAAGATGCAAGCGGTGTTGCAAGAAAATGTAAGCTGACTGTGGTTAAAATGAAGAACTGGAATCGATGGATGAGATGGGAAGATACCGGTTTGCAATGGTTCCCGACATCACCTCATATACCTACTGTTGATGCGGTTCGCGGTGCAGCTATGCTAGGAGCTTTCGGTGAAATTTCCCTCACCAGTATAGGTATAGGCACAAGTTCACCGTTCCAGTATATCGGTTCACCAACTTTTGACATTGAAAAAATATCTAAAGCATTTGGTTCACTCTCTTTCGAAGATGTTGAGTTTGTACCGGCTAAATATCGTCCTTTTTACGGAATGTATTCGGGAAAAGACTGCTCCGGTTTTTTACTGAGGTTCCCTCCGGGAACAAAGTTAGTTCCATACTATACCGGTATTAAAATGATGCTTGCTGTCCGAAAAGTATATCCCTCACTTTTCAATGCTTCTAAAATTTCTCCTAAAGGAAAAGAGATGTTTTGCAAAGCAACCGGCACAGATGCTATCTTCAACGGAATTTTCGGAAAAGCAACAGATGAAGAAATTTTGCGTGCTTCAAGGAAAGGGCTTAAAGATTTTATAGAATTGCGGAAAAAATATCTTCTCTACGAATAGAATATTCTAAAAAAAGCGATTGTAATCATTTGCAACTACAATCGCTTTACTTAAAAAATTATCTCTACAAAAATCAGCTTAATCCTTGAGTGAACTAGCTATCTTTTTGAAATCCTCCAGATGTACTTTCTTATTATCCAAAGTTGTCCAACACATAATTTTATAGAAATGAGTTTTGGTTTCAACGACAGTAATCAGATAGAAAATATCTTCGTTTTCTATTGATGCTGTCAGCTCTCCCTGAACTGCAGAATTACCGTTAACTTTCAGTTTATACGGATCTTTTGCTATGGGATTATTTATTTTCTGCATAAAAGATTGAATAAAATCCTTATAAAAATCCATAGGATTTGTAAATTTAACGCCTAAAGTTTCTAACTCCTCTTTTGAATCTTCAATTACAATTACATAAGCTTCCTTAATTACATTTTTGTACTGAAGGCTGGCGGCGTCATTCAAGTCCTTTGTCTTTATCATATAATCTGGCAGGTTTAAATAATAAACATGACCTACCTTCTGTGTAATAAATTTTGTTTGAGATTGAGCATCAATTGAACTGATAAAAAGAATTGATGCAATTATTGTTAATAAATACTTCATACTAACCTCAGAATAAATAAATGAATTTATACAAAAATAAAACCTTATATTTAATTTCTATCATTGAAAATTAAAATATATCACCTTTTTTTTCTTCAATACAATAAATGATTATTACAATATATAATTAATTTTGGCGAAAGGATAGAGAAAATGTGGTTAAAACAGAAGAAAATGCTTGCTTTTTTTGCTTTAACTTTTTTTGTGCTTATATCAAACTATTCTTACGGACAACCAAAAAACTCGGATAACACCGATAGTGAAATAAATACATCAAGAACAAATGCGATAACCATGGCTGTCAGAAAATGCAGTCCGGCTATTGTCGGAATTAATGTAACGGAAGTTGTAAAGGTAACCTATAACGACCCCTATGATTTTTTCTTTGATGACCCTTTTAGTGAACTATTCAGAGGAAACCGCCGTCAAAATACCAGAGAGTATTCTGTACAGGGACTCGGTTCAGGTTTTCTGATTTCATCCGACGGATACATAGTTACTAATCATCATGTGGCGGGCAATGCTTCTAAAATAATAATAACTATGACTGACGGTAAAAAGTATGATGCCGAGATAATAGGTGCAGATAAAACAACCGATGTTGCCTTGCTAAAAATCAACGGAAATAATTTCCCATATTTAGAATTTGCCGATTATGATGATGTTGTAATCGGAGAATGGGCGATTGCATTCGGAAATCCATTCGGACTTTTTAATATAAATGCAAAACCCACAGTTACAGTCGGAGTCGTATCGAATAAAGGAATAGATTTCATGCAGGAAGACAGAGTTTACCGCGATATGCTTCAAACTGATGCGGCAATCAGCTCCGGGAATTCAGGTGGTCCATTAGTTAATTCATTGGGTAAAGTAATCGGAATGAATACTATTATTTTTACAACCTCCCAAAACCAAAGGGGTGCTGGAAGTATCGGCATCGGTTTTTCTATTCCCGGTAATAGAATTAAAAAAATGGTAGAACTTTTGAAAAACCATAGAACGATAAATCGTAATTTCTTTGCCGGAATGGAAGTGCGGCAAATTGACGAACAAATATCCGCATATCTAAAATCAAGTATAAAAGAAGGTGTAGTCGTTTTTGGTGTAAACAGAAAATCTCCTGCCGAAGAAGCCGGTATAGAGCCGGGTGATATAATTTTAGAAGTTAATGGAAAACAAATAATTAGAGTTGATGATTATAATATTATTCTTTATGATAGTTTTGCAGGTGAAAATTTAGAATTAACTTTGTTACGTGAAGATGCCAAGATTACTAAAAGTTTGTTATTGAAACCAATCAGAAAATAATGACCGAACAATCTAACTCCAGTATTTTACGAGCAGACGGTTTGATTAGAAGATTTAAAAAGAGAACCGTCGTTAAAGATGTATCGCTATATGTTAAGCAAGGTGAAATTGTAGGCTTGCTGGGACCCAACGGAGCAGGCAAAACAACGACTTTTTACATGATGGTAGGAATGATAAAACCAACAAACGGGAAAGTTATTTTAGACGATACTGAGATTACCTCTAAAGCTATGTATAAACGTTCAAGGTACGGTATCAGTTATCTTCCTCAGGAAGCTTCAATTTTCAGAAAATTATCAGTTGAAAATAATATCAAAGCTGTTTTACAACTTCAACCCTTGAAACGAAAAAACAGAGCCGATAGACTTGAGGAACTACTTGCAGACTTTGGTATTAATCACATTCGGAAAAGCAAAGGTTACACGCTTTCCGGCGGTGAGAGAAGACGATGCGAAATTTCACGAACACTTGCTTCTAATCCTAAATTCATTCTGCTTGATGAACCTTTTGCAGGAATAGACCCCATCGCAGTTGAAGATATAATGAGGATGGTTCGTACTCTGAAAGATCAGGGAATCGGTGTTCTGATAACCGACCATAATGTGCATGAAACGCTTTCTATAACTGACAGAGCCTATATTTTGATTGACGGTAACATTTATACTTCCGGCTCTGCTGAGGAAATTGCAAATAATGAAGAAGTAAGAAAACGCTATCTCGGAGAAACTTTCAAATTGGAAAGATACGAGAAATAACAATTTTTTTCTTCTAGCACGAACAAAAAAGGAGTGCAAAATGCACTCCTTTTAATTTTAAGATGTTGTTTATAGATTAATATTCTTTATAAAATTTCATTCTATGGTCTTTAATATCAGCTTCTTCTTTCAACTTGGAAAACCATACATTAAATTCACTTTGCGAAACACCGTGCTTTAAAGTCATAATATATTCAGGTAATTCACGTTTGATTGTTGCTTCATCCGGAACCTGACGGTTTGTAACCTGCATTATATAATAACCCTGAATTCCGCGTACGGGTTCAGAGATTTTATTCAGCGGTAACACAAATGCTTTTTGAGTAAAAACCAAATCCGATAATTTTTCGCGTACGGCACCTGTATTTTTAATATCCTTAACAGATTCAATCTGTAAGGATGGGTCTATACTTTGTACGTTCCTAAGAGAACCTGCACCGGCGATTTTCTTATATACCGTCTCAGCCTTTAATTTTATAATATCTTGTTTTTTTATTTCTTTAACTTTTTGTGTTATTGTAGATTTTACATCTTCAATCGGCTGATAGCCGTCAGATCTGTCTGCATTTACCTGAGCAATGATAATGCTGTTCAATACTTTGATTTCCTGCGGAGGTATAACAACACCGATTTTAGAATCAAAAACTTTATCTGTAATATATTGTGAACCGAAAATCGGTTGACGGTTTGTGAAAAATGTCGAAAGACTGACTTTTAAATTTAATCTCCCTGCAAGAGAATCGAAAGGAGCGCCGTCCTCTGCCTGTTTTTGGAAAGAATAGGCATTTCTGAATAAACCGTTTTTAGTAGTGTTAGATATATTCGGATTAATTTTTATTTCGCTATATTTTAGTTCATCGCTTTGTTTATCTGTAATTTTAATTATATGATAACCAAATGAAGTTTCTGTCGGTTGTAATAAGGAGCCTTTGGGATTTCCGAAACAAGCTTCTTCAAATTCTTTAATCATAGTTCCTTTTCCAAAATACCCGAGGTCTCCACCTTTTTCCGCTGATGTCTGGTCTTGCGAAAACTTGGCGGCAAGTTCTGCAAAATCGGCTCCGCCTTTCAGTTCTTTATAGATTCTGTCGGCTTCTGTTTTTGCACTGTCTCTATTGTTACCGAACCGAATTAAAATATGGCTTGCTTTAACAACTTCATTATCTCCGCTCCGTTTCCCGTCAAGACGGAAAAAATATGTCCCTTCGTTCAATTGTACGGGACCTGAAATTTCTCCCTGCTGAAGGACAGACAAAAGTCCGATTTTTTCGGCATCAACTTTGGAGACCAAAGAATAATCATGTGTAGTACCGCCAAATTCACTCAATTTCACATCGAAAATGCTGTCTTTCATCTGTAAACTTGAAGCTTTTGCTAAATCTTCGATAATTGTTGTAATTTTTCTAATCGCTCTGGTGGTATCTTCACGGGATGGCATAATCGGTATTGCAACATACTTTATACGACGCGAAGGTTTTTGCTTGAATGCCTGTTTATGCTTTTCATAATATGCTTTTATATCCTGATCAGTAATTTTTACGTCGAAATCCTGAACAAGGTTTTTATCGAAATATATGAAATCAACATCAGCTTTTGCATTCTGAATCATATAATATTCGCGAGCAAAAGACGGAGAAAGAATAGCCGTAGTTCCTGAGACTGCGGCAGTCAAAGCCTGAATCAGTTTATCCTGACGAAGGTATTTTTCAATTGAAAGTAAATCTTTCTTAAAATTATCAATTGCTTTCGCCTTGTCTTCAGGAGTGGCATTACGTCCTAAATACTGACCAAGTTTCTCAGGTTTAGTAACCAATTCCAGATAAAG